>Ga0170475_110281982_pt1 | contig 12436 bp, 1 predicted proteins | sample Soicark_Litter_5_FD_111474 | JGI IMG/M metagenome (GOLD analysis project Ga0170475, IMG submission 111474) | Avena fatua rhizosphere microbial communities from Hopland, California, USA. Combined Assembly of 48 SPs | reverse complement strand
GACCCAACAAGGGGTTGTGAAAATTCGCAAGAGATCCACCTTCTCCGGTGGGTTGGGTGCTTCGGCAACCTTGTTGGGTATGGCTTAACAGCTTGACACCAGCATAAACCAACCCAGCCGGGAGTGGGTCACTGGCTTGTGGTGCTGGTCTGAGTGATAGTAGATACCCCTTTTTTCGATTAGGGTTAAGGACGATTCACGTTTAGTGACCCATCTTTCGAGGATGACCACCAGCTTTAAGACCAGGCCTTCGTTTTCGGGGGGTCTAGCTCTTTCGGAGTAACGGGGTAGGGGTTAAGCGCACTTGGAAACAAGTTGGCCACATCAGGCTGGTGTGCGGAGCCCTTCGTCGTGCTGGGTGTTCTTGTGACTAACAATGGCATCAGTGGTACGCGCTTCTTGCATCCGGTGGATTGCCCTGGCAAGAGCAAGTTAATCAACTTGTGTGCTCAACGTTTTCCTGCGTGGTACATCCCTCTCGTTCGCTAATTGTTAGTGGCGTGGGGCTCTGTGACTACAGTTGCGAGACGCCAGGGCAAAAACTTTTCTAAATACAAAAACATTTCAAAACTACAAAAGGAACACATGTTCCAACAAAAAAATATCCTGACGGGACATCAGTCAGGTGGTAGTAAAGTCGTCCCACACATTCTTTTGTCAATATACATTCCTTCCTTCTATAACCCTGGTGATTTCAATTAGCGTTTGTTTTCACACCCGTGGTAACCAGAGGGGTGTGAGTCACTGACTCATCTTAATCTAGGTGTGTATGCTTTAACCTAACCGGCCTATTTGGCTAGCTTTATGTGAAGGTTGATGAGGAGAGTGACACTACATTCAGTACTGTTGAAGTATAAAAACGTGGACTGGCAATAAGTATCCTTTGGGATAGGAGGTTGAGATAAGCACTACAAGGTGTGAATAGCTTATTGCTCTCAAATGCATGGCGCGGACTTAATCGTTCCGCGATCAACAGATGAATATCAAATGAAGTTTAAAACCTGCTGGTGAACTAAGTGCGGCTATGCCGTAGCGATGCAAAGGCAAGATCTTCAAACAACAAAACAAACAAGGGTAAACCTGATGAGGCTCCCCCTACTTAAATATAGGAGCCGAAACTGTGTGTGACGCACCAGTCGCACCACGCTCAAACGCTAACTGCTCAACACAATCACCCAAAAAACTTCTCCAAACAAATTTTTTTTTACAAAAATGTTCTCATTCGGAACCATTGCTGCTTCTCCCGTTGCCCCCACCGCTGCTGTGAGCTGGAATGGACCAGTGTTGTGCATTCCCCACCCCTTCTCCGTGCCTATGGCATCGATTATCAGGGCTGCCAACAGGCGGATCGCACTGGTGCCTATGAGCACCATCACTGAAGAGGTCGAGGATGAGGTCGATGTGTGCCTCGCACCCACGATCTACATGGTTGGGCACATTCGTGCCCGATATGAACTTGTCGACGGGCCAGTTGTCATGGTCGATGAGAAGGTGGGTGGTGTAATGGACGGAAACACGTGGGTGAAGAAAGCGATGGTCACCCGCGTGAAGAAGTTGGTCACACCTGCTTTCTCATTCCGCCGGGCCATCGCCCTTTTCGAAACCCTCGAGGAGCATGATCCTCGCCCGTACTTGGCTGCCTGCCTGAGGGGCGCTGCCCGTGAGGCCGCTGCGGTGGCAAGTTACCGTGGCTTCGGCCGCAGTGCTCGCCCCCAGAAGGTCGCTCGGGCCGTGTATCATTCATCTCCGAAATGTGTCTCCCGCTCACCCGTCCCCCGTCCACGTGCCCACGGGTCTCGTGGCCACCCCACACGTTCCAGGTTTGCGTGTGTGGCCGTCAAACCCTCATCCGACCTCGCCCGTGCCAAGGCTATCCTTTGGCTCGTTTCCGCCACACTACCAACTGTGGCGCTGCTTAAAGCCTCGATGCCTGCAGTTGCATCGACAGAGGTATGCGAGGATAGCTCTAACGCGACTGAGATGTCGCTCAAGAATCACTGTCGCGTCCGGGCTGCACTGAGTGCTAAAGCACTCGCCCCCAAGGTCTCCCCCCCCGTCCCGGCTTCTCCCGCGCGCATCCACACAGTTGTGGATGCTCCTGAAGTGTTGAGCGCGCGCAAGCGCGCTGCCTTGATCGCTGAGGCCAGTCGTGTCCGTCAGGACAGGGCTGATGCCTTCGCCAAGCGTGAGGCAGCACGCGCTTTGTTCGCCCAGCGCCAAGTCGATCGGCTCGAGGAGCACCAGGCTTACCTTGGGCGCGTTGCAGCGAGAGCTGAGCGCGCCAGCTTGAAAGCAGCCCGCCAGGTGGAGCGGGATGCCAAGCTAGCGCAGAAGGCGGCTCGCCAGGCGGAGCGTAACGCCATGACCACACCCTGCCAGCATCACACTGAGGCTCACGAGCATCAGTGTGACACTTACCCTTGCCCCCACCTACAATTTGAGAATGGAGGCATGCCCCATGAGAAGAACGAGGGAGTTGCTGACTGTGAGATCGGCCAAGGGCCCTGCTTCTATGGTGTGACTGCCCGTAACCGCAAACTGGAGAAGCAAAATGAGTTGGAGCAACGAATTTTTAATTCAGTCATTTTGCAGTTGCAGCAAGGACAATTGTCCATCATGCCTTCTGCCCCTCAGCCTCAGCCCCAGCAAGAACAACTTCCCACCATCGTTGACTCAGGGATTAATGACATTGCACTTGAGGCATTGGACGCACTGTCCAACATCGTCGCTGGGCTCTCACACAACGCTGAAAATATGGAGTCTAGGATTGAGGTGTTGGAAGACATGGCTCACGAGCCCATGTCTGGTGAGTCTGACGATCGTCTGACTGCCATTGACAGCGAAATTGGTAAGTTACACGACTCAGAGAATGCTAATATACCCATGTTGCGTTCGAGCGTCCAATCATTAGACGCAATCACCTCCCTGCACGAAAGGCGGCTAGAGGTGTTGAAAGATGGCACTAACGATGCTCTTGACAGCACCTCCGCACGTCTTGACGCTATTGAGAACGACTCCATTCGAAATACTGCCACTTTCACTATCGTGCATAGGGACATTGCCAAGCTCGAGATCAATTCTACACGCCTTGGTGAGCAGTTATCTCAGATATCAGCTCAGTCATCATCGAGCAACTTCTTGAATGATCAAAGGTTCCTCCGTGTGATGCGTGGTCTCAATGACACTGCGCGCATTACCATGTTCTTACATGGCCGTCTGATCAACCCAAGCGATGCCCAAACAGCGACAAGTTACATCAACCACTTCAGGACACTGGCTGACGCAAACTACTCACCCTCGAACAGTGATGTGCTGAACCGCGAGACTGATCTTTTCGGATTGTATGGTGCTGTTGGTGCGCGTGTTCGTAACTGGAACATTACTGCTGGCCCTCCCTCTACTCCATTTCCAGCCGGTGGATCACTCATCGGAACCTCACCGGCTCATGCTGCCCTACCTGGGACGGCCACTTCATGGAAGACACGTGTGCCTGATGCCCTGCCATCAGGTTGGGGCGTTGTGTGGGTCAACAACAAAGATGACCTGTGCACAGTGCACGCATATAACGCAGGAGTACCGACAGTTGAGGCTGTTGACCTTGCCTCCTTGCCTCATCCTCCACAGGGCGGATTTGCCCCCCAAGACTTCCTGTCAGAGACACAGCTTGCCGACCTCAATGTCTGGCAAAACGATCACTGGCTCAACCCTTCCAACCCTGAGCCAAAGTACGCTCTCATGCACACTAGCTTTGAAAACGGGACAGCCCATTACGACGCTCTCATGCCCATATTCGAGGGACATCCTGCATACTTCCCTCAGGGTCGCGGTTTGTCAAAAGACACCCTCGTGTCTCTATTCACCGGGACTGAGGGCTCTACAAAGACATTCTATCCGAATGGTCTAGGCGAGGGACCAACACATGTCATGATTGGGACTGGCCTGCCAATCGATGGTGACAACACATCACAGGGGCACATATCGATCGTTGGCTACGATCAGGCGTATAACCACTTGGTTGTCAACCCAGCTATTGTGCGTGAAGCTGTTGGTGGTTCTCAGGTTGACATCATGTCAATTTTCAATGCACGTGACTTCAATGATGAGACTACCGAGATGACGCACACGGTTAAATCTGAGTTACTCGAGGTGCTTGCACGTATCAATGTCGATGGAACTCAGTTGCCTGTTAAAGCTAATTTGTCCTACTCAGCTGCCGGCACGTACAACCGTGTGCTCTATGGTTCTAATGTTTCCTCTGCCAATATTGTCGTTGACCCACGCTCTATGCGTGATTCAATACTCTCAATCCTGCCGCAGGCCAGTGACAAGATGTCTAAGGAAGCGGCTTCCAAATTCTCCAACATACTGTGCTCAATGAACCCTACGGGCAGTGAGTCCTTGGAGCCGCTCTTGGAGCGCCTCTGGCGCATGTATTTCTCACTCTCCCTGGGTGCCCAGTCAGTACCAGACGCAGACATTATGGGTAACCCTGCTTTTATGGAAAACAGGAACCGTCGCAACAACAATGCTGAATGGGTGCATGACAATACAGCATTCTCCTTCGGCACTAATCCTTTGCGACCATTCACGTATCCTTATTTCGGCAGCACGCATGATATCCTGTCCAGCTTCATGGGTGGCAACATTAATAACATGCCCCCACAGGGTCGTAATCCCATCACTGGTGCAAGCGGACTGTTCCCTGACTCAGTTGACCACTACTTTGTTCTCATGTCTGCACTCACGCTCATTGATGGTGATTTCCCATACCTGTTCCTTCCTTATAATAAGGTTAACCACAGATATGATGGAGTACGCACAAATACTCGAAGCCTCTGGACCATCTTTAATCTTGTCACTGAGCCCAATTGTGGTATCGCACCAACAACCCATCTGACTGGTGCTAACCGGTTCACTGATGGGTGGGGTGGTGTGGTGCAACACGATGCATTTGTGCATGGCCTACAACGGGTGAGTAAAATCCTGTTTATGAGCCCGCAGATGCACCCGATCTCACTGCAGAACACGCAATTCACTCAGGCTGAGGCAACACCTGAGGCTGTCATTGACGCCATCTCCTTCCTAGTTCACAACTATGAACTAGGATCACAGGCTACCTCTGCCCTCAGCACCGTCATTCGTGAGTGCTTTAGAACACCACACATTGCTGCAACCGAGCTAGCATTTGATATGCCAATCCGCTTCAACTCCAGCAGGTTCCATGATATATCAATGCGCAACGCATTCGTGCGTAGAATTGGTATCATGCGTCTCATGACGACACCGGCTAATTGGGGTCCCGCTGCTGCAGATGAACGCACTACCCGTCTCATCACCCGAATGCGAGCTGACTATGCTGGTGTTGATGCTCGTGACAGCACTGCCCAGCTCACCGTCAATGAGCAGGATGCAATTGTGCGTGTCCTTGGTCTTGAGCATGTGCATGGTAACTACGACATGGCACAGTATCGCGCTGCTTTGCACGATACGGCATTGTTTGAGGCCGACATCATGTGGTATGAAGCCACTAGTTGTGTCCCTTGGTTCATCAATACTGATGATCCAGCATCACCAATCGCTCTCAATGATGATGCGATCGATCACTGGATCTCATCCATGCCCACTGCTCGCATGGTTTCTGCAATCGAGTGGATGCATGATGAGGGCAACGCTCGGATTGTTGGCAATGTTAACAACGTCTTTGGTAACCGCTGGCGTGGTGGTCTGGCCAATAATGCTAATACACTGACACGACTCACCATGGTGCTGCCTAATGTCGATGCTTATGCTAACTGGAGTGAGCAAGCTGATGCTATACGCGGAGGCTTCTACCGCAACCGTGACCTCGACTTACCACTCACCAACCTGTACAACACGCGGCGTGTGACGTTCCCAACAGGTATCAACTTGATTAGGAACGCCATTGCAACAAATTATGCCATGGGGCGCGATGAGTTGAGCACCTCTGTTGGTACTACGCTACGATTCCTCTCTGGCTTTGCCACTGATGCAGGTGCAACGCAGGCTCCTAACTTACCTGGTATAGGTAATACCAGGCGGATGCATTTCATCAGACGGTGTGCCACACTATTCCTTTCCCTGCGCTCTTTGACAGATGCGTTCTCCATGGAGAATAAGTTTAACATGTCACAGATCTCTGCTTATGAGGGCGAGCTCTTAACTTCGAACTTTGACATCGATCAAGTATGGCAGAGCAGGACACTGAGATCGTCTCTAATCGGTGAGAGGCGGCCGCTGCCCGAGTATTTAACCAACTTCGCATCTGGCCTAAGCGCAAAATTCAAATCATTCGGGTTCATCACAGAGTGGCCAAACGTCCCGGAGGGAGACAGAATTGACCTGCACGTTCCTAGCAACGAGACATTGGTGCCTGATCTGAATGCTGACAATAACTATGGCGACAAAAGCGAACTGGCATTGGTAAATTGGGTTTCTATTCACCCCGTCCTTGCCAAAGCATTGCACTTCAATAATGAAGCAACGATAGGGATGGTTTCCTGGGTTCCGGCATTTAACACAGCGTATGTTGATGGGGTCCAGCAACCTTGGGCAAATTGGGCTGTTCCAGCTGATATGGACAGACGTGGTATCTTAGGGTTGATGCGTATATATGGCACACTTGCCGGCTATAATTATCACATCAACATGAGCCTTGCCATCAACAGTATGCGTGGGTCTGCTCGTCTTGAGCACTATCAGATTATGCGTAGAGTTCTCAGCCGTCAAGTGCTACTCTCCGACGCTATGCCATACACTTACCAGAACAGCCTAGACATCCTCTGGTTCATTGATCCTGTGGTTGAGCCATTTTATGACGCTGGTTTTGACAGAGCAGGCAAACAACTGCTGTCATCACAAGGATACCGCCTAACAACATCAGACATCATCCCCTGGCACACAATAGCCGCCCCACGACCATCGTATCTCCCAGGGTTATCTATATTTGGGTTGGGCACAACTGAGTATCTGCACGGTGGTGACTATTATGCATTGCCTTTCGGAAAGAAGGCTGACGCATTCTACCCTGCCCGGCATAACGGCATCTCTCTGGGTGGATTAGTGACTGATGTTCGTAACCCAAACATCCCTGCCGGCTTTGCCCCTGTCACAGCACCACCAGCACCCGCTGTCAAACTGATCACAGACTTCTGCTACACACTAACACCCTTCGGTAACACACTCCACAATCTATACAACGGATGGACGAGGAATGGGATTAACTTGCTGAACTACTCGAGGTCTGTCAATGCCGACAGGATGGCGTGTATCCGGCCGCTGGAAATGCCATACCTGATTGAACGCGGTGAATCTCTGATCGCTGCGCCAGCCGTTGTCGGGATGAGGTATCGTAACAGCACGCTACCTGTCGGTCTCACAGCTACAGAACTTGCTCGTGCAGATTATGTGTCGTGGAATGACCGACCAGATAGGGCGACGGGCGTAAACTCAATTAATAAGTGGGGTACATCCTTAACCCGCAATCCACAATTCGCTAGTGCAGCTGAAGTTGACAACAACACTTGCCGTCTATATTCACCCTTTGGCCAATACAACCTTGTGCTTGGCGTTACAAATCCCAGTGCCGTCTGGAGCCGTATAGCTAGGATCGTTTATGTGCATCTGGACAAGTTTGTGCACAAGTACACCATCAATGCACCAATAATACAGATTACCAAGTTTGGTGTCACTAAGAGTGCTACGAAGATGGCCCCTTACGAAAAAGCTCAGTCACCTGCTGACAAAGTTGTACCAACACCTGCAGGACAACAGCGCACCAGCAGTACCACGAATGCAGCACCGCTGTTTTACATGCCAGGCGGCGTGCGTGCCATCGATGGGCCCAAAAAACCAGTTGGTGGTCGTGCCTTGCCCACACCACCCATCAGTGTTACTCCCCCAGGGCGTAGCGCTGCAAGTGAACTGCTCGCAAAGAGGCAGAAGGATTTGGACGCTAAAACACAGGCAATGCAGCTCGCTTCAGACGCAACTGATAAAGCATTGAAGGCGGTGGAAGAAGAGCAGGAGCGTGAGCGGAAGAAGGCAGAAACAGAACAATCTACAGCAGGTGCTAGTGCCTCAATCGCTGTTGAGGCTGCGGTGTTGCCCGATCTGCCACCACCTGTGAGTGATCCACTGCCTGCCCCCGTGGTGGCTAAAGAACCGGTGGAAGCGCTGCCCCCACCGTCACCGCCAGTAACACCTCCACCGCAGCATCGCCCTGTACCCATGCGACCAATTACGCTGCCCACGTCCAATCCACTCACACCGGACGGCAAGTTGGACATTGCAGCCCTGAACACCATGCCTGCCATGCGTCTCAACATGTCACCACTGGGCGCACCACATGCAACTAAGGCTTGGATGGCTCAACGTAACCAATTACACGCTACAGCAGCACTGACAGGCGGCAAGGTTTTTGACTGAGCCCTGGTCTCTCAGTCGGGCGACGGTTGAGCAGCTAATTGCTGAGCAGCCGCCGCCCGATTTTAACTTATACCCCTTAGATGATATGCGTCGCCTAATTAATGAGCTCACTGGTGGGGCTGAGTTTTGGGAACAATGTCTGGAACATAAATTAATGAGTTATGATGAATTTGGCTCCTTGTGTGATAAGTGGTTCGGTTTCCGACCTGATGCTTTCTTTACCGCTGCAGTCGAAGCTGCGGATTCAGAGGTGTTGGGTGAAGAGCTCATGGAAGCTGACATACATATCAGAGCACTAGAGAACATCTCAATGGGGCGGTCTGAGACCATTGATGCTATCCTTGATGGATCGCACCCACTGCATGTCGCTATTGACCACAGGTTCGTCGGACAGCATATTTATGATGAGACGTGTACGTTAGAACGTAAATATACCCCTAGAGGTGAGTTAATCTACCTTGATACCCCATCCCACTGGGATGTTGACCGATACCCTTTCACCACCAACGATGCCAATACCCTTAGAGATGGGCGAGCGGCGCTCTGCATCGTTCGTATACCCCGGCGTGACAGTGCACCACTGCCGTTGCCAACATTGTTTGCAACCAGCGCGAACGAGTGTAATCTTATTTTAAAACATATTGCCGATGGCCAGATCAAACGTGACATGCCCACTGGCTCTGAAGCTGCTGAGTACGCACCACTCTGCTTCGCTGCTGTCCCAAGTGGCGGTGGCAAATCCACATTGGCCAAGGAGGTGGATTGGGCTGTTGATATTGACCACTATGTCAGACAGAGTAGCATTGATCCTGCGCGCGGTGCACTCTTCACGAACGACATGTGGGCCAACAGATCGTTGGACGCAGGTACACAGCTTTGGGCTGCAAGAAAGGACATTGCTAACAAAGTCGTGTTGATTCATCACCCCTCGCAGGTACCGGCCATATGGCGTGACCGTCCCATCGCCGTATTCTTGCCACAGCAAGTGAGTGGTTTGCGTATGAATAAAATGAACATTGAGTCGCTCCGTGTGCTGCAAGGCTACCCCAAGTTTACATATAGGTATGCACAATTGAGGTCTCGCATCGCTGCTTTCGCCAGGGCAAGTTCAGTTATGTATGAATATCCTGTAGGCGATAGTACCGCCGAGCCGGAATCAGTTTTCCTCACTGATGTCGTTGAGGATGATTTCTATGTGCCGGACGATGCTAAGCAGTTCGCTCAGTCAGGGGAGCGTGAAAGAAAGAAGAATGCGCTGTATCGTGAGTCACCACCCCGGTCAATCTGGCTGCATGACGCCTTTGTCAGTACTGCAACGCTTGCTGTGACCAATACAAATTACCTCCTCCTTGACCAGCTGCTGCGCGAGTGGTATCCACACGGTGATCCTGGACTGCTGACCAGAACCCGTGTAGAACATCGGTTGTTGACCAAAATCATCAAGCGTGAGATTGAGCACTCACCGGCAAAGGTACGGTTGGTGGTTGCTGGTCTAGTTTCGTGTATGGGGCTGGGGATACAAGCACTTGCAGCACAGATTCTTTATGCCTTGTCATCCGATGATGCTGAGAGGGTGATGCTGCTACTATGGAGTGCTGGCCTCTCATGTCGGGGTGTTGGACACTACGCTAAGGCAGCCAAAGCATTGCACAACGCATTGCGACGGTCTGACACTGTGCCATCTTGGCTCAGGCCCATATGTGCTGATCATGATCTTTGGCTGTACCTTGATTGCCTGGCAGGTCGATTCAGCTCCGATGAGTTGGCTGCCGATAGCACTGTGGCTGAACGCACACAGTCTATTACACACTTGTATAAGCAGGCTGATGGCACTTTCTCCGCTGGTAAGTATACTGAGGGTGTCAACGATGTCTGGACAAGTCTTGCCGACAAATTTGTTGCCGGCCTCGACTCCACTCTCGCACAGTATGGTAATCTGGGTGTACCGATAACTCCTGAGGCTATCATGGCTGGGTTTATTCGGATGGGTGCATCTGGCAGTGCAAGCAGTGGCAAGGAGCAGCTCAAGCATCTCGACTTCGCCAAACCTCCTAATAAAAGGATGTGGTTAAACGAGCTGGCACCTGACCAATTGTTTGATTTTGCCAATTTCCCTGAGACCACTGAGACGACTTGTGTGATCAAGACTGAGTTGGGCAAGCTGCGTCAGCTCTTGCCTGGCCCTATCTGGCACTGGTTGGCTGAGACCCTAATCCTGGACGTTGGCGAGAAGCAGGTAAGCCGTGATACTGAACAGATCTATCTGGAAAAAGATGCTAAAGAACGTTGCTCACGCATGTTCCGTCGCCAGCAGGATGTTCTTGACGCCAGGGCACGTAAGGCTAACATCTGCGCAATTGACTATCGTGACTTCAACATCACACATAGCAAGAATGACATGCAGAACTTCTACCGCGCGATTGAGTCACGCCTGTCCGTTTACAGCAGCTCAAGCGCGGACAGCTCTGGTGCCACTGACTATGTCAATGCCCTTCGCGGAGCTTGTGATTACGTCGTTGAGCAGCTTGACAATCTGTTCGCAAGACTCGCTGGAGGCGATGGCACATTCCACAAACTGAACAGAGGGTTGTGGTCAGGGTGGAGATCCACAATGGCTATAAACATATTCTGCAACTATGCCTATGCCACACTCATCAACAACCAGGCATTGGATGGTCTTGGGCAGCAGCTATTGCTCCGGTTCGAGTCAATGGGTGATGACGTGCACAGTGTGACCGACTCGCTGACGAATTCACTCCTGGTATGCAAATTGCTCGCACTCAACGGGCACGAGTTACAAAGTGCTAAACAGCTCCTGGGCATTAAAGCCGAATTCTTGAGGATATCCTATCGATATGATAGCAGGCTGGATGCTGTTGTGGTGCGTGGCAGCCTTGCACGATCAGTGGGATCATACGTCTGCTCGGACATGCAATCACCGGAGGTGGTCAATAGCCCTGAGTTTGCCAAAGGATCTGCTAGCGCGTTGACAGTGCTGTGGCGCCGTGGTGCTGATAAGGACTTTTGTCAGCGTGTGGTGAAGGTTGTTGGATTGCACTTCACGTCTGTGAAGGTTAGTAGTGATGTCACAGTTTCACTTACTAATGCTGACTGGCTATACGTTGCTGAGCGTCAAGGCGGTTTGGGTCTCCCAGTGTTGGGTGAGCTGACTGAGGGTGTTAGCAATCCACTACCGGCCCTACCTGTCATTATGGGGCCTACTGAGCGTGCAGGATCAGTCAAGAACAACGGTGTATCATCACTCATGCACATTGCTACCACCATATTTGCTAAGGCTGGGTTCATGCCGGATGAGCTGGAGATGGTGAGGGATGATGCACAGAGGGCCGCACTTGCAGGGAATCTCGATGCTGAGACTCTGAGAGACTACAACTTAGAGCTCAAACAAGTCCAGGTTGAGTCTATTGAGAGATGGAACCATGCACCAGTCCCGCGCTACCAGAGGAGGTTTGAGTTGACGGGTGCTGAAAAAACAATCATCGATGAGATAGTGAGCGATTTCCGTAAATTGGACTACTTGGGTGTTAGGGCTATGGTAACTGTCGACATTGAAGAGATGGCTGAGAGTGCACTCGCTTCAGCCTTAGGTCTCCTAGGAACCAGTAGGAATATACTGACTTACGTAAGGGACATCGAGACAGGTAAGAGAATAGGTCCACTGGCTGCAATGGCAAGGTTGGCCAGTCCTGGTGAAGGGTGGGCTAAGTTGCTCGGTGCTGCAGTCAGTCTTTTCGGTGAACGATACGCGACCTGGGTACTACGTGGGCGCGAGCATGTACTGAATGACACTGGTGGGCTGTTACCTGCTGAGGTCAATCCACTGCTGAAAGGTGTGCACGCGGCCTTGACAACACGTATCATGCAGCGGGTGGGTGAGGATACCTTTTTCACCGACCCTGTGCTATTCACATCAGCAATCAACAGACACTTCATTGAGGTGTATAAACTAAATCGACTACATGAGATATAT
>Ga0170475_106213602_pt1 | contig 12436 bp, 8 predicted proteins | sample Soicark_Litter_5_FD_111474 | JGI IMG/M metagenome (GOLD analysis project Ga0170475, IMG submission 111474) | Avena fatua rhizosphere microbial communities from Hopland, California, USA. Combined Assembly of 48 SPs | reverse complement strand
CCTCGTCGCGGCCCTCGCGACGGCTGGCACCGTCGCCCCGATCACGAGTCCGATGGGTCCGAGCCCGCCGGCGAACGCCGCCGAGTGGTTGACCCAGGTGACGTCTCGGGCGACCCGCGCGGCGACGGTCTGCTCGTCGCCCGCCGCCACATCGACGGTGCGGGCGGTCTGCAGCGCGGCCGCCTCGGGGTTGCTCGTCGCCGCGAGCACGAACACGCCCTTCTCCGCCCGGACCGCGGCGGTGAGCGTGTCGCGCAGCGATTCGGGACCGAGGTAGGGGCTGACGGTCACGGCATCCGCCTCGAGGGGCGACCCGGGCTCCAGCCAGGCCGCCGTGTAGCCGGCCATCGTCGAGCCGATGTCGCCGCGCTTGGCGTCGGCCAGCACGATCAGGCCGGCCTGGCGTGCCGCCGACGAGATGTCCTCCAGCGCCGCGAAGCCGCGTGACCCGAAGCGCTCGAAGAAGGCGACCTGCGGTTTGACGATGCCCGCGCGACCCGCCGCGGCGTCCACCACGGCGAGACCGAACGAGCGCAGTCCCTCGGCGTCCTGCCCCAGACCCCACTGGTCGAGCAGAGCGGCGTGCGGGTCGATGCCCACGCACAGCGGACCGAAGCGGTCCATCGCCGTGCGCAGGCGGGCGCCGAAGGACTCGCTCATCGCGCAGCCTCGCGGTCGAGCGCGTACTCCTGGAGGCTGCGCACGTCGAAGCCGGATTGGGTGGCGTCCATGCCGGTCACACTGCGCCGAGCACGGCCATCGTGGTGAACAGGGCCTTATCCGCGGCGACCGCCGCCGCGCGGATCTCGTAGCCGTCGTGACGGGCGGCGCCACCGCTCGGGGTGTTCACCACGATGTCGATCTCGCCGTCGTTGATCAGGTCGACGATGTTGCGCTCGCCGTTCTGCTGCGTCTCGCTGAACTTCGCGACGACCTGCGCGGAGATGCCGTTGCGTCCCAGGATCTCGGCGGTGCCCTCGGTCGCCACGAGCGAGAAGCCGAGCTGCTGCAGGCGGTGCGCAGGCAGGATGACCTCGCGCTTATCCGAATCGGCGACCGAGATGAACACGGTGCCCGAGGTGGGCATCCCGCCGTACGCGGCCGACTGGCTCTTGGCGAACGCGGTCGGGAAGTCGCGGTCGATGCCCATGACCTCACCGGTCGAGCGCATCTCCGGCCCGAGGACCGAGTCCACGACCTTGCCGTCGTGGGTGCGGAAGCGCTTGAACGGCAGCACGGCCTCCTTGACGGCGACCGGTGCGCCCAGGGGCACCCGGGAGCCGTCCTGCGCGGGCAGCATGCCCTCGTCGACCAGCTCGGCGATCGTGGCGCCGGCCATCAGCCGGCTGGCGGCCTTGGCCATCGGGATGCCGAGCGCCTTCGACACGAACGGCACCGTGCGGCTGGCGCGCGGGTTGGCCTCGATGACGTAGAGCACGCCGGCGCTGATCGCGAACTGCACGTTCAGCAGGCCCCGCACGCCCACACCCTGCGCGATCGCGAGGGTCGCGGTGCGCACGCGGTCGATGTCGGTGCGTCCCAGCGACACCGGCGGCAGGGTGCAGCTGGAGTCCCCGGAGTGGATGCCCGCTTCCTCGAGGTGCTCCATGACGCCGCCGATGTACAGGTCGGTGCCGTCGTACAGCGGTCGACGTCGAGCTCGATCGCGTCGTCGAGGAAGCGGTCGATGAGCAGGGGCTTGCCCTCCTCGATGACGACCTCGCCGGCGGTGCGCACGAAGTACTCCCGAAGCGACTCGGAGTCGTAGACGATCTCCATGCCGCGGCCCCCGAGCACGAAGCTCGGGCGCACCAGCACCGGGTAGCCGATGTCCTCGGCGATGCGCACCGCGCCGGCGACGTCGATGGCCGTGCCGTTGCGCGGCGCCACCAGACCGGCGTCGTCGAGGAGGCGTGCGAACAGCTCGCGCTCCTCGGCGAGATCGATCGCTGCCGGGCTCGTGCCGAGGACGGTGTAGCCGGCGGCCTCGATGCCCTTGGCGAGCCCCAGCGGGGTCTGCCCGCCGAGCTGGCAGACGACGCCGAGGATCGTGCCGCTGCGGGCTTCGGCGTCGAGCACCTCGAGGACGTCCTCGAGGGTGAGGGGCTCGAAGTACAGCCGGTCGGAGGTGTCGTAGTCGGTCGACACGGTCTCGGGGTTGCAGTTGACCATGACCGTCTCGTACCCGGCATCCGACAGCGCGAACGACGCGTGCACGCACGAGTAGTCGAACTCGACGCCCTGGCCGATGCGGTTCGGGCCCGACCCGATGATGACGACCTTGGTGCGCTCGCTGGGGGCGACCTCGGTCTCGAAGTCGTAGCTCGAGTAGTGGTACGGCGTGAGCGCGGGGAACTCCCCCGCGCAGGTGTCGACGGTCTTGAAGACCGGACGCACGTCGAAGTCGTGCCGGATGCGGCGCACCTCCGCCTCGTCGATGTCGCGCAGCTGCGCGATCTGGGCGTCGGAGAAGCCGTGCTCCTTGGCGTGACGCAGCGTCTCGCGATCGAGCTCGTTCGCGGATGCCACCGCCTCGGCCACCTCGTTGATCAGCACGATCTGATCGAGGAACCACGGGTCCATGGCGGTGGCGTCGAAGGCCTGCTCGATCGTCGCCCCCTTGCGCAGCGCCTGCTGCAGCACGACGATGCGGCCGTCGGTCGGCGTCTTCGCGACCTCGAGCAGCTCCTCGACGGAGCGGGGCTCGTCGCCCCAGTGGAAGCTCGACCCGCGCTTCTCGAGCGAGCGCAGCGCCTTCTGCAGCGCGGTGGTGTAGTTGCGGCCGATGGCCATCGCCTCGCCGACCGACTTCATGGTGGTGGTGAGCGTGGCATCCGCCGCCGGGAACTTCTCGAACGCGAAACGGGGCACCTTCACCACGACGTAGTCGAGCGTGGGCTCGAAGCTGGCCGGGGTGACGCCGGTGATGTCGTTCGGGATCTCGTCGAGACGGTAGCCGAGGGCCAGCTTCGCGGCGAGCTTCGCGATCGGGAACCCGGTCGCCTTGGAGGCGAGCGCGGACGATCGCGAGACGCGGGGGTTCATCTCGATGACGATGATGCGCCCGTTGGTCGGGTCGACGGCGAACTGGATGTTGCAGCCGCCGGTGTCGACGCCCACCGAGCGGATGATGTCGATCGAGATGTCGCGCATCTTCTGGTACTCGCGGTCGGTGAGGGTCAGCGCCGGCGCGACGGTGATCGAGTCGCCGGTGTGCACGCCGACGGGGTCGACGTTCTCGATCGAGCAGACGACGACCGTGTTGTCGGCCGTGTCGCGCATGAGCTCGAGCTCGTACTCCTTCCACCCGAGGATCGACTCCTCGAGCAGCACCTCGTTGGTCGGCGAGTCGTGCAGCCCGGCGCCGCCGATGCGGCGGAGGTCGGCCTCGTCGTAGGCGAACCCGGAGCCGAGTCCGCCCATGGTGAAGGACGGGCGCACGACCAGCGGATAGCCGAGCTCGTCGGCGCCGGCCAGCAGCTCGTCCATGGTGTGGCAGATCACCGAGCGGGCCACGTCCGCGCCCGCCTCGAGCACGAGCTCCTTGAAGACCTGACGGTCCTCGCCGCGGCGGATCGCGTCGACCTTCGCGCCGATCAGCTCGACGTCGTACTTCTCGAGGATGCCCCGCTCGTGCAGCGCCATGGCGGCATTGAGCGCGGTCTGCCCGCCGAGCGTCGGCAGGATGGCATCCGGCTTCTCCTTGGCGATGATCGTCTCGATGACCTCGGGCGTGATCGGCTCGATGTAGGTCGCATCCGCGAAGTCGGGGTCGGTCATGATGGTCGCCGGGTTGGAGTTGACGAGGATGACGCGCACGCCCTCTTCGCGCAGCACCCGGCACGCCTGGGTGCCGGAGTAGTCGAACTCGCAGGCCTGGCCGATGACGATCGGACCCGAGCCGATGACCAGGACGGAGGTGATGTCTTCGCGCTTCGGCATCAGTTGGCGCCCTTCTTCTTGTTCGCGACGACGAGTTCGCGGAATCTGCTGAACAGGTAGTGGGCGTCGTGCGGGCCGGCCGCCGCCTCCGGGTGATACTGCACCGAGAACGCGGGCAGATCGAGGGCGCGCAGGCCCTCCACGACCTGATCGTTCAGGCCGACATGGCTGACCTCGACGCGTCCGTATCCGTGCGGGCTGTCGAACTCGCCATCGACCGGGGCGTCGACGGCGAAGCCGTGGTTGTGCGCGGTGATCTCGACCCGGCCGGTGGCCTTGTCGATCACAGGCTGGTTGATGCCGCGGTGGCCGAAGGTGAGCTTGTAGGTGCCCAGCCCCAGGGCGCGGCCGAACAGCTGGTTGCCGAAGCAGATGCCGAAGTACGGCAGGCGGGCATCGAGAACCTGGCGCAGCACGGCGACCTGCTCGTCGGATGGCGAGGGGTCGCCGGGGCCGTTCGAGTAGAACACCGCATCCGGCTCGACCGCGGTGATGTCGTCGAAGGTGGCCGACTGCGGCAGGACGTGCACGTCGAAGCCGAGGGCGGAGAGGTTGTCGAGGGTGGACTGCTTGACGCCGAGATCGAGCACGGCGAGGTTTCCGATGCGCTCGGTGCTCGCGGGGATCACGACAGCCTCGGTGACGGAGACCGTGGCCGACAGGTTCTGACCGGTCATCTCAGGGGCGGCGGTCACCTGTCGCAGCTGCTCGGCGGCATCGAGTGCGGCGTCCGCGCCCGAGAAGATCCCGCCGCGCATCGAGCCGGTGTCGCGGATGCGCCGGGTGAGGGCGCGCGTGTCGATGGCGCTGATGCCCACGATGTCGCTGCGCACGAGTGCGTCGTCGAGCGACTCCTCGGAACGCCAGTTCGACACCCGGCGCGCGGGGTCGCGCACGATGTACCCGGCGACCCAGATGCGCGAGGACTCCTCGTCCTCGCGGTTCATGCCGGTGTTGCCGATGTGCGGTGCCGTCTGCAGCACGATCTGACCGGCGTACGAGGGGTCGGTCAGCGTCTCCTGGTAGCCGGACATGCCGGTCGCGAAGACCACCTCGCCGAGCGTGGTGCCTCGAGCGCCGTAGGCGCGGCCTTCGAACCGGGTGCCGTCCTCGAGCACGAGGACGGCCGGCTCGACGGCGTTGATGGTGTGCGATATCACGGGTTCTCTCCGTTCTCCGCAGCGGCGCAGAGGCGCTCGAGCTGCGGGAGGATGTCTGCGGGCCCGCCGGAGGCGGGCCGGATGAATGAGTCGACATGGATGCCGTCGGCCACACGCCAGACCAGGCGGATGAGGCCGTCGCGCTCCACGACGCGGTCGATGGCGACGGTGGCACGGTCTGCCGCGACGAGCCGCGAGGAGGCCAGGAACACGGTCGGTGCACCGTCGAGACTGAGGGCGACGCCGCGGTCGGTGAGCACGAGCTCGCCACGGGCGCGGTACGTCAGCGGGCTGATCGCGAGGCGCTCGAGCGGGTGGTCGTGCCTGGTCGTGGCGACGTACAGGATCTCGTGCCTGCCGGTCACATCCGCATGCTCGGGCACACCGAGCGGCGCGGTGAGGCCGGAGTCGCGTCGCAGCCGGCTGCGCCACGCCATGAACATGAGGAGCAGGATGACCGCGGCGACGAGACCGATGATCAGACCGGCGACTTCCCGGCTCACTTCGTGCTGCTCCGCTCGCTCGGCGCGGCGGACTCGCTCAGCTCCTCGACGAGGACTCCCCCGTCGACCGTGACGACGCCGCCGTGGATCGTCCACTGCACGCGACCCGGCAGCTCCCGGCCCAGATACGGCGAGTTGTGGCTGCGCCCGTGCAGATCGGCCTCGGTGAAGACGCCGGGCACGCTGGGGTCGTAGAGCGTCACGTGCGCGGGGCGGCCGACCTCGAGCGCGCCGAAGCCGCCGAGGCGCCCGATCCGCGCCGGTGCCGCGCTCATCACGCGGGCGACGTCCGACCAGTCCAGCTGGCCGGTGCCGACCATCGCCTGGTGCACGACGCGCAGCGCACTCTCGAGCCCGACCATGCCGTTCGCGGCGGCCTGCCACTCGCAGGCCTTGTTCTCGGCCGGGTGCGGGGCGTGGTCGGTGGCGACGATGTCGATCGTGCCGTCGGCCAGCCCCTGCCGCACGGCCTGGACGTCCTCGGCGGTGCGCAGCGGCGGGTTGACCTTGTAGCGGGCGTCGTAGTCGCGCACGAGGTCGTCGGTCAGCAGCAGGTGGTGCGGGGTGACCTCGGCGGTGACCTGGATGCCGCGCTTCTTGGCCCAGCGGATGATGTCGACCGATCCTGCCGTGGACAGATGGCAGACGTGCAGCCGGGAGCCGACGTGCTCGGCCAGCAGCACGTCACGGGCGATGATCGACTCCTCGGCGACGGCCGGCCAGCCGGCGAGGCCGAGCTCCGCCGACACTACGCCCTCGCTCATCTGGGCGCCCTCGGTCAGGCGCGGGTCCTGAGCATGCTGGGCGATGACGCCGTCGAACGACTTCACGTACTCGAGCGCGCGGCGCATGATCAGCGGGTCCCAGACGCAGAAGCCGTCATCGCTGAAGACGCGCACGCGGGCTCGCGAACCCGCCATCGCGCCCAGCTCGGCGAGCCGCTCGCCCTTCTGCCCGACGGTGACCGCGCCGATCGGCTGCACGGTGGCGTAGCCGGCGGCCTCCCCGAGGGCGAGCTCCTGCTCGACCACGCCGGCGGTGTCGGCGACCGGCTGCGTGTTCGGCATCGCGAACACCGCGGTGAATCCGCCGGCGGCGGCCGCGCGGGTGCCGGTGAGCACGGTCTCGGATGCCTCGAAGCCGGGTTCGCGAAGGTGCGTGTGCAGGTCGACGAGGCCCGGGAGGGCGACGAGGCCGGCTGCGTCGATGACCCGGGCGCCCGATCGGCTGAGACCGGAGCCGATCTCGGCGATGACGCCGTTCTCGATCACGATGTCGGCGCTGTCGCGCCCGAGCAGCTGGACGCCTGCGATGACGAGGGTCTGGCTCATTTCACTTTCCCCTCTTCGTCGTTGCGCTCCCCCGCCAGCAGCAGGTAGAGCACGGCCATGCGCACCGAGACGCCGTTGGTGACCTGCTCCAGCACGGTGGAGCGCGGTGAGTCGGCGGCTTCGGATGAGATCTCGAGACCGCGGTTCATGGGACCGGGGTGCATCACGATGCTATCGTCCGGCAGCGTCGCCGCGCGCACGGCGTCAAGACCCCACAGCCGGGAATACTCCCGCTCAGTCGGGAAATACGCGGCGTGCATGCGCTCGGCCTGGATGCGCAGCATCATGCCCGCGTCGGGGCCTTCCGCGAGTGCCGCGTCGAGGTCGTAGAGCACGCGGACCGGCCACTCGGAGACGTTCTGCGGAACGAGCGTCGGCGGGGTGACCAGCGTGACGACGGCGCCGAGCAGCGAGAGCAGCCACACATTCGAGCGGGCGACGCGGGAGTGCAGCACATCACCGACGATGACCACGCGCAGACCCGACAGATCGCGTCCGCGGCTGTCTCTGCCGTATCGGCGCTTGCGGATGGTGAAGGCGTCGAGCAGTGCCTGAGTGGGGTGCTCGTGCGTCCCGTCGCCCGCGTTGACGACGCCGGCCGAGATCCAGCCGCTCGTCGCGAGGGTGCGCGGGGCTCCGGATGCCGAGTGGCGCACGACCACGGCATCCGCCCCCATCGCCTGCAGCGTCTGGGCGGTGTCCTTGAGGCTCTCGCCCTTCGAGACGCTGGAGCCCTTGGCCGCGAAGTTGATCACGTCTGCGGAGAGCCGCTTGGCGGCCGCCTCGAACGAGATGCGGGTGCGGGTGGAGTCCTCGAAGAAGAGGTTCACGACGGTCTTGCCGAGCAGCGTCGGCAGCTTCTTGACCTCGCGCGAATGCGTGTCGGCCATGTCCTCGGCGACGTCGAGGATGCGCAGCGCCTGCTCGCGGTCGAGGGTGCGGATGTCGAGCAGGTGCCTCATGATTCGATCGTCACCTCGTCGGATCCGTCGAGTTCGCGCAGCCGCACGTTGACGCGCTCGGCGCGGGAGGAGGGGATGTTCTTGCCGACGAAGTCCGGGCGGATCGGGAGCTCGCGGTGCCCGCGGTCGACGAGGATCGCCAGGCGCACGACGGCGGGGCGTCCGATCGACTGCAGGGCGTCGAGCGCGGCGCGGATGCTGCGTCCCGAGAACAGCACGTCATCGACGAGCACGACGGTCCTGCCGTCGATGCCGTCGGCGGGGATCTCGGTGCGCTTGGGCGCGCGGGTCGGGTGCTTCGCCAGATCGTCGCGGAACAGCGTGATGTCGAGGGAGCCGACCGGGATGTCCGTCTCGGCGATGCCGGAGATGATCGGTCCGAGCCGCTCGGCGAGCGTCACTCCCCTGGTCGGGATGCCGGGAGCACGAGCCCCTCAGCGCCTCGGTTCGACTCGAGGATCTCATGGGCGATGCGCGTCAGAGCGCGCGCGATATCGGCTTCGTGCAGCACTGTGCGTGCAGTCATCGGCCACTTCCCTTCTCCGCCTCTCTGGACGGGTTTAAAGGTTCGGTGATGTCTCGAGTCTAACGATTCACCCTCAGCCGTGCTGGTATACCACTGCGCTCAGGCGCCGAGGCGCAGCGCGTCCTCCGTGACCGGGCAGCGCTCGGCGCGGATCGGATGCCCGGATGTCGTGAGGCACTTGCCGGTCGCGAGATCCCACTTCCAGTCGTGCATGGAGCAGGTCAGGATGCCGTCCTCGATCTTGCCGGTGCGGGTGAGGTCGGCGCGCAGGTGCGGGCAGCGGCGCTGCACCACCCAGTCGCCGATCTCGGCGTCCTCGGTCTGATCGGTCTGCTCCTGGTACCAGTTCTCGACGTATTCGATCCGGTCGACGGAGAGGCACTTGAGGAAGGTGGTGAGGAACTCGTTGAACTTGCCGCTGCGCCCGACCGAGAACTGCATCGACAGGAAGATCGAGTTCGACCAGTCGATCTCGTGGTCGCGGATGTTCGTCGAGACGAGGTCGGCGGGGATCGTGTACCAGTAGATGCACTCCTCGCCGGCGTACTCGCGCACCTTGGCCTTGGGAAGTCGACGACCATGTCCAGCTCGCCGATCCGGAAGCGCACGTTGCCGCCGACGCCGAGCCGGATGGTGCGCGACTTCTTCAGCAGCGGCTCCCACCATTCCTTGATCGCGGCGAGCATCTCGGCCGGCGGGATGATCTCGGCGCGGCTGGCCTCCTCGTCGCGGATCTCCTGCTGACGCGTCGCCCGCTGCTCTTCGAGGTAGTCCCACTTCTCGTCGAAGATGTGGTCGATCTCTTCCTGCGAGTACAGGCTCTGCGACACGCTGAGCTCGCCGTGGTTCATCTCGACCACGGTGCCCGGGATGAACAGGTGGCCGTCGTACTGCGGAGCCAGCTCCTTCATGTGCGCCAGGAACTGCTTCTGGTCGGTGAAGATCGAGTCGTCGTCCTGCCCGGTGCCGTTGAAGCGGAACAGCTCGTCGCGCAGGAACATGGGCGGGCCCGCCATCGGGAAGACGTGAGGAGCGTCGACCTTCTCGATGTAGTACATGGCGCGCTTGTTCTGCGCGTCGCGCTTGAGCCCGGCGAACTTCTGCTTGGCGTCCTGCGGCAGGTCGTAGACCATGGGCCACCAGATCGCTCCGGAGACCTGCGTGAAGTACGCCTCGGGCTTGCCGAACGACAGCAGCGCCTCCAGGTCGAGCGGGTGGGAGTCGTTCTGGTTGAGGATCGATGCCGTGCCGTCGTCGACGCTCAGCGACGAGTCGCCGATCGGTCCGTCGCTCGGCGCGCGCAGCGGGGTGATCATCATCTTCAGGTCGCCGCGCTCGATCACCTGGCCGGCGGGCGCGTAGGTGATGTTGTTGTAGCCGAGCGCCCGGATGTCGACCTCGAGGTCGTCGGTGACGTACTCGGGCAGCAGCACCTCGATGTCCTTGGAGATGTACTTCTCGAGCAGCGCCGGGTCGAAGTGATCGCGGTGGCGGTGCGAGATGTACAGGAAGTCCGCCTCACGCCCGAATCGCTCCCAGTCGAGCCCGCGGTTGTCGGGGAACGGGAACCACGAGCCGTAGAACGAAGGACCGAGAACGGGGTCGCAGATGATGTTGCCGCCGACCGTCTCGATGAACATTCCAGCGTGGCCGAGTCCCGTGATCCGCATGTCTCTCCTCTGGGTTGGACAGCGTCGATTCTATCGAGGGCTTCCTGTGCGCGGTCGGTGACGGGTCGTGCTTATCGGGATGCCGCGCGGTCAGGACTCGAGCAGCCCCCGGATGTCGTCGGCTGTGAGCGCCTGCGAGAACAGAGCCTCGTCGTCCATCACCGCGGTGAACAGGCGGGCCTTGCGCTGCTGCAGGGCCAGCACCTTCTCCTCGATGGTGCCTGCCGCGATCAGGCGGTAGACGATCACCGGCTGCGTCTGCCCGATCCGGTGCGTGCGGTCGATCGCCTGCGCCTCGGCCGCGGGGTTCCACCACGGGTCGAGCAGCAGGACGTAGTCGGCTTCGGTCAGGGTGAGACCGAACCCGCCGGCCTTCAGGCTGATCAGGAACACCGGGGCGTCGCCTGAGCGGAACGCGTCGACGACATCGTCTCGGCGGCGGGTCGCACCGTCGAGGTACTCGTAGGCGATGCCCGCGTCACGCAGCCGCTCGGCGGCCATCTCCAGGTACGAGGTGAACTGGCTGAAGACCAGAGCGCGATGCCCTTCCGAACGCAGCTCCTGCACGTGCTCGAGCAGCACATCCAGCTTCGCCGACGACGAATCGTCGGCATCCGGTTCGATCAGCCGGGGCGACAGCGCGAGCATCCGGAGCATGGTGAGCGAGCGGAACACGATGAACCGGTTGCGGTCGAGGTCGGCGAGCAGACCCAGCACCTTCTGCCGCTCGCGCTGCAGCACGGTGTCGTAGACGGCCCGGTGCGCGGGGCTGAGATCGACGAACAGCTCCTGCACCTGCTTCTCGGGCAGGTCGGCCGCGACGAGATCTTTGGTGCGTCGCAGCATCAGGGGCCGGATGCGGTGGCGCAGCCGCTCGAGCCGCCGCTGGCGGAATGGAGCGCCCTCCTCGTTCTCGGGCACCTTGCCCCGCTCGATCGGCTGGACGTACTCCTCGCGGAAGCGGCGCTTCGACGGGAAGAGCCCCGGCGCGGTCAGTGAGAACAGCGCCCACAGGTCGGTCAGGCTGTTCTCGAGCGGCGTGCCGGTGACGGCGATCGTGACGACCGATCTCAGCTCGGCGATCGCCTGGTGCACCTTCGTCGCGGGGTTCTTCGCGAACTGCGCCTCGTCGATGATCACGCCCGCCCAGTCGAGCCGCTGGTACTCCTCGGCATCCAGTCGAAGCAGGGTGTAGGAGGTGACGATGACGTCGGCCCCGGCGGCCATCGCGCTGATCTCGTCGGCCCGACGTGACCCGGTGCCTTCGACGATGCGCACCCGCAGGTCGGGCGTGAACCTGCTCGCCTCGCTGCGCCAGGTGCCGAGCACCGAGGTCGGCGCGATCACGAGGAAGGGGCGCTTCTCGTCGTTCTCCACGGCGTGCGCGATGAGCGAGAGCAGCTGGAGCGTCTTGCCCAGCCCCATGTCGTCGGCGAGGATGCCCCCGAGTCGGTGCTGCCAGAGGAACGCCAGCCAGTCGAGCCCCTGCTGCTGGTAGGGGCGCAGCTGTGCTCGCAGGCCCGCGGGCGGTGCCGTGGGGGGAACGTGATCGATGCCTCGCAGGCCCTCGGCCAGGGCTCGCCAGCCCACCGCCTGCTCGGATTGGTCGGCGAGATCCTCGAAGTCCTCCCAGAGCGCGGTCTGGTGGCGGCTGATGCGCGGGCCGGTCTCCCACTCGGTGAGAGCGCCGGCCTCGTCGATGAGCTCCCGCAGCTGCTGCAGGGCCGGGTGCGCCAGTGAGAAGTAGGTGCCGTCGACGAGCATGAGCTTCGTGCGCCGCATGCTCAGCGCGGTGAACAGGGGCGTGAACGGGATCGAGTGGCCGTCGATCTTGACCAGGACGCCGAGGTCGAACCAGTCGGGATCGGTCGACTCGACCGTCGACACCGAGATCTCGGGAGTGCCGGTCAGCTCGCGGTACCGGGTGCGACGGCCCGTCACGACGACCTTCACCGTGGAGGCCTCGAACGCCGGCAGCACGTGCGCGGCCCATTCCGCCGCGCCGAGCTGCTCGAGCTCTGCGCGATGGCGGAACTCGTCGCGGGTCGCACCGGCCCAGATGGCCTCGATGTCACGGAGGCATCGGCGCTCGGCATCCGGATCGCGGAACCGTTCGTCCCCGCCGGTGAGCCCGACCGAACCGTGGCCTGCGTACTCCCACTCGAATCGGTAGGAGACGCGATGCCCGCTGCGGAACGCCACGCGCAGCACCGGTACCGGCGCGGCGAGCGATGGCAGCGCCAGGTGGTCGGCGGCCGTGACGTTCGTCTGCCTGGCCAGCGCCGGATACGCCTCGGCGAGGAACTGCTGCCGGTCGTGCGGCGGCACGTCGATCGGGCCTG
>Ga0170475_101771815_pt1 | contig 12437 bp, 8 predicted proteins | sample Soicark_Litter_5_FD_111474 | JGI IMG/M metagenome (GOLD analysis project Ga0170475, IMG submission 111474) | Avena fatua rhizosphere microbial communities from Hopland, California, USA. Combined Assembly of 48 SPs | reverse complement strand
CGCCGCGGGCCAGGCGGTCCCGCTCGGGGGGGCCGGCGCGACCACGGGCAAGGAGGGCGAGGTACCCCCGGGCCTCGGGCTGTGCAGACTTTGGGGAACTTGGGCCAGGCTGAGCGGCGTGGGTCGGGGCACCGCATGGGAGGTGGAAGGCGTGGCGCGAATCCCGCCGGTCACGCGCGCGCCGGGGTGGGGCTCGGGCGTGGGGGTCTTGGGCTCGGGCATCGAGAGCGCGGGGGGCGGAGGTGGCTTGCGCGCCCCGGGGAGAGCAGGGGGGCGTCCCGTCTGCTCGGGCATGAGGCGGATGATCTTCGACATCTCGATGTCGCTGCGCGGCCGGCGCGGCGGGTTCAGCACCTTCACGAAGTCGGCGAGATCGTTGGGACCGGCCAGGGTAAAGCCCTGGTCGCGCAGCGCGCGAATGGCGGCCCCGAAGGCACCCACGTCGGGGTAGCGCTTCTCGGGCTCGGCGGCCAGCGCCTTCATGAGGATCTCCTCCACCACCTCGGGCAGCTCGGGCCGAAGGGCACGGGCGGAGCGCACCTGACCGGACGCGACCTCGCGCCAGCCGCTGACCTCGTCTCGAATCTCGCGCAGCTTGTAGCCGGTGAGCATCTCGAAGAGGACCGCGCCCAGCGCGAAGAGATCGGTGCGTCGGTCGAGCGGGGCGCGCCGAGCCTGCTCGGGCGACATGTAGACCAGGTTGCCCTTGAGGGTGCCCACCGCGGAAGCGTCGTGCTTGCGCTTGGCGATGCCGAAGTCGGACAGCTTCACCTCGCCCGCGAACGAGATGAGGATGTTGGAGGGCGACACGTCGCGATGGATGAGGCCGAGGGCCTGGCCGTCGCTGCCGCGCAGGTCATGGGCGAAGTGCAAGCCCTGGGCGACCTCGGACGCAATGAAGAGGGCGAGGGGATCGGGGACGCGCTCGGCCCGCGCCCCCAAGGCTTCGATGATGGCGCGCAGATCGTGCCCTTCGACGTACTCGAGGACGATGAAGTACTCGCCATCCTCGGAGACGCCGAGATCATGAATCTGGACGATGTTGCGGTGCGAGAGCGCCGCGTGGATGCGCGCCTCGGAGAGCAGCATGGACACCATGGCCTCGTCGCGGGCCAGATCGGGCAAGACCCGCTTGATGGCGATCCATTTTTCGAAGCCCTCGGCGCCGATGGCCCGGCCACGAAAGACCTCTGCCATGCCACCGACGGCAACGCGCTCTAGGAGCTCGTACTGGCCGAAACGCATGGGAAGGGAAGGGCGAGGTTACCTTGGGTCGCCCTCATTTGTCAGCCCCGGCGCGGCTTTTGCCGTTGTTCTTTCGCGTCCTTTCGTGGTCTTTCCGCGTCTTTGCCCGATGCTGCTCTCCCCATCTGCTTTCTTACCTTCGGGTCGGTATCTTCTTTCCCCGTCGAAGGGATCAGCGCTAGCGCGACGCGGGCGCGGCGAACGCTCGCAGCACGTCGAGCGCCAGCTTGCGGCGAGTGGAAGGGATCTGATGCCAGAGGGCGAGGATCTCGGCGTCGCGCTCGGTGAGAGGGCTGTCCTCGAGGCGCGTCGGAGCCACCGCCTCGTAGCTTTGACCGGGAAGGAGGTGAAGGAGCGGGACTTTCAGGTGATGCGCGACGCCGCGCAGGACCTCCAAGGGGAAGGGGCGTCGCGCGGTCTCGTAGCGGGAGAGATTGGCGGGCTCGATGCCCAGCGCTTGAGCGAGCTGTTCTTGGGTCCAGGCGCGTTCTTCGCGCGTGGCACGGACTCGCGCGCCCAGCGCTGCGTAGAAAGCCTCGTCGAAGGCCCCGCGAGAACTGCCTGCCATGGAAGAACAACCCACGGTGCCAGCGCCCGTGACCGCAGGCCATGTCACCTAGGGCATGTGAATGAACTTGTCAAACGAGACAAGGCATGTCAGTCTGCCCGTACCGTACGGGGCTCGTGGACCCCCGCCTGCTCGCCGGTTCCGGCACCGCACCCGGAGCCTGGCACCCACCCCTCGAGCCCCGTACGGCGATCCATCGCTGCCGTCGGTATTGGGCGAGCGGTCAGAAGGATTGGCTCCAGGCCAGCGACCAGCCACTCTCCGAAGAGACATGAGAGAGCGACAAGCTTCCGGCCGAGCCGTCAGCTGACCCGCCGGCCGAGCCGGTCTGGGTGCGATGGAGCACGGGCACAGCGATCCCAATGAGGCTGCCCACGGACGCGCCCACAAGCACGTCGGTCGCGTAGTGCTTGTCGCCGGCGACGCGCAGGTAGGCGACCAGGGTGGCCGCGGCGTAGCTGCCGGCGGCGACGGCCCAGGTCCAGCGGCTGTGGCGGAGATGGGCCAGAGTGGTCGCGGAGCTGGCCAGCGCGAACGAAAAGGCGCTGTGGCTCGAAAAGAAGGAGGTGTTGTTGTCCCAGGGCTTGTCGGTGCGCCCTCGCTGTTCGGCCGGCAGCGCGTGCACGAAGGGACGTTCGCGCCGGGCGCTGAACTTGGCGCCCTGGCCTAGCAGCAGCGCGAGGGCCATCGACTCGGCCATCAGATCGACTTCCTCCAGGCGGGCGTGAGTGGAGAAATCGGCATCGGGGGCGACCCAGGACCAAAGCGTCCCCGCCGGGAGCAATCCGAAGACGGTGATGTTGCTGAGGAGCTGCGCGCGGCCGATGTTTTGCCAGCGGACACGGGCGCGCACGCCCGCGTCGAAGCCGTTGAGGGCGTCGCTGCCGTCGGCGTGGCGATCGCACCAGTGGCAGGGCGCCCCACCCGCCTTCCAGTTGGCGAGCTCCAGGGCGACCACGGCGAGCGCTGCGCCGCCGGTCACGGCGCCATCCAGGAGCGGGTGGTAGCGCACCGGCGTTTCAGCCGGGGGAATGCCTGGGAGCTCCTCGACGGCGAGGGCGGATCCCTGGTGGCCCCCCAGCGCGAGGGGGAGCGCGAAAGCGACCGCCCACCGCCCGAGAGATCGCCGATGCCTGCTCATGCCGCGGAGTGTACTCAAAGGACACGCGAGGCTCGCCGAGGAGGTCCAGGCATTCAGACAAATGAACCCGCTTCGGTTACCGCGGCTTCTCGCGGGGGAAAACCAACGGAAATGCTAACCGGTCACAATGCTCTCGTCGCGGTCGACATGCCGCTTCGAGGTGCCAATGATCACCGGAGCCGATCTCGTCATTTCAGACTTGGGTGCTTGCCGCTTTCCTTCGCCCGTCGCCGACAAGCTGGGAGAGAAGGCGATGCTCTACGTCGGGGAGGCCGACAAGGTCCTCTATGACGATCGCTGGTCTTCCGTGGCGGCCCACCGCACTGGGGAGAGGGCGCCAGGGTTCGAGCTGGCCGGACCGCGCAACCGCATCTTTTGGGAGCCGGGGAAGGTTCGCGCCGGCATCGTGACCTGCGGCGGTTTGTGCCCAGGGCTCAACAACGTCATTCGCGGCCTGGTGTTGACGCTGGCGAACAGCTACGGCGTGAAAGAGATCCTCGGCTTTCGCTATGGCTTCGAGGGTTTGGTGCCGAGCTTCGGACACAAGCCCGTCAGGCTCGAGCCCCAGACCGTCGACGAGATCCACCGCATGGGCGGCACGGTGCTGGGGACCTCTCGCGGCGGGCAAGATCCGGGCGTCATGGTGGAGACGCTGCAAGCGCACGGCGTGAACGTCCTCTTCGTGGTGGGCGGCGACGGCACCATCCGCGGCGCGATGTCGATCGTGAAGACCATCCGCGAGCGCAATCTCGACATTGGGGTCATTGGCATTCCCAAGACCATCGACAATGACATTCATTTCATTGATCGCAGCTTCGGCTTCGAGAGCGCCTTCTCGGCCGCGGTGGACGTCATCCGCAGCACGCATGTGGAGTCGATGGGATCAAAGCACGGGATTGGGGTCATCAAGCTCATGGGGCGCCACTCGGGGTTCATTGCCTGCACCGCGGCGCTCGCTTCCACCGACGCGGACGTGGTGCTGATTCCCGAGGTGCGGGTGGCGTTGGAGGGAGAGAAGGGGCTCTTCGCTTATCTGGAAAGGCGCCTGCGCGAAGTGGGGAACGTGGTGCTGGTGGTGGCGGAGGGAGCGCTGCAGGAGCACTGCACGGAGTCGACGGGAGCCGCCACCGACGCCAGCGGCAACACCAAGCTCAAAGACGTGGGGCTGGTGCTGCGGGACCGTATCAACGCGCACTTTGCCGCGCGCCGGTGGGACGTGACCCTCAAGTACCTGGACCCGAGCTATCACATTCGCAGCGTGCCGGCGTCACCGTCGGACAGCGTGTATTGCTGGAACATGGCGCGCAATGCGGTCCACGCCGCCATGGCCGGCAACACGGAAATGCTCATTGGTCGCTGGCACGGCCGCTTCGTGCACGTGCCGATGCCTCTGGCGGTACGTGCGCGCAAACAGGTGGAGCCTACCGAGGACCTTTGGATGGCGGTGGTGGAGGCTACCGGTCAACCGGTGGCGTTCTGCTAGTGCACCGCACGAGGACTGCAGCGGAAGGACTGCAGCTGAAGGGCTGCAGCTGAAGGGCTGCAGCTGAAGGGCTGCAGCGGAACGTCGCGCGACTGACGTGACGGCCGCTGGTTCCGTGCGCGGGTCGCCGCGACCGGCATCAGCGGTCAGCGCGCGGGCGAGGCTGTGGGTCAGACAGCGCGCAAACGGGCGTCGCTTCGACGTCCCGCGCGCGTGGGTTCCTTGCGGAGCGCGGCGGAAGAGTCGTTGACCTTGAAGCGCGACACCACCGATTGCAGCTCGCCAGCCATCTGGCTGAGAGTCGCGGCGGCGGCGCGCGTCTCGGCGGCGGCGCTGGCGCTGGTTTCGGAGGCCTGCGCTACCCCTGAAATATGGCGAGCGATGTCGAGGGCGCCGCTGGCAGCTTCTTTGACGCTGCGGCCGATCTCGCTGGTGGTGGACGATTGCTGTTCGACGGCGCTGGCGATGCTGGAGGAGATGTCGCGAATGCGCCCGATGACGTCGTGGATCTTTTGAATCGCGGTGATGGCCGCGCCAGTGTCGCCCTGGATCTCGTCGATGCGACGACCAATGTCCTCGGTGGCGCGGGCGGTTTCCTTGGCCAGCTCCTTGACCTCATTGGCGACCACAGCAAATCCGCGGCCGGCCTCGCCGGCGCGCGCGGCTTCGATGGTGGCATTGAGGGCGAGCAGATTCGTTTGTTCGGAGATGGCGGTGATGACGCCCAGCACTTTGCCTATCTCGGACGAGCTGGGCCGAGCTTGCCCATGGTGGCGCGGGTCATTTCCACGGCTTGCACCGCAGACGTGACCACCGAGGCGGCCTCGCCCGCGCTCTCAGCGATGGCGCGAATGGAGGTGGTGAGCTCCTCGGCGCCGGTGGCTGCCACCTGCATGTTGGAACCGACCAGACTCGCAGTGCTGGTGGCCGCCTCGGCTTGGGCTGAGGCGCCGCCTGCGCCGGCGGCCATGTGCTCTGCGGTGGCGCCGAGTTGATCCGACGCCGAAGAAAGCGCGAGAGCGTGCCGCGAGATCAGGCTGAGATCGGAGCTCAAGCGGGCGAGCGATGAGGACAGCCCTTGGCCGACTTGACCGAGAGCGTCCGTGCCTTGGCCTTCGAGGCGCCCGGTGAGATCACCGCGCTCGATGTCCCGCACCACGGCCAGCAGTTGATTGGCCTGCGCTTGCGTCGCCTCGCGGGCTTCTTCCTCAAGGCGCGCCTGGGCGCGCGCAGTCTCACGACTGGTCTTCAGATCGGCGAGCATCTTGCCCATCGCGCGGCCGAGGCGCGCCAGCTCCTCGGGCGCATCGGTGCTCTCCGGGCCGAAGCGGCGGTCGAAGTCGCCGCTCGCAACGCCTTCTGCCAGGTCGGTGAGATCGCGCAGCGGGGAGACCAGGCTTCGCCACAGGACCACGCTGCCCACGACCGCCAGCACCACCGCCCCGCCGAAGGCGAACAAGACGATGAGCAAGCCTCGGCGAGCCTGCTCGGCCTCCTCCAAGGTGTTGGCTCGGCTGGCGGTGCTGGTGGCGGTGATGGCCTCTACCAAGGCGTGGACGTGTCGCTCGAAGGCTTGCACCGGTTCTTTGAGGGCGGCGGTGGCACGGCTGACCTCGGGGCTGGTGGGCGGCTCGCCGCGCTCGATGGCGCTCATCAACTGCCGAAAGCTGGTGCTGTAGGCGGTCAGCTCTTCGCGCATCTCACTCGCGGTGAGCGCGGCGCCGCTGCCCGCGGAGGCAGGTGCGGTGTCGAGGGCGGCCAGGTTGCTGGTGAGATCGCTGCGGGTGGTCTCCCAGCGAGCGGCGTAGCTCGCGCGTTCCTCGGGATGGGTGAGGGTGAGGAAGAAGTCCTTCTCGAAGCGACGCAGGTTCAGCAGGTCTCGCTGCACCGCCGAGGCCGCGTTCATCGCCGCATCGGCGGCGACGAAACGAGGCAGCGTGGTGCCTGACAAGACGTGCACCTTGCTGACCGCCAGCGCGCCCACCAAGCCCAGGACGCCGATGATCAAGGCCTGCAACGTCGCGAGCCTTGCCCCTATTTTCGTCCCGCTGCCCATCTTGTTTTTTTGGATCCTCCCCAAGGGCCTCGGCCATTTCCTCCAGGGGCTTTAGCTAGGGTGCGGGGCTGACCCTGTTGGGCTGGGCTCCGACGATCTGGCGCGAGGCCGCCAGCCAGGGAAGGATTTCATCGGCGCGGCTCGCGACTTTGAGGGCGCCGTGCCCGTCGGCGCGCGTGGCTCCGAGGTTGATGACCGCCACCGGGAGTCCGTTCTCGAAGGCCCGCTGGACGAACCGCCAACCCGAGTAGACCGCCAAGGAGGATCCCACGACCAGCAGCACCTCGGCGGCGGCCACCAGCGCGTGGGCCTGCTCGACCACGGCGTCGGCCACCCGCCCCCCAAAGAGCACGACGTGGGGTTTGAGCCGGCCGCCGCAGGATTCGCAGCCCACCACCTGGAATGATCGCCACTGCTCGGGCCGCAGATCGGCGTCGCCGTCCGGCGCGTGCTGGGCGAGCTCGGACAGCCAGCCCGGGTTGGCGGCGAGTAGACGTTCTTGTAGAGGTGCCCGCGACGTCAGCGCCTGGCAATCGAGGCAGACGACCTCGGCCAGGGCGCCATGCAGCTCGATGACGGCGCGGCTGCCGGCGGCGTGGTGCAGCCGATCCACGTTCTGCGTGATGAGCCCGCCGAGCCAGCCGCTCGCTTCCATCGCGGCGAGCGCGCGGTGAGCACCGTTCGGGAGGGCGCGAGAAAAATGCTGCCAGCCCAAGGTGGCCCGCGCCCAGTAGCGCTGGCGCACCTCGGGGAGGCGCAGGAACTCGTCGTGCACGATGGGTTTGCGCCCCGAAGGCGGCCGTCCGAGGCCGCCGTAGTCGGGAATGCCGGAGGCGGTGCTACAGCCCGCACCGGTCAGGGCCGTCACCCTCCGCCCCTCGAGGAGACGGGCCAACGCCGTCCAATCGGCGGAGGCGAGCTCCGATGTCGGTTCCCTAGCGGGTTCCGTGGTGAGTTCTGGGGAAAGAGGTGTCACGCTCACGGAGCAAGGATGACAGATGGACGCGGGCCTGCAGGCGCCTGACCGTTCGGCGGTGAGGGGGCGGGGACTGCTTGACCGACCATGTGCTGCTGTCGCTTGCCGACCAGCCACCACAGCAGGACCGGCAACACCAGCAAGCCAATCAGCGTGGACGACGCGATGCCACCCATGACCACCGTGGCGAGCGGTCGTTGCACTTCTGCGCCGGCCCGTGAGGAAAAAGCCATGGGCAAGAAGCCCACCGCGGCCACCAAGGCGGTGGTGAGCACCGGACGCACGGCTCTGAGCGCACTTTGGACGATGAGCGCCAGGCCTTCTTCGCCGTGGCCGCCTGACTGGCCCGCGTCCGCTTGGTCCTTTTCCAGGAGGTGGCGCAGCTCGCTCGCCAGGACCACGCCGTTGAGCACGGCCACGCCGGCCACGGCGATGAAGCCCACGGCGGCGGGAATGGAGAAGGGCAGGCCGCGCGCCGCGAGCGCCACCACGCCGCCCACCAGGGCAAACGGAGCGCTGGCGAAGACCGCCACCGCGTAGCGCAGTTGCCCGAACATCAGGAACAGCATCCCGAAGATGATCGCGAGCGCCACCGGCACCACGATGGCGAGACGTTGGCTTGCGCGCGCGAAGTTCGCGAACTGTCCGCCCCAGGCCATCGTCACACCGGTAGGAAGCTCGACGGTGCTCTCCACGCGCTGCTTGGCCTCGTCCACGAAGCTCACCAGATCGCGCCCACGCACGTTGGCCTCGACCAGGACGCGTCGTTGCAAGTTCTCGCGGTGAATCACCGAGGGACCTTCCGTTTCTTTCAGATCGGCCACCGCCGCCAGTGGCACCAGCTGTCCGCGCGCGCCGGTCACCGCCAGCTCGCCCAGCCCGTCAATCGTGAGCGTCGAGGGCGGCAAGAAGAGCCGCAGCTCGAACCTTCGCGGGCCTTCGAAGATGGTTCCTGCCGGACGCCCCACCCGGGAGGCCTCCACCACGTCGAGCACGTCATCGGCGCTCAGCCCGTAGCGCGCGAGCCGGGCTCGATCGGGGTGCACGTCGAGCAGCGGCAAGCCCAGCACGCGTTGCACCCGCAGATCGGCGCTACCAGCGACGCCGCGCATGACTTTGCCCACCTTGTCCGCCGTCTCTTTCAATGACTCGAGATCGGGCCCAAAGATCTTGACCACCACGTCCGCCTTCGAGCCCGCCAGGAGCTGGTTCACGCGATCTTCGATGGGTTGGGAGATGCCCACGAACGTGCCAGGTACCTCAGCTTCGATGGCGTTCTTCAACGCTTCCCCGAGGCCATCGAGATCGTGGGCCGTGGTCCATTCCTCCTTAGGGCGCAGCTTCACCCGGACGTCCGCCTCGTCGAAGCCCACTGGATCGGTGGCCACCTCCGCGCGGCCGGTGCGGGTGACCACCGCCTTCACCTCGGGGAAGCGCGCCAGAACGTTCTCGAGCTGTTGCCCGAGGCGCTTGGCCTCGGTGAGCGACACCGAGGGCAGGCGCCGCACGTCCAGCGCGATCTCGCCTTCTTCCAAGCGCGGGACGAACTCTGCGCCGAGGTGGGTCCCGAAGAACCCCGCGCCCACGAGTAACAGCGTCGCCGCCCCCATGGTGATCCACGGGCGCTTCAAGGTCCAGGACACCACCGGCCGGTAGACGCGTCGGATGAAACCGAAGACACCCTTGCTCTCGTCGTGCGCGTGCTTGGGCGCTTTCAGCACGAAGGCCGCCAGCGCCGGGAACGCCGTGAGCGAGAACATGAGCGCACCTCCCAGCGCCAACGCCACGGTGATGGCCATCGGCTTGAACATGCGGCCTTCCACCCCCTCGAGCGCCATCAAGGGCAAGTACACCATCAGGATGATGAGCAGCGAGAAGGTGACCGGCCGCGCGGCCTTGCGCATGGCCACCGTGATGGCCTCGTCGAGCTCGCCTTGCGTGTGGGGGTGGCGAATCGCCAATTGCACCAGTGCCGCTTCCAGCATCACGATGGCGCCGTCGACCAGGAGACCGAAGTCGATGGCCCCCAAGGACATGAGATTGCCCGTCACTCCCAGCCGCACCATCCCTAGGATGGCAATGCCCATGGCGAGAGGAATGGCCAATGCCGCCACCAATGAGCCGCGCAAGCTGCCCAGCGTCAGGAAGAGCACCACCACCACCAACCCCGCTCCTTCTGCGAGGTTGATGACCACCGTCTTCAGCATGCGGTTGATGAACTCGGCGCGATCATAAAAGGGGACGATCTCCACGCCAGCCGGGAGGGTCGTCTGAATCTCTTGCAGACGTTGCTTGACCCCATCCACCACCTGGCGCGAGTTAGCGCCAATGAGCATCATCGCGGTCCCGGTGACGATCTCGCCCTCGCCTTGCTTGGTCGCTGCGCCGAAAGGCAAGGCCGCGCCGATTTGCACGGTGGCGATGTTCTTGAGGAGCACCGGTGTCCCGTCGGCGTCAGACGTGATCACCGTATTGGCGATGTCGTCCAATGAACGGAATTGCGCATTGCCGCGAATGACCAGGGCTTCGCCGTTCTTCTCCAGATAGCCGCCGCCCAGAGCGGCATTGTTCGCCATCAAGATGGCGTGGACTTGCGAAAGCGACAGGCGGTGACCGGCCAGGCGCTTGGGGTCGACCATTACCTGGTATTGCCTCGCCTCCCCACCCAGGGCATTGACCTCGATGACCCCGGGGACGCTGCGCAGCTTGGGCGCCACGGCCCAGTCCAAGATGGTGCGCAACTCCATGGCGCTGTGCTTGGGCGAGCGCAGATAGAACTCGAAGATTTGCCCGAGGCCCGTGGACACCGGCGCAAGCTCAGGTCGGCCATAGCCCTGCGGGATGTCGCTCTCGGCCTGTTTGAGGCGCTCATTGACCAGTTGCCGGGCGAACCACACATCCACGCCGTCTTCGAACACCACCGTCACCGCCGACAAGGCCGTGCGGCTGACCGAACGGATCTCGTGCAGGCCGGGCAAGCCGTTCATGGCGGTCTCCACCGGGAAAGTGAGGTACTGCTCCACCTCCTCAGGTGAAAGGCCCGGGGCGGTGGTGAGGATCAGCACCTGCGTGTTGGTGACGTCCGGCACCGCGTCCACCGACAGCTTCTTCAGACCCAAGACCGCGCCGGCGCCGATGAGCAGCCACACCACCAGCACCACCCCACGCCGGCGCACGCTCCAAGCCACCAAAGATTCGAGGCTCATCGCAGCACCTCGCTCTTCAGCAGGAAGGCGCCTTCCGCGGCGACCTGCTCGCCTTCTTCGAGGCCGCGCTTGATCTCCATGCGATCGCCGCCCGAGACGCCGGGCTCCACCGCGCGCCGCTCGAACGCGTCGCCCTTCTTCACGAACACGATGGGCTTGCCGTCGAGCCGTTGCACTGCCGAGCGCGGCACGGTGAGCACCTCGCGCACGGGTGAGGCCGTGTTGCCGAGCAGCGTGGCGCTCACCAGCTGGCCGAGGCGCAGCTTCCCGGCGCGATTTTCGATCTCCACCCGCACCCGGGCGCTGCGCGTGCCTTCGTCGATGACGTTGCCGACGTAGGCCACGCGGGCTCGGAAGATCTCGCCTGGGTACGTCTCGGTGCGAATCTCGACGTGCTCTCCGATACGAACGCGCCCGAGGTCCAGCTCATAGACGTCGATCTGCACCCAGAGGTGATCGAGGTTGGCGATCTTGAAGGCGTCGGTCGCACGCTGAACGGCCTGGCCAAGGGTCACGTTGCGCTCGATGACCGTGCCATCCAAGGGACTGCGCAAGGCCACCCGTCCACTGATGGCCTGGTGTTCTCGGCCGCCCCCCGTGAGGGTCTCGATGTCCGCGCGAGAAAGACCAAGCGCGCCCAGGCGTTGCTGAGCTGCGCGCACGCCCGCCAGCTCCGTACCGTGCTGGGCCTCGGCCACTTCACGCTCGCGCGCCGAGGAGATGCGCTTCTCAGCCAACTCAGTCTCGCGGGTGAGGTTGGCCTTTGCCGCCGACAAGCGAGCCAGGGCCGAGGTGAGCGCGGCGCGCCCTTCCCCTATCTCGGTGCTCTCGACCTCGGCCAGGACTTCGCCGCGTCTTACGTGGTCACCCACGCCGGCCGCGAGACGGGTCACCCGGCCCTCGACGAAAGGACCGACTAACGCAAAGGCATCCGCGTCGGGTTGCACGTTGCCGACGGCGTGGATGTCCGCTCCAAGCTGACGCTTCTCCGCCAGAGCCGTGATGATGTTGTTTTGCGCGCGCGCGGCCGGCGACAGCGACACCAAGGTGTGCGCGTCCGCCCCCGCGTCGGGCGAGGCGGCATGCGTGACGGTGGCGCCGGCGCCGCCTTGACAGGAGGTGACGCTGACCAGGCCCGCGCATCCCAGCGAAAACACGAGCAAGCGAGGAACGAACGACAGAAGAGAGCGCATTAGAGACCTCCCACGGCGCGATCGAGCCCGATCGACGCTTCCCACAAAGCAGCCAAAACCTCGAGCCGGCTGGCCCGCGCTTCCGCGGCCTCGCGCGACACTTGAATGACCCGAAAGAGATCGAATTTGCCCGCTCGCCAACCTTCCGTCACCAGGTCCACCGAAGCATCCCCGGCGGGGATCGTCTCGGTTTCCAGGAGTGAGAGCTCCGCGCTCCTCGCCGAGAGAATGCGCGCTGCGGCCGCCACCTCGGCGTCTATCTCCCGCCCCAGCAGCACGCGCTCGTCGAGCAACCGCCCTTGAGCGGCGCGGACGATGGCCTTTTCGCCTTGGTAGCGTCGGAACACCGGCAAGGGCACCGAGAGCCCGGCGGTGAGGAAGGTCTGCCCGGGCAGGTCGCGACCGACATCGAAGAGCAAGGTCGGGTTCGGAATGGCCTCGCGGCCGAGGCGCACCAGCTCGGCATCGAGCTCGCCTTGCGAGGCCTCCAGGACCGCCAGCTCGCGCCGACGTTCGTGCGCGCGCTCGAGGAGCCCGGCCAGATCGAGGCCGGCCGGCGGAGATGGGGG
>Ga0170475_107032657_pt1 | contig 12451 bp, 10 predicted proteins | sample Soicark_Litter_5_FD_111474 | JGI IMG/M metagenome (GOLD analysis project Ga0170475, IMG submission 111474) | Avena fatua rhizosphere microbial communities from Hopland, California, USA. Combined Assembly of 48 SPs | reverse complement strand
GTTTGGCTGTTAACCAAAAGGTTGTTGGTTCAACCCCGACTCGATTCGCCAGTCATGGCATAGTGTTAGGGGTAGCACACTGGGTTCATATTCCGGGAGTAGAGGTTCAAATCCTCTTGCCTGCAGCCATGGGCCAACCCTAGTTAAAATGGTATAACACTGGTCTTGCACACCGAAATTATTGGTTCGATTCCAATGGGCTCCATGGTTGCACTTGTATTGGCTTTATTATTATCGGGTCATTTTTTTAAAATGTGAATTTGCTAGATGATATTTTAGTTATAATTTTTTACGTAATTATTTTAAACTTCGTGGTTAGTACTATTTTAATGAAAATAGCACCCATTGCTATTCTTTTTTGCTGGCTAAAGATTTTTATTTTGCGATTTAAGCAATTAGTTAAATTTTTGTTTAAGGCGGTGATAGAAGTACCTAAATTTAATGCTATAGCAGTATTAATTTTATTTGAAAATTTTCTTTCAAATTTCGCTTTTTTTGTATTCGGATCATTGTTATTTTTTTTAATCCGTTTAATTTTTAATACTGATGTTTTTGATTACGATGATATTATAAATTTGTACAATCACTTCACTTTTTTTTTTTTAAAAAGTGAACTTTACCCTATTAATAGTTTTATATCTTTGAAATTCTGTTTATTACAGCATTATTTTAATCTATATATAATCCTAAAGGATTTTTTATAAAAAAAAAACATTATGTTGGTGGATTTTTTTCTTTTTTTTAAAAATATTTTTGTTCAAGAAATTATGTGTGAATGTATTCCTTGCCAGGTAAACAAACCTGGCTTTAGAAAATTAGAGAGCGTAAGTGTTATAATACACGACTATGGTTTTATAGACCAGCTCCTTGCAGATGAAAAACTTGACAATAACAAAAGAAGAACCTACTACGGGTATCTTTGAAACATCGGCGTGATATTCACTTATCCGCTGTGGTCTATCTTCGCTTTAGACAAAACTTTAACCAATCTTATTATTTTGGTTTTGGTATTACCATTGTTTTATGCATTTTTTATTCTCTTTTTTTTTTACGTAATCAAATCGGTGTTTTTTATTTTGGAGCTATTTCAAAATTTGAGGATAAGAACGTAAATTTTGCAGTGTTAACACAGCAATACTGGCGAATTCTTTGGTCGCATGCTTACGATGTCACACCGCGCTATACCAATAAAAATAATTTTATATCTGAAAATTTTTGAAAAAGTCACAAATACCCAAACCCATTGTTAACGCTGTCAACTTTCAGACATATTTTTCTATTGCAGGATAAGCCTAATTATTTAATGCTATTTTTCTATTTACTTATTTTTTTATTTCTATGCGTCTACCAAGATTTTTCAATAGCATTGTTATTTCTTGTATGTACACTTGTTCTCTTTTTGACAAAAAAAAAATTAGCTAATAATCGCTGGACCTTAGGGCATCACTACCATTGACACATAATCTACGGCCTACGTTGAAATTCGTTAACTTGGGGTGAATTCTATGAAAATTTTCATTTAAGGCTATGAATAAGTTTTTATCCCCTTTTTTTTTCATTTTCATTATTTATCTTGTCTACAATTCTACTTGGTTTACTATATATTGATTTTTTTTTTAATCCTATTTTAACGTGGAATGGTTACTTTTCAAAATTAGTATTAACTTTTTTTTTTCAACATCACAATACCTATTTGCCCGTAGCTCGTGGCTTCCATTTGATTATTTTTTTGCCTTGGATGGTCTTAATATATGGTTAATTTGGTTAACAGCATTATTGGTGCTTTTATGTTCTATATATCTATTAGAAACCGTTAAAATACATGATTATCTAGCCCAACTAGGTTGGATTTTCCTACTTTGCTTTGCTTCATTTCAATTTTTTTGCGTACCAAATTATTTGTGGATGTATATTTACTTCGAATTATCACTATTACCTATTTTCATTTTAATAATTTTTTGGGGTTCTAATCGAAGAAAAATCCATGCAGCCTACCAAATGGTATTATTTACCTTTATAGGTTCGGTATTCCTGCTTGCAGCAATTTTATTATTGTATGTTTGAATTGGTAGTTTTAATACGTTTGATATATTCGCCATAACCCAATCAAATCACTTTGCAGCACCCTTTTCGGAATTTGAGAAAAAAATTATTTGGCTTTTTCTCTTTATAGGGTTCGCGGTAAAAACACCACTATATCCATTTCATATATGGCTTCCCGAGGCTCATTCAGAAGCCCCAACCACAGGTTCTGTTATGTTGGCGGGCGTTCTATTGAAAATGGGAACCTACGGTTTTCTACGTTTTGTTATACCTCTATTCCCACATTTACTTGAAATTTTCAAAACCTTGGTTTTTAGTATGTGTATTTTAGGTATACTTTTTTTCTTCCCTTGCCGCACTAGCTCAAATTGATGTCAAAAAGATAATAGCGTATTCTTCCATAGGTCACATGGGTTTAGTAATAATAGGTATTTATACTTTAAATATGAATGGTCTACTGGGTGCTTCTTATATGATGCTTTCCCATGGATTAATTTCTAGCGCTATGTTTTTTTTCTATTGGTTTGCTTTATAAGATTTATGGTACACGTTCAATAATTTATTACTCAAGTATTGCTCATTTTATGCCAAGATTTTCTATGTGTTTCTTTATTTTTAGTTTAGCAAACATGAGTTTTCCAGGTACTGCTGGTTTTCCAGGTGAAATTCTAATTTTTGCAAGCATGATGGAAGATAACTTGTTTATAAGTTTTTTAGTAGCTATTGGTTCAATATTTGGGGGTGTTTATTCAATCTGGCTGTTAACCAGAATTTTATATGGACAAATATCACCAAAGATATCCACATATAGAGATCTTAAACCATCAGAATGAAAAATATTAAATTTTTTATTATTATTGGTTTTTGCCTTTGGATTATTCCCATTTTTGATTTTTGATTTTTTGAAACCTATGTGTATTTTTTTTACTAACGTAATTTATGTCTAAAAATATGTTTCTACTTTTTGAAAAAATTTATAATAAAATAACCGAGTTCTTAATGCCATTGGGCGAAAAATTTTTTTTTAATATTTTTCTAAATTCAGAATTTTCTTTAATGCTGGAAAATGTAATTTTGCTTTCATATCAACAATTTGTTGATTTTTTTCTATTAAATCTTCATTCAATTTTATCTGTTTTATTATTATTTTCAATATATATTGGTTTATTTTTAAATATGTTTCATTATTCTATTCGATATTATATTATTAACCTACTTTTTTCTTTTCAGCGAAATCCTTTTATTTTTAAGAGAGATTTCTTTTTGTCTAAGAATAAAGTTGTTTTTGGTTTTCTAACCAGAGGTAATTATACAAATAAATATGTGCCTGCCTATCAAGCTGCCGACACAATGTTTCTTTTGATGGTTTTTTTATTTTTCAGCTTGACTTATAATGTTTTTTTATATCAAAACTGTCATTATTTATTTATAGATTCATCATCCTTAACAACTGTAATTAATTTTAATTTAATTAAATGGATCTCTTATTTTCAAGATTCAATTCATTTTGGTTTTTTACTTGATAGTCTGTCTTGGTTAATGTTACTTGTAGTTTTAAGTATTTCAACGCTAGTTCATTATTATTCTATTGATTACATGTCTTCCGATCCAAGATTATTAACTTTTATGAAATATTTATCTGGTTTTACTTTGGCCATGGTTCTTCTGGTTACTGCTAATAATTTTGCTCTTTTGTTTTTAGGCTGGGAAGGGGTTGGTATATTTTCTTACCTTTTTATTGGTTTTTGGTATACCAGGACTTTAGCGCTTAAAGCAGCTTTAAAGGCTGTTATAGTTAATCGTATAGGTGATGTTGCACTTATTATAGCTTCTGGCTTAATTTTACATTTTTTTGGTACTCTAGAATTTAAAAAACTTCAAGTTCTTATACTTTATCTTTTTGATTTTAAAATTGCTTCTATGACATTAACAATTCTTAACTTTGAAATTTCAATTATTAGTTTAATTTGTTTTTTTTTATTAATAGCAGCGGTTGGAAAATCGGCTCAGTTTGGCCTACATACTTGGTTACCAGATGCAATGCAAGGCCCTACACCCGTATCAGCTTTAATTCATGCTGCAACCATGGTTACAGCTGGTGTTTATTTGATTGTTAGAACTTCCTTCTTTTTTGAATATTCTGATACCGTTAGAAATATGACTTTAGTTATAGGTGCTTTTACTGCTTTGTTTGGATCAGTAACCGCTTGCTATCAGTTTGATATAAAACGTATAATTGCTTTTTCAACCTGTAGCCAGTTAGGGTATATGTTTTTAGCTTGCGGACTTTCCGCTTATAATCTTGCTATGTTTCATCTTTTTATTCACGCCTTCTTTAAGGCTCTTCTTTTTCTTTGTGCCGGTTCTGTTATTCATTCAATTGGAGATGAACAAGATATCAGAAAAATGGGTAATTTATATATATATATGCCAATAACCTACACAGGACTTTGCATAGGTTTTTTCTCCTTAGCAGGACTACCTTTTACTTCTGGTTTTTTTTCTAAAGATACTATCATCGAATTAGCAATGTGTAAAAGAAATGCTTTTGGGGCTTATGCTTACATATGTGCCGTATGGGGTGCTTGTTGCACAGCTTTTTATACTGTTTGATTTTTTAATTTTGTTATATTTAGTGAAGGCTATTTATCTTGAACGGTTTTAGCAAATGTTTGAGAGCATGGAAATAACATGTTGTCTGTTATTATGATACTGACTTTAGTGACTATTTTCATTGGAGCTTGTACAAAAAACCCACTTACCTCGCCAATGTCTTTTTTATTGTTTAGTGATTCAATTTTTGTTAAAAATTACAATTTTTATTTTAATTTTTACGAAGACTTTTTATTTTTCTACTGAAATGTCCATCAATACGTTTTCAATTATATGAAAATAATTTTATTTTTAATTCCGCCCTTTGCTATATACATATCTGTTGTTACTTATTGGTACAAAGATTTATACAATACTTTTGATTTACTTGAGGAATATGAGACTACAGTTATTTATATTGAACCTGTGCGAGATAGTAAGGGCTATGTTCGTTATGATATTGTTGGTGATTGGTTTTGCCACTGGGTTTCTCTTAAAAAATTTTTTGAAACGAAGGGTGCCACAGATCAACTCTATAACCAGTACGTTGTCTTTCCACTTTTAAATTTTTCATATAACACTAGTTATAAAGAATTGGATAGGGGGTGGTTGGAATTTTTTTTTGTTAAAATTCCAACGCTTATTTGCTTTTTTTTTGCTAAAATTTTTAACCAAAATTTTGGTTCTTTAAAACTTAATTTCCTTCCAGCTCTTGTATATATAATAGTAATTTTACTATATATATATATTATTTATTTTTAAATAACATATGAAAAAGCAACCACCATCCATATCTTTTTTTAACGTAGGAACCCTAAATCTTTTTTGTTTAATGGCTGTCAAAAAAATAATTCAAATTATAAAAAGTATAGGATTTTTTTTAAAAAAAATCTTTACAGCCATTGAAATCATTTTTTTTATCTTAAAATATTTTTTAACAAAATTTTTTTATTTTTTATGTTTTAAGGTTGTTGATAGTAGTTTTAGGGTAGAAACGCGAAGTCTTTGTTTGGTAATTTTTTTTTCTTTTTTTTTTATTATTTCATAGTTGTTGAGTTGAGCATCAGTATTTTTGGTTATTCTTTATTATGTTACAGATTTTTGTTTATTTTACTTTCTACTTGTTTAATTTTTGCTTGGCAGCTGGAAGTTGAATTTATTTGAAATCAGATGAAGTATGTTATAGGGGCGGACTATGATTTGTGGGTCGCTTACTATAAAAATAAAAGCCCACTTTCTTTTTTTGATTATATAACCGATTATAAGGATTGACCTCTTTTTTGACTATTGATTATTGACAAATTACGTACGGATTTGGAAGAAACTCGATTGAGTTTATTTATTTATTTTACTTTTTTTACCTTTTTTTTTTTTACACTTGTTCCTACTGATTTGATCCAAGAATTGTTGATTTTGTTGCTAAATATTTCCACCCCGCTATTAATTTTTTTGAAACTTGATGAGCTCCGCGCAGGGAAGATTTTTTATCAGCTATAGTCAGATTTTGAAATAGGTTATTTATTTATTTGGAAGCAAAAAGAAAAAAATCACCTACAATTTTAAAATTAAAAAAATTAACTAGACCCAACCCCTGGTTAAAAATTGAGCTAATGTGCAGCGAGCATATAAAATATCTTTATGAAAATCTCTTCAATTTGGAGATATTTATTTTTTAAGAGTTTTGTCCGGTGCAAGACCATTGTGACGCTTAGTTTTTAGTGGAGAACAGCCTATTATCATGGCTACCCGTTTTGATCCTAATTGGAAAATTTTTTTTCTTTGATTTGTTGCAAATAAATTTACGGATACAAAAGATAATTACTGGACTAATTATTTTGCTGAAAATCCTCAATTTTGGAAATTTATAAATTCTTATAAAGATCAAATTACTAAGGAAGCTGTTTGATTAGATGAAGAAATTATAACAGCATACGAAAAAAGACAAATTTACGACTCAACTAGCTATGAGTTATTTCTATCAATGAATTATTTTAATAATACTTCTTTGAATAGCAGGCCAAACTATGAGTGATTTGGTACAAAGCGAGATTTTTTAAAAACTATTGCCAATAAATCCAGCGTTGTTAAACAAAAAAACCTTTTTTTGTTAAAAGAATACTTTACTACTTCAGCCAGTCGTGTTACACCATTTACTTTAAGTGGTTTGTTAAAACACAACTCTAAAGATGGTAAAACATTTATTTTTCCTTCGCAAATTCAGCAGAATTTGTCTAAAAATGTTATAGGTGCTGGTCAATTTCTTTCATATTTAAAAAATTCAACTACAGATGAATTTCAGCAGACCTTATGGCACGATTTTGATTTACCCTTGTATAATTTTTCAAATTTTGAATTAATGCTGTTAAAAAATCCTGCAACATTGAAACTTTTATTTTCTAGGCCAATACCAAACGACAAATTATTAGTTTTATATAATAGATATCACTACTGACTTAGTGCTCTAGAAAATGTGTTTGGGCGTAAGGAGGTTGGTGTTGGTTTTTGAACAGATGAATACGTTAATGCCGACTTGTTATTTGAGTTAATCAAAGCACGTGTTGATTGATTAGATATTATTGTTAACAATAAAAATTTTTCCGAGTACGCAACTACTTATATTCCAACTTTGGAAAATTTTAAATATTATTATAGACGGTTCTTTAAATTAAGCGTCCTTGCTCGTTTATTTCAAAGCCAAGCTACGATAGAAGCTAATGTACAAAAGGAAAAGGAGTTAAAAGAAAAAAAATCTAAAACTGAAAGACCTCACTATGTTATGATTTCTGACGATGCTCTCAATAATTTAATTAGCTTAGAGACTAAGCTACAACAACTAGAAAGATCGACCGGATTGTGAATTTCCAAAACAGTGAATAGTGCAAATTTAGATTTACATAAATCACAACTGCTTTCCAAAAAAATTTACCCCTGGTATATTTGATCCCTTCAATATTTTGGTTTTCTAGATTACAGATTTGTTTTGCCAGGTTTTGTATGATATTATACCCCTACACCTTTTCCAACAGTTTTCTCAAGTTTTGGACAAATATGGAATAAATACCAATACTTTTGACAAAATTCAACCTTTTCTACTGTGGGCTATAGTGATAGTATTGCAGAACTAAGGCATTCTACGCCTTTAGCCTTGTATTCGGGTGTTGAAGCAATTATGTATGTTAAACCAGTATTACATCTTTTTGACTATATAATAAGATTTGTAGTTAATTTGATAACTTATCCCATTGAATGGATTGTTACTCAAAATTTAGTAGCACTTTTTACCACTACTCTTTCACTTTCAATTTTTGCCCATTTTTTATGGTTTATTCATTTTTATATTTATTTATTTATATTTATTTATTTACTGTTTTATTTTTTCATTTATTATTATAAAAAAATAGGTTTCCTATGGTTTTACGAGTGAACTTTTGAAGAGCTTACCCTAATTCAGTATAGTAATAGAGTTTTTTGGCATACGGTAACAGATTTATGGACTAACTATAAGTCACCCGAACAGTTATTTCAATTAGCTGTTCATACTAACTTGCTATTACATTACACTTTTTTTAACTATGCAAATTTCTATCTATTTCAAAATAAGTGATCTAATTCAATTTTTTTTCTTTTTAATAATTTAATTTTAAATAAATTCTTTTTTATTAATTACCTAGATTTTATACAAATTGTAGATCCTAGAAAAAAAATATTTAATAAAGATTTTTTTATCTTTAGATCTTTTTTCAATGTAAAAATATTAAATTACACACCTTTATTGTATGCTGGTGGACCAGATGCAGCACCCGATCAATTAATATGGACTTATTTTTCTTACTTGGAACAATCCGCTCACTTTTATAGCTGAGCTTTGTGGCTTAATCACTATAATATTCATAGCGATAACACACTTAATAGTCTAATAAAACAAATGACAATTTTATTTGCTTCATCGGCGCCATCTACTAATTTTTTATTTTTATCCCAGCCGCTACTAGATTCACTTCTTGCTAGAAAATTATTTAATAGTTTTTTATCTTTTTTTATATCAGAAAGCACATCAAATTCTGAGTTTTTTACAGAAAATTTTTTATATTCCAAAGCTAATAATAAATCAATACTAAAGCATATTTTTCTTTTGGATTTCAATCTCGAATTATATAATTCTCAAATTGTATCAGGATTAAATATTTATGATTTTTTTTCCTTAAATAATTCCTCTTTATTGAATGGTAAAAACACTAGATCATTCTGGAATGATAAAAAATATTGGATTTTAGCATTTTTTTGATCTTTTTGATTTATTAATAAATTTTGATTTCCAGGGACTACATTACACTTAGCTTATGAAGACACTTGATTGCATTTATCAAGAATTGCTTACTCCAATTCTTGGATTTTACAATCAACATATACAAGACCTTTTTTTAATCTTGTACAACATTTATGGTTTACAGCTAGGATTTATTCCAGTGCTAGCTCTTTACTAGCTACTCAAATTCATATAAATCAACCTGGTCTGCAGATTTTGGATAATGTTAGAAATTTTTTTGAAAAATGATATAGTAAATCAACCAGTGTCAAAGTTGAAACGGTGTTCGGTGTTGTTAAAAGTTTGGATTTAACACCCACCTACAACCAATCTCTTTTGGGAACTATACCTTTTGAAAATAAAAATTTTGATTTGTCATATTCAAAGCAAATGATTGATAAAAAAACTACAAGCCGATCTTACTTAAAAACTAATCCTGTCTTGGATATGTCCGAACTTAATATTACACCGCTTGAAATATTTAAATTATTTCGTTCTCTCCCTATTGCTTATTCGAATTTATATCTGACGTTTTTCCATCAATTAAAACTGATGAATCAAGATTCTGTTTATGTTTCTTGAGATATCGAAGAAGAATTTAAAAAATTATCTATTTTTGAGGGTAATACCATGGAAGCGGAACATGAAATCTACTCAAAATATGAGTTTTACTTGAAAAAATTTGATTTTTTATTGCGTTTTTCTAAAAATTCGCCGCTAAAAAAATTTAACCTTTGGATTTGATGTGTCATATTTTTTCTCTCATTTCTTAGCTCCAGATTTTTATACAACCGAGCGCAGCACTGAAATAAATGCTAATTACCACTGAAAAAATAAATTATTCAACAATAATGAAACTTGATCTTTATTTTTCTCTAATTTTGATTTTAATGCTCTCTATAATTCTACGGATGACTGGTTCGTAAAACCGTTTGGTCTTCTTGATAAATTTGAACTTCAAGCTATGAAAAAATTTAAAATAGTGAAACAATTGGATACTAGAAGTTTTTCTTCATCTAGGGAAGATCCTTTTCTCAATTTGGATAAAGAATCAACAGTGACTGATGTTGGTTTTGCACATTATTCAAAAATAGATGATTGAACTTTAGATGATGCCTATAGTGAGGAATTTGCCGGTTCTAGGGAATGATGATTTCCACGCAACCCTGTAATACAAAAAAATGCAAATCAAACCTTTTTGTTAGGTTTTGTTGGTCATTTACTAATGTTAACAAATTTTTCTTCTAATTTTTTATATTCATTAATGTATGTATCCCCACAATTAGATGTAAATGCATGGTGAATAGGTAATGATACCACTCTTTTTAGTTTATTTTCCGAAAATGGATTTCAAAATATTGAAAGTTTTTTTGGTTGAAATCTATACCAACAGCAACTCTTATCAAGAGCATTTTCTACTATTTCCCTCGCCCTGCATCCAATTAGTTTTTGATATTCCTTTGGGCCCAAAGCTGCTGCTAGAATCGACTATTGGTCGTGGAAAACTGGCATATGCCAAGATTATACAAATGGATTATATTCCTTTAGACCTTACATTGCCTTTTGACATAGTTTACTTAACTGAATGCTTTCCTATGACCCAACGCATGGTTTTTATGCATCGTACCGACAAATTCATGATGATCCCCTAACGGTAGATTTATCCACTGATATTTATGACCAAGTGAAAGCAAGTCAGGACGAAATGTTATTTGCTGATAACTCTCCCGAGGAACCTGAAGTATATGATGAAGATGGGCGGTGAAAAATTTTAGACGATGATTACGAATTGATCCAGCAGCTCGCGTTACCTTATCGTGAAATTTACTATTCTTTCCAACACCCATATTTTATAGGTTACGTTTTATTTTGCTTTTTCCTTATATCTTCTGAAAATTTTTATCTTGGTATGGCTAATTTTTCGTCTAAACGTTATATCGTACGACAATTGCTTTTAAATAATGTCAATGAAAATCTGTATTTTGATTTCCTAATAACTTCATGAAATTCTATTGAAAATAGAAACAGGTGAGCTATGTTTAAATATCGACGTTATTTTTTTAATCCAATTTATTTACTGTCTTCGGCTGACTGTATAATTGATGATGAAATATTACAAAATATAGACATGGCTAATTCGTTTTATAAATTTTATTTGAGTCAAATGTTTTTATTTGATTTCATGAAAAATTACATGAAATTAAGTTTTTCTGAAATCCACTTTTCATTGGATTTTAAAAAAACTTATACTTATGCTTTTAAAATAAATTGGTTGGCTTTAGATCTACCTTTTTTTTTAAACCCATATATTGTGTTTAACAATTTTAAATTTTTAAATTCTGATTCAACACTAGTACAACTTTACAATTTTCAAACTTTTTCACTTTCTCGTATGAATACATTGCACGAAAGTCTCAATTTTAATTTATTTTATGATTGGTCTTCTGGTGTTTTCTTGGATAATATTAATTTTACTTCTTATTTTGGTACCTTTTGAGGTTCAGGTATCATTAGTGATATATTTTATGAAAATCCTTCGTTTATAGCTGCAAATTTTATTTGATACCAGCGAGATTGATCTTTAGAAATAGCAAATTCTATTGCAAGAAAACCCATATCATTTTTATACAGTGATATTATGCTTTCCTATGATTTAGCTTTACATAATTTATCGTTGCTTAAATTTTTTCAGGATGCTATTGCATTTCTAGTAAATTTTGAAATTGAGTTTTATGAAAATAAAAATTTAATAGACTTTTTAAATTTTTATTTTAAAAAGAATTATCTTCTTGAGTATACAAAGTATTTATATAGGCGTATACCGGATGAGGTTGAATCAAAAATTATAAAACCTTCTATTAAAAAATTTTATCGAATTAAACAATTTATGTTATTATTTTTTTTTCAGTCAAAGTTGACTCATGACGCTTTGCTGGGTTTTTTAAATACAGGTGTCATGCTTCATAACAGAAGGTTAGTTAATATTTTTTTTAAATCTTTTAGATTAAGATTAACAACTAGATATCTTCTCTCTTATCAATATTATAAGTGAGTTTTTCAAAATATTTCTTTACTTTTTAAAAAAAAGTAATACAAATAACCTTTATGTATAAAAAGCTTCTTAATACTTCTCGTTTTACTTTTCTTACTTTGATTAGCACCATTACTATTAGTAGTGTTTGCTTATCAGTTCCGACATTTGGATTTACTGCTTTTAATAGTGTTTTTGATTTGATTTCTACTAATTTTGCAACTGTTTTTTTATTTTCTGTAGAGGATTCAATTGCTACAACTGCTACAATTGATACTGAGATCGTAGCTAGACGTGTAGGTTCTGGATTAGCAACTGCTGGTTTAGGTGGCGTCGGTACCGGTATTGGATTAGTGTTTAGTGGTTTAATTAAAGGTTTTTCTAGAAATCCATCATTAAAAGATGATCTATTTAGTTATGCAATTTTTGGTTTTGCATTAACTGAAGCAATAGGTCTTTTTGCTCTAATGATGGCTTTT
>Ga0170475_102210743_pt1 | contig 12452 bp, 11 predicted proteins | sample Soicark_Litter_5_FD_111474 | JGI IMG/M metagenome (GOLD analysis project Ga0170475, IMG submission 111474) | Avena fatua rhizosphere microbial communities from Hopland, California, USA. Combined Assembly of 48 SPs | reverse complement strand
TTAAGCGGCGAGGGCGTACGAAGAGTCGTTCGCAGTTACTTTGTTCCAGATGGATTTACGAGGTGACTGGCCCTCGGCATGCCCTGTTCCAACTCCGCACCCACGTCGAAGCCAAGTCGGCCCCAGGAATTGCTTAGTTTAGGCCAAACCGAGAAGGTTCAAGAGATCGGCCGGGTTTCGCACGATGTATTCCGCACCCCAGGACTCGATCGGCTCATCAGCGCCGAGGTAGCCCCAACCCGCAACCACTGTCGCCATGCCGGCGGCTCGGCCAGCCTGCACATCACGCAGGTCGTCGCCGACGTAGATGCATTGGGACGGCGCCAGGCCCACTCGCCGCGCCGCTTCCAGCAGCGGCGCAGGATGCGGCTTGGAATGCGGAGTGGTGTCCCCCGCGATCACGGTAGCGGCGCGCGGATGCAGGCCCAGCGACCGCACCAGCGGATCGGTAAAACGCGCCGCCTTGTTAGTGACGATGCCCCATTTGCGCTGTTGCTTCTCGAGCGCCTCGAGCACGGGCACGACAGCATCGAAGACTCGCGTCTGCTTTGTCATGCGAAGCTCGTAACGACGCAGAAAGTCGTCACGCAAGCCGACAAAACTTTCGTGATGCGGGCCGACGTCGAACGCCACACCGATCATTCCGCGGGCCCCCGAGCCCACCATCGGCCGAAAGCATTCATAAGGCAACGCAGGCAAGCCGTGCGCCTCCCGCAATTCGTTGGCGGCGCCCGCGAGGTCAGGCGCACTGTCGATGAGAGTGCCATCCAGGTCGAACAGCACTGCCTGATATTGATGGGACATCAGGCGCACTTGTGGCATGCGAAGAGATAGTTGACGCTGGTGTCACCCGACAACCAGTACCGTTGCGTGAGCGGGCTATATTCCATGCCACGCGTGCCTTGGAGACTCAGGCCTGAATCGCGAAGCCACTGCGCCAACTCGCTTGGGCGAATGAAACGCGCATATTCGTGCGTGCCCTTGGGCAACAGCTTGAGCACGTGCTCTGCCCCGACGATGGCAAAGAGGAATGCCTTCGCGTTGCGGTTGATGGTTGAGAAGAACACCCAGCCACCGGGCTTCACAAGCGTGCTGCAGGCGCGCACGACGGAGGCCGGTTCGGGCACATGCTCAAGCATCTCCATGCAAGTGACGACATCGAACCCCCGGCGCCTCCGCGGCCAGGGCCTCGGTGGCGATCTCACGGTATTCGACGTTGGGCGTTTCTGCTTCTAGCGCATGCAGTTGCGCGACTTTGAGCGCTTTGGTGGAGAGGTCGATGCCCAGCCCCTTCGCGCCGCGCCGCGCCATCGAGTCCGACAGGATCCCGCCGCCGCAACCGATGTCGACGACACGCTTGCCCGAGATGCGGGCCCACCTGTCGATCCAGTCGAGCCGAAGCGGATTAATCTGATGCAGTGGCCGAAACTCGCTTTCGGTATCCCACCAGCGATGGGCGAGTTCGCCGAATTTGGCAAGCTCCTGAGGATCGGCATTGAGAGTCGTCATGCCGTAATGTTAACCAGGGTCCACGAGATATCGATTCGGTGCTTGCATGGATAACCCATAAGAAAAAAACCCCGCCGTGGCGGGGTTTTGCGTGACCGGCAAAAGCCGATTACGACTTGGTGCGGGTACCCACCACTTCGATTTCCACGCGACGATTCTTCGCGCGGCCGTCGGTGGTTTTGTTATCGGCGACAGGCTGCTTCTCGCCCTTGCCTTCGGTGTACACACGGTTCTTCTCGATGCCCTTGGTCGTCAGGTAGTTCTTGACGGCATCGGCGCGCTTGACAGACAGCTTTTGGTTGTAGGCATCGCCACCGACCGAGTCGGTGTGGCCGACGGCAATGATGACCTCGAGGTTGATACCGGACATCTTGCTGACCAAATCGTCAAGCTTGGCCTTGCCTTCGGCCTTCAAATCGGCCTTGTTGAAGTCGAAGAATGCGTCAGCAGCGAAGGTTACCTTCTCACTCACAGGGGCCACGACAACCGGCGGGGGCGGCGGGGGCGGCGGAGCAACTGGCGGGGGCGGCGGAGGAGGAGCAGCCGGGGGCGGGGGCGGGGGAGCCTTGGGCACCGGCTTGATCGCGCCATCGCAATCGGGATGGGCAGTTGCCGGAGTCCAGTTGGCATCGCGCCAGCACAGCTCGTTGGTACCGTTCTTCCAGGGAATGCCCGAGGCATTGACCCAGTTGTCAATCGTCTGCGACTGTGCAAACACACCCGATGCCGAGGCAGCGAGCGTGGCGGATGCGAAGAGCGACGCCACCTTGTTCAGTTTCTTCATTGATTCTCCTCTCGAGGGAAGGTGCAGTTTTCTGCAAAACGTCCGAACCGGAATCGGAATGCGCTGGAAAACCTTCGCTGAGCGCGAATGGCTTACCACCCGATTCATTGTGCCAGCAGAGCACGGATTTGCTCCCTTTGTCCCGTCGCCCGTGAAGCACTGTTGCGCTAGTGCTACATCAGCTCGCACTTAGAATACCGGGCTTCGCCCTTTCTCAATTGGCGGGCACCACTGCCCTCGCCTTTCCCATGACTCAATTCGCCAAGGAAACCCTGCCGATCAGCCTCGAAGAGGAGATGCGGCGTTCATACCTTGATTACGCGATGAGCGTGATCGTGGGGCGCGCATTGCCCGATGCGCGCGACGGCTTGAAGCCGTGCATCGGCGCGTGCTCTTCGCCATGCACGAGCTCAACAACGACTGGAACAGGCCCTATAAAAAGTCGGCCCGTATCGTCGGCGACGTGATCGGTAAATACCACCCCCACGGCGACAGTGCTGTGTACGACACCATTGTTCGAATGGCGCAGGACTTCTCGCTGCGCCACATGCTTGTCGATGGTCAAGGAAACTTCGGCTCGGTCGACGGCGACAACGCTGCGGCCATGCGATACACCGAAATCCGCCTGTCGAAGATCGCGCACGAGATGCTTGCTGACCTCGACAAGGAAACGGTCGATTTCGGCCCGAACTACGACGGCTCAGAGAAAGAGCCGTTGGTCATGCCCACGCGGCTGCCCAACCTGCTGGTGAACGGCACCGCCGGTATTGCGGTGGGCATGGCCACCAACATTCCGCCGCACAACCTCAACGAGGTGGTCGACGCCTGCTTGCACCTGCTGCGCAATCCGGCCGCAACCATCGACGAGTTGATGGAGATCATCCCGGCGCCTGACTTCCCCACGGCCGGAATCATCTATGGCCTGAATGGCGTGCGCGACGGGTACCGCACCGGTCGCGGCAAGGTGGTGATGCGTGCGAAGTGCCACTTCGAGGACATCGACAAAGGCCAGCGTCAGGCGATCATCGTCGACGAAATTCCGTACCAGGTGAACAAGAAGAACCTGCTCGAGCGCATGGCCGAGCTGGTTCATGAGAAGAAGATCGAGGGCATCAGCCATATCCAGGACGAGTCCGATAAATCGGGCATGCGGGTGGTGATCGAACTCAAGCGCGGCGAAGTGCCCGAAGTCGTGCTCAACAACCTGTACAAGCAAACTCAGTTGCAAGACACCTTCGGCATCAACATGGTGGCGTTGATCGACAACCAGCCGAAGCTGTGCAATCTGAAAGATCTGGTCGAGATCTTCCTCGAACATCGGCGCGAAGTCGTCACTCGCCGCACTGTGTTCGAACTGCGCAAGGCCCGCGAACGCGGCCACGTGCTCGAAGGTCTTGCCGTTGCACTCGCCAACATCGACGAGTTCATCGAAACCATCAAGACGTCGCCCACGCCTCCAGTGGCGAAAGCCGCGTTGATGGCCAAGAGCTGGGATTCATCGATGGTGCGCGAGATGCTCGCCCGCGCCGAAAGCGAAGCGCCAGGCGGACGGGAGTCGTTCCGACCTGAAGGCCTTGCCCGCGAACTGGGCATGCAGCCCGACGGGCTCTATCGCCTGTCCGACGCCCAGGCCAGCGAAATCCTTCAGATGCGCCTGCAGCGCCTGACTGGACTCGAGCAAGACAAGATCATCGGCGAGTACAAGGAAGTCATGTCGGAGATCGCCGACTTGCTGAACATCCTCGCTACGCCTTCGCGCGTGACGACGATCATTTCCGACGAACTCAACGCCATCAAGACGGAGTTCGGCCAGACCAAGATCGGCGCACGACGCAGCGTGATCGAGCACAACGCTCAAGACCTCGGCACCGAAGACTTGATCACGCCGACCGACATGGTTGTGACGCTGTCGCACACTGGCTACATCAAGAGCCAGGCGCTCTCCGAATACCGCGCGCAAAAGCGAGGCGGCCGCGGCAAGCAGGCAACACAGACGAAGGAAGACGACTGGGTCGACCAACTCTTCATCGCCAATACGCACGACTACATACTGTGCTTCACCAACCGCGGCCGCGTGTATTGGCTCAAGGTCTGGGAAGTTCCCCAAGGCTCGCGCAATTCGCGGGGCAAGCCCATCGTGAACATGTTCCCGCTGCAGCAGGGCGAGAAGGTCAATGTGGTGCTGCCTCTGACCGACGGCTTCCGCAGCTTCCCGCCTGACCACTATGTGTTCATGGCCACAGCGCAGGGCACGGTCAAGAAGACGGCGCTCGACGAGTTCAGCAACCCGCGCAAGGCCGGCATCATCGCCGTCGATCTCGACCCGGGCGACTTCCTGATCGGAGCCGCGCTCACCGACGGCAAGCACGACGTGATGCTCTTCAGCGACGGCGGCAAGGCCGTTCGCTTTGACGAAGACGATGTTCGCCCAATGGGCCGCACCGCCCGCGGCGTGCGCGGCATGATGCTCGACGATGGCCAGAGCGTGATCGCGATGCTGGTTGCAGAGGACGAATCGCAGAGCGTGCTGACCGCCACCGAGAACGGATTCGGCAAACGCACGAGCATCGTCGAGTACACCCGGCATGGTCGCGGCACGAAGGGCATGATCGCCATCCAACAGACCGAGCGCAATGGCAAAGTGGTTGCCGCCACGCTTGTGAGGCCGGACGATGAGATCATGCTCATCACTGATCGTGGCGTGCTCGTGCGCACTCGGGTTTCCGAAATTCGCGAATTGGGTCGCGCTACCCAAGGCGTGACCCTGATTGCGCTCGACGACGGCTCCGCGCTGATCGGCTTGCAACGCATCGTCGAAAACGACGCCAACGATTCAAACGGCGAATCCGCGAACGATGAGCCCGCACCCGAGGAAAGCACCTGATGAAACGTCGGATGGTCCTGGCGGTCGTTTGCTGCGCTACGCTTGCGAATGCTCAGTCGAGCGCACCCGCCGCCAAGGCCCCGAGTTCGCCGGCTAAGAAAGATCTGATCAACAAGGCACTCTCCATGCAGCAGGCCGGTATCGACGAACTGGCCAAGACGGTGGCGGAGCGTCCCGTGATCAGTCTCGGCCAACAAGCCGGTGCCGCATTGCAGACCGTGCCCGCGGAGAAGCGCGATGCGATCGCCAAGTCCATCGACGCCGACTTCAAGGCCTACCTCGAAGATGCCGCACCACTGATTCGCGATCGCGTGGCCAAGCTCACACCGTTGACGGTAGGTGCGATGCTGGACGAGAAGATGACCGAGGACGAATTGAAGCAACTCGTCGCCTGGCTCGAATCTCCGGTTCGCAAGAAGTACGAGCAGTTGGGGCCGGAATTGCGCAACAGCCTGCTGCAGAAACTACTGCCCGACGTCTCGCCGATGCTCGACCCCAAGCTGACCGCCCTGCAGGAGAAAGTGGCCGGCACGCTGCGCGCCGGCGGCGCGAAAATTCCGAAGCCCCAGGGGCCCACGCCTGCGGCGAGCAGCGCCAAACCCGTTGCCAAGCCGGCAAGCAAGTAGGGCCGCAGCCAAGTAGGGCCGCAGCTTCGATGATTTCTACTCACGACGCCCCATCGACACCTCAGCTCAAGCGCTTGCGCGTGCGAGAATTTGCCGCACGCCATGGCTGAGACTTCACCTGCCACCAATCCGGCGCTTCTGGCGCTTCGAATCGAGATCGACGCCGTCGACCGCGACCTGCTCGCGCTCTTGAACCGGCGCGCATCTCTCGCCCAGGAAGTGGGTGAGGTGAAGAAGATGGAAGGCTCGGTGGCGTTTCGCCCCGAGCGCGAGGCGCAGGTCATTGACGGCTTGAAAGCCGGCAACCCGGGCCCGATGAAGTCTGAGAGCGTCGCACCAATCTGGCGCGAGATCATGTCCGCCTGCCGAGCGCTCGAAACGCCTACGCGCGTGGCCTACTTGGGGCCTGCCGGCACCTTCAGCGAAGAGGCTGCATTGGGATTCTTCGGATCGTCCATCGTCAGAGTTCTATGCGCGAGCATCGACGAGGTGTTTCGCACGACGGCTGCTGGCGCCGCCGATTTCGGTGTGGTGCCGGTGGAGAACTCGACCGAAGGCGTGGTGGCCCGCTCGCTCGATCTCTTCCTGACTGAACCGCTCTTCATCATCGGCGAGACAAGCCTCGCCGTGCGGCAGAACCTGCTGCGGCGGGAAAACTCCCTGGCCAACGTCAGCGCGGTCTGCGCACATCCCCAAGCGCTGGCGCAGTGCCACGGCTGGCTGAGCAATCACTTGCCGCAAGTCGAGCGCCGCCCGGTGTCAAGCAACGCGGAAGGCGCGAGGCTCGCGAGCCTCGACCCAACACTCGCCGCGATCGCGAGCGAACGTGCCGGGAGCGAATTCGGGCTTCATGTCGTCGCGCCCGCCATCCAGGACGATCCGCATAATCGGACGCGATTTGCCATCCTCACGCACCCCGACCGGCACCCGCAGCCGCAGGCATCCGGCCACGACTGCACGAGCCTCGTTGTGTCGGTGCTAAACAAGCCGGGTGCCGTGCACGACATGCTTGTGCCGCTCAAGCATCATGGTGTGTCGATGACGCGATTCGAGTCGCGGCCCGCGCGGTCCGGCCAGTGGGAGTACTACTTCTACATCGACGTGCAAGGGCATCCTGAACAGCCCGAAGTGGCCGCCGCATTGAAGGAACTGCGCGGCGTCTGCGCGTTCTTCAAGGTGCTGGGCACCTACCCCATTGACGTGCACTGATCCAGCACCACCAGCAGATGTTCAACCAACTCGGCGTCATCGGTTGTGGCCTCATGGGAGGATCGTTCGCTCTCGCCTTGAAGCGCGCCGGCCTCGTGAAGCGCGTCATTGGCTACAGCAAGTCGCCCTCGACCACGGAGAAGGCAAGGAAGCTGGGGGTCATCGACATGGCGGCCGAATCCGCGCTGCTGGCGGTGTCGGGCTCGGACATCGTGCTAATCGCTGTGCCGGTGTCGGCCACCGAAGCCACCTTCAAGGCGATTCGCCATCTCGTCGAGCCGGGTGTACTGTTCATGGACGTCGGCTCGACCAAGCGCGACGTCATCGACGCGGCCCGCCGCGTACTCAAGGAACGCGTTGCGAACTTCGTACCGGCGCATCCGATCGCCGGCAAGGAAGTCGCGGGCATCGGACATGCAGATGCCGCGCTCTACACGAACCGTCAGGTCATCCTCACGCCGATCTCGCTAACCAATCCCGACCTCGTGCAAAAGGCCACGGACGTGTGGGCGGCCATCGGCTCGCAGGTGCTGCGCATGACGCCGGAGAACCACGACGCCGCCTTTGCCGCCGTGAGTCACCTCCCGCACATGCTGGCCTTTGCGTACTTCAACTCAGTGGCGAGGCAGCCGGCGGGCCGCGATTTCCTGTCGCTGGCCGGACCTGGGTTTCGCGACTTCACTCGCATTGCTGCCAGCGATCCGGCGGTGTGGCGCGACATCCTGATGTCGAACCGCGAGGAGTTGCTCAAGCAGTCGATGCGCTTTCGGCACACCCTTGACGCGATGGAGCACGTCATCAAGACGGGCAACGTCGAAGCGCTCGAAGACCTTATCCGTGGCGCTTCGGACGCTCGCTCGGGCTGGCAGATGAACTCGATCAAGTCGCCCTCGAATCGCTGATTGCCTCTTTGCCAACTGCATTCGACGAATCTTCTCGCCGAGTTTCCGAAGCCCTTCCCGCCGCGGGTCCTAGCAATTTCGACATGTACAGCACGCCGTTTCTCGATCTTCCCCCGCTGCTGAAGGCCGGCGGCACAGTGCGCCTTCCTGGCTCAAAGAGCATCTCGAATCGAGTGCTCTTGCTCGCCGGCTTGAGTTCCGGCACCACCGTTGTCCACGACCTGCTCGATTCCGACGACACGCGTGTAATGCTCGCCTCGTTGCGCGAATTGGGCTGCGAAATCGATTCGACGGGGCAAACGCTACGCATCGCAGGTTTGGGCGGGCGACTCAAGAATCGCGATGCCAAGTTGTTCCTCGGCAATGCTGGCACGGCCATGCGCCCCCTTGCGGCCGCACTCGCCGTGATGACGGCTACGCAGGGAGGCCGCTTCGAGTTGAGCGGCGTGCAACGCATGCACGAGCGTCCCATTGGCGACCTGGTCGATGCGCTTCGCCAACTCGGATGCCGCATCGACTATCTTGGCACCGACGGCTACCCACCGCTTCGCCTATCCGCTGGGTCAGGAAGCGTGCGCACCACCGCCCCGATCCGCGTGCGCGGTGACGTGTCGAGCCAGTTCCTCACCGCCTTGCTGCTCGCGCTTCCGCTGGTGAGCGCGACCTCGCCGGTAGCCATCGAGGTCGAGGGCGAACTCATATCGAAGCCTTACATCGAGATCACGCTCAATTTGCTCACGCGCTTTGGCATCGAGGTACAGCGTGACGGGTGGGAACGATTCACCATCCCGCAGGGAAGCGCCTATCGGTCGCCCGGCGACATTCACGTCGAAGGCGATGCTTCGTCGGCGTCGTACTTCGTCGCGCTGGGGGCGATCGCCGCAACCGATTCGCCGATTCGCATCGAAGGTGTGGGGCTGGATTCGATCCAAGGCGACATCCGCTTTGTCGAAGCTGCTCGGGCCATGGGGGCGAACGTGTCCTGCGGCCCAGGGTGGTTGGAAGTAAAGCGTGGCGCCTGGCCCTTGAAGGCGATCGACCTGGACTGCAACAACATCCCCGATGCGGCCATGACCCTTGCGGTGATGGCGCTGTATGCCAAAGGCACCACCCGGCTCACCAACATCGCAAGTTGGCGGGTGAAGGAAACGGACCGCATCGCTGCCATGGCGACGGAACTTCGCAAGCTCGGCGCCACGGTGACCGAAGGCGCGGATTTCATCGAAGTCTCGCCGCCGTCGCATTGGCGGGCCGCTGCCATTCACACCTACGACGACCACCGCGTCGCCATGTGCTTTTCGCTCGCGGCGTTCAACTCGCTCGCGCGCGCGAAGCCGCCGACCCCCGTGCGCATCCTAGATCCAAAGTGCGTTGGCAAGACCTTTCCGCACTACTTCGAGACCCTGTTTTCAGTCGTCGAAACTGACACGCCGCTCATCCCGGTTCTTGCCGTGGACGGGCCGAGTTCGTCCGGCAAAGGTACGGTCGCAAGCGCCGTGGCTCAAGCGCTGGGCTATCACTTCCTCGATTCGGGCGCCGTCTACCGGGCGACGGCGCTGGCCGCCATGCGTGCCGGACTCACCCCTGCCGATGAGCACGCAGTGGCTTTGCTCGCGGCAACGCTCGACCTGGCTTTTGAAGACGGCAGCATCCGCTTGGCCGGCGAGGAAGTGAGTGACCTGTTGCGCGACGAGGCCGTCGGCTCGATGGCCTCCAAGATTTCCGCGCTACCAACTGTTCGAAGCGCCTTGCGCGAGCTTCAGCTCTCGTTTCGAAAAGTCCCAGGCCTCGTGGCCGACGGCCGCGACATGGGCACAGTCATCTTCCCCGGCGCTGACCTCAAAGTGTTCCTGACGGCAAGCGCGGCCAAACGGGCTGAACGACGCCATAAGCAGTTGATTCTTAAGGGTATTTCAGCTAGCATCGATAATCTTCGTGCCGATTTGGAAGCACGTGACGCCCGAGATCAAAACCGGACCGTCGCACCTCTCAAGCCGGCACAGGATGCGGTGCTCCTCGACAACTCGGACCTGTCCATCGAAGACTCGGTGAAATGGGTTCTTGATGCCTGGGAACAACGCAGGTCTTTCTAAGGCCACAAGACTGTCGCAAGACCAAGGTCATAAGACCAAACAGGCCCGCCGCTTTCCCTCCGTGCTGTTCTAAGCACATCGAAGCATCGGATCTTCAACTTAACCCGCAGCGTAAGCTGCACCGGAATTACCCAATGTCCCAAACTCAAACTGCCACAAGCTTTGGCGGCGAATCGTTTGCCGCCCTGTTCGAAGAATCGCTGAAGCGCTCCGAGATGCGCAGTGGCGAGGTCATCACGGCCGAAGTCGTCCGTGTCGACTACAACTTCGTGGTGGTCAATGCAGGCCTCAAGTCAGAAGCCTACGTTCCCATTGAAGAATTCAAGAACGACCAGGGCGAGCTCGAAGTCCAGGTCGGCGATTTCGTGTCGGTGGCCATCGACGCGATTGAAAACGGCTACGGCGACACCATCCTGTCGCGCGACAAGGCCAAGCGCCTCGCCTCGTGGCTGTCGCTCGAAAATTCGCTCGAGTCCGGCGAATTCGTGACCGGCACCGTCTCTGGCAAGGTCAAAGGCGGCCTGACCGTCCTCGTTAACGGCATCCGCGCATTCCTGCCCGGCTCGCTCCTCGACACGCGTCCTGTCAAGGACATGAGCCCGTTCGAGGGCAAGACCATGGAATTCAAGGTCATCAAGCTCGACCGCAAGCGCAACAACGTCGTGTTGTCGCGCCGCGCCGTCGTCGAAGCTTCGATGGGCGAAGAACGCGCCAAGCTGCTCGAAACCCTTTCCGAAGGCGCCATCGTCCACGGCGTGGTCAAGAACATCACCGAATACGGTGCGTTCGTCGACCTGGGCGGCATTGACGGCCTGCTGCACATCACCGACATGGCATGGCGCCGCGTGCGTCACCCGAGCGAAGTGGTGCAAGTGGGCCAGGAACTCACCGCCAAGGTCCTCAAGTTCGACGCCGAGAAGAACCGCGTTTCCCTGGGCATCAAGCAACTGGGCGACGACCCGTGGCACGGCGTTTCGCGCCGCTACCCCACCGGCACGCGCTTGTTCGGCAAGGTCACGAACATCGCCGACTACGGCGCGTTCGTCGAAATCGAGCCGGGTATCGAAGGCTTGGTGCACGTCTCCGAAATGGACTGGACCAACAAGAACGTCGCCCCCAACAAGATCGTTTCGCTTGGCGACGAAGTCGAAGTCATGGTCCTCGAGATCGATGAAGACAAGCGCCGCATCAGCCTGGGCATGAAGCAGTGCAAGGCCAATCCGTGGGAAGAATTCGCCACCACCGTGCAGCGTGGCGACAAGGTCAAGGGGCCCGTCAAGTCGATCACTGACTTCGGCGTGTTCGTGGGTCTTGCCGCCGGCATCGACGGCCTGGTTCACCTGTCGGACTTGTCCTGGAACGAGCCGGGTGAAGCCGCCGTTCGCAACTACAAGAAGGGCCAGGAAGTCGAGGCCGTTGTGCTGGCCGTCGACGTGGAACGCGAGCGCATTTCGCTGGGCATCAAGCAGCTCGACTCCGATCCATTCACGAGCTACACCTCGGTCAACGACCGCGGCATGATCGTCAACGGCAAGGTCAAGACTGTCGATGCGCGTGGCGCTGAAATCCAGCTCAACGACGACGTGACCGGCTACCTGCGTGCTTCCGAAATCAGCCGCGACCGCGTCGAAGATGCGCGCAATGTGCTGAAGGAAGGCGACGAAGTCTCGACGCTGATCATCAACATCAACCGCAAGACGCGCTCGATCCAGTTGTCGATCAAGGCCAAGGACAACGCCGACCAGCAAGAAGCCATGCAGCGCCTGTCGCAGAGCAACGAGCGTGAGACCGCTGGTACCACGAGCCTCGGCGCCCTGCTTCGCGCGAAGCTGGACAACCAGAAGGACAACGGTTGATTCAGTTGGCTTTCTGAACGCCGAACCCTTGGTGACCGCGCGCCCTCTCATCCCATCCCTCTCCGCCTTGCGCGCAGGGATGGGTCGGAGCAGTGCGCGATACAGGCTTGACATGACCCGTTCCGATCTCGTGGCCCAACTGGCCGAGCGATTCAGTCAGTTGACCCACCGCGACACCGAGTTCGCGGTCAAGACGATCCTCGACGCGATCTCCGATGCGCTTGCGCGCGGCCACCGCATCGAGATCCGTGGCTTCGGCAGCTTCTCGATCAACCGCCGCCCGCCGCGGGTGGGGCGCAATCCCCGCTCCGGTGAGCAGGTGGTGATTCCCGAGAAGCTCGTTCCTCATTTCAAGCCGGGCAAGGCTCTTCGCGAGTCGGTCGATGCCCAGGTGCCGGTGCTCGACGAGCCGGCACCAGAACCCGTCACAAGTACACCGTCTTCAGGCGCCTGAGAGGCTGAGAGGCTGAGAGGCTGAGAGGCTGAGAGTATTTCGATCATGCCCGCTCATCACGCCAAGAGACCCCTGCTCGTCGTTGCAAATGCTCGCCATAGCCCGGGCTATGGCTGCGCTTTGCGCCTAGATCAG
>Ga0170475_102197366_pt1 | contig 12458 bp, 25 predicted proteins | sample Soicark_Litter_5_FD_111474 | JGI IMG/M metagenome (GOLD analysis project Ga0170475, IMG submission 111474) | Avena fatua rhizosphere microbial communities from Hopland, California, USA. Combined Assembly of 48 SPs | reverse complement strand
CCCGAGTCTGTCAACTTGGGAGTCCCTATTTCTTTCACTTACTGCGTCGGTTGCGTTCTTCCTGCTCCCGATTCACTCGCTGCCGCTCAGCTTCCTTAGCCGCTTCCGCCTGCCGCCGCATTTCCTCGCGCCGCCTACGGTCCTCTTCAAACTCGGCCTGTGTCACTTCTGTTCCCTTCTACGCCGTTCCGCTTCGGCGATCCGCTGCTGTTCCTCGCGGTTAGCGCGGTCCCTCTCGCGTTGTTCGTCTTCTCGCCGTAGCCGTTCGATTTCCTGTTCCGGTGATTCGTAGCCCATCAGTTCCTCTTTCCCACCGGGAAGCCTTCTACTCCCTCAGGCACTGTCCGCCCGTCCGGTTCCTCGCTGTCTCGCTTGGGGAACCAGCTGTTTTCGTCGTGCGGCTCGTTCTGCCGTTTGCCTGTGGGCTCGCCTACCGACTTGTCTTGCTTAGTCACTGGCTTTCTGCCTCTCTGTCTGTTGCGACCTCTGTATCCACCGCAGTCGTGCACTGCCGCTTGCAGTAGTGCCTCATACAGGTCACCGTACCATGGGTGTTGGCAGTTAACGCAGCTAAGCGCCAATTCTGACACGTTGCTTGCCATATTTCCTGAACGTCGTCTCTCGGAGTCCCTGTCGTACGGTGATGTCATACCAGGCGCCGCCACTGACTTTGATCAGTGTGACTACCTCGCCCGCGTCGGCTATGACATCCCCGATGTCCAGATCACGCACGCGCTTGAAGTCTGACAGCTCAACCATCATGCCCGCCTTCCTAAAGAGAACGGCACCCATACTGCCCGTATGGGTGCCGTGCAGACTATCAGGCCATCTGCTGGGCTTTCTCCGATTACGACGCCGCAGCGCCACACGGAGGGGTGGATGTGGCTATCGGCTTAGTCCCGCCGGTGACTTAGTCCGGGAGCGTTGGCTTAACCGGATACCACGCTGTTCAGTTTACTGGTGCTGGTTGCTGTTCGCGGCCTTGCTCGCGGCCTTCGCGGCCTTCGCAGCCTCGCGCGCCGCCTTCTCCTCCGGGGTGAGCCGCTTGCGCTCGATGCGCTCGATGCCTCGGAAGGTCAGTCGGACCTTGCCCGCGTCAGTGCCCTCCGTGATTTCGGTGGGGACGATGCGCATCGTGAAGCCCTCGGCGTTGGCGCCGCGCCGAAGGTAGTTCTCGTGCTTCACCTTGTCTTCGGCGGGGATGACGATGCTCAGCGACTTGCTCGCGTCGGTCATCAGTTCCTTGACGCGGGCGATGCCTCGGGCGTGGGGGTTTTCGACGGCGGAGGAAACCTCGACGGGGGTCTCGATCTCAGCGTACTCGATCATGCCGATCCTCGTTTCTACGGTGATGACGCCCGACTTGGGCGCGGCCTTGGCGGAAGTCTTGGCGCGAGTCGTTGCCATTCTGATCTACCCCTATCAGTTGTGTCGTTGTCTCGCTGACAAGGACAACCCTCTCATGTCGCCGCCCCTGATGTCAACACCCTACATACGATGAATCTGGTTGGTCTTCAGATGATATTCGGTGTGAGTGCCGACGACACCGTCAACGCCGCCAGGCACCGCGAAACGGCTCTGGTAGCTCCGTACGGCTTCCTCCGTGCGGTCCCCGTAGTGTCCGTCCACGGCCAGTGTCGGCGCACTGCCGTAGACGTTGAGGTACCCCTGTAGCTCACTGACGGCGCGCCCGACCGACCCGTTGAGCAGGGTCGGCCATGCCGTGACACCCCAAGCGGTCTTACTGTTCTCCGCCTTGACAGTCTGCCAAACGGACACGTGGCAGTGCTCGGCATGAGGGTTGCCAGTACCCGTGTACACGGAACTGCCGAAGAGATCGTGAGCGCTGTACTCGACGCCTTCATAGATGATGTAGTGAGTGCTGGGATGCATCATGGCAGCGACGATGAGAGTGGGCATATGGATGCCGTTCTCATTGAAGTCAATGGCATCTACAACGCCTCGGGCACTTGGGTTGTGATCGCTGTGACGTGCCTGGTGTGCAGCGTCCCCGATAGTCCCATCCTGCCCGTGAGTGTGGTGCGGCCATTTGGCATACACCCATTGCTGGAACGCCGTGAGTGACGGCGCGAGTTTCCATGTCATAGCTGACCTCCTTATACCTCAAGTACTTTGACTTTGAGTGTTGAGTGTTGTGCGTTGACGCGGTGGACACCAGCAGCAGTAAGGTTTTGACCGCGACACTCTACGGTGTGGACACCAGCGGTGATACCGCCGATGAGATCCTGGTGGGCAGTAGGCAGGCGGATACCATTGGTTTGTCCGCTCCATGGTGCCTGTGGCGCGGCCACCTGTACGCCATCAACGTAGAAGTAGAGTACTGACGTGCTAGCGGACACGGCAATCTGATGCATGTCATATACGGCAGAAATATCAAGCGTGGCGTTGTTCCGCAGTGCAGTGACGTTGACAGACATACCGGGTATGGCCGTGATAGCCAACGGTAGATTCAACAGAGCACTACACGAGGCAAACTGCACATCAGTAATGTTGTAAATCGGTATGCCGTCTAGCTCATAGCTTTTTGCCGATGTCACGTTCAGATCAGACGGCACTGTTACTTCCGTGCCTGCCGTCAGACTAATGACATCAGCAGCTTGCAGGGTGATGTCATTACCGGCGTTAGTAGCCGTCAGAGCGATGCCTGTATTGCTGATAACAATCTGGTCATTAGCAGGCCCAAACAACCGAACCTGCTGCTGTCCAGTAATAGTTGTAGCAGCCGTGCTAGCAACGCTGGCATTCTGTAGCGCACCAGGCGCGATCATAGACACGCCACCCGCGTCGGCTTTGAAGCCTTGCGTCCCACCATTCCGCGTCAGTGCTACAGCACCGCCACCGTCAAAGCTGATGCCGTCGATGGCGCTACCGGCGATATCACCACCGACGCCAGTGGCCAGCAGGTTCAATCCGCCAGGCCCGCCAGCTCTAACGGTGACAGTGTTGAGGGACAAGATGTTAGTGAAATCGTGGCTGTAGATCTCGAAAGTCTGTTGTCCAGTACTCTGCTCAATAAGCCAGCGTTGGACAGCCGGAACGCCAACAGAGATCTCCACTACAGCACCGTTGAGTACGTGCCCGACATGGATCGAGATATCCTGATCCGCTACATCCTCAACGACACCTAGATAGGTGTAGTCAAGGTCACTACCCTGAGCGTAGAAAATCAACGCACCTGCGTATGTCTGGTCCCCATAGAACACATAAGTGTCCAGTGGAGGCGGCAGTTGTGACGCAATAACGATGCGCGCATTACCAGGTCCGGCAGAGCTAGGTACAGTCAGGTTGATAAAGATGGGCACTGACCAAGGCGACGTCATCAGTACTCACCCTCAAACACTGCCGTAGCACTAGCCGTGCCGCTAGTAGCGTTGTCCCACACGACAACCATAGGGAAGCCCGCCGGAATGACATCACGATTGACAGGCATGTAAGTGTTCTTGCTACCGACTGGATGGGTGGCGATCAGTGAGCTAGGCGAGATCACGCTAGACCGATACACCGACACTGTAGATGTCTGGCTACAGTCGACAACCAGCGAGTTAACTTTCCGCTGGTATGGGACTGGCGGGAAGATTGCGGTTAGGAGTCCGCCCGCGACAATCGCTGTGATTGTCGCGGGCGGTTGGGTGAATGTCGTCATCGGTTATAGCGCTCGATGACATACGTAAGTGTTGCGGGCAGGGTGGCGCCCTGGTTGAGTCGTACCCACACGTTACCCGTGTGAGTAAATTCGATTTCCTGAATATCAGTGATCGAACCGGTGACTAGCGACTGGAGCATGAAGCTGCCCGCACCAGCCTGCTGTAGCGACGCTTCCTCGCCCAGCAGTACGTCAGCAGCACCAGCCGCGACAGGCGCGGTAATGTTGCGCACCAACAGCTTTTTCCGCTGAGGGTCAGACCCTGCTAGCAAATAAGCGTCAGCGTTAGGCGCGAGTACGACGTAACCAGCGGCCCACTGCTGGGCGACATCACGCGATACCTGAGCACCGTCATAAGGTCGGATATCAAACGACGCCATGTCCTGCCGAGCTTCCTCGGCAGTGTACGTGTCAGGTTCAGGGACACCGCCCGGTACACCCTGATCTTCGTAGGTGTCGTCATAGTCGATATCCACATCACCCATCAGTCCGGCGGGACCGCGCCCGTCGTCGGACTGCATGATGTCCTGGTCGGTGGCCGTGTCAGTGAGCGACGGTGCGGTGAGACCGCCACCGTCAGGCGTGCGGCCGATGTTCCGTCCGCCGCGTCGCATGTGGGCAACACTCACAGTACCGCACCTCCGATCTTGACAGCAGTATCCGCGATAGGTTCGCGTACTAGCAGGATGATTCCGATGAGTAGGATGATGATTCCGACGATGGCCGTGGCAGTCCTAATGAGAATGCCTCGGTCCGTCAGTACGACGAGAGCGCGAGCAAAAGAGGACCCGGTGGCTTTCGCCTGTATAGCAGTGAGAAAGGAGAACAGACCGAAGTAATTAGAGCCCACGTCCCTTGACTCCCGGCGGCAAGATAGGCCCGCGACCGTTGGGCATGCCGGGGATCATGCCCGCCATCGGGGAAGCCTGGAATTGATTGAACATGTCAATGATTGGCTTGAGCTGCGCCTCCAGCAAAGCGACTTGCTGACACAGCCAGTTAATCTGGTGTACAGAGACAAGGGCAATCTGATCGGTCTGGTCTAGCAGACCCTCACTGATTGCCTTGTCAATGTCAATGTTGGGGTACTCGATACCCGCGTGGCCGTTGGTAGTCATGTAAGACCTTTCGTTATGAGGCTAGTCACCGTTGTGTGCTGCCCTGTGGTAGTACGACATCCAAGCGAAAGCGAGTCCTACCGCGACTAGCGGTATCCAGGACGAGCTAAGCCAAGAGGCGAAACCCCCGGCAATGAGCGCCAAACCGCCGATACACATATCGGTGTCTAGCAATTTCTGACTCATGCTGCCGGGAGTTGCGTCCCTCAATTCTTGCATGCTGGGCACCATGTCACAATAGGTTGAAGCTAGCTCCCAGACGGCGAAAACACTATTGCGGCAGCACCGACAAGAGCACCGTCACCACCAATGGAAGGCATGATTACCGCCTAGTGACAATGGCAGGCAGCACTACTTTCCTGCGTACGGGAGCGGGCATTCCATCGCGTGGGAATCCGCCGGGAATCGTGGTCCCTCCGCCGGTAGTCCCGCCGGTGGTAGTGCTCACTGGAGCGCCTTCCGGCGGGACCCCGAACCGTGCGATTGCCTGTGCTACCAACGCTTTTTCGCTGAACGTAAGCGGGTCGCCTGTCAGGTACTTGGTCAACGCATTACTGACGGTCAATGCGTCGTAGTTGAATCCGACAAGGTATGACACACTGCGCGCAAGCCAGCTAGCGTTATCAGTAGGCGTATCGGTTCCACTCGTCGCTGCCGTACCGCTGCCGCCAACGACGGACGAACCGCTTCCCTCATCACCCAGAGGGACACTGCCGTCCGTCGCGCCATAGTCAGCCGTGTCCGTAGTCGGTGCGCTGGTGCCACTACTAGTGCTCTTTCCGGTGAAGTAGTAATAGGCGTACACGCCGATGACGATAATCACGCCGTATGCCCAAGCGGGTAGCGGGCCGATCTTGCGTGTTACTGCTGCCCCGATATCCACTACATGCCGCCCGTCAGTAGCGAGATCAGCGACTCTTCGTCAGTAGCCTCTAGAGCCATCTGCTGTGCTACTTGCAGACTCGTGTAATCGCCGTGGTCATAGGCACCGACAGGACCCACGCCGTGTTCAATCCTTCGCTGTCCGGCGGCGACGTCGCCGTAGAGCTGAAAGTCCTCGACGGAGTTAGGCTCGACAGGGCCGAGGATGGCATACGAGTTGCGGTTGACCTGGCCACTCTCGCCATAAGACGTGTAGTCGATGTGCTGGCCTTGTGCGTCCATCGAGTTCGGGACTACGAGTCGCGGGTCACGAGGAATGAACGCGTCAACGGTGAGGTTTTCCGACGACATACCCGCGTAACCGGGGAAGTCAAACGGATAGAGGTCATTACCGGTGAGTGGGATGATGTCGCCCAAGTCATCGGTAACGCTAGTCTCCAGATAGTAACGCTGCATCTCAGGCATGGGTATTACCCCCGGCCGATAGCGGCATTGAGGATCTTAGCGAAACCGCTGCTGCCTTCTCGCACGACAGCCGGAGTCTGTCGCCCAGGCAGCACGAGAGCAGTCATACCGGCAACGATGACGATAGACGCCAGAATGCCAAAGCCCTTGTCAAGCATTATTTCAGTCCTTTCTGAATAGCAGTGAACAAAGTCTGTCCATTCACCAGTACTACGGTGATGACGACAACCCATGCAAAGAGCACGGCAAAGTCAGGTCGAATCTCAGCAGCAATAAGCATGGCAGTTGCATACAACACGTTACCCAGCACAACGGTAGCCTTCACGCCACCAGTCGACGCCAGCTCAGCCAGAGCCGTGACACCGAACGTCACCGTAAGCGGCACAATGATTGGCGTCATGATAGGTATGTCCTATAGCGAGCATGCTTCGGATCAGAGATGTTGGAAATCTTCACAACGTCACCGGTATGCGGCGCGTGAATCATCTTGTCATCGCCTAGGTAAATAGCTACGTGACCGGAGATAGGCCCCCAAAAGATAAGGTCTCCAATCTGCGGTGTAGACGTTGCTTTACCTAGCTGCTGCTGGGATGCGGCATGGTGTGGTAGTGAGATTCCGACAGTTTGGTAGGCACGCATGGTGAGCCCGCTGCAATCCCACTTGTCAGGACCGGCAGCACCCCACAGGTACGGCTCGCCCAATTGTGCGTAGGCGAACTGCACGACGGACTGTCTGGCCGCTCCCGCGTTAGCAAGAGCAGCACCGACAGTGGTACCAGCACTGAAACCGGCCCCAGCACCCTGTGATTCCTGGCCCGCAGCACTCAGACCGAGATTGGCTATCTCACCTAGCGTTTGACCGCCGGTGAAAGGAACCGGCGGGGCATACCACTTAGAGGCGGGGATAGTGCCTGTCTGGAGTAGAGAAATCAACGTCTTTTTAGGATCGTGATTTCCGATGCCAGACCATGCGAGATAACCACCGGTAGCCATGAGCAGCCATGCGAAAAAGATCACTTGGATACCTCAACCTTGTCCGTCTTGTCTAGCGGAACTGAGTTCATCGCGTGATCCACCAATGTAGAGAGTCGCCCATTGACGTTGACATTGATGCCGTCAAGAGACTGCTTGATGGACTGATAGCCCTTGGCACCGAAGAGGCCGATGAGCGGTACAACCATCAAATAGCCGACTTGGAGTAGCGGGGCAATGTCCTTGTCCAGTGCGACGAGCACTGTGCAGCACACGATGAACAGAGCGACAACGCCGACGACCATATAGACCATCGTACGAAAATCGAACGGGCGCCGGTCGTCGCCGCTCTGGTCATCAGGAATATCCATGTCAATCCCTCTGGATTAGGACGCGCGAGACGTCACCAGAGCGAAGAGACGCGGCAGCAGGAACATGCCGAGAAGTGCGCCGATCAACAGCCACTTCCAATCGGGAGTCCCAACGATAGGCAGATTCATTACGGTTCCTTATCGAGTGAGAGACGAGAGCAGGCCGTATCGCAGAGCCCACAGGAGGACTACGGCACCGACGACGATGAGCCACTGATACATCTGGACGCTGACGCCCCGACCGATTCCAGAAAACCGGCTGTTCTTGTTACCGGTAGTCTGCTCAACAGCCGTAGTCACACCGATCTGAGACGAGTCATCGGTGTAGCCGGGAGTCGCATCCATGAAGTAGTTTTCATCCATGGCGAGTCCTTATTAGACGATGTTGAGAGAGTACAGAGCCGCAGCAGAGATCGGCTTGATTTCGTTGGTAAGGATCTCCAGAGAAGAGGCCGCAGCACCGAAAGACGTGTTACGGATCTGGAGGAGCGTGGTGTTGTACGTGACAAGGAACTGGTCACGCGGGCCGTCGGCCCTTACGGAACCACGCTGGGCGTTGAACGCCGACACTACGAAAACGCCCGTGTCAAGACCAGCCGCAGCATCCGCAGCACCAGACGTGAAACCGTAGTTGTAAGCCATCTCGGCAGTCCAGAACGCTGTAGGCTTGTAGAACAGTACGTCATCGTTGAGGATGATCTGCGAGGTAGCGGACCAGTCAGCGGACGTACGCGCACCCGCAGCAGTACGCAGGGTAAAGATGATGGTACGCATGACGTTACCAACGTTGAGCAGCTGAGTGAGTCGGTCACCCTGCGCCACAACGGCAGGCTGCAAACGCCACAGCGAGACAGAGCCGTTACCGACCGGAGCGACTTCCTGGTTAGCACCAGCGCTATTCATGGCGTTGGGCTGAGACCAGTAGTTCATAACGCCGGTCAGCGTCACGGAACCCGCAGCAGTCGGCGGGGTACCGTAGATAGACGCGTTAGGCGCAAGGTTGAACTGGAGCTGATAGCTCTTGTTAGCGGCCAGGTTAGGCACCGCACCGAGTGCATCACGCGGGTCAATCTGGAGTGGAATGCGCACGAGGAACGTGAACGAGCCACCAGTAGCACCACCACCAGTAACAGCAGTAAAGCCATTGTTTACCTGGCGGGGATCGTTGTTCGGAGGGTCGATGCCGAGCACGCCCCACTTGTTGATGAGGTAGATCTGATAGCCGTTGAGAGGAACGATAATGGAGTCACCGGCAGAGTTCCGGAGATCCACGTAAGACAGCACGTTCCACGGGCCGTCAGCGGCGAACGTCACAGCAGCGGCGTTACCGGCCGTGACACACGAGACGAAAACCTCAACGTATTCCAGGAAACCGCCCGGCGGGATCTGGATAGGGTTGAGTACCTGGTTGGTAGCGCCGAGCACAAACGGGCCAAGCTGGAAAGCCTGCTTGCTCTTGTGACGCGCCGCGCGAACGAACGGGATAGACGCAACCTTGGGCTTGTCAGTCGCCTTCTTAGACGACTGAACAGCAGTGGCAGCCATTTAATTATCCTTACGGGAGTGTCTGTTAGAAGAGGCCGATCCAAGCATCTGCGAGAGGATGTCCCTCATAGCGCAGTGCGAGGAGTCGAGTGAAACCGAAAAACGCAATGGCAATCAACACTACGATGAGTGCAGAAGTGCCACCGATTCGGAAATCAGGCATGACTACCTTCTGACTTGGGAGATTACGGGAGGCGTGGAACGATCCCGTACATTGGTGTAGACAAACTCAAAATCTCCAAGCGTCGGCATAGTCTCGTGCCACTCAGGCTGACGGACACCCGTAAATGCTGCGAGTTGTTTGAGATCGGCGGGGTCATTCGTACCCCAAATAAACAGGTGAGTAGCGCTGCTGTAGACGATTCGCGGAACGAACGCAGGGCGCTGAAAACCTGAAATCAGAGTCAATCCAGAGGATCGCCCCTGATGATGGAGACTGGCGATTTCGTTGTACAAACCTAAATCGTGAGTCATCCAATGCAGCTCATCAAAAACAGCAGTCCACTTACCAGCGCGGTACATGTGGTCTAGCGCCTCTTGAAAGATCTGTTTTTGATGAGCGGTAGTTTCGCGGATAGTGGACTTTGCACTAGGCCACAACATGACACGGTCCTGCCATGGCATAGGCGGCCACTTCTGTAGGCGAGTCCAGCCGCGATTTTTGCGGAGATCCTGGTATTCCTCGTCCTTGATTTTGGTGCCGAAAAAGGCGACGTGAGAACGGAGTTTGACTAGCTCTTTCACTAGCACCGTCTTACCGCGACCAGTAGGCGCCATGGCAACACCGTGCTGCCCCTGCTGCCACGTCTGTGACAGGTGAGCATACAGGTTAGGCCACTCGACGCGTTGGAACATCAGGCAGTCGCTCCGGCAGGTGCAGCGAAAGATGCAGGGACAGAGAATCGCGGACCGAGGTTGTGATTCTGCATGATAGGCAGTGCGATAGCCGCAGCAGCCAACGCGACTTGCGCCCACGCGCCGCCGTTGACAAACGCCTCTAGTCCACGGCGAACAGACTCGTTAGTCTGCGCGACACCGACAAGAGACTCCGCCAAGCGAGGCGAACCTGAGATGATGGTCTGGCCATCGAAATTGTTCAGTGCATAAACCACTACACCGATGCCGACGAAATTCTGTGTCAGTGCCTCTGCTAGCGGCTGCTGCCATCGCCCGTTGGTCTGCACTCGGGCGCCCCGCGATACGGGAGTCTCGCCACCCCGACACCCCTCGCCCTTGCGGCACTTACTCGGCTTACGCCCGCGACCGGCGTACTTGAGCTCCCTGCCACAGTTGTCACAGGAATACTCAAATGAGTCTGACAGCGGCGGTACCGCGTCAGTGATGAGGGGAGTATCCGGAGTATCGACCGAGAAGGTTGCGACCTCTTCGTAGATGAGTGCGTCAGTTTCCGACACGGGTCTTCCACTCCTCCATGCTGCGGAACAGCGGGTGTGTCTTCCTCGGCGACTCGTCAGTGTCAATGACTTCCGGTGCTACCTCCTGTAGTACCTCTGGGAGCACACCGGTCTCGTCCGCTGTCTCAACCGCGATTTCGCCGACCTCTTCCGCAGTAATAAGTGCATCGATCGCTGTCGACTGCGCATCGCCCGCAATCTCAATCGCCACATCAGCGGTGCTCTCTGTAGAAGACAGTCGCGACGCAATCTCATCAAGACTTGCAGCCATGACAGTAAGCGCGTCCTCAACACGAGTGACGCGCGTAATCAAATCGACTTCTAGCGGGGTTGTCGTGGGCTCTGCCGGAGTCTCAACGACTACTACAGTCGGAGACTCAACCGGGGCCGTTTCTTCAACCGAAAGTTCCAGCTCAGGCACGTTGCCCTACCCGTCTTGCGGCCGTGTATATAAGTGGTGTACGGTACGTCGCATGCCCCGGACCGAGCGGTCCGGGGCACACGGTCCCTACCGAAAGGATACCAGGAATGACCGAGGTTGTCCCAGCTCAGCGACGGCTCAGTGATGATGATCTTGAGCTGATGAACAGCTACGCCGACGCACTCGGCTACGCTGCGAGCAACAATATCGCTGCTGTCGACATCAGTGATTACGGCACTGGTGTCGAACTCCTCGACAAGGCCGGTAAGAATCGGCTGGTCGGTGTCGAGTTCATCATTCTCGACTGGCAGTGGCGGACCGGCGATTTCGCCGAGGACTACGTCAGTCTCACGGTGATGACTCGGGACGGCAGTAAGTACGTCATCAACGACGGTAGTACCGGTATCCGTGAGGATGTCCGGCGCCTTGAGCGCAAGCTCGGCGGCGCGAAGGCAGTCGTCAAGGTGACCAAGGGCCTGTCGCGCGGCGATTACACGTACGTTGCTGCTGACGGAACCGAGAGTCCGGCAACTACGTACCGCCTCAACTTCTCCAAGTGACATACAACTGAATAGCATAATTGAATAGACGGGCGGAGTTCGCCACGGACTCCGCCCGTCACACAGGAGGTCAAATGACGCTCTATCTGGTGATGAACCAAACAGATCACACGGGCTACGTTTCGGATGACAGGGATAGGGCAGTAGCTCTAGCCGCTGACATGGTAGCCGGTTTGGGAGTCGTCGTGAACGTCTATTCGCTAGACGGCGCAGCACTCATCGAGACAGTGAGCCCGCCAGAGGCGCAGTAAGTAACAATCGGCTTCCGCCCCGCATAGGTACCTACCCCACCTATGCGGGGCGGTTTCGTTTATACAGGATGTGACACACAGTGGCTCAAACTCCGGCAGAACGCAGAGCACGCCGCGATGAGTACGCTAGGTCACTCACAGACCCTAGGTCTAATCAGCCGTTCAAAAATTACAACGCGCTCGATACCTACCAACGGAATTTGAGAGCCAAAGCAAAGGGTTTCTCTAGTCGCTCGCAAGAGCGGCGAGTAACACTGGATAAAAACATTGCGGAAGTGCAAGCGAAATTTCCTCTGTCATGGCAACGGTTTGTTGGTGACCAGCCAGAGACGAAACAGCTTGCGAAAGACTTTTTGAAAGCATTTGGCAAATACCCGAGGAACGTTAGTCACAGGTACAGGGACGAATCAGAAGAACTGCGCGAAGCATATATTGCAGCAATGGAAACGCGCGGGCAAGATTGGAACTGGAATCTATGGCGCAGCGAGTACGCCAGTTTGTAGGGGAGTATGAAGAACATAACCGATGCGGCACAGTTCCGGATACGGACGTGGCCGCGCGGAGTGATGTCGGTGGTATCGTCCCAACCTACCGTGAGAAAAGACGTGACAGATCCTTACTGGCCATGGAACGTGATAACGGTAGTAAAACTACCCGCGACATGGAAAGAAGACTTCTGGACTCACGCCCGTTTATCGCGTGGGATGGAGAAGGCTATAACGACGAGCAAGGCAAGCACCACTACATGCTTTTCGGGGCGAGTACTGGCGACGAGATACACGCTGAGTCATTGG
>Ga0170475_112593549_pt1 | contig 12459 bp, 13 predicted proteins | sample Soicark_Litter_5_FD_111474 | JGI IMG/M metagenome (GOLD analysis project Ga0170475, IMG submission 111474) | Avena fatua rhizosphere microbial communities from Hopland, California, USA. Combined Assembly of 48 SPs | reverse complement strand
CCAAGCTCGACTCGCCCAAAGCCACGATCATGGCCCTGGTAACTGACGGCATCCTGACCCAGCGGCTTCCCTGGGGCCTGGTGCTTATCGGGGCGTTCCTGACCTTTGCCATCGAGCTGATGGGGCTGCAGTCCCTGCCCATCGCAGTCGGAGTCTATCTCCCGATCTCGACCTCCTGCCCGATGTTCATCGGCGGGGCGGTGCGATGGCTGGTGGAGCGGAGATCGCGAGGAGCGCAGCGGTCCCTGATGGAGGTGGAATCGGGACCGGGAGTCTTGTTCTCCAGCGGGCTCATCGCCGGCGGCGCCATCGCCGGAGTCACCATCGCCGGCATTGCCGCCCTTCTGGTCTCCAAGGCCGAGACGGCGCAGGTTCCGGCGGCCGACTACCTGGCTCACGTCGTGGGCCTGCAAGGGGTGCTGGGCGGCTTTGCCAACAGCGATCTCGCCGCGGTTCTGATGTTCGCCGCCCTGGGCGCGGTGCTGTATCGAGTGGCTCGCCGCTAGATGCCGCCCGGAGCACCCGTCTCTCCCGCGATCAGCGCCCGGATCATTCATGCTGCGTTGATGCTCGGGGTGATGTTGTTCTTTGGGGTTGCCTGGTATGTGGGCACGATGGCATCCATGCCGGTCTCTGCTGTGCCCGACCGGCGCGTGCTCTACCTGGGCCTCTTCTTCATCAGCGCCGTGCTCTTCGGGGCAGCCGTGTACTCAGCCGGGCGGCTCACCAGCTCCACGGCAGGCCTGTCCCAGGATGAGTGGTGGCGGGCCAACCTGGGCCGGGCCATCGTGATCTGGGCCCTGACCGAAACACCCACGCTTCTGGGCACGGTGGCGTATCTGCTGACTCACGATTTTCGCACTCTCATTGCCACCTTCACCGGCCTCCTTTTATTCGTGAACTACCGACCCAGCAGGCTGGCCGAGGCGTGAGTGCGAGTCGTTAGCCTGTTGCCAGCCGCCACCGAAATCGTTGCCGCCCTGGGCGCGCAGAGCATGCTGGTCGGGATCTCCCACGAGTGTGATTACCCGCCCTCCGTCCTCCGCCTTCCCCGGGTTACCGCCACGCCTATCGACATCGAGGCGCCCGGGGCCACGATCGACGCCGAGGTTCGGCGGTTACATCTGGCAGGGCAGCCGGTCATCGCGGTAGATGAATCAGCGCTCCGGCAACTGGCCCCGATCTCATCCTCACCCAGGATCTCTGTCAGATCTGTGCCGTCAACGACGGGCAGGTTCACCGGCTCGCGGGCAGCTTTCAGCGACAACCCCAGGTGGTGTCGCTCAGCGCACATAATTTGGCAGGAGTGTGGGAGGACATCCGCGCTATCGGAGCTGCGCTGGACCTGAGTGACGAGGCGGAGGAGCTGGTTCTCGGCCTTCAAAGCCGGCTCCGCCGGTTGGCCGCGGAGCGTTCAGCCCATTCTCCCCGGGTGCTCTGCATCGAGTGGCTCGATCCTCTCTATCTGGCTGGACATTGGATCCCCGAGCTGGTTGCCGCGGCGGGCGGGAGAGACGTCGGAGCCGCTCCGGGCAGCCGCTCAGTCCGAGCCGAATGGGCCGACATTGGACAACTGCAGCCGGAGTGCCTTCTCATCATGCTGTGCGGCTTCGGCACCATGCGGAGCCGGGCCGAGCTGGAGCAGTTGACGCATCCGGAAGCGCTGGAGCTGATGTGCCGGGTTCCCACCTGGATCCTGGACGGCAACGCGTACACCTCCCGACCCGGCCCGCGGCTGATTGACGGTGCCAGCCTGATGTGGTCGGCCTTTCATGACCGGCCCATTGCGGGAGTAGAGCGGTGGGCCACCGCTGGAGCCTCGGTGTGAATTCTGATTCCCTCGCCTTCCTCAAGCGTCTGCTCGACACCCCCGGGCCTTCCTCCTTTGAGGCCGCACCGGCCCGGGTCTGGAGAGCCGAAGCCGAGCAGTTCGCAGATGCGGTAGACGTCGATGTCTCGGGAAACTCTTTCGCCCGGCTGGATGGGTCCGGCGGACCCCGGGTGATGTTCGCCGGCCACATCGACGAGATCGGGGTCATGGTCACCCATGTGGACGACGATGGTTACCTCAGCTTCGATACGATCGGCGGCTGGGATCACCAGGTGTTCGTGGGACAGCGGATCATCTTGCTGGGCCGGTCGGGCCAAGTCACCGGCGTCGTCGGCAAGAAGGCCATTCACCTGATGGAGCGGGAGGAGCGGGAAAAGGTCTCCAAGGTCGAAGACCTCTGGATCGACATCGGCGCCTCCAGCCGGGCCGAGGCCGAAGCCCGGATCCGGATCGGTGATCCCGGGGTGCTCTCGGCCGGGGTTCTCGAGTTCCCTAACGACCGGCTGGTAAGCCGCTGCATCGACAACCGGATCGGAGCATACGTTGTTCTCGAGGCGCTCCGGCTCCTGTCTGCCCAGCGTCCGGCCGCAACCGCCACCGCTGTGGCCACCACCAGAGAAGAGATCGCGGCCACAGGTGGAGGCGCCCGGTCATCGGCCAGCCGGCTGGAGCCCGATGTGGCGATCGTGGTCGACGTAACCCACGCAACCGACTACCCCGGCATCGACAAGCGCCGGCATGGCGACTACCGGCTGGGCGGAGGTCCCTCGATCTCTCGGGGAGCATCGGTCAGCGAGATCGTGTTCGAGCAGCTGATAGAAGCCGCAGAGGCAGAACAGATCCCTTACAAAATCGAAGCGGCCTCGCGGGACACCCACACCGATGCGGAAGCGATCTTCAATGCCCACCGCGGGGTGGCCACCGGCCTGGTTTCAGTGCCCAACCGCTACATGCACAGCCCCAATGAAATGGTGGCGCTGGAGGATCTCGACCGCACGTCCCGGTTGCTCGCGGCTTTTGCCCGGCGGCTCCGGCAGGACACCAGCTTCGTGCCGCAGTAACTCCCCCATTCTATTATTCCGCATGGTGCGTAATGCGTTCGCAGGTGCGGGGCTGGCGCTCATTCTGGTGGTCCAGTCGTCGGCGGCCCAGAAGCTGGTCGAACCTCCCCGACTTCTCGACGACATCAAGTTCCTCACCGACGACCGGCTTCAGGGCCGGGCTACCGGTTCCGCCGGCGCCGACTCAGCCGCCACCTACCTGGCCCGCCGATTTTCCGAGGTCGGACTTCAGCCGGCCGCCGGAGGCTGGTTCCAGTCGTTCAGCGTAGCCCGCGATGCTCCGTCGGCACGGGCCAAGCCTGGTTTGCTGGGCAAGAATGTCATCGGGATTTTGCCCGGCAGAGACCCCGTTCTGAGAAATCAGACGGTCATTCTGGGCGCTCACTACGATCATCTCGGGCTCGGCGGGTTCGGCAGCCTCGATCCCGACAGCACCGGCCAGGTCCACAACGGCGCTGATGACAACGCCTCGGGAATTGCCGCGCTCATCCAGGTAGCTGCGCGGCTGGCGGCATCGCCTCCGGCACGGACGGTGGTGTTCATTGCCTTCAGCGGCGAAGAGCTGGGCTTGCTGGGCTCCGCTCATTATGTGCAGGAGCCGATCTATCCTCTCGCCGGCACCCTGGCCATGATCAATCTCGACATGGTCGGGCGGCTCCGCGCCGGGCGGCTCATCGTGTACGGCGCCAAGACCGCCAAGGAATTCCCCGCCCTGCTCGACTCGCTCAACTGGTATGCGGGATTGGACCTCAAGGCTCAGGGCGACGGTTACGGGCCCAGCGATCAGTCGTCGTTCTACGCGGCCAAGCGCCCGGTACTGCATCTCTTTACCGACCTGCATGAGGACTACCACCGCACCACAGACGACTGGGACAAGATCAACGTCGACGGACTGAAGCGCGTGGCCGACTTTGCCCTCGGACTGGTGACCGCACTGGCCAATCGCCGAGCCCCGCTGGCCTTTGTAGACGTACCGGCATCACTCCCGGTTCAGACCTCGACTACGGCCGCGACATCACCAGGCTACGGAGCCTACCTCGGCACCGTGCCTGATCTGGCAGGAGCGCCGGGAGGAGTTCGCCTGGTGGGAGTGCGAGCGGGGAGCCCGGCCGAGAAGGCCGGCCTGCGGGGCGATGACATCATCACCAAGATCGGGGCCAACGAAACGCCCGATCTGCAAGCGATGACCGAGGCGCTCCGAAGCTACCGGCCGGGAGAGACGGTGGAGATCGTCGTGCGCCGAGGAACAGCGGTAACAACTCTCCGCGCCACCCTGGGAACCAGGGGAGGCTGATGTGCCGGTGCTCGATAGCGAACGGATCATCGCCGCTCTCAGGGGAGCATTTGCCCGCGAAGAAGGCAGAGAGGCACTGCTGCGATTGACGGCGGAGAGGATCCGGGCGGCAGGCCCGCCCTACACTTCGGTGTATCTCTACATGCTGCAGGGCAACGAGCTGGTGCTCGAGGCCTTCTCCGGCCGGGAAACCGACCACACCCGAATTCCGGTGGGCGTCGGTGTCTGCGGCACTGCCGTGGCCAGCAAGCAGGATCAGAATGTCCCCGACGTTCGGGCCATTGAGAATTACCTGGCCTGCAATGCGTGGACCCGGTCTGAGCTGGTGGTGCTCATCCGGCGCGGAAGCCTGATCCTGGGACAGATCGATATCGACAGCGACGTTCCCGACCCGTTTACCGGTGAGGAAGAGGCTGAGGTTAAGGCAGTGGCTGATGCGCTCGCGATTCTGCTCTAGGGAGTCGGGAGTCGGGAGGCGGGAGTCGGGAACCAACGGCCTGGTGTCACCCTGAGCGAAGCGGAGGGGCCGGGCCCGCTCGTCCCCAGGACACAACTCCGCCAGGTACGCGGGGTCAGCATCTTCGAGCGCCGCATCGGGCAGGGCTTGCCGGCGGTGGTGCTGCATGGCGGACCAGGGGCCCATCACGATTATCTCCTCCCCGGATTCGACGACCTCGCCACCGGCCGCGAGCTCATCTACTACGATCAAAGGGGCGGGGGGCAGTCTCCGGTCTCCCGCGACACGCCGGTCGGCTGGCGCGAGCAGGTGGAAGATCTGGAGGAGCTCAGACAGCAATGGGGACTGGAGCAGCTGACGCTGGTTGGCTACTCCTGGGGCGGCCTGCTGACGCTGCTCTACTCCACCGAGTACCCCGGGCGCGTGAGCCGGCTGGCTCTCGTTTCCCCCGCACCCTCCTGGCGTGAAGCCCGGCAGGATTTCGAGCGACGGTTTCAGGAGCGGAATCTCGCCCCGGCTCTGCAGCAGCAGCGCGCCGACCTGAGAGCCAGCGGGATCAGGGAGCGTGACCCGGCTGCCTACGCCCAGCGGGCGTTCGAGCTTTCCGTGACCGCCTACTTCTTCGATCCGGCCCGGGCGCATGACCTCACGCCGTTCCGGATAACCGGCCGGACTCAGCAGGAGGTCTGGTCCAGTCTGGGCGACTACGATCTCCGGCCCAAGCTTGCCGGCCTAGGGATACCGTCCATTCTGCTTCAGGGCGAAGCTGACATCATTCCCCTGGAGACTTCCCGCACCGTCGCCCAGCTGCTTCAGGCCAGGTTTGAGGTGCTCCCTCGCTCGGGGCACGTTCCCTATATCGAGGCCTACCAGGACTTTATTAGGCTGCTTAACGGGTTCCTGCCGAAATCCTGACGCCGAATCCAGACTCCCGACTCTCGACTCCGCCGCACGCTAGATTTCACTCATGCAGCAGCTTCGTCCCACTCCGTTCGATGTCGTGTTCGAGAACGCGGCTGAGACCACGTTCCCGGCTATTCGGACCGCCCTCGGCGAATCCTCTCGCGACCCGCGCGACAGGGACGGCTTCCTTATGAACCGCGAGGTCGTGTCGCTGCTGCGAGAGCTTCGGCCGGATGAGGGTCTGGGAGAGGGCATCGATCAACTGGCCGCCTTGATCCATCATGGGTACCTCTTCTGGGCCGGGGGTGGCCACACCGTCCGTTTGAGCTCGGATCATCTGCCGGACATCCTTGGGCACTCGTCCGTTTCAACTCCTCAACTCGATGGCCCCGCGCTCTACACCCAATTGCCGGAGCGGCGGGTCTGGGCTCAGGTCATCCCCGGCGACCCGCACGAGCCATTGGACGGCTGGTTCCAGTACCATGACCCGAACGGTGAAGTGCTGCGAGTCCTCGGCGTGTTCGGGATGCATCCCGATCGTCCAGGATTCAGCGTAGTGGAGGTGAGCGGGGGACGGCCGCTCGGGTTGGCCCGGCTGGACGGGAGCCCGGTTTACAGCTCCACGCTTCCGGGCGGCGCGTCGGCGGGCCTGTTCTCCCTTGCCGGGGAAGAAGAGCTGCTCGAGCTCGGCTGGCGGGTGGTTGAGCTGGGAGCCGACTCCAAGCTCCCAGCTCCCAGCTAGCTATGGAGAGCGTCAAGGACTACATGGACAAGAAGGCGGTCGCTCAGGTGCTGGAGCAGATCGCCGCTTTCCTCGAGCTGAAGAGCGAGAACCCGTTCCGTATCCGGGCATTCCGAACCGCGGCCCGCGCCATCACCGCTTTCCCCGGCGACATGCGGCAATCTCTGGAGGACGGAACGCTTGCTTCGGCCAAGGGTATCGGTCCGGCGACACTCAACATCGTCTCCGAGCTGGTGAACACCGGGCGGGCCAGCATGCTGGAGGAGCTTCGGGAGCAGATTCCTCCCGGACTGCTCGAGATGCTCGAGATCTCCGGCCTAGGTGTCGCCAAGATCCGCCAGATCCACGAAGTGCTGGGGATCGATTCCCTGCCCGAGCTGGAAGCAGCGGCCCATGACGGGCGTCTGGCCAAGCTGCCTCGATTCGGGCAGCGCACGTCGGAGAATATCCTCAAGGGCATTGCCTTCCTGCGGCACACCAGCGCATATCGGCTGTCTCATCATGCGGGCGACGAAGCCGAGGGTCTCCGGGCCGCGCTGGAGCGCCTCCCCGGGGTGACCAGCGCGATCACCGCGGGCGATGTCCGCCGCCGGTCCGAGATTGTCCGGGACCTGATCTTCGTGCTGGTGACCGAATCCTCGCCCGCCGAGCTGTTTCGGCGGCTGAGCCAGCTTCCCGGTGTCCACGAGTTCGCAGGACAGGATGAGCGGCGGCTGACCCTGCGTTTTCCCGGCGGCGCCAGTGCCCAGATCGTGGCAACCACTCCGGTGAACTCCGGAACGGTGCTGGTTCAGGCCACCGGCAGCGATGCCCATCTGAACGAGCTCGGCGCCCGTGCGCGGGAGAAGGGTTTTACCCTGGCCGGCGCGGCGCTGTGGCGGGGAAGTCAGTTTGTGGCGACGCCCGACGAGCAGACCTTCTATCAGGCACTCGGCCTGGACTTCATTCCTCCCGAGCTGCGCGAAGGCGCCGGCGAAGTGGAAGCCGCAGCCAAAAGCGCCATACCCGGGCTGGTGACTCAGCAGGATCTGAAGGGCTTTCTCCACTGTCACACGAGCTACTCGGATGGCTCCAACACGGTAGAGGAGCTGGCCATTGCTTGCCAGAAGGCCGGCTACGAGTACCTCGGTGTTACCGACCACAGCCAGGCTGCTGCCTACGCCGGGGGATTGCGGCCGGATGACCTGGCTCGACATGCGGACGAGATCGATGAAGTAAACAGCCGGCTCAGCGGCTTCCGGGTGCTGAAAGGCATCGAGGCCGACATCCTGCAGGATGGGCGGGTGGATTACGACGAACGAATCCTGGAGCGACTCGACTTCGTAATTGCCTCGGTGCACAGCCGCTTCAACATGGGCGAGAAAGACATGACCACCCGTATGTTGACGGCAATGGACAACCCCTACCTGACCATCATCGGCCACCCCACCGGCCGGCTGCTGCTCTCTCGCGACCCCTACCCGGTGGATCTCGATGCGGTGATCGCCAAAGCCGCCGAAACCGGGGTGGCGCTGGAGATCAACGCCGACCCGCACCGGCTGGACCTCGACTGGCGTGTGGTTCGGCAGGCGCGAGACAGAGGCGTTGTGATTTTCCATTGGGGCTGACGCACACAGCGTGGCCGGATTGAGTTACGTGGAGTTCGGAATCAACATGGCCCGGAAGGGCTGGCTGGCCCCGGGAGACATCCTGAACACCCGGACTGTGGGCGACTTCGTCGCGTATGCCAGGAGGCGGAGGTGAAGACGGGCGGACGGGCGGACGGGCGGAGGGGCGGAGAGGCGGAGAGGCGGAGAGGCGGACGGGCGGTCGGAGAAACAACCAGCCCAGCAACTCGGGGGAAGACCACCGCAGCGCTGAAAAGGAAATCAAGTAGTCGTAATCGATCCGCCCGTCCGCCCGTCCGACCGTCCGCCCTGCTCTCGGACCTGAAGCAGCTCTATCCGGACGCCAAGTGCGCGCTGGTCTATCGGAACGCCTTCGAGCTGCTCTGCGCTACCATTCTATCGGCTCAGTGCACCGATGCTCGAGTGAACATGGTGACCCCTGTTCTCTTCGCCCGGTACCCCACGCCCTTTGAGCTGGCTCAGGCCGATCCAGCCGACGTGGAAGAGATCATCAAGTCGACCGGCTTCTTCCGCAATAAAACGAAGAGTCTCCTTGGCATGGCGCAGGCGCTGGTGGCGGACTACGGCGGTGAGGTGCCCCGTACGATGGAGGAGCTGCGAAAGCTTCCTGGCGTCGGCCGGAAGACCGCCAATGTCGTCCTGGGGAACGCGTTCGACCTGAATGAAGGAGTCACGGTTGACACCCATGTGGGACGGCTGTCCCGGCTGTTAGGGTTGAGCGCAGAGGAGGATCCGGTGAAGGTAGAGCAGGAGCTGATGGGTCTTTTCCCTCAGGAGGAATGGGCCCTGCTCTCTCACCTTCTCATCTTCCATGGCCGTCAGGTGTGCATAGCCCGGCGGCCCAGATGCAGCGATTGCGTACTATCCCGAGTCTGTCCTTCGTCTCTTGTCTGACCACCTCCAGGATCCCACCCATGACCCGCAACCTCGTTCTACTCTACCTGCTCAGCTCAGTGCCAATGGCGGCCTACAGTCAGACCTCAAGCTCACAGTCTGCTGCTGCCACCAAGGTTGCAGGCGCGGTCGACCAACGAGTGCTTCAGGCCCATCTCGAGTTCCTGGCGGACGATGCCCTCGAAGGGCGGCGGCCGGGCACACGAGGGGGTGGGCTGGCGGCCAAGTACATCGCGGCGCAGTTCAAGCGCCTGGGTCTTCAGCCTGCCGGTGACAGCGGCACTTATTATCAGCACGTTCCGATCATCACCCTTACTCCCAAGCCCAGCATCCGCGTCGCGGCGCCGACGCCCGGCGATCTGACCTATCAGAAGGACTACGTGCTGTGGTCGATGCGGAACGATTCGCTGGTGTCGCTCAAGGGCGATCTGGTGTTCGTGGGCTATGGCATTGTCGCTCCCGAGTATCAGTGGGACGATTACCATGGCCTTGATGTGAAGAACAAGATCGTGGTCGCCCTGGTCAACGACCCCGGACTGAGAGACTCCACCATCTTCCGCGGCCCCATTCTGACCTACTATGGCCGGTGGACCTACAAGATCGAGGAGGCTCAGCGACAAGGGGCTGCCGGCATTCTGCTGATCCACACTCCCGAGAGTGCCACCTATCCCTGGTCAACGGTGCAGTCGAGCTGGACTGGTCCCCAGGTGCGGATCGAGGAGCCAGCGAAATCGCTCCTGGTGGCCGGCTGGCTCACGCACGATGCGGCAGGGAGGCTTTTTCAGCTGGGCGGGAAAGACCTGGGCGCGTTGACCGATCAGGCGGTACGCCGGGGATTCCAGGCAGTACCGCTCGGAGTGCAACTTGACGCCACAGTCCGGAGCTCCATCCAACGCTCCGGTACCAGCAATGTTCTGGGAAAGCTCCCCGGCAGGGGGCCTCTGACTTCGGAAGCCGTCTTGATCGGGGGCCACTACGATCACTTCGGGATCGGCACGCCCGTGAACGGCGATTCCATCTATAACGGAGCAGAAGACAATGCCTCCGGCACGGCGGCCGTCCTCACCGCGGCCGAAGCCTTTGCCCGAAGTGGGGTGCACACCGGGCGCTCACTGGTGTTTGTGGGGTTTACCGCGGAGGAGTCGGGCCTGCTTGGCTCGCAAGCCATGGTGGCCCGATCGGCTATCCCGTTGAGCCGGATTGCGGCCATCCTGAACCTCGACGTGATGAACCTGAACGGCCGCACGCAGGATGTCGCCGCCGTGGGACTCGATCAGTCGAATCTGCGGAAGACTTTTGGGCAGGCCGCGGCCGCAGAAGGTCTCCAGGTTAGCGAGAGCCGGGAGGCACTCCTGCATGGGGCGTTCTTCCGGTCCGACCACTTTCCGCTGGCTCGCGCCGGCGTACCCGGCCTCTCGATCGAGGACGGCCAGCACTATGTGGGGCAGGCAGCTGACTACGGGAAGAAGAAGCAGGCGGAATACACCGAGAAGCGGTACCATCAGCCCAGTGACGAGGTTCTCCCATCGTTCGATTATGCCGGCGCTAGGCAGCAGCTTCGCGTCATCGTCCGAACAGCTGTGGCCGTTGCAGATGCGCCAGCTCAGCCGGCTTGGAACCCGAGCTCTGAGTTCCGCAAAGCGGGGGACGAACGGCTGAAACAGCGGTAAGCCTACCGCCCTAGGGCTAGACCGCGTATCTTCTCCGCCGCTCGACCCCGCCAACCGAACCCCGGAGCGATCCTGGACCTGCCCACTGAGCACCGGATTCCGCTCACCTGGCTGCTGGAAAACGCCGGGGCGTCGATCCGGTATCGGACGTATCGTGAGCTGGCCCCCCAAGGTTACGCCACGCCCGAGATAATCGAAGCGGCCCACCTTGCCATTGCCGAGTCCAAAACCGCGATAGCGGTTGTTAAGAAGCAGAAGGACAACGGGATATGGGGTGGAAACCTCCTCGGTCTGGCTATCTCCGCCGCCCAGGGGGTGAAGGACGTGGGTACCATCCCCCAATACCGGCGCCTGCTTCAGCTCGAGTGGCCGCGCTCAGGCCGGCCGTTCAAGCTGGCCGACCGGGTTCTCTTCCGCCTTCTCTCCCGGGACGACGACCCCTCTCTTCTCTTCGAGTTTCAGAAGGCCGTGAAATCGGATCCGGAAGCCGAGGCTTGGGCGCGGGGCATCATGAGAGAAGCGGCATCGGCCGCACTGGCGGAGGCTGGCTATGGCGATGATCCCCGGCTAAGGGGGGCGGGCCACAAGATTGCCAGTGCTATCTCCCAGTTCTTACGGAGCCCGTTGGCCGAAAAGCCGTTCGTCAAATCCGGCAAGCAGATGGTGCTTCACCCCGAGGCCCATCCGCCGAGTTGGTATTCTGTCGCGATGCTGGCGGCAATGCCGAACTTGCAGCGGGAGCGGGCGGGGTTCACCGAGCGATTGGGTCACTACCTGGCTCAGCCGGAGCCGAAGAAGGCCTTCGTAATCCAGGTTGGCAAAAAGACGGTTCGGCCTCAGCATTTGATTCTGGGAGATCCGATCGAGGCGGACGGGAAGGGCATTCCCAAGGACCTTCCGCTGGCTCTCCATTACATCGAGTTGCTGGCGCGGATGGGGGCCTTGGAATGGGCACCCGTGGCCACCAAAGTCCTGGGCCGACTTCTTCAAGATTGCGATGAATTGGGGGTTTGGCGCCCGAAAAACCTTCGATCTCAGCCGAAAACAGGCAATAAAATCACCTATCACTACTATCCTCTCCACCTGGACGCCAAGACCACCGAGGGACGCGAAGTGGACGTAACCTTCAGGCTTGCCCTCATTGCCAAGGCGCTGGGCTGGAACCTGAGTTACACCTGACCCTTGTGGGCAGCCACGGTAGTACATGAAACTACTACCCATGGCACTGGATCTTACCAGCTTCGGCTTTACTCCAACTGAAAGCCTGGTCTACGAGGTCCTTCTGAGGCATGGGCCAGGCACAGGCTACGCCATCGCCCGAGCCGCCGGGTTGGCTCGCGCCAACGCGTATAGCGCGCTCGAGGGGCTGGTGGACAAGGGAGCAGCCCGGGTAGAAACGGGACGTCCCCGCCGCTACCGCCCCGAAGGCCCTGCCGGTCTCATTGCACGGATTTCCAGCAACCACGGAACCGCCCTCGAGCAGCTCAGCGCCGAGCTGGAGAGGCTGCCGTCGACATCGGGACCGACGCTGATCGAGATCGATTCCGGGCGCGGGGTTCTTCAGCTTCTGACCCAGGGTGTCACCCGAGCCAGTGGTTCGGTCGACCTTCTCGCTCCACCCGATGCGTACCCACTGCTCGGGCCGGCGCTGCGTAGGCCATTCGCCACTGGGGTTGCCCTGAGTCTCTGGTCGACCGGACCAGTGGATCTCGGATTCTCGGAGGTCCGGGTGGTGCCGCAGCAGCACGAATGGCCGGGAATGCCGGTTGTGGCTGTATTCGACCAGAACAGCGCGATCATCGCTTCTCGGAGGAACGATATGGTGCAGGGACATTGGAGCACTGCCCCTTCGTTCGTCGCCGCAGCCCGCCTCTCGCTCGAGCGATTCACGGAACAGACATGACCGACCCCGCTGACGCCACCCTGCTGCAGCTGCAGCGGGAATATCTCCGGTCCATGCCGAAGAAGTTGGACGAGCT
>Ga0170475_111099065_pt1 | contig 12466 bp, 11 predicted proteins | sample Soicark_Litter_5_FD_111474 | JGI IMG/M metagenome (GOLD analysis project Ga0170475, IMG submission 111474) | Avena fatua rhizosphere microbial communities from Hopland, California, USA. Combined Assembly of 48 SPs | reverse complement strand
GGACCCACGGACGTGGCGCCGCTTGCTGGCCCGGGCATCCAGCGATGCTGTGCTGTCCTCACTCTACGGACCATTATTGACGACGCCGACTGCGCCGGACGGATGCTTTGTCCTTGGTCGCATTGCCCAATCGGTTGATGGCCGCATCGCCACAGCCAACGGCGCGTCGCAATGGATCAGTGGCCCACAGGACGTCGTCCACACCCATCGGCTGCGCGCACTGTTCGACGCAGTGGTGGTCGGTGCCGGAACAGTGCGCGCCGATGATCCGCAGCTCACGACCCGGGAGGTGGAGGGGCCGTCCCCGGTGCGGGTGGTGCTCGACACCGAGCGCAGACTGGACGCGCGCTATCGGGTCTTCCGCGATGGTCCCGAAACCCTGCTGTTCTGCGCGCCCGACGCGTCCGGTCCGAATTCGGTCGGTCATGCGCAGGTGCTGCGGCAGCCGCGCTCCGGCCGCGGACTGTCGATCGGCGCGGTGCTTGCCGCATTGGCGGAACGGGGGCTGCGCCGTGTGTTCGTCGAAGGCGGCGGCATCACCGTGTCGCGCTTTCTCGCCGCAGGTGCGCTCGACCGTTTGCACATCACCATCGCGCCGCTGTTGATCGGTTCCGGCATTCCGGCATTCACACTGCCGGAAACAGCAACACTGACCGATGCCTTGCGCTTCGACTGGTCGGTTCACCGCATCGGCAGCGATCTCTTGGTCGATATTCCGCTGTCCCGCGCCCGGCCGGGTGTGTGCGAGTGAATGACGCGTCGCGCCCGGCCACGGCGCGTGCGTTCTGGGCGGTCACGGCTGGGCGCGGAGAGATCCGCACCGAGATGCTTGCCGAACGCGACGATTGCCAACTCGTCCGCACCATAGCCAGCGGCGTCTCGCGCGGGACAGAGGCGCTGGTGTTCAACGGAAGCGTACCTGCAAGCCAGCATCAGGAGATGCGCGCGCCGTTGATGGCCGGCGCATTACCGTTTCCGGTGAAGTACGGCTATAGCGCTGTCGGCCGAACGCAGGACGGCCGGCGTGTTTTTGTGCTTCATCCTCATCAGGACATGTTCCTTGCGCCGGAAGCGATGTGCATTCCTGTCCCGGAAGACGTGCCCAGCCACCGCGCCGTGCTGGCCGCCAACATGGAAACCGCGCTGAATATTGCGTGGGATTTGGCGGCACTTCCCGGTGAACGGGCGATGGTGGTCGGTGCCGGTGTGGTTGGGCTGCTCGTCGCATCGCTGCTGGCACGCATTCCCGCGCTGCGTGTCACTTTGATTGATGTGAACGCCGGGAGAGAGCGTTTGGCTCGGCGTTTCGGTTGCCGCTTTGCCACGCCCGACGGCGCACCAGGCGAGCAGGATCTGATCGTCCACGCATCGGCGACCGAAGCTGGCCTGGGACTGGCGCTTCAGCGCGCAGCGATTGAGGCCCGCATTGTGGAGGCGAGCTGGTTCGGCGACCGTGCGCCCTCCGTGCCGCTGGGTGAGGCGTTTCACTCCCGCCGCCTGCGACTGATCGCATCGCAGGTCGGTGCCATTGCACCGGCCATGCGTGGCCGGCGCAGCCACGCCGAACGACTGTCGCTGGCGTTGGAACTGCTTGCCGATGATAGATACGACGCGCTGTTGGACGGGCCGACCCGTTTCGAGGATATGCCGGAAGCAATGCCGCGCATTCTCGCTCCCGGCGGCCTGTGTCACGTCATCACCTACGGGACAGAGTGAATGTTCAGCCTCACCGTCTGCGACCACATCATGATCGCCCACAGCTTTCGCGGCGAGGAATTCGGCCCTGCGCAGAAGCTGCACGGTGCGACCTTCGCGGTGGAGGCGGAGTTCCGGGCGGACAAGCTCGACCAACTGCAACTGCTGATCGATATTGGCCTGGCGAAAACCGAGCTGCGTCGGATCCTGGATACGCTCGACTACAGCAATCTCGACGACAATGCTCTGTTCAAGAACGTTAACACCACGACGGAATACGTGGCCTTTCACATTCATGGCCTGCTCGCCGCGGCCCGTCGCGATGGCCGGCTCGGTGATGGAGGCCGGACAGTTACATCGCTGAAAATTCTGCTGCGGGAAAGTCCCAACGCCTGGGCGGCTTACGAAGCGCCCATCGGCTGATGCACATCGCGCTGATCGTCCCGGCACCATTCGACGCCATTACCGGCGGCTATGGGTATGATCGTCGCATCGTTGCAGGTCTGCGTGAGGCCGGACACGGCGTTGCCGTACTTGAGCTTGCAGGTAAGTATCCGCTGGCGGACGACGCTGCACGTGACGCAGCCTGCGCGGCCTGGGACAGCATCCCGGCTGGCTCGCGGCCCACCATCGATGGGCTTGCATTGCCGGCGTTCGCCGGGCTCGATGACGCGCTGGTGGCCAGCAATACCGTGGGCCTGATCCATCATCCGACATCGCTGGAGGGCGGGTTCAGCGAATCCGAGCGAACAACCTTGCTCGCACTCGAGCAGCGTCTGCTTCCCCGGATGACGCGCATCATTGTTACCAGCGCACCGACTGCCAACCTTCTCGTTGCCGATTATCGGGTGGACCGTCACCGCATCCGGGTCATCGTGCCAGGAACCGACGATGCACCCCGCAGCACAGGATCCAGCGGGACCACCTGCGAGATTCTGTCGGTCGGCACGCTCATCCCGCGCAAGGGTCACGACCTTTTACTGCGGGCCCTGGCGGCGCTGTTCGACCTGGATTGGCATCTTACCATCGTAGGGTCGCCGGAACGCGATCCGGTACATTCACATGCACTTGCTGCGCTGGCAGAGGAACTTCGCATCACCAGACAGGTACGATTTGCCGGCGAGGTGACGGGGGACGCGCTTGAAGCGCTGTGGCGTGAGGCCGACCTGTTCGCGCTGGCAACGCACTGGGAAGGTTACGGCATGGCGATCGCCGAGGCGCTGAAGCGTGGCGTGCCGGTCGCGGTCTCGGACGGTGGCGCCGCCGGACATCTGGTGACTCCAGAGGCTGGCGTGGTGTGCCCGGCCGGTGACCAGATAAATCTCTCGAAGGCGCTGCGCCGGCTGATCTTCGGCAAAGGTCTGCGCCGCGGCATGGCGGAATCCGCATGGCAGGTTGGCCAAACCTTGCCGAGTTGGTGTGCGCAGGTGCGGGAGTTCATCCGGGCCCTGGCGGATTGAACAACGAGCAGTTTTCCAGCGAGTGGCTCGCATTGCGCGAGCCGTTCGATCGGGCGGCACGTTCGCTGCGTCTGGCGAAGCGCTTTGTCGAAATGTTGCCGCAACGCCCGCGAATCGTGGATCTGGGAGGTGGTACCGGAAGCATGTTTCGCTTCCTCGCGCCAATCGTCGGGCGCGGCCAGGATTGGGTGCTGCTGGATGCTGACGGCTCCCTGCTGGATGAGGCGTTCGGGTGCACCGCAGCTTGGGCACGCGGTCAGGGATTTGCCTCGACAGCCGCTGGCGATGCGCTGCATGTGTCGACACGGCGCGGACTATGGCGCATGCACGTGGTACAGCACGATCTGAGCAGGCGTCCGCTTCCCGCCGGTAAGTGGGAAACGCAGCACGATGCGGTCGTCTGCAGTGCACTGCTCGACCTCGTCTCCGCCGCCTGGCTCCGAGGGCTGCGTCGTGCGGTCAACGTCCCCGTTCTGGCATGCCTCACGGCCGATGGTCGCGACGTCTGGCGACCGCACCATCGTTACGATGCCCTCGTGCATACCGGTTTCCGTCGCGACATGCGGCGCGATAAAGGCCTTGGTCCCGCGCTGGGGACGGATGCCATGCGCAGTGTCACGGGCTTGGCGGCATCAGCCCCCAGCGACTGGCATGTACCCGCTGCCGCGCTTCGCATGCAGCGCGCACTGATTGACGCCACAGCGGATGCCGCCCGCGCCGCCGCTCGGTCACAGACGCGTGCGATCACCGAATGGCAGGAGGCACGTCTTCGCCAGGCGCTGCAAGGTAGGCTTGCCATCACCATAGGCCACCGGGACATACTTCTCCTGCCCTCGGGAGGATGAACGCCATGTTGCTCGGCGCAATCGCGGACGATTTCACCGGCGCCACGGATCTCTGCTCGATGCTGGTGCGTGGCGGCATGCGCACGGTCCAGCTCATCGGCGTGCCGCAGGCGAACGATCGTGTGCCGGATGCCGATGCCGTGGTCGTCGCGCTGAAGTCACGCACCGCTCCGGTGCGAGAGGCGGTCGATCAAAGTCTGGCCGCCCTGGCATGGCTGCGTGCCGCAGGAGCGCGGCAATATTTCTTCAAGTACTGCTCGACCTTCGACAGTACGGATACCGGCAATATCGGTCCGGTGGCCGATGCGCTGATCGCGCAGCTCGGCTGTGACTTCGCGCTCGCATGCCCCGCCTTTCCTGCGAACGCGCGCAGCGTCTATCAAGGGCATCTGTTCGTCGGCGGCGTTCTGCTGAATGAGAGCGGCATGGAGCACCACCCGCTGACGCCGATGACGGATGCCAACCTGGTCCGCGTGCTGTCGCGCCAGACGGAAGGCAAGGTGGGTTTGGTTGCTTATGCCACCGTCGAGCAGGGCGCGATGCCCGTGCGCGCGGCAATGGCCGGTCTGCAGGAGCAAGGGCACCGCTATGCCATCGTTGATGCTGTCAATGACGCGCACTTGCTGGCGATCGGTGAGGCCGCGGAGCACCAGGTATTGATCACTGGCGGTTCCGGCGTCGCCATGGGGCTGCCCGGCAATTTCCGCCGCGCCGGTCTGTTGCACCATGGAGGCAATGCCGCCGCCTTGCCCGAACTTGCCGGCCATGCGGCGGTGCTCGCCGGCTCTTGTTCGCGCGCGACGCTGGGACAGCTCGACGTGGCCCGCAAGAAGGTGCCGGTGCTGCAGCTCGATCCGCTCGCGCAACCCGATTCCGAGGGCATGGTAAGCGCTGCGCGCGAGTGGATGGCTGACAAGCTGGGTCCAGCACCTGTCATCATCGCGGCATCGGCGCCTCCGGACAAGGTGAAGGCGTTGCAGCAGAGGTTGGGACGAGACGCCGCAGGTGCGTTGGTCGAGCAAACGCTGGCGCATATTGCGGAAGATCTTGTCTCGCGCGGCGTGCGGCGAGTGGTCGTGGCAGGCGGAGAGACGGCTGGAGCGGTGGTGTCTCGTCTAGGCGTGCGCAGCCTGCGCATCGGTGTGGAGATCGATCCTGGCGTGCCGTGGACCTATGCCGAGGGCGGGAGCACCCCGCTGCTGTTGGCGCTGAAGTCGGGCAATTTCGGCGCACCCGATTTCTTCTTGAAGGCGTTTACGACAGCGGCGTCATAACGAAGAAAGGGCGCCTTGCGGCGCCCTTAGTGTTCCCCGAGCTCCACGTGGGAGCCGCGATCGGGGTCGTTCAGCACATAGAATCAGATGTCGACGGCATAGATTCGGCTGCCGGGGCAGCGGCAGCAGCAGCCTTCTTGCGACCTCCGCTCTTCTTGCGCCCAGCTGCCTTCTTCTTCGGGGCTGCCTTACGGCCCGCCTTCTTCTTCGCTGCGGTCTTGCGGTAACCCTTCTTCGGTGCGGCCTTCTTGCGGCCTGCAGCCTTCTTCTTCGGCGCGGCCTTGCGTCCAGCCTTCTTTGGTGCGGCCTTTTTCCGCCCAGCCTTTTTCGCTGCCGCCTTCTTGCGGCCCCCTGCCCGCATCGCCAGCGCTTGGACGCGCGGCTCCTCGGTGTTGGTGGTCTCTTCGTTACTCACGTGCAGAAACTCCTTCTCGTGTCGTTGGTTGCAGTCGCGCGGTTGAACCGCGGCCGGGCCGGCGATCCTGCATGGCAGGTGACCTGCCGTGCGTGCCAAAGCCGCACATGCCCGGAAGCGCGACGAGAGTGGCGGCTGGGAGCCGTTGTGTTCGTCGCATCTGCGATTCCGCATCTAAGGTCGATGCTCGATCGACTGCGCTTCACCTGGACTGGTCTGCGGTCAATGGACCGTCCTTCCGTTGTCGCGCACTGCATCGACTCTGCGAATCGAATGCATGTGCACCGAATTCGCTATTCCTTGTCTCGTGCGGCGATGTCAACAAAAAGCAACCGTTTCTTCGCGGGTTCGACGAAAAAACTGTTTGAGCGGTGCAATGCGATGCATTGATGCCACAGAAAACCGCCGCGACATCACTGCCGCGGCGGTTCTTTAGAAGCGATGCGACGAGCTCAACCGCGCTTATCGATGGGTACAAACGCAAGATTCTCTGGCCCGGTGTAGTTCGCCGTCGGGCGAATCAGTTTGTTGTCGATCCGCTGTTCGATGACGTGGGCACCCCACCCGGAGGTGAGTGCGATCACGAATAGAGGCGTGAACATCGCGGTGGGAACGCCCAGCATGTGGTACGAGATGGCGCTGAACCAGTCGAGATTGGCAAACATGCTCTTGGCATCGGCCATCGTCGCCTCGATCCGGTCGGCAATGTTGAACAGTTTCATCGAACCCGCCGCCTGCGACAGGCGCCGTGCCACCTCTTTGATCACCTTGTTGCGGGGATCGGCGATCGTATAGACGGCGTGGCCGAAGCCGATGATCACCTGACGGTTGGCAACCCTGCTACGGATGTCGGCTTCGGCTTCATCAGGACTGTCGTAGCGGCTCTGGATATCGAACGAGACCTCGTTGGCCCCGCCATGCTTCGGTCCACGCAAGGCGCCGATGGCGGCGGTGATCGCCGAGTGCATGTCCGCTCCTGTGCCGGCGACGACACGGCAAGTGAAGGTCGAGGCATTGAATTCGTGCTCGGCGTAAAGGATGAGCGAGGTATGCATGGCGCGGACGAACATCTCGCTGGGCGGCTTGCCGTGCAGCAGGTGCAGGAAGTGCCCGCCGATGCTGTCATCGTCGGTCTCCACATCGATCCGCTTGCCGTTGTAGGCGTAGTGGAACCAGTAAAGCAGGGCCGAGCCCAAGCAGGCCATGAGCCGGTCGATGACGTCGCGGGCGCCGGGCTGGTTCTGGTCCTCCTTTTCAGGCAGCACGCAGCCCAGCACGGAAACCGCAGTGCGCATCACATCCATCGGATGCGCGGCCGGCGGCAGCGCTTCAAGCGCCTGCTTCAGTGGCGCCGGCAGGCCACGGAGTGACCGGAGCTTTGCCTTGTAGGAGGTGAGCTCGGCGCGTGTCGGCAGACTGCCGTGGACCAGCAGATAGGCGATTTCCTCGAACTCGCAGGTTTCTGCGACGTCGAGAATGTCGTAGCCGCGATAGTGCAGGTCATTGCCGGTGCGCCCGACGGTACATAGCGCCGTATTGCCGGCGGTTACGCCTGACAGTCCGACGCCTCTCTTCGCACGGTTGGGCAGTGTTGCGGTGTCGCTCATGGTGTCGCTCCTTGGCTCAAGTCATGGCCAGCCTTGTGCCGGCCATCCATGTCCTCTCTGCGCGGCGAGAGTAAAGACGTGGATGGCGTGGCCAAGCCCCACCACGACGACGTTCAGAAGATGCCCGACTTGCCTGACGCGAGCGTGCCCGCCGGCAGGGTGACATTCAGTGCGTGCAGCTCACCCGCCTTCAATTGTGGCAGAGATTGGGCAGCATCGAGGAACCGGTTCGCCTCACGCGTCGAGATGATGCCGTCGCTCATCTCGTTGAACTTCCGGATGTAGTCATCGCGCCCGAATGGCTTGGCGCCGAGAGGATGCGCGTTGGCAACCGCCAGTTCGTCCACGATGCGGCTGCCGTCCTGCATGACCACCTCGACGCGGCCGCCGAATGCCTGTTCGGCGGGATCGGTCGAGAGATAGCGGCGCTCCCATTCGGGATCCTCGTAGGTCTCGATCTTATGCCAGAGCCGCACGGTATCGGCGCGGCCAGCCCGCCTCGGGGTGTAGCTGTTCACGTGGTGCCATCGCCCATCCTGCAGGGCCACTGCGAAGATATACGTGATCGAGTGGTCCAGTGTTTCGCGTGACGCCTTCGGATCCAACTTCTGCGGATCGTTGGCGCCGGTACCGATGACGGCGTGCGTGTGATGACTGGTATAGATGGTGATCTTCTCCACCTGCTCGATGTCGGGGATCTGTGCACGCATGCGGAACGCCAGGTCGATCAGCGCCTGCGACTGATACTCGGCACTGTGCTGCTTGGTGAAGCTGTCCAGGATCGCGCGCTTCGGCTCGCCGGGGCCTGGCAACGGCACACGATAATGCGCGTCAGGCCCATCCAGCATCCAGGCAATCACCGAATCCTCGCCTTCGTAGATCGGGCTCGGTGCGCCTTCGCCACGCATTACCCGATCGACCGCTTCCACTGCGAGCTTGCCGGCATGCGCCGGGGCATAGGCTTTCCACGAGCTGATCTCGCCTTTGCGAGACTGGCGCGTGGTGCAGCTGACGTGCACCGCCTGCTGCACCGCCTGGAAGATCACCTCCTGTTTCAGTCCGAGCAGCGTGCCTATACCGGCGGCCTGGGCAGGGCACAGGTGCGTAATGTGGTCGATCTTGTGCTTGTGCAGGCTGATGGCGCGGACCAGGTCGATATGGATCTCGTAGCCGGTGGCGATACCGCGGATCAGGTCGCGGCCCGACTTCTCCATGGCCTGCGCGACCGCGAGGATAGGCGGGATGTTGTCGCCCGGATGGGAATAGTCGGCTGCCAGGAACGTGTCGTGCATGTCGAGTTCGCGCACGGCCGTGCCGTTTGCCCAAGCTGCCCATTCCGGGCTTGCGCGCTTCGTTGCAGGCACGCCGAACACCGTCGCGCCATCCCGACGGGAATGGCCGAGCGCCATGTCGCGCGCGGAGACCACCGCGCGTCGGTTGATCGCGCCGATCGCCACCGCCGCATTATCGATCACGCGGTTAATGATCATGGCCGCAACATCGCGTCCGACCGGTATTTTATCCGCCGCGACCGCAGCGATTTTCCAGGCGAGCTGTTCCTCGCGCTTCAGGTTGTCTTTGGATGGGTGCACCCTCACGTCGTGCAGGATCATGAATTCCTCCGCTGGCCTCGCTGAGCGATCCTTCGTAAGGTCAAGCGCACGACATCGCAACCGAGTGCCAGGGACACTTAATATATGGTGTCAGCTCCATTCGATCGGGTGATCATCGGCGAGGTGGTCACCAGTGACAGCATCATCCCGCGCGGCTACATCGCGGTCCGCGGCGAGACGATCGCTGCCATCGGCGAAGGTGCTCCGCCCCCCGCTGGGGAAACCATCGATCACTCAGGCAAGCTGATCCTGCCCGGGTTGGTCGATGGCCATATGCACACGTCGTCGTCCACTGGCTGGCCTGGCATCGAGACCGCAACGCGATGCGCGGCTGCAGGCGGCGTGACCACCTGTGTCGACATGCCGTACGACGTGCCGGTACCGGTGACCGATGCTGCGATCCTGGCGGACAAGATCGGCTGGGTGGAGCGCACCGCGTATGTGGACATGGCGCTCTATGGCACCATCACAAAAACCGGTGGTGTCGGTGCGATTGCGGGTCTGGCTGCCGCAGGGATTTCTGCATTCAAGCTGTCCACCTATGAGTACGACGCGGTGCGGTTCCCGCGCATCGACCATCCCACGATGCTTGCGGCTTTCCGCGAAATCGCCAGAACCGGCCTGCCATGCGCGATCCACAATGAGGATCAGGAGCTGGTGGAAATGTTGACGGCCCAGGCACGCGCGGAAGGCCGCATCGAGCCCATCATGCATTGTCGCACGCGGCCACCTCTGGCCGAGACAATGGCTGATCTCGAGATTTTCGAGATGGCGCTGGAAACGGGGGCACATGTCCACATCGCGCACTCATCCCTGGCGCGCGGTTTCGAGATCGCCGAAACGTTCCGCGGTATGGGTGCGCACGCGACGGGCGAGGCCTGCATCCAGTATCTCTGCATGACCGAGGACGACATCGTGCGGCTCGGGGGAAAGGGGAAATGCAATCCGCCGTTCCGCACCGCGGCAGAGGTCGAACGGTTGTGGCAGTGCCTGATCGCGGGCAAGGTCGCCTATGTGTCGACCGACCATGCGCCCTGGCCGATCGAACGGAAGACGCTGCCGGACATTTTCGCCAACAGCGCAGGGTTACCAGGGCTGCAGAGCTTTGCCCGGCTGATGTTCTCGCTGCTCGACGAGCGCCGGCTTTCGCCGACCTTGATGGCGACCTACTGCGCCGAGAAAAGTGCGCAGATGCACGGACTCTGGCCGCGCAAGGGTGCGTTGCGGGTAGGATCAGACGCCGACCTCTGCGTGCTGGAGCGTGGCGATTTCGTGTTCGACGAGGCGAAGATTGAAGATCGTGCGGAGATGCGCTGGTCGCCCTACCATGGACGACGCATGCGTGCCCGGGTCGCCGCGACCTATCTGCGGGGCGCCATGATCTGGGATGGAACGACGGTGCTGGCGCGTCCAGGGAGCGGACAGTTTGTCCGGCGGCCGGCGCACTGACGGCTTCAGTACGGCGAGCGATGCGCTATTCCGAGCGCGTCACCGGCCGATGCTGCGCTTGGTCCTGGCGATTGCCACATGTGCGGGGGTGGCGTTGGTTGCAGTGATCGCGACCTGGCTGCGCACGCACGTCGTGCCGCCGGACTGCGAGGATCCGATGACCCTCGCGCAGGTGCACCGCAAACTGACGGATCGCCTGAAGCTACCGTTGAGTGTCACGCTCGATAACATCCGGACCCACGCGGGCGGCTACTTTGCCTTTCGCTTTGCCTGCGAGGCCGATCTGCACGGCATCAACCCCGGCGAGCTGCCGCCGGGTACGGCAATTCCTGGCTCGGTCTATTACGTCAGCCAATTGACCGAGGACGGTCAACACCAAGAAATTTCGGTCCGCATCTATCCGTTGCTGACGCTAGAGAAAGTGCAATGACCGACGTCATCACTGCGGTGTTGCCTCGCCAAACATCCGGCGCGCCTCAGCGGTCGGCAGCATGCCGCGCATAAAGCTGAACGAGCCGTCCTGCTGCATGGCGCGTGCGGCCTGCACGAAGGTGGCGAGCGCCAGGCGAGACAGAGCGCCCCCGACGCTGATGCGCTTCGCGCCGGCCTCAGCCAGTTGCGTCGCCGTGATGGCGGGATCAAGCCAGCCGGTCACGACATTGAATGGACGCCGGACTGCGCGCACCACTTCGCCCACTTCGTCAAGATTGCGCAGCCCCGGAGCGTACAGCACATCCGCTCCGGCCGCCTCATAGGCCTGCAGTCGGCGGATGGCTTCCGGCAGGTCGTGCGGTCCGTGCAGCAGGTTCTCGGCGCGTGCCGTCAGCAGGAACGGTATCGGCAGAGCGTGCGCCACCTCGGCCGCGGCGCGAACCCGCGCCACCGCAAGATCGAAATCATAGATCGGGTTCCCACGGTCACCCGAGTAATCTTCAATCGACCCGCCAACCGCTCCGGCCTCGGCTGCCATGCGGATGGTCTCGGCCGCTTCCGCTGGCGCATCCGCGAAGCAGTTCTCCAGATCGACGTTCACCGGCAGATCTGTTGCGGCAGCGATGGTTCGGCAATTCTCGATCACCTCGGCGCGAGTCACGCCGCTGTCGGCACGGCCAAGCATATTGGCCAGACCCAGGCTGGTCGTGGCGAGCGCCTCGAAGCCGACTGCTGCAAGCAGCTTCGCCGTGCCGGCATCCCATGGATTGGGGATGATGAAGGCGCCACCTCGCTCATGCAGTGTGCGGAACGCGGTGGCTTTCTCGGCCTGACTGCGCATCGGTCACCTCCTCGTTGATTGCCATCCCAATCTGAGCTGGCCAGGCGTGCAGTCAAATGCATAATGCTTCGGCTAAACGTCAGGAATCCTGACGATAAGCATCGATGCGCCGAGTTCGTGCTCCAGAATGCCAAGGCGGCGGCTTATCGCGGGTTGCGTTCGGTGCAGTCTCCGGCTGGCGGGGTAAGGCTGCCAAGCTCCGAAACGGCCACCAGCGTCTCGATCTCATCGATGCGATCCGTGTGTCCGCCGACGTGCCGACCAGCGCGAGCGACCGGCTTCGGTCAGGCGGGCGTTGCCACGGACACGCGGGTCGAGCTGCGCACTGCCTTGAGCAGCGAGGTGACCGACCTGGTGCGGCGCGGTGAGACGATGTCGGGCCTGCGCTACTTCAGAGCCGACCGCAGCGAGCTTGTTTCACCTGCTGGTTGGTCGACGAAGCACAGCCGGATCATGATGCGACGATCACCTGGATTGAACTCGGAGAGTAAGATGAGCCGAAGCATTACCGTCGCCGCCGCACAGCTTGGCCCGATTCAGCTGGCCGAGCCCCGCTCTGTCGCGGTGGAACGCATGGTGCGGCTGATGCAGCGCGCCCATCAGCGTGGTGTGGAACTGGTGGTGTTCCCGGAGCTTGCGCTGACCACGTTCTTCCCGCGTCACTACCACGAGAATATCGCCGAAGCAGACCAGTGGTTCGAGACCGCAATGCCGTCGAACGAAACGGCGCCGCTGTTCGCGGCTGCTCGGAAATACGGTATCGGTTTCCATCTGGGGTATGCCGAGATGACCGAGGACAAGCATCGGTTCAACACCGCGATCCTGGTCAATCCGG
>Ga0170475_132143944_pt1 | contig 12476 bp, 11 predicted proteins | sample Soicark_Litter_5_FD_111474 | JGI IMG/M metagenome (GOLD analysis project Ga0170475, IMG submission 111474) | Avena fatua rhizosphere microbial communities from Hopland, California, USA. Combined Assembly of 48 SPs | reverse complement strand
GTCCGCAGCCCTGCCGTCTCCAGGCGTACGAGACGCGTGAGGCTGAAGTCGGAACGCACTTCGGCATGCAGGAGTCCCACGGCCGAGAGGAGCCCCGGTCGCGGCGGCACCAGCACTTTGCGCATACCCATGCTGCGCGCAACATCGGCCGCATGCAGAGGTCCCGCGCCGCCGAACGCCAGCAGCGTGAAATCGCGCGGATCCTCGCCCTGTTCGATCGAGATCACCCGCACCGCGCCCATCATGTTGACATTGATGATCTCGAGGACGCCGGCTGCGGCGCGCGTGCAATCGACACCGAGCCTGGTCGCGAGCGCATCGATCGCCGCTTGCGCGCGGTCGGCGTGGATCTGCATGCGCCCCCCGAGCAGTGCCTGCGGATTGAGTCGTCCGAGAACAACGTTCGCATCCGTGACGGTGGGCTCCGTGCCACCGCGGCCGTATGCGGCAGCACCCGGATACGCGCCGGCACTGCGCGGACCGACCGTAAGAAGGCCGCCGGCGTCCACCCAGGCAACGGAGCCGCCCCCTGCGCCGATCGTATGTATATCCAGCGTGCGCGCCCTGACCGGAAAGCCCCCCATCGTGCGCTCGCTTTTGCGCGCAGGATCGCCGTCGCGGATGAGGCATACATCCGTGCTCGTGCCGCCCATGTCGAACGTGATCAGATCCGGATCGCCGACACGTGCACCCGCACCGACGCTGCCGATCACGCCGCCCGCCGGTCCGGAGAAGAACGTGTTCACCGGAAGCTTGCGCACGGACCGCGGCGATACGGCGCCGCCGTTCGACTGCATCACGCGAGGCGCATGCTTCACGCCGAGCGCGCGCACGCCGCGTTCGAAGCGCTCGAGGTAGCGGTCCATGACGGGCATCAGACTCGCGTTGACCGCTGCCGTCGCGAAACGCTCGAATTCCCTGAACTCAGCGAGGACATCGCTCGAAGTGCAAAGATAAACTTCAGGCCACAGCTTTTTCACCAGTGCGCGGGCGCGTTCCTCGTGCGACGTGTTGGCATAGGCATGCATGAAACAGATCGCCACCGCTTCCACGTTCTTCTTCTTGAGGGCATCCACGGCACGCGCGATGTCGTCTTCGGCCAGCGGCGCGACCTCGGCACCATCGAACGCAACGCGACCCGCCACTTCGAAACGACAGTCGCGCGGCGACGGCGGCATCGGCTTCGGAATGTCGAGGTTGAAGTAGTGCGGGCGACGCTGCCGCGCAAGCTCGAGCACGTCCCGAAAACCTGCCGTGGTCAGCATGCCGGTCTTCGCCCACTTGCCTTCGAGCACGGCATTTGTCGCGAGCGTGGTGCCGAGCACGACGAGCGTAACGTGGGCCGGCTCGAGTCCGCTGCGCTCGAGGATCTCGCTGATGCCGTCCAGTATGCCGCGTGCGGGGTCGGCCGTCAGCGTAGGAAGTTTGTGATAGTGGTGCCGCCCGCGTTCGACTTCGACCGCGACAAGATCGGTGAAGGTTCCGCCAGTGTCGATGGCGACTTGAACGGTATTCATGAGCGTGTGACTCGTTTTAGCGGAAGCCTCTCGGGTGAGGAAAGCAGAGCCGGCGCTATCGGTCGCGTGGCGCCGCACAGGATCGGACTGTGTGCTGACCGGCGTTCGAAGATTACGTTCGCGTCGACAGCCTGTTCCAGGCGCGCCGCACCATCTCCACAAGCCTCGTACGCTCGGACGTGAGTTCTGAGCGGCGCCGGAGTGTTACGTTCGCGGGGACCCCGCTGCTCCGCAGCCCCCGCTCACCGGAACGGGTCGTTCTGTGCAAGCTCAATCTGCCCTCAGTCCGATCTTCTGCGCAAGCTTGCCCCACAGATTCATTTCGGATTTCACGAACGCATCGAACTCCTCGGCTGAGTTGCCGACGGGCAGCGCGCCCTGCACTGCGAGTCGTTCGCTGATGTCGGGCAGCTTGATAATGCGCCCGATCTCGGAGCTGAGGCGCGCAAGCACCGGTTTCGGCAACTTGCCCGGGCCGAACACACCATACCATTCGTAAGTGTCGAAACCCGGCATGCCGGACTCCGCGAACGTCGGCGTGTCGGGAAGACCGGGAGAGCGCTTCGCTGCGGTCGTCGCGATTGCCTTGAGACGGCCCGCCTTGATGTGCGGCAGCACGCCCGGCGGACCACTGATGAGAAATTGAATGCGACCGCCGACGAGATCGATGATCGCCGGAGCGCCGCCTTTATACGGGATATGCGTGATGTTGATGCCCGCCTTGAGCTTCAGGAGCTCCATCGAAAGATGACCGGACGTGAGCGGTCCGGGCGACCCATAGTTCAGGGCGTCGGGTTTCGCCTTCGCAAGCGCGATCACTTCCTTGAGCGTATTCACAGCCACGCCGGGATACATCGTCATCACCCCCGGCACGATGACCATGAGTGAAACCGCCGTGAAATCGCGTTCGGTGTTGTAAGGCAGGTTCTTCGTTACGAACGGATTCACGATATGCGGCGTGAGGAGCGTACCGATCGTATGCCCATCCGCCGGCGCCTTCGCAACGATCTCACTTCCGACCGTGAATACGCCGCCCGGCCGGTTGTCGACGACGATCTGCTGTCCGAGCGATTCGCTCAGCTTCTGCGCGACGAAGCGTGTGATGATGTCCGCCGTCGCGCCGGGCGGAATCGGGACGATCCAGCGAATCGGCCTCGTGGGATACGACTGCGACTCGGCAGCGCAGCAGATCGCCGGCAGCAGCAAGAACACCGCCGCTGCGCAAACCCGCGTCCCTCGTATCGACGACATCCCCACTCCTCGCACGTTCCGTGGGGACGCACCTTAGCAAGCGGCGGCACGTCGCAGGAAACGCCTGTGCAAAAAAGAAGGCGGGACGACCCGCCTTCTCTCTCCCCGCACCTCGTGACGGTCCGAAGACCGCCACATGCACGAACTTACTTCGACGTCGTGGTCGTCGTCGAGGACGTGCTGCCCGTCACATCGCTCTTGGCTTTGTCTGACTTGGGCGAGCTGGCTTTCGTTTCCTTGTGTTCCTTCGTCGTCGTGGTCTTCGTACCGCCGTCATGGGCCGCGCTCTTTCCGCTATCCGATTTGGCTCCGGATTTCGAAGTGGTCGTGGTCGATGTCGTGGTGGATTTCGACGCGTCGCCCTTGCTCATGTCGCTCTTCGCCGCATCGCCCTTGGTGGCAGGCGCGGTCGTGGTGGTTGTCGTCGTCGATTCCGACTTCTTTGCGTCGCTCGCGCCTTGCGCAGCAGCGACACCGGCAGTCGTAGCGAACGCAAGCGCGATAGTCGTGGTCAGCAGTTTGTTCATGATGTCTCCTGAAGTAGTTTGAATGCCCTCATCGGGTCTCTCCAGTAACGCGCGATGCATAGAGGGGTTGACATGGACTCGATGTCGTGATCTGACGACGCGCATCGACCCGAATGCGGAAGTAAGTCCCACGTTATTCTGGGAAGCGTTCTGCATCGACAGTCGTGCGTAGTGTTACTCCACGCACTCGCGTTTCGAACACCGTGGGGCGCGGTGTTAGGATTAATGTTAATAGAGGAGAGCTTCGCTCATGGATCTCGGTCTGCAAGGACGCACAGCGCTCGTTACCGGTAGTTCACGCGGCATCGGCTTCGGTGTCGCGCAGCTTCTCGCCGCGGAAGGCGTTCACCTGCATCTCGCCTCCCGCAACACGGAAGACCTCGCGAAAGCACGCGAGCGCATAACCGAGGTGCACGATGTAGACATCACGTGTCACGCGTTCGATCTCGCGTCGGGTCAGAACGTGCGCACGCTGGCGAGCGCCTGCATCGATGTCGACATCCTCATAAACAACGCGGGGGCGATTCCGCACGGCGACGTTGCTGCAGTCGACGATGAAACCTGGCGGCGCGCATGGAACCTCAAGGTCTTTGGCTTCGTGAATCTCACGCGCGAGATCTATCCCGCGATGTGTAAGCGTCGCAGCGGTGTGATCGTCAACGTGATCGGCACCGCGGGCGAGCGGCCCAGTGCAGGCTACATCGCAGGAAGCATGGGCAACGCAAGCCTGATGGCGATGAGCCGCGCGCTCGGCGCGGAGAGCGTGCACCACAGCGTCCGAGTCATAGGCGTTAATCCCGGCGGAACAGAAACGGATCGTCAGATCGTGCGCTGGCGCGCGCGTGCCGAAAAAGAATTGGGGAACGCAGAGCGGTGGCGCGAGCTTACCAAGGCTTTTCCGTTCGGGCGGCTCGCGACCGTGGATGAGGTTGCGAACATGATCGTTTTCCTATGCTCCGACCGATCGTCGTACACGACCGGCACGATCATCACAATCGATGGCGGCGCCTCGGCGAAAGCCTAGCGCTCACTTCGACGCGCGAGAGACGCCGATACTTCTCGATCGGGGCCCGTCAAACGTGACATCTCAGGCCTTGCGCTCGTAGCGTTTGAGCACGATCCTCAGCGGATCGCGGAAGTGAGGTCGCACGCGCGCGGTCCATGGCGTCTCGACCGCCTTTTTCCAGGCATCCGACGAGCAGACCGCCGGCGAGCCAAGGTGATAGACGGCGAGATAGCGTTGCATGCCGTCGCTGGCGCCGTTCACGATCCTGAAGCGGCGCGCGCTCAGGCAACCCTCGACGTTACTCAACGCCGGAATGTGTTCCTGGTCGTACCAGTCGTTGAAATCCTTCTCGGCTTCCGGCGACGCGTTCATCGCAACGATGAGCAGACCGGGCGCCGATGCCGGCGCACGCTGATTGCCCGGCGGCATCTGCTCCGCCTCGAAGCGACAGATGCGCTTGCATTTCGCGGTCACCCGCTTCGACCACGGGGAAAGATTCGCGCCCGCGATCTTGCGATAGGCCTCGCTTTGCAGCACGTCGAAAGAGTCGAGATCGTAGGTAGCGACCGAAATCTTCGGGTTCTCCGCCCCGATCCAGCGCTCGCAGTTGATGAAGCCGGGCACGGCACGACGCTCCGGTACGTGCTCAGTGTCGTACCAGTCGTTGAACTCGTCCTCGTTCGCACCGCTGTAATCGAAGCCGGCCACGAGCAGTCCCATCTTCCGGTCAGCCATGGATGTCTCCTCCGCTGTAGATCCAACAACCATCGATGACTTTCAAGCGTAGCTCCTGGACGTCGCGAGCGTAACTACCCCAACGACTATCAAACAGATGCCGGCAATTTTGGGCGCATCGAACTCCTCGTGCAACACGACCAGTCCGACTATCTGTGTGCCGACGATCACCAGGCCGGAGGCTAAAGGGAATGCGACTGAAAGCGGATATAGCCTCAGCACACACAGCCACAATCCGAAGCTCGTGCCGTACATGAGAACACCGGTCAGATAATCGACATTGAGCCCGATGCTCGCCACTTTCAGTTTGTACAGGGCGAACAAGCTCACGCCGACGTAGAAAAGCAGCAATGCGCCTTTAGCCAAATAGGTCATCTTCGACGATATAGCGGGGGCGACTCTTGGTTTCGAGATATGCACGCCCGACATACTCACCTATGACACCTATCGCCAGCAGTTGTATACCGCCGAGCAGATAGATAGGCAGTACCGTCGACGCCCATCCCGGGACGACGTCCGAAAAAAAGAATCTTCGAACCAGAACATAGCCCGACATGACGACCGATACAGCCGTAAACACGATTCCGATAACAGCTATCACGCGCAAGGGAGCCACAGTGAAAGACGTTATGCCGGTGAGCGCGAAAGAGAGCATTTTCCGGAAAGTGTATTTGGACTCGCCGGCCAGTCTGTCCTTCACGTCGAAGTACACGGTAGCTTTGTTGAAACCGATATAGTGCACCAAGCCGCGAAGGAAAATGTTGCTTTCATGGAACTGAGCAAGCGCGATGAGTGCTCGGCGTGAAAGAAGTCGATAATCGGCGTGATTACGAACGATTGTTATCCCCAGCATAGACATCAAACGATAGAAAGCCTCGGCCGTGAAACGTTTGACAGCCCCGTCTGTCGCTCGATCTCGCCGCACACCGGAAACGATGTCAGCGCCTTTACGGTAGGCCTCGATGAATTCCGGGATCACCCGCTCATCTTGCTGAAGATCAGCGTCGATCGACACTGAGCAGTCACAATTGTCTTTTACACGTAGCAGACCGGCAAGTAGCGCAAGTTGATGTCCGAAGTTGCGCGACAGCTTGATGCCGCGTACCCGGTTCGACGAAGCACAGAAGCTGCGGATGAGAACCCAAGTAGCATCGGTGCTGCCATCGTCGACGAAGCAGATGTAGCTTTCTGCGGAGATGATGCCACTCTGGGCGGCTTCAACGAGACACGCAACCAGCCGGTCGCGAGTCTGCTGAAGAATGTCCTCTTCGTTGTAGCAAGGAACAACAAGCGCCAGGAGTGGCGCACGAGCTTCAAATGATGTCATGACGTCGGCTGTATGCTCTGCTGCAAGACTGACTGCTTTCCGCGAGGTGGTTGGCAGTGGCTGCGCTTGGTCAGACAGACAAAGGACAGCGTCAGGTGTCGGATTTCAGTTCAAAGTTTCCGAGGCCTCGTAGCAAACGCATTATGCCGAATACTCGAGCCGTTGCGTGGACTCATGGCCTCTCTCGCTTGACGCGGCATACTCGCGGCACGCACAAATGCGGTATTACGACCTGTCTGCCGTTGCCGCGCGCCATCACAACGCACGACACCGTGACCGGCAATGTGAGCGGCCTCACGCCGGGCACAATCAAGCGGCAGTCGCTACCCACACCGAAGATGGCCGGTTAACATGCAGTTCCGCCTCCGGCGCCATCTGTACGTCCGCGATCGCCCCGGAAGTTCACATCCAAATCGAAGCACAGTGGTTCAAACAATGAAGGCACTTCTGTCTAAGCGGCGCGCAATGCGAACCAAAACGGCGCGGCAATGCCTGGGCCCTGCGAGTAGCGGGATGGGTGCAGCGGCAGTATCTTTGCACAAACGAAAATCGGGGCGACATCAGCCATGAGGGACTGGTTCGAATCAGCGAGTGGTTTCCTTCGCGCCGTCGAGGACCGTAAGCTCGTCATTATTATCGCCGCCTCATTGGCCATGTCATTCGTCCTGTGGCAGCCGCTCTTTCAGGCCAAGTTCTGGATCGTCGATGACCACCAGATCATCACGACGCTGGGCCCATCGAAGTCTTTCGGTGTTGCTGACATCCCCGAAGCAGTACTGGCGGGAGAAGTCGGGCAACCTTTCGTGGCCCAGAGATTTCGACCGTCTTACATAGTTCTTCGAGTGCTGGAGACTTATTTGTGGAGGGACAACGCCACTGCCTGGTTCGTGACCCGCATGGCTCTCTATGGTCTCTGCTTTGCAATCACCTGCTACGTTCTGTCGTACTTCATCGGGACTATTCCTGCCCTGGCGTTCGCAGGTTTCGAGTTTTCGAGACCTTACTGGAGCGACATATTCGGCCGGCTGGGACCTTCCGAGGCTTACGCCGCCGCCGGACTTGCACTGGCGGCTCTGGGCTTCTTGGTGAGGGTTGACCGAGAGCGTGTTCGGCTTGCATGCATCTACATATGTATGGGAGTCGTACTGGCCGCGGGTTCCAAAGAGAACTTTCTGTTCCTGATCGTTCCGCTGACGTGGGTAGTTTGGCGCGATTGGAAAAGACTCGGATGGCTCACTCGAAGTATCTACGTGCTGACCGCCCTGTATACCTTGTTCGTGCTGTCCTCGATTCTCGTTGGAAGCCTGGCAGCCGGTCAGGACATCTATGCCAAGTCCACGAATCTTATGACGCGCGCACGAATGGCCCGAAGCACGCTTCTCCAACCTGCGATACTGCTTTGGGTGCTGGCAATAGCCGTATTCTGGCTGCCGGCAAACGGCACGATGCGGGCGCTGGATCGCCACACGTCAGCTGCTATCGACGCTCGGAGAGCCGCCATGGCCGCGCTCTGGCTCAGCGCGTTGCTGCTCGTTTACGTCGTCCAGCAGTACTACTACGCCGGCTACATCGGCAGCTACGTGGAGGGGCGCTATGTTTTTGCGTCGGCCTTGTCTCAACATCTCGCGGCGCTGGTTCCCTTCGCCGTACTCATCGACCACATCCGATTACATGCTCGCGCGTCTCCGCCGAAGACCATTTTCGCCTCGCTCGTTGTTTTCGCAGTCTGGCTGGCGATCAGCGTGTCTGGTGCCAAGGCGGTTCGAACGAACTCATTCAATATGGCATTAAAGACCATCAACTTTCAGGCGAAAGTGGAGAAGGCAGTGTCGCTGGCCAAGGCCAATCCAGGCGTGCGGCTGGCGTTCGTGGCTCACAACGCCTGGGACCTCGAGCCGCTTGTGGCAGTCCAGAAATGGTTCCGGTTCGAAGGCGTGGAGAACCCGATCAGCGTCGTTAATTCAGCTGACGTGACGACCAGTGCTACTTCAGCTATGGACCGCCACCTCGCCCGAGAACTCTTCGTGCGGGAAAAGGAAGGCGGTGATGGTTTCGTTCCGTGGACGCCCGCTGACGTGAACGGGTGCATTTCGCTGCCGTTCAGCGCCGACCACTCCGATGTGGGGTGTACTGACGGACCGCGCATCTGGTAATCGATGCGCATCCGGTCGCGGCTGCTGTGGAGAATGCGGCTTTCAGCATCCGCGCGAGGCACGGCGTACCGGGAAGCGGCGACTTCAACTGCGGCGCGTAGGGCGCGCATCAGCATCGGGTCGCTGCCTGCCGGATCCTGAGCATAAGCCTAGCGCGCTCCAGCGTAGTTCCGAACAGTCTGAAATCGTTCAGGGGCCGGCTTTCGGTCAGCCACTGTGGGGCTGATCGGAACTGCGTCCTTCGCGAGCGCGGGCGCTACTTCTTCGAGAGCGGCGAGGACGAGCTGTGCGATACGTGCATGTCCGACCTCGTCCGGATGGCACATATCGAGGAACATATCGGGGTCTGCATCGAGCATCGGGCGCGCATCCACCACTTTGACACCGAGCTCCTGGCCAACCTGAATCATCAGGTCGTTGTAGTCCTGATCCAGGTAGATCGACGCGCCGGAGATCGTGTTTCGCAACACTCCCTCCATGTGGCCCACCTCGACGGCTTTCTCTTTATCACCCATCGCCTCATACGTCTGGGCCAGGTATTTCCGAGACAATGTGCCCGACACTGTATTGGTCAGCCCTATATTGAAGGCGCGCACAGCTCGCTCGTAGTTGCCGCGCGCTCGATACTCGATGCCGGCGCGGATGTGCCGCGTGTAGTAGGGGTTATCCTTGAGCAGGATGAAGATGACCGGAATGTTCCGCTCGCGTCCATATTGGACGATCCTCCGCAGGTTTTCTGCATAGTTCTTCGGGGGAACACGCGCTTCGAGGTCACGAACGTCGATGTCGACGCGCGGGTCGGGCCGAATGAGGCCGATCTTGCGCCCGATGTAGCGAATCACGCGCGTCATGTAGATCTTGTTCAGCCACTCGTATCGGTTGCCTTTCTTCTCGGCATCGTAGATCTGTCCGAACTTTTCTTCACTGTCGATGTTCCGGCCGTATACATAAGCTCGATCGTTATAGTTGAACGAAGCAACGATGGCTGATGCATGCAGGCGCTCGCCGTACTTGCGGAGTGTTCCATATCCTTGAAAAGAGCTGTACCCGAGCGTCCCCATATTCAGGACAACCGCCTGACGCAGCGCACGGTTCAGCACTGCCGGCCAGGCTGCCTGTGGCTCCACGCCGTATCCCCACGTGTTCGAGTCTCCTATGGCGACGATTCGCGGTATCGTCGGGTCCAGCTTCTGCGCGGTATCCAGGTCGCGGTAACCTTCCCACCCGAGCTCGCGCGAGGGCAGGCCGTGCGGATTCTTAGGCGCAACCGGGGGTGGCGTGAAATCCTGACGCAGCGTGATGACAGTACGTGCGCAGGATTCCATTACCAAAAGGACAATGATCGGCAGCAGAATAGCTGCCAGCCTGACTACTCCCTTTTTCATCCGGGTTCCTTACACCACACGCGTCCAGCCGAATCCGACCGCGGTTGGCTGAGTGGTGCGCTGCCTGGCTAACGCGAGTTCACTCGCTTACCCGGCGCGAATACGGCGCTGCCATGACTGGTTCCGCATGGAAGCGGTTGGGCAATCGAACGGCGGGCGCGCTTCGATCAATGGAAACGCCGGCACGCCTGGCGTGACTGTCGATCTCTTGCTGCGCGCTGTGAGTTTGCGTTCGATCGCTCAACTCCACACAGGCACAACGTGAATGCAGCGACCCATTGCCGCCGCAACACTCAGCGCAGCGCCAAGCACAGTTTATACCTGCTGCATGCTGGGCGTCATGCGTACAGCCTTCGTTTCACATTCGCGAGGGCGCGTGGAGCGCATCGGTAAGCTGTCGAGCCGGAGGGTGAGCTGCACCAGGAAATCGGCATGCCTGCGATTACAAGCAAACATGGGACCGAGGTCGCACGCATCAACCGTCCGGGGATGTTTGCGAAGTCAGGTCCCCCGTGCGTGCTACACCCACTGCGCGCCGGCTCCGCGCAGGAGTTGTTGAACGTGTGCGCCGCCATTTCGGGGCCCAAAGCTCAACGTCACGCGCGTGGAGAATCCGGTCAACTACGCGCGTCGCGTTCACGACGTCTCACGTTTTCTCACGGCTGTTTTCTCTGCCGATGAACGTGTTCGCGTGGTGCGCAAGCTGAAGGCGTTCTAAGCGCCCGCCGAGCGCGTCAATCCACCCGAATGTTCGCGCGCTTCACGACCGGCGCCCATTTCGCCAGCTCGGCCTGAATGTGGGCGCCGAACTTCTCCGGTGGCCCGCCAACTGGTTCGTAACCATTCTCGATCATCCGCTTTTTCATCTCGCCGTCGGCAATGATCTTGTTGTACTCGCCGTTCAGGCGCCGTACGATGTCGCCCGGTATTGCGGCGGGTGCGAGCATTCCGTTCCATGAAGTCACGTCGTAACCGGGAACACCGGATTCAGCCACGGTCGGCAGATCCGGCAGGAACATGGAGCGCTTTTCGCTCGTTACGGCGAGCGCACGCACTTTTCCGGCCTTGATGTGACCGACCAGGGTGGCCGGCTCGCCGAGTATCAGCGCGATTTCGCCACTGATGAGCGCGACCGCAGCCGGACCGCCGCCCTTATACGGCACGTGCACGAGCTTCGTGCCCGTCATGTGGTTGAAAAGCTCGCCCGCCAGGTGATTGATCGCACCGTTGCCGCTTGAGCCGTAGGACAGCTCGCCGGGCTTCGCTTTTGCGAGCGCGACGAGCTCGCGGATGTTTTTGACCGGCAGCGAAGGATGAACCACTACCACCTGCGGCACCGACGCGAGCCAGATGATCGGCGCGAAGTCGGTCTCGCGGAACGGCATCTTGCCGTAGATGTGCGGATTGATCGAATGCGTGCCGGAGTAGGCGAACACGATCGTATAGCCGTCGGGCGGCGCTTTTGCCGCGAGCTCCGCGCCGATGTTGCCTGCAGCGCCGCCGCGGTTGTCGATGATGATCTGCTGGCCGAGCGCTTCGGACAGCTTCGGCGTGAGCATGCGGGTCAGCACGTCCGCGCCACCGCCGGGCGGCCACGGAACGATGAGGCGAATCGATTTTGCAGGATACGGCGCCTGCGGCGAGGCCACGTTCGACCATCCCAAAACCAACACGGCTGCGACGCTCGTCGCGTGCAGCGCGAAACGCGCTTTCATCCGGCTTCTCCGATTCGAGGTCACTTCGTGATAGTCCGCGCGATGGGTGAGTAAAGCGCGATGCCGGCATTCGAAAGCGCCCGCTCATCAGAATCCTGCTTCACCACGGCGATACCGCGGAAGGGAGTCGAACGATCGATACCGACGCATTCGAGCCAGGCCCACGGCACGCCCAGCAGCTGCTGCTCCGGCTGCGCACGGTCCGCGACGAGCAGCCGTTCGTGTTCCCCGACTTCGGGCGCGCGTGCGAGTCCGTCGAAGAGGTTGCGTCGATAGTACTTACGATCGATGAGCGGCAGCCATTCGCCCATGCCGCGCACGCTGAGGTAGTACGGGTCCTGAAACACGCTCGCCGAGGTCATCGTATACATCGCAAGCGACGGCGGATAACCGGGAGCGCTCGACTTGAAGCGTTGGGCCGAGTGGACACCGGAAACGGTCAGCATGATTTTCAGATGGTCTACGTACCACGCGTCCAGCTCACGCTCGCGCGCCGGATCGGTGATGCCGGTCTCGCTCATGAAGATCATTTCGCTTGCCTTCAGATGACCTGTGCTCGCATATCCCAACGTTCCGAGCACTGCTGGTTGCGGTGTCTTGTGCCTGGTGACTCGCGACTCGAGTGACTGGTCACACGAGTCAGCGGTCACCGCCCACCCGTACTGCGTTTCAACGGCACATCGAATGCCGCATGGCGCCCTGCAATGCGGCCCGATATGAACGCCCAGCCGAGATGATGTCCGTGTCCTTCGAGCAGCAGCCCACCCTGCCCCGCCGAGCCCGCGGCATAAAGCCCCGGGATGACCGATCCGTCCTCACGCAGCACTTCGAGTCGTTCGCTCACCTTCAGGCCACCGTCG
>Ga0170475_101208536_pt1 | contig 12478 bp, 10 predicted proteins | sample Soicark_Litter_5_FD_111474 | JGI IMG/M metagenome (GOLD analysis project Ga0170475, IMG submission 111474) | Avena fatua rhizosphere microbial communities from Hopland, California, USA. Combined Assembly of 48 SPs | reverse complement strand
GAATACTTCTCCAGCGGCGTGGAACTCGTCTGGATTTTCGATCTCGGCACGAAAACGGTCGCCGTCTACCGCTCCCCAAGTTCTCCTGATCATATTCTATATGAATACGACATCTTAACGGGCGGCAGTGTCCTCCCCGGCTTCGAACTCAAGCTCGCCGACCTCTTCGCCGAACTTCAGCGCCCCACCCCTTCTTAGCTCATTGGACATCGCGAATACTAACCTCACCTAAGCCATTCAGCGGAGCATTTACCTATGCCGGTTTACACATACGAAGCGATGAATTCTTCCGGGCAGGAAGTTAAAGACGAAATCGACGCTACAACGTCGGATGAAGCCATTGCAAAAATACGCAATAAAGGCTTCTTCCCCACCAAAATCAAGGAAAAGGCGCAAAAACGCTCGGCCAAGAAGAAAAAAGATGAAACCATGTCCGGGCCGACCCGGAAGATGCCCATCTCCATCGGCGGCGTGCCGCGCAAGCAGTTGGTGGCGTTCACCCGCCAGCTCTCCACCCTTCAGGACGCTGGTTTGCCTATCTTGCGGTCGCTACAGATCTTGGAACAACAGCAAAAGCCGGGCTTGCTGAAGGCCATCATCGGGGGCGTGGCGGATGAAGTCGAAGGCGGCGGAACCCTTTCTGATGCCATGTCCAAATATCCCAAAGCCTTCGATAAGCTTTACGTCAACATGATCAACGCCGGCGAAGCGGGCGGCGTGCTCGATCTCATCCTTGCCCGCCTGGCTGACTTCATGGAAAAGGCCCAGAAGCTCAAAAAGAAGGTCATCGGCGCCATGATCTATCCGATCGTGGTCATTTCGATCGCGGTCGGCATCGTGTCGATGATCATGATCTTCGTCATCCCCAAGTTCGAAGATATCTTTAAGGATTTCGGCACCAAACTGCCCGGCGTGACGGTCCTTTTGCTGGCGATCTCACGCTGGTTTGCCAATCAATATGGATGGGCGTATGTGCTGGCCTTCCCCATCGTGATGGTCATGATGATCAAGCTGGCCAAGCTCAGCGAAGGGGGAAAATACGCCGTAGATGCCATTAAACTTAAAATTCCGATCCTGGGCGGCATTCTGGGCAAGACGGCCATTGCCCGCTTTACTCGAACGCTGGGTACGCTCATCTCGGCTGGCGTGCCGATTCTCGATGCCATCAACATCACCAAAGAAACCTGCGGTAACGAAGTGTACAGCCGGGCTTTAGGCAAAGTGCATGATGCGATTCGCGAAGGCGAATCCATGGCTGACCCGCTTCGCGCCACCAAGGTCTGCGACGCCATCGTCGTAAACATGGTGGACGTTGGCGAAGAGACCGGCGACCTCGATAAGATGCTGATCAAGGTCGCGGACAACTACGACAACGACGTCGACGTAATGGTCAGCTCGCTGATCAGCATTCTCGAACCAGTCATGGTCGTGATCCTGGGCGTGATCGTCGGTTTCATCGTGATCGCGCTGTTTGCACCGATGATCTCGCTGATCCAGGCAGTATCGTCCGGCGGCAACAAGAAGGGCGGCGGCCAATAAAGCATTGGCCAAACCCGCGGCGCTGCGGTAAGTTTTGAGGCTGATTTTGAGGAACAACTATGAATCGACCTAAACAGGCTTTTCGCGGCTTTACGCTGATCGAGCTTCTGGTGGTCATCGGAATTATCGGTTTGCTGATTGCCATCCTCGTTCCGGTGATCAGCAAAGTGCGAAAAGCGGCGCAAAACGCCGCCACGCAGAATACCGTGAATCAGATCGCTTCGGTGATCGAGAATTATTATCATGATTACCAAGCCTATCCCGGCCCGACGCCCGGCGCGCAGTTCGGCGCGCTTGGGCCAATGTGGGATCCCAGCCTCGCTAATCTGACTGGCACGGAAGACCTGGTGATTGCATTGATGGGAGGGTTGGATAATTCGTCCGGGAAGCTGATTTATAAGCCGGCATTGCTCGGAAATGGTCCGATCAGCCTGAATCCTTCGGTGCCCGGGCAGAAGAAAGCATACATGGATGCGCGCCCGGGGATGCTTGCCCCGGTTCCCGTGCCCGATCCGCTGCAAGCGCCATTCAAAAGCCCGCACCATCAGGAAGAATGGCTTGCCAGCATCACCGCCGATACTTCTATTCCGGAATTTGTGGACCAGTACTCCGATTTCCGGCCTCTTTTGTATCTGCGGGCCAATCCTGGCGCAAGTACCGCAGGTACAAACAAAATCGTCAGCGATACGTACCAAGCCGACGTGCATTACAACCTTAAACCGATCCAAACGTACCTGAGGACTTCCGCTCAGGGATATGCCAACCCGGATATTTTGGCCAGGGGCGCAGCCGATCAGGATGTAATCAAATACTTTACGGGTTCGATTGCAAACAAATCGGGAACGGCGGTCAGCGCCCGCGGCGCAGGCAGCTTTATGCTGATCAGCGCGGGGCCGGATCGCGTTTTTGGCAATGATGACGACATCCTTTATACCGGAGGCGGCGGACAATGATTACTTCGCGAAGTGCCCGGCGCAGAGGGTTTACACTCATCGAATTGCTGGTCGTTATTGGGATAATCGCCTTGCTGGCGGCGCTGCTGCTCCCCGCGATTTTCAGGGTTCAGAAGAATGCAGCCATCGCGCGGGCCAAGGATGATCTCAATACCATTTCGATCGCTTTGGAAGAATATAAAAAGGTCTTCCACGATTATCCGCGCCAGGGCGATCCCAACATGGGATCAGGGACGACTTCGCGCGACCGCCTGCTGGTGCAATATCTGATTGGGCCTGGGGGCGAGGGCGTCCGCGTCGCGGGAACCAGCGGAACCAATACGCAAGGCGGCAAGAAGTGGGGCCCTTATCTTCCCCCCGACAAATTTCGGTATGGAATCCGTTACGCCGCGGACGGCACGACAGAGCTCTCCGACCGGTTGCTCGATCGCAATGGTCAGGAGATCATGTATTATCCGCGGTACAACAATTACGATAATCGCCAGGGTTTACCCACCCCAACCTCAGCAACTGGAGAAGGCTATCTTCTGGGCAAGGTCAGCGCCTCGGCCCTCTCTAATTCGCCCCCGACTATCCGAGCGATGTACAACCTTTACGATGGATTGATGGGCCAGCATACCGATAAGGTGCCGCCAGCTGTAAAATCGGCAGCGGTTACGGAGCATATTCTGCAAACGCTCTACATGCTGGGCGACGGAGCCGATTCAGACCTGGCAGGCAATCCGCCGGATAATCAGATCACAGCGACGGCGCCTAAGAATGAAGTTCTCAACTTCAAGGGTGATTACATTTTATGCTCAGCCGGTCCGGATCGGAAGTGGGGCAGAGATACAACTGATGGCATCACCTATACTTATAAGAAACGCAGCGACAGCGATGATGTCTATCAGTTCGGGCGTTAAGTCGTGGACATTTGGCCGCAAAGGCATAGAAATGCGGCGCGGCTTCACGCTGGTCGAAATGCTGACCACCGTTGCCCTGTTGATTATCGCTTTGGGATTGATGGTGAGTTTGGCGCGGTATGTGAGGAGCCACTCGGCCGAGGAGTTGACACGTCGAATCCTGATTAACCTTCACTCGGCGATGCTGGAATACACGCAGAAATTCGGCACGCCCCCAATCGAGTCCTTCATCGACAATAAGCCAGCGGATGAGGCGTCTTTGCTCAAGGCTGCTACCGCCAACAATAAGAAGGTTGTACTCTTCTTCAAATCGCATAAAGACCTGTCAGCCAAGGCTTTTCGCGAATTGCCTTATGATGATGGAACGGTTCGAGATGCCTGGGGCACGCCAATCGTTTTTATGCCGGCGATGCACCGGCAGATTGGCATGGCGCCGGGCAATGAGTGGTTCTTTTTCTCGGCTGGGCCGGACCGGCAGTATCTGACTCGCGAAGACAATCAGTACAGCTATGAAGCGCTGGGGGCGGAGAATAGTCGGCAGTAGGTAGTGGGCGGTGAAAAATGGCATTGAGATATGTCTTTATGCCTATCCCGCGGTTCTGGACATCGCGAAGAATCGAATTGACGTAAGCAGGTGTAACGCTTGCAGCACAAGGAGTTTGACGTGACAAGAAAACGACATGCCTTCACTCTTGTCGAGATACTGGCATCGGTGACGATCATCGCCATCCTGATGGCGCTGCTGTTTATTGGATTCCGTCATGTCAGCGCTTCCATGCATGAGAAGAAGACTAAGATGGTGCTGGATGCGCTGAAAAATGCGCTGGTGGAATTTGAATCGAGGGGTGGAAATATGGAAATTATAAACAGTCTGTACTCGGGCACTGGTAACCGGGAGACGATGCCTCAGGGGGCGGCGGGGGATGAATTTGCGAATTCGAACGCGCAACTTCAGCCGGCGCTGAAGCGGACGCAGGCGGTGATGCGATTGCTGATGTCCGTTCCCACCAGCAAAGCCTTTATCGATAAACTCGATCCCTCACTTTTCATGATGGAGCCGGTGCCGGGGAGCAAGGACCTGGTGCGCAAGGATGGCCCGATTCTGCTCGATTCATGGAACACGCCGATTTTGTTCGCGCCGGGGAAGACATCCGGTGGCGTGGGGTTTAGCACCTGGGGGGTGGAGGGAATGACGATCGCGAATAAAGCCAATTCTTCGTATCAGCCTCCGGATGGAAAAGGGCTTTTTGTGTCGGCTGGGCCGGATAAGGAATTTTCCAAGGGTGATGACAATCTTTACTCGCTTGAGAGATAGACCATGGTACTTGGATCTAAAAAACTACGGAGCGGGTTTACGCTCACCGAAATGCTGGTGGTGATTACGGTCATCGTTCTGGTGATGGCGATGTCCGTGCCGCTTTTCCGGGTGATGTCATCGGATCGCAGCGTGGATGCGGGTCAGAATGTGATCTCGGCGATGCTGCAGCGTGCGCGGGCGCGGGCGATCGGCTTGCAAGCGCCGCGCGGGGTGTTCTTTTTCGAGGATCAGACCACCAAAAAAATGGCGATGGTGCTGGTGAGGATCGATGACCCCAGTTCGGCTGGCGGCGCTAATCCCTTTGCCAATGTCCTGGAGCTGGATGAAGAAGCGGAAGATTTTCAGACGTTGCCGATGGGTGTGGGAGCGGCGTTTGTGCTTGGAAGCAGTCCTGGCGGAAGCGGCAGCGCCTCGGGGCCTGGGGTTTCGATCTATCAGCCTTATGGGCTTGTGGCTTTTGATGCAGCGGGAAGGATCATGACGGTTCCGAGCTTCACGACTTATGCGAAGGGTGATCCACGCTATCCAACACCGCCCGATAACAGCGCGCGAAATACGCGGCTTTGGGCGCGATACAAGGACTATATTGGGCTGGATGTGATGGACTTGCTGGGGAAGAGCCAATCGGGGCAAGACCAGCAGATCAGCGTGACGACGATTTTGCTTTTTGATAAGGCGGGGTTTTCAGCTCAGCCTGGGACTGGCGCTTCGCCGGCGCTGCAGTTCAGCACGCAGCAGGCGCAGTGGCTTGATAATAATGGCTTGGCGCTTTCGGTGAATCGGTATAACGGGACGATTGTTCGGAGTGAATAGAAAGAGAGACAGACAGGAATGTCTGCCCCACCAAGTGAATGACATGAGAAGAGAATTTATGGAATTTGAGATGATCGCGCGGAATCGTGGGTGTAGGCCGCCCTGCGATTCGCGCCCCGGCTTTGCGTTTACCGAAGTGTTGTTCGCTGTCATGGTGCTGGGGATTGGGTTCATCATGATCGCGGCGATGTTTCCGGTGACGATCAAGCAGACGCAGGCGACGTTGGAAGAATCGGTGGCGGCGGCGATGGCGCGGGAGGCGCTGGCTTATCTGCAGACGCAGGCGACGGATAATAATTTCCCTTCCACGTGCCAGTTTCCCGATGCGCCGGCTCAGGTTTATTCGATGCCACAAGCGCCTACGCCCAAGGGCGTGCAGCCATTCGCGGGGTGGTATGCGACGCGCGGCAATTACATCAATACGAAGAATCCGCGGCTGGCGTGGGTGCCGCTTTATATGCGGTCGGAAACCACGCAAAGCGGGCTTGCGCCGTATGCCCAGGTGATCATGATCGCAGTGCAGGCGCGGAACATGGAAAACTATGAGCCGGAAGATGTGATTCCGCAGACGGGGTTTCAATCGGTGCTCGAGCCGCGCGCCATCAAAGTCAGCTTGAGTTATGACTACACGAATTTTCATGGGCGGATCACCATTCGCGATCTGCCCAATCTGGCGGCTCGGGACGCGTATGTGGTGATCGCCAACGATCAGTCAAGCGGCGCGCCAAGGAATGTAGTCGGGCAATCCAACGGGCGAATTTATCGCCTTGGCAATCCGATTGATGAAGCCGGGGGCGTGTGGGCGCTAGCGCCTGATGGGGACATGATACGGAAGAATTTCAACAGCCCCGGCTCGATTTCGGCGGGCGATGACAATGATCTGAACAACGCTGATGCCTATATCATCGGCAGGGGATATACCGATCCGACCAAGCCGGGCCAGGGATACAGCGGGCCGGCGCAGGACATCGGCGTTTATACAGGATTTATCCGCATTAATACTCCTCCACCGGTGATCCCATGAAGTTTGAAGGATGTTATCAACGAGTTGCAGAATCAGACTCCACAGGAGTTGGCGTGAAGTCTTCGCGCGCCCGTCGTCGCGGGTTCACTTTGATCGAAGTGATGATCTCCGTTGCGCTGGTTTTGATTTTGACTTATGGCATTGCGCAGGTCTTTAAGATGAGCAGCGACACGGTGGGCGTTACGCAGGCGGTATCGGCTGCGGTTCGTGATTTTCGTGCGGCCAGCTCGACCATGCAGGATGACTTTCGCAATTGTGCGCCTGATTCGCCTTTGTTTTTGATCAGCAGTCAGGTGGCGTATGACGGGCCGGTGGGTTCGACCCCCGCGCCGCGGCAGGAAATCGTGGATGGAAGATCAATCACTCGCGGTTATTTTGCGGGATTTAGAGATAAAAATGAAGAGATGCAGAGCAGTGATCCCAACCATGATCCGACGCGATATGAAGTGAATGGCAAGCAGTTCTTCGTGAATTTTAATACCTACAGCGACCGCACGCCGCGGGTCGATCGACTGGGGTTTTTTTGCCCATGGGCTTTATCGCAAGCAGACAACGGTCAATGCGCAGACGTACAGCACGACCACGTCTAATGAGGCTTACATCTGGTATGGGCCGACGGCGTATCCGGGTTATCCGGGGCAAGCGCCTTCGATTCAACAGAAGGGCACGGCATATGCGAATGGGTATTACATGACCATTCCGCAGAATCAGTATGCGCAGGATCGGATTTTGGGCCGGATTACCGTTCTGTTGAAAGACGCTTCTGCGCTGACTGAGTCGCCCGGCTTGGGCAGCACGGGATTCACCGCGCCGATCGATTGGGATTCAGAAGCGTGGCTTTCGTATTCGGATCTTGGCGATTCGACGATTGACCGCTGGCGTGTGCTTTCGGATATTCGCTATCAATTGAATCAGAAGACGTGGTATCAGACGATGGAGGATGATTCGACCAATGCGGGGAAAATGTGGTGGGGCAATTGTCAGCCGGTGCTGGAGCGCCCGATTACGGGGCAGAAGCTGGCGCAGACGGCTCCCTGTTTTATTCCGCATTGCACGCAGTTCATGGTGGAATACGCGGGCGATTTTCTAGCGCAGGATCCGACCACCGGCGCGGTCACCAGCGCCGGGATCAGGATGGACCCGGTGAGCGGCGCAACGACTTCAGGCAAGACGGATGGCGAGGTGGATTATTATCTGGATACAACAACCGCGGGCGCGGGCAAACCGATCAAGCGCATCCGCTGGTACGGCCTGCCGCGCGATATCAACAACGACGGGCGCATTGATATTTCAGATGTGGTGCCGCTTTGCGATGTGATGGATTTTTATGGCATCGGCGGAGTTGCGCCGTGGGAGAAGGTGCGCCCCACGCCCAAGCCGACACCCAATTCGCCGGCGAAGGGGCCGGGATTAATGCATGCGGCGCTGCAGGGTGATTATGCGAATTTCAATACGTCGCGCGGGTTGTCGCCGCAGAATTTCAAGTACGTGTGCGCCTGGCGCAACGATGCGCCGCAGATGATCCGGATCGTGATGAAACTGGATGATCCGACGGGGAAATTGCAGGAAGGTCAGTGGTACGAGATGGTGTTGACGCGGTAGACATTGCGAAGAGTTGGCGAGCGGATTGGCGGGCAGAGCCCTGATTCGCCACTCAGGATGACGGCTTTGGGGTTTTGAGTAGTTTTTGAGGTAAGTCATGAAACGATCCCTGAAAATCATGTCCCGCTTATTCGACGCGATGCAGCGGAGATTCAAACGCGCGCGGCCTGGGTCGGTGCTGATCATGGTTGTATCGCTGCTGGTGCTGCTGGCATTGATCGGCACGGCGGCGATGTCCACGGCGCGGATGGATCGCGCGTCGTCGGCGCAGAATGTGGACAACACGCAGATCGATATGCTGGCTGAGGGCGTTAAGCAGATGGTGCTTTCGCAACTGGTCTCCGATCTTTACGATTATTCCGACACCACATCGAGCGATTCATTCAAGCCTTATTTCAATCAGATTGACTCGGTGGTCGGCGATACCGATCAGGGGACGAAGTATATTGCTGATGCGGTGTTGGCCAGCCGCCTGCCTGAACGAATGACCAGCGCCAAAGCTGGCGTAGCGCCCGATCCGGTCTGGCGGGTGGTGAGTTATCCGCCTTATCAAAATGGGCATGCGCTGGCGTCGAATAACTTTGCGCAGTTCCGCTTCGATCCGCCCAATGAAGATTCGGGCAACGACGTGGACTATGCGATGCCGATGTACAACAGCAAGACGCATCGCTCGGAGCGACCGGCGATGCAGCCCAGCTCGATGCTGGTGAATGGGCAGGTTTTTCCGGCGCTGATTCCGATTTTTGCCGACGGCACGCGCGGCGCGCCGATTCTGGCATCGGATACGGATGGCGACGGCATTGCTGATTCGCTGCTGTTTCGATTGCCGATCAGCCCGATCCGCGGAGTGGTTTATTATGCGGCGATCCGCGTGATCGATAACGCGGCGGCGATCAACCTGAATACCGCCCACAATCCGGATGACGAAGTGGTGCGGGGCATGAACGTAGTCAACTATACGTGGGACCCCACTAATCCAGCCAAGCCGCCGGTCGCGACGACAGTTCCGCTGCCCCCCTTCAGCATTGCCAGCGTATTTCCCGGCAGCTTGCAACTGGATGCGCAAATCGATCCGGGCTATTCGCCGGGTACGCCGCTTGGTGTTGGAGCAGTCAGCCCGACCGCCAAGCACGCGAGCCAGCAGGCGAGCGGGGATTACCGCAACCCTTATACGCCATGGGTTTCAGGCCAGGTGATTGGAGAGGCTCCGGGCTCTCCGCTGAGCAGCGACTATGAAATGCCCAGCGCTCCGGTGGTGCCTAATGCAGACCCAGCGCCACCGAAAAGCCGTCAGGCGTATTGGCTGACGCATGGCGATCATCTGCATCATCAACTGGGGCGTCGTCTGGATTATCCGGGTGTTTTGGCGATCGGAACGCGGTTTGGCGGGGGCTATCGTCCGTTTGGACTTTCGACTTCGCTGACGCTGGCGCGCGGGTTTACGATTGTCGATCCGAGCGATCGGCGATCGACGGTTCAAGCGATGCTGCCCGAGGCGCTGGTGGGCGGCGGAAGCTTCGCGTGGAGACCGTATTCACCCGATCAATACAAGACCTGGTTCGACGACCTGTTTGATTATGTGAATGGCGGCGATTTTACCGATGGCCGCCTGCGCCGCGCTTTGCTGACCAGCCTCAGTCCGGTGCGCAACACGGTCTATCGCCATAATCCATTGACGGCGCAGAAATATCCGACCAAGACCAATCTGAATACAGCCGATTTCGCGGAGCTGCAGACGAGCTTTTTTGATGTGATGTGCGACGGCCCGCTTAATACGCCGTTTGATGACGATGCGGGGATGAAAGTGACGGACCCTTACAAGGGCACGCACTTTACGCAGGATACGTTTTCGTCCGTTGCGGAGATTCATCCTTCGCGCATGTTCCGCTCGCCCCTGCGCCCGCCGGGTGGGCCCAGCACGACGGTGCTTCAGCCATTCCAGGTGATGCAGTTGCGTTCTTCCCTTGCGGCGCTGAATGTCATTTCGCTGCGCACGCCATTTGATGTGCAGCCGCAGAATGTGACGCTTACTCCGCTGCCGGGAACCAACGGCAAGCCGTATGTGGCGCACATTTACGGCATGAAAAAGCAGCCGTTCATTACGCAAATCTATGTGAACAACAATCCTGAGGCGCAGGTTAACCCGCCGCCTGGAGGAAATGGCGGACCACCGCCGCAGAATCGCTCGGGTTTTGCCGCCATCGAGTTGTACAATCCGTATGAAGAGCCTCTGAGCATGGACGGTTATGTGATTCGGGTTGTCGATCGCAGCTCTTTCCCGTCCATGCAGATGCTTGATCTGGGCATTACATTGGATCAATACATTCCGCCGCACGGTTATTATCTCATCTGGAATTTCAACGAGGGAAAGCCCAACGGCGGCAACGATTCTGATACGGCTGAGTATCTGCCGGCGAATATCAAGCCTGTGAAAAGCGCGGGAAATGTTTATGTGAAGCCCGCGCCGACTCTGCACAATATCATTGGCAAGGAAATGATCCTGATGCGGCCGGTGGGCGGAGGAGCGGGCGGAGGCGCGGCGACGGATTATGCGCCCGTGGATTCATTTGATTTGAGCAATCTGCCGCATCAGGTCGCGGTTCAGGGGGGAATGACGGCGCCCAACGCTGAAGCATGGCATTATGTGCGGGCCAACGATCGCACGGCGGTTCCCACGAGCCGCGAATGGCATTGCGTTTATCCTGGGCGCTACGATGGCACGTACTCGAAGCGCCGGCAGCAGGGAACCGAGGGTACGACCTGGGCGGATCCTGCGACGACGGAAGAGCCTTGGATTGCGATGCCCCCGGCGACGCCCATCGCCTTTGCAGTTGCGCATCCGTTTAATAGCCGTGAGCGTAACGCATTGCCGATTGATACTTCCAGTTTCCCGATTCAGATTGCCAATGGCGGCATGGAACAGACGTTTCAGACTACGCCGCTTTCGCCGGGCGATTCGGATGATGCTCACCATCGAATTTATTTCCCCTATAACGGATTTGCCCGGGCTGGCGATGTGATGCAGGCGCCGTTTATTGGGTCGTACATTATCGTCGATCCGGCCACGGCCAACGGCGGCGGCGCGACGAATATCGTCGAAGTCAATCCTGTGACGATGGATGCAGCGTTTGCTGAGGATACCGATACCCAGGATGACGTTGAAAAGACCGATCCGCTCACGATCAATCATCCTGAGGATGTCGGCCGCTTTTCGCCACCGCTGGCTGAGTTGACGTATAAGCACGTCACCAGCACATCGGACAATATCAGCGGGACGTTCATCAAAGACAGCCAGCGCGCGGAAGTTTCGGGTTTCTGGGACGGCGCGGATGTCATCGTCTACAACAATGATCAGAGCGCGGCTGCGCCGTGGCGGCGACAGTTCCGCAAGGTCAAGAAGTATTCATCCAACCCGCAGAGCGGCGGCAGCATTGATTTGGATAACGCTCTTAATGGGCCGCTGACTTCCGCTCATTACACGTATAAGCTGCAGATGCCGCGATATGGGAATTATGCCTGGGCGAGCGATTTGCTGGATTATTTCACGACCATTCATTCGCCGGGTTATGATTTTACGCCCAATGCCGATCCTATTGGCGCATTTGCGCCGCAGCCTACTCCGGTGAAGAACATCGCGGACCTTAGCCGGTCGATCAACCGCGTCGGGCAGAATACCAATCCGCCGCAGTTGACTGAAGACGATGTTCCGATTGAAGGCCAGATCAATATCAATACCGCTAACTGGAAGGTGATTGCTGCGTTGCCTCTGGTGATGAAGAATGGCCTGATGGATCGGCAGGCCAGCGAGAATCTGGCCAAGCGCATCGTTTATTTCAGGGATGTGGATGATGGTTTGGGCGCGCCTTCGAGCGGCGGGCCGAATTTGCCGCATCCGCATGGACCTTTTAAGAGTTTGATGGAACTTTGTCTGATTCCGCAATTTGTGACGGCTGAAGGCACCATTGATATCAGCGGAATTGGCGCCGAGCCGGGTTTGGGGCAGGGAGAGTTTTATCCGCCGCGGACGGGCTATTCAGATGGCGCGCGTTTGGATTTCGAGGAGAAATATCTCAACCTCACGCGCATCTCGAATCTCGTGACATTGCGTTCCGACTGCTACACCGCCTATGTTCAGGTACAGGGCTGGCGCGATGCTGGATCAAACAGCGCGCGGTTGATGGTGCAGCGGCGGTTGGCGTTTATTGTCGATCGCAGCCATGTGTCGCCGACCAAGCCTAATCCTAACGTGTATAACGTGCAGGTGCCGCCTAGTGGGCGATAGGTGATGGCTGCGGAGATTGTGAATTGGTTTTCAAGTTGAGAGCAG
>Ga0170475_110134925_pt1 | contig 12484 bp, 16 predicted proteins | sample Soicark_Litter_5_FD_111474 | JGI IMG/M metagenome (GOLD analysis project Ga0170475, IMG submission 111474) | Avena fatua rhizosphere microbial communities from Hopland, California, USA. Combined Assembly of 48 SPs | reverse complement strand
GTGTGCGCGAGGGGGGACTTGAACCCCCACGCCCTTGCGAGCACTGGCACCTGAAGCCAGCGCGTCTACCTATTCCGCCACTCGCGCATCGTCTCGTTCCGGAGAACTCAACCTGGAAAGGCTATCACGACGGACGGCCTGCTTCGAACCGGCCGGACGCCAAGAAGCGGTTATCCAGCCTGCCTGACTACGATGGCCCTACCGGTCTGCATGCCAGAGGAGCCCCGTGGGACTACTTGACAGCTTTGAGAAGGGTCTTGAGCGCGCTGTGAACAGCGCCTTCGCCAAGACCTTCCGCAGCGGCGTGCAGCCCGTCGAGATCGCTTCGGCGCTGCGGCGCGAGGCCGACACGAACGCGGCTGTCGTCAGCCGCGACCGCATCATCACCCCGAGCGACTATCTCGTGCGGCTCAGCCCCGACGACCACGAGCGGATGCGGGCACTCGGCCGCGCTCTGCACGACGAGCTGTTCGCGCTGCTGACCGCACACGCCCGCACCCAGGGCTACAGCTTCGCCGGCCCGCTGCACATCTCGCTGGAGGCCGACGAGCGCGTCGCCACGGGACTGGTGCGGGTCAACTCCTCGTCGGTGGAGAGCACGGTCGACTGGCAGGGCGTCGTCGAGATCGACGGCCGCCGACACCCGCTCACCAGCGCACGCACCGTCATCGGCCGCGGCAGCGACGCCGACATCACCATCGCCGACGCCGGCTCCAGCCGCCGTCACGCCGAGATCCTCTGGGACGGCGAGCGCGGGATGCTGCGCGATCTGGGCTCCACGAACGGCACCAACGTCGATGGGCACAAGATCCGCGAGGTCGGCCTCTCCCCCGGAACGTCATTCACGATCGGTCGCACCGAGCTGACCTTCCAGGTCGTTCCGGCATCCCCGAGTTCCAGACGAGGAGTCACCCATGAGTGAACTCGTGCTCCTGCTGCTGCGCATCGGATTCCTCGTGCTGCTGTGGTTCTTCGTGTTCGGCGTCGTGTACTCGCTGCGGGCGGACCTCTTCGGGGTCCGCGTGCGCAAGATGCCCGCCGGCGAGGCCGCGGCGGTGCCTGCGGCGGCATCCCCCGCTCCGCAGCCGTCGAAGAGCACCCCGGCGAACCGCGTCCCGACCCATCTGATCATCACCTCCGGCCCGAAGACGGGCCTGGAGGTGCCGCTCGGCTCGGCGGACTCCCTCTCGATCGGTCGCTCCAGCGAATCCGGTCTCGTGATCCGCGACGACTACACCTCCAGCCATCACGCGCGCCTGTCGAAGCGCGGTGACATCTGGACCATCCAGGATCTCGACTCGACAAACGGCACCTACCTCGCCGGCCGCCGCCTCGGCGACAAGCCCCTGCAGGTCGAGATCGGCACCCCGATCAACGTGGGCGCCACGACGTTCGAGCTGCGGTCGTAGGGCGCCGCATCGAGATGGTCTTCGAGGGCTCGAGCGCTGCGATCTCCCACACCGGGAAGGTCCGCTCCAACAACCAGGACTCCGGCTACTCCGGCGCCAACCTCTTCGTCGTCGCCGACGGCATGGGCGGTCACGCCGGCGGAGACGTCGCCTCGACCATCGCCGTCTCGCGCATGGAGGCCCTCGACCGCGGCTACTCGTCGACCGACGATGCACAGGCCGAGCTGCAGGCCGCGGCGACCACCGCCGCGTCGGACCTCGTGCGCGCCTCGAAGGAGCGCCCCGAGCTGGCGGGTCTGGGCACCACGCTCTGCGCGATCGTGATGGTCGACGACCACGCGGTGATCGGTCACATCGGCGACTCCCGCATCTACCTCTACCGCGACGACGCGCTGACGCAGATCACCACCGACCACACCTTCGTGCAGCGGCTGGTCGACTCGGGCCGCATCACGGTCGAAGAGGCCCGCTACCACCCGCGTCGCTCGGTGCTGATGCGCGTGCTCAGCGACATGGACATCGCCCCCGACCTCGACATGTTCGTCATGCCGACGCGGCCGGGCGACCGCTGGCTGCTGTGCTCCGACGGCCTGTCCGGTGTCGTCGACGACGAGCACATCGCCAAGGCGATGCGTCTCGGTCTCGCGCCCGGCCGCACCGCCGACAACCTGCTCAAGCAGGCCCTCGACGGCGGCGCACCCGACAACGTCACCATCGTGCTCGTCGACGTGGGCGGCCGCATCCGCTCTCCTCCGGCACTCCCACCATCGTCGGTGCCGCGTCGAACCCGTCCGACCTTCCGGTTCCGGCGCCGAGGCCGTCTCTGACGGGGTGGCTGCACCCCGTGCTGCAGGCCGCCAACGAGCCCAGCCATTTCGAGCCCGACTCCGACGACTTCTTCGAGGAGATCATCGAAGAGGACCGCCGCCGCGCACGTCGCCGCCGCTTCGCCTGGCTCTTCGCCCTCTTCGTCGCCATCCTGGCGCTCGTCGGCGCAGGCCTGATCGCGTACAACTGGACGCAGACGCGCTACTTCGTCGGCGCCGACGACGACAGCGTCGTGATCTACCGCGGCGTGCAGCAGAGCATCGGGCCCTTCTCGCTCTCGACGGAGGTGGAGGACACCGGCATCCTGCTCGCCGATCTGCAGTCGTACCAGCGCTCGTCGGTCGAGCGCACGATCAACGCGCGGTCGCTGTCCGATGCCAGGGCGATCACCGATCGGCTGGCGAAGATGGTGCTGCCGATCGAACCGGTGCTTCCCCAGCCGTCGCCGAGTCCCACAGCCACGACGGAGGGGCCGAAGCCATGACCGCCGTCTCAGCCGACACCAGCGTTCTGAAGGCGCTGAAGAAGATCCGCACGCCGCAGAAGCAGCGCAACCGCGAGTTCTGGCTGCTGCTGTTCGCGCTGCTCATCTCGGGGGCATCCCTCACGCTCGTGCAGCTGGGCGCGCTCGACAGGATCGACCCGATGATCCTGGTGTTCGGAGGCGGGCTCGCCGTGCTCGTGTTCGCGCTGCACGTCGTGCTGCGGGTCGTGGCATCCGACGCCGATCCGTTCGTGCTGCCGATCGCCACCGTGCTCAGCGGCCTCGGCATCGCCATGATCTATCGCATCGACATCGCCAAGAACTTCACCGGCTGGGACTCGTTCGCGAACAAGCAGCTCGCCTGGACGGCCATCTCGCTGGCCGGCGCGATCGCGATCGTCATCGCGCTGCGCAACTACCGGGTGCTCTACCGCTTCACCTACATCTCGGGGCTCGCCGGCATCGTGCTGCTGATCCTGCCGTTCATCCCTGGCCTGCGCGCCCGCGGCGTCAACGCCGATGTGTGGGTCTCGATCGGCGGCATCTTCTCATTCCAGCCCGGCGAGCTGGCGAAGATCTGCCTGGCGATCTTCTTCGCCGGATACCTGGTGCGCACCCGCGAGAGCCTCAGCTCGGTCGGCAAGCGATTCCTCGGCATCACGTGGCCGCGCATGCGCGAGCTCGGACCCGTGCTCGTGGTGTGGCTCATCTCGCTGCTGATCATCGTGACCCAGCGCGACCTGGGCACCGGCGTGCTGATCTTCGGCATGTTCATCGCGATGCTCTACGTCGCCACGGGCAAGACGAGCTGGGTGCTCATCGGACTGGCCGGCGTCGCCACCGGTGCATTCCTCGCCACCCGCATCCTCGCGTACGTGCAGCGCCGCTTCACGAACTGGCTCGACGCTTTCAACCCCGAGATCATCTCGCGCGACGGCGGCAGCTACCAGCTGGTGGAGGGGATCTTCGGCCTCGCGCACGGCGGGCTGATCGGCACCGGATGGGGTCAGGGGCGTCCGCAGATCACGCCGCTCGCGCACAGCGACTACATCATCCCGAGCCTCGGCGAAGAGCTGGGGATCGTGGGCCTGTTCGCCATCCTCTGCCTGTACATGGTGTTCGTCAGCCGTGGACTGCGCATCGGCATGGCCGGACAGGACGACTTCGGCAAGCTGCTGGCCACCGGCCTGTCGTTCACTATCGCACTGCAGGTCTTCATCATGGTCGGCGGCGTCACCCGGGTGATCCCGCTCACCGGTCTCACCACACCGTTCCTCCGGCCGGCGGATCGTCGCTCGTCGCCAACTGGCTCATCGTCGCGCTGCTGCTGCGCATCAGCGACGCGGTGCGCCGCCAGCCCCGGGTGGTGATCGGCTGATGACGAAAGAACTCCGCAGACTGAGCTTCGTCATCCTCGCGATGTTCCTGTCGCTGTTCGTCGCGACGAGCTGGATCCAGGTGGTCGACGCCGACAACCTGGCGCAGAACCCCGCGAACACCCGCACGCGCCTCGACAGCTATCAGATCCAGCGCGGCTCGATCATCGTCGACGGCACCGCGATCGCCACGTCCGTCTCGGCGGATGACCGGTACCAGTACCAGCGCGTCTACACCGATCCCGCTCTGTGGGCGCCGATCACGGGCTACTACAACCCCGTGCTCGACTCGCGCACCGGCATCGAGCAGGCACTCAACTCCGACCTGTCGGGCACCGGATCGAACGCGTTCTTCGGCGAGATCGAGCGCATCCTCTCCGGTCAGCCGCAGCAGGGCCTGAGCGTCGAGCTGACCATTGACCCCGCCGTGCAGCGGGCGGCGTACGAGGCGCTTGACGGGCTGCAGGGAGCCGTCGTCGCGCTGGAGCCGGCGACCGGCCGCGTGCTGGCGATGGTCTCCACCCCCGGGTTCGACACGAACGCGCTCGCGGCGCACGATCCGGCCGCCGTCAACGCCGAGCACGACCGCCTCGCGGCCGACCCCGCCAAGCCGCTGTACAACCGCGCCATCGGCGGCAATCTCAATCCCCCCGGGTCGACGTTCAAGGTCGTCGTGGCGGCCGCGGCCCTGGCATCCGGCGAGTACACGCTCGACTCCACCTTCCCCAACCCGGCCCGGTACACCCTGCCCGGCACGAGCACGACCGTCTCGAACGCCTGGGGCGGGACGTGCGGCGACGGTGAGACGACCACGCTGGCCCAGGCGCTGAAGCTCAGCTGCAACATCCCGATGGCCGAGCTCGCGGTCGAGCTCGGCGACAAGAGCATCCGCGAAATGGCCGAGAAGTTCGGCTTCAACGCCGAGCTCGAGATCCCGCTCACCGTCCCCCCCTCGAGCTACCCGTCCGGGCTCAGCGACGACGAGACCGCGCTGTCCGGATTCGGGCAGGGCAAGGTCACCGCGACCCCGCTGACGATCGCGATGGTCGCGGCCGGTGTCGCCAACGAGGGCACCGTGATGAAGCCGCGGATGGTCGACGCCGTGATCGGCGACGACTTCGCGGTGCACACGCAGTTCGAGGACGAGGTGTTCGGCGAGGCGCTCGACCCCGAGGCCGCCCAGGCGCTGACCTCGGTGCTGGTCGAGGGCGTCCGTTCCGGAGCGGCGACGGGTGCAAGAATAGACGGCGTCGATGTCGCCGGAAAGACAGGCACGGCCGAGAACGGCGGCAAGCCGTACTCGCTGTGGTTCACAGGTTTCGCGCCCGCGGAGGATCCGCAGGTCGCGGTGGCAGTCGTCGTCGAAGACGGCGGTGGAAGAGGCAAGTCGGGCAGCGGCAACACGATCGCCGCTCCGATTGCCAAGAAGGTCATAGAGGCGGTGCTGGGCAGATGAGGCCGACGCAGGGTGTGTCGTTCGGAGGACGCTACGAGCTGTTGTCGCGGATCGCGATCGGCGGCATGGGCGAGGTGTGGGAGGCGACGGATCACGTCATCGGCCGCACCGTCGCCATCAAGATCCTCAAGGACGAGTACATGGGCGATCCGGGGTTCCTCGAGCGCTTCCGCGCCGAGGCCCGTCACGCCGCACTCGTCAACCACGAGGGCATCGCCAGCGTCTTCGACTACGGCGAGGAGAACGGCTCCGCCTTCCTCGTGATGGAGCTCGTGCCCGGCGAGGCTCTCTCGACGATCCTCGAGCGCGACGGCGCGCTGAGCGCCGACAAGACGCTCGACATCGTCGCCCAGACGGCATCGGCCCTGCAGGCCGCGCACGCGGCGGGGCTGGTGCACCGGGACATCAAGCCGGGAAACCTGCTGATCACTCCCGACGGACGGGTGAAGATCACCGACTTCGGCATCGCGCGCATCGCCGACCAGGTGCCGCTGACCGCGACCGGCCAGGTCATGGCACGGTGCAGTACCTCTCCCCCGAGCAGGCCTCGGGCCACGCCGCGTCACCCGCGACCGACGTGTACTCGCTGGGCATCGTCGCGTACGAGTGCCTGGCGGGCAAGCGCCCGTTCACCGGCGAGTCGCAGGTGGCGATCGCCATGGCGCAGATCAACGAGCAGCCCCCGCCGCTGCCCGACTCGGTGCCCGTGCCGGTGCGCAACCTCGTGATGGCGATGATCGCGAAGAAGCCGGCGGATCGGCCGTCGTCGGCCGCCACGGTCTCGCGCGCCGCGCAGGCGCTGCGGCGAGGAGACCTGAACTCGGCCGCGATCGCCGTTCCGGCCATCGCCGGCCAGGGGTGGTGGATGCCGATGACGCGACGCGCATCCTGAACGGGGTCGGCGGCGAGGATGCCACGCGCATCATGCCCACCACCGCGCAGCTGCCCGCCGGTGCCGCAGTGGCCGCGACGACAACCGAGCCCGAGGAGTCGAAGAAGCGCAAGCGCAGCCCGTGGACATGGCCGCTGATCGCCCTGATCGCGCTGCTCGTGCTGGTGCTCGGCGGCACCCTGATCGCCATGCTGAGCAATCAGGATGAGCCGAAGCCGGCCGCGTCGAGCTCGACGCCCGCTAAGCCGAAGCCCACGCAGAGCACTCCGACGCCGACCGAGACCGAGAAGGCGCTGGTCGACGTCGGTGCGCTGCAGCTGACCGACCGGCCGTGCGACGAGGCCAATCAGATCCTCGCCGACAACGACCTCGTCGGCGAATGCGTCGAGGGCAACACCGCCGCGAGCTCGCCCGACCGCGCGGGCTGGGTGCAGAGCGTGAGTGACGAGGGCAACGTCGAAGTGGGCACGACCATCACGCTCACGACGTACAAGGCGGCGGTGACCATCCCCGAGCCGGGATCGAAGCCCACCCTCAGCGACACCCCCACCACCGGAGCCACGGTCACCCTCAACTGGACGAACTTCGAGTGCCCGTCGGGCGTTCCCCCGCTGAGCGCCTACAGCGTGAAGATCACCAACGCGACGTTCGCCGACGGCAGCGCGGAGCGCAGCTTCGGTCGCGGTGAGCTCAGCGCGCCCATCACGATCACCGGCACCCCCGGGGCCACGGTCACCGCCAGCTACGTGGCGTACTGCGGCGACGAGCTGCCCTCGCCGCGGTCGCCGCAGATGGAAGAGCAGATCCAGGCACTCGACCCCCCCCCCCCGCCCGCCGAGGGCGAGGGCACCGGCACCGAGGGCACCGAGAGCGCCCCCGCCAGCGAGTAATCTGGAAGACACTGTCTGAGAGATCTGAGGGGGGCGTCTGTGTCGCCAGAACCGCGCATCATCGCCGGGCGCTACCGCGTCGATGAGGTCATCGGTCAAGGCGGCATGGCCAAGGTGCACCGCGGCTACGACCTGACGCTGGGTCGCGACGTCGCCATCAAGATCCTCGATCCCGAGCTCGCACGCGACACCGCGTTCCGCACGCGGTTCCGCCTCGAGGCGCAGGCGGCATCGCGCATGTCGCATCCCTCGATCGTGCGGGTGTACGACGCGGGCGACCCGTCGTCGAGCTCAGACGCCCGGCGGTCCGGCGACGGCGCGTCGCAGACCGAGCCGTACATCGTGATGGAGCTCGTACACGGCACTCTGCTGAAGGACATCATCGCGAAGGGCCCCCTGCCGGTCGCCGACGCGATCCGCTACGCCGACGGCATCCTCGAGGCCCTCGAGTACTCGCATCGCGCCGGCGTGGTGCACCGCGACATCAAGCCGGGCAATGTGATGATCACCGACAAGGGCGCCGTGAAGGTGATGGACTTCGGCATCGCCCGCGCCGTGTCGGATTCGTCGTCGACCGTCGCCGAGACGACGCAGATCCTCGGCACCGCCGCGTACTTCTCGCCCGAGCAGGCCAAGGGCGAGTCCGTCGATGCGCGCACCGACCTGTATTCGGCCGGCGTGGTGCTGTACGAGATGCTCACCGGCCGCCAGCCCTTCCGCGGCGACTCCCCGGTCGCTGTCGCATACCAGCACGTCAGCGAGACGCCGACGCCTCCGACCGAGATCAACGAGCAGGTGCCCCGCTCGCTGGATGCCATCGTGCTGCGCGCCATGGCCAAGGATCCCTACCAGCGCTTCCCCGACGCCGGATCGTTCCGTCTCGCGCTGAAGAACGTGTCCGATGGCGGGACGCCCAGCAAAAAGGACATCGGCGCGCTCACCATCGAGCTGTACGGACCGAACCCGCGCCACGCGCAGGAGACCGCCCGCTCACTGCGGCAGCTGAGCACCGACACCACCATGACGCGCACGCAGTCCGGCCCACCGGTCGCGTGGATCTGGGCCGGCGTCGCGCTGCTCGCCGTGCTGCTGATCTCGGTGCTGATCTGGGTCATCACGCTGACGATGCGCCCGAACGACGTGCCGACGACCTCGGTCACCGTGCCCAACCTCGTCAACCTGACCTCCGACGAGGCCCAGGAGGCCCTGGAGGACAACGGCCTGGTGCCGGACATGCGTCGGGAGTCCAGCATGGACTTCGAGGAAGACCATGTGATCCGCTCGTCGCCCACGACGGGCGCCAAGCTGACCGAGGGCACCTCGGTGATCGTGTACGTGTCGACCGGCGCCGACACGATCGAGATGCCGGTGGTGGAGGGTCTCGCGCAGGACACCGCCAAGCAGGTGCTCGCCGATGCGAAGCTCAAGCTCGGCACGGTGCGTCCGCAGAACGATAAGGACGCCAAGGCCGGCACCGTGCTCAGCGCCAGCGAGGCCGCGGGCGAGCAGGTCGCCCCGGGCACCGTCGTCGATCTCGTGGTCGCGAGCGGGCTGGTCACGCTCGAGGACATGACGGGATTCTCGATGGATGCCGCCACCGGGCAGCTCGAGAAGCTGGGCCTCGAAGCCAAGCCGGTCGAGCTGGGCCCGTGCACCGAAGGCCAGATCCCCGACGTGGTCGCCTCGATGTCGGTCTCGCCGGGTGAGGTGGCGATCCATTCGACGGTGGAGCTGCGCTACTGCGTGACGCCCGCGGGCTGATCTCGCCGCACCGACGCGAGCCAGTTTCCCAGCAGGCGGTGCCCGCTCTCGGTGAGCACGCTCTCGGGGTGGAACTGCACGCCGAGGATCGGCAGAGTCGCGTGCTGCACGGCCATGATCGTGCCCTGCTCGGTGCGGGCAGTCACCCGCAGCACCGCGGGCAGCCCGGTGTCGGAGAGGGCGAGCGAGTGGTAGCGTCCGGCGGCGAACGGCGAGCGGATGCCGTCGAACAGCGCCGACCCGTCGTGCGCCACCTGCGAGACCATGCCGTGCATCAGCTCGGGTGCGGCGCCCACCACGCCGCCGAACGCCTCGCCGATCGCCTGGTGTCCGAGGCACACGCCGAGCAGTGGCTTGCCGGTCTCGGCGCACAGGTGCACGACCGCGATCGATGCGCCCGCATCCGCGGGTGCGCCGGGGCCCGGTGAGATCATCACCGCATCGAACCCGCGCAGCTTCTCCTGCCAGTGACGGCGCACCACGGCATCCGGGGCGTCACCGGCGGCATCCGCCTCGACCATCTCGACCTGCGCGCCCAGCTCCCGCAGATAGCCGATCAGCGTGTGCACGAAGCTGTCGTGATTGTCGACGACCAGAACCCGCACGCTCACTGCAGATCCACCTCGCCGGGGGTGACCAGGGGGCTGATCCAAGGGAAGACGTGGAAGAACAGCGCGTAGAGCACCGCGGCGACGACCGCGATCACGATCAGCAGGCGCACCCACCACGGGCCGGGCAGCAGGCGCCAGAGCGCGGCGTACATCAGAGAGCCTCCCGGGCGGACGGCCCCGCCTCGTCGACCGGGGTGAGCGCGTCGGGCGGGCCGTCGGCTCTGGGCTGGAATGCCTCGAAGACGCCGTAGGCGACGATGCGCTCGGCGAGGGAGTACAGCGGAGAGCAGGCGGTGAGGGTGATGAGGCGGTCGCCGGCGGGCGTCTCGGGCATCTGCGGCACATCGAGCAGCACGTCCCCCGCCGAGGGCTTCACGTACTGCAGGTTGCGGAACCGGTAGGTGAACCACCCGTCTCGGGTCTCGACGACGATCGCGTCACCCAGGCGCAGCTCGTCGATGCGGTTGAACGGCTTGCCCCACGTGGTGCGGTGACCGGCGAGCGAGAGGTTGCCCATCTCACCCGGCATCTTCGACTGCGTGTACAGCCCGATCCCGATCCGATCGAGGGTGCGCTCACGGCTCGTGCCGCCCGCGATGTTCACGTTGTAGTCGTCGCCGAAGCGGGGGATGCGCATGTTGGCGAAGATCTCGGCATCCGCCGGATGCGACAGCACCGGCAGGGTCTGCACCGTCCCGCCGTCCTCGTCTTCCGCGAGGGGCGGCGCCGGCACCTCCTCGTCGGCCCACTGCGCGGAGAGGGCCGCGCCCTTCGCGTTGTTCTCGGCCCCGATGATGAGGTCGCCGATCCACATGTGCCAGGCGATGAACAGCAGCACGAGCACGCCGGCGGTGAGCAGCAGCTCACCCATCACGCTGGCGAACGTCGCACGCGACTGCGGTCGTGCTCTCGAGCGGTCTCGCGGCGCCGGGGGAGTCGCGACCGCATGCATGAGGGGAAGTCTATTCGCACGGCTAGAATGATGCGCATGGCACGTGAGCGCAATCCTGAAGAACCCGCTGTCGAGCGTCCCGAGGGCGAAGCAGCCCCGAACGCCGTGTGGTTCAAGCCCGTCATGGTGGGCTTCATGCTGCTCGGACTGGTGTGGATCCTCGTCTACTACATCTCCGGCTCGCGCTTCCCCATCCCCGGGCTCGACTCCTGGAACCTGGGCATCGGCCTGGGCATCGCGCTGATCGGCTTCCTGATGACCACGCGGTGGCGCTGACCCGCACTCGCGAACGACGCGCCCTTCCACTTCGGTGGGAGGGCGTTCGTCTTTGCCGGACGGTTGTAAACAGCCCTCTCCACCTGTGAATAACACCCGTGTAATTCTCCCCAGGTGTGGAGAGGCCTGTGGATAACCATGGGGAAATGCTGTGCAGATCCCTGTGCATGGCCTGTGCACGACGTGTGCACAACTCGGCTCCGGCCGGTCAGAGCGTGCCGCGGATGACGATCGGCGAGACGATGAAGGCGAGCGCGAGAAGGGCGATCACCAGCGCGACCAGCAGCAGGATCTGCACCAGACGCTGAGAACGCCGTCGCGTTCGGGCGAAGATCACGCCGATCAGGGCGCCCACTGCGGCACCGCCGATGTGGCCTGCCAGGCGATGTTGAGCGTCTGGATGAAGCCGATGGCGAGGTTGATCGCGAGGATCACCAGGATGCCGCGGATGTTGGCGCCGATGTGCCGACCGATGACGAGCAGCGCGCCCATCAGCGCGAAGATGCCGCCCGAGGCGCCGACGGTCGCGACACCCGGATCGAGCACGGCCATCGCGACCGACCCGCCGAGGCCGCCGATGAGATAGAGCGCGACGAAGCGCCAACGGCCGAGCAGCGGTTCGAGACTGCGACCGATCATCCACAGCGCGAGCATGTTCAGCGCGAAATGCATGATGCCGGAGTGCACGAGCATGGCCGTCAGCAGCCGCCACGGCTGAACGTGAACCCTCCGCCGAACATGTCGGGGAAGAGGTACGGGGTGGCGAAAAGCAGTGTGCGATCGACGATCGGCCCGAGCACGACCTGCAGCACGCCGACGACCGCCGTCACCGCGATGATGACGTAGGTCGCGAGAGGGCGGGACGAATCGGATGACCCTCCGCGCCAGACGCGGCTCGCGCGCCGCTGCGCGGGCGTCTGCGCCTTGCGGTCGGCCTTCATGCACTCCGGGCAGATGACGCCGACGGGAGCCTGGGTCTGGCAGTCGGCGCAGACGGTGCGGGTGCAGCGCTGGCAGAGCACGAAGCTCTGCCGATCCGGATGCCGGTAGCAGAAGTTCTCGCGGTTGCGCGTGAAATCGGGGGAGGTCATCCGGATCGGCTCGAGCTGTGCGGGATCAGTTGGCGACGACGTCGACCGAGTGCAGCACGACGTCATCGACGGGACGGTCCTGCGCGCCGGTGCGCACCGAGGCGATCTCGTCGACGACGGCCTTCGAGGCGTCATCCGCGACCACGCCGAAGATGGTGTGCTTGCCCTGCAGCCAGGGGGTCGGGTCGGTGGTGATGAAGAACTGCGAGCCGTTGGTGCCCTCGGCCTGACCGGTGATGGCGTTGCGACGCAGGCCGGCGTTGGCCATGGCGAGGACGTAGGGGTCGTTGAAGTTCAGCTCGGGGTGGATCTCGTCGTTGAAGTTGTAGCCAGGACCGCCGATGCCCTGACCGAGCGGGTCGCCGCCCTGGATCATGAAGTTGGGGATGATGCGGTGGAAGATGACGTCCTTGTAGAGAGGACCCTCGCCGGGCTTGCCGGTGGCGGGGTGCGTCCAC
>Ga0170475_110334341_pt1 | contig 12486 bp, 23 predicted proteins | sample Soicark_Litter_5_FD_111474 | JGI IMG/M metagenome (GOLD analysis project Ga0170475, IMG submission 111474) | Avena fatua rhizosphere microbial communities from Hopland, California, USA. Combined Assembly of 48 SPs | reverse complement strand
GGCCGTGGGGGGTGTTGGGGGTGAACGGCCGTGACTCGTGTTGAACACTAACCGCAGAGTGCCGTAAAGGCTAGATGCGTGTTCTGTTCAACTTCCCTGCAATTTCTTCACTTCTGACTCAAGCTCACCCAATCGGGTGTCCTGTGCCTTGTCGTACGCCGTGGGCTTCGGAGCGGGGGCCGGCGGGGTGGGCGTCGGCTTCGGCGCCGGGGCCGGATACCCGCACCACGAGCGCAGGGCGGTACGCGACGCGAACGCGGCCACGTTGCGATCGGTGCCGGACTTCTCCCCGTACTGGTGGAACTTCCACGCTGCCTTGATGGCGGGGTGGCCGGCCGCGTGGTCCGGGTCGGCGATCCACAGGAAGTCAGCCGCGTAGCTCGTGTGGTCCCGGTTGAGCCAGTAGTCCCGGTTGCAGTAGAGCCCGACCTTGTGTCCGGGGCGGAGCCGCTTCACTTCGCGCAGGAACTCGTCCTTCTCCGCGTTCGTCGCCCTGCTCCCCTGTCCGGCGGGGGGCGTCTCCCAATCGCAGACGAGCATGTCTCCTTCGAGACTCGCGCACCGCTCCACGAAGTACGCGGCTTGCGCCTTGACGTTCCCGCCGTGGAGGAAGTGATAGAAACCTAGGGCCACGCCCGCGGTGCGCGCGGTGGCCGCCTGCCTGCCCTGCTTCGGGTTGAGGTAGGTGGTTCCCTCGGTGGCCTTGACGAAGACGAAGTCAACGCCGGTGGTGGTGTAGGTCTCGTTGTTCCAGCCCGAGACGTCTATGCCGTTGATCATGCCTCTTACTCCTGATTCCAGCGGTTGCCGAAGAGCCAGTGACCCTTGACGGGCTTGTCGTCCGCCGGGGGCTCCTCCTGCTCCTGGTCCTGCTTCTGCTCGCCCTTGTCGTCACCGGCCGGTGCCGCCGGCGTGCCGTCCCCGTCGCCGGGCGCGGGGTGGAAGGGGCGGTCTTTCAGCTCCAGGAGCAGCGTCTTGATCTCGCCGAGTTCCGTCTTCGTCTCGGTGAGGGAGGTCTCCAGCTTCGTCACGCGCTCGTCATCGCCGGCGGCGCGTGCCTCCTTCACCTCCTGCTCGGTTTCCTTGACGTCCTGCTCCAGCTCCGCGGCTTCGGTCTGGAGCGCTTCTTTCTTCTCCGCGGTGGCGGTGGTGTCGCCCACGGTGGCCTCTTCTCTTCAGATGGTGGCGAGCTGCTAGATGACGTATCCGGCGGTGGCGAGCGTGAGCGCGGCGTAGGCCGCGAACGCCCAGTGCCGCGCACACTTCTGCTCGAAGCGGCGGAGACGTCGGCTCAACCCCCTAACGGTCCAACGGGGGAGGGGGATGGTGATGGTTCGGGTGTGGTGAGCACCGTGATGGGCCATGAGCTGTGATCCTTCGGCGGGGGTGAAGGGGGGGTGTTGGTTGTGACTACCAGGTACCCGGCAACGGCGGCGAGCGAGATGCCGATGCAGAGCACCAACAGACGAAGTATCACGGGGTGCGCTGCTCCGGTCTGCTGCTTATCACCTGACGGTCGGCGCCCGGCGTCGACTGCTTCGGCATGATGCCCGCGGCGCGCGTGAGCGCGAACACCATGTCGTGGATACGGCGCAGGGCTCCGGGGTCGGCTCCGTAGAAGATGGCGCCTTCTACGCGCGCCTTGACGAAGTCGACAACGGCCATGCCGTTGCTCTTCGCGAACTCGGTCCAGCGTGCACGCTGCTCGGGCGAGACGGGGATACGGATCATGTTGGGGTCGAGCAGCAACGACACAGCGTCCGAGTGTGTCTGACACCCCGTCGTATCCACGATGCGCTGTAGACGCGCGTGGACGTCCGCCGTGACGCGAATGCTCTTGGTTGCATTCTGTGTGGAAGGTGTGGTCATGGGAGCGGACGCTATACCTGCGCGTATACGCATGTCCACACGCTACGGGGGTCACTTTAGAAACCTTCGATCACATAATCCACACGTGTCGCAGTCGTGTTGGTCCGCGTGACCCACACGAGTGCACTTGTCGACGTGATGGACGTGAGAGCAACTCCGGTCACCGCCGTACCGGGCACGGTGGTCTCAGCGCACGCCACACCGCGGAACGTGGTGCCGGTGAGCGCGGTGTAGTTCACCGTGGCCGAGGTGGGGGTGTTGGCCGCCGAGGGCGTGATGAGCACGGAGCCCACGACGCGGTTGGCCGCCGAGAGCACGCCGTTCACCACCGTGTCCCCGGTGATGTAGACGCGCGCGGTGCTCATGAAAATCTCGTTGGTCACGTCGCCGTTGCTCGTCTTCGGCGAGCCGAAGAGAGAGATGCTCGCGCTGCTCGGGCTCGCGTTGTTGTACGGGGACGTGATGGCTGTGAGGGGGGTGGAGGTGCCGAGACGTGAGCCGGTGCCTGACGAGAGACTGCCGTTCTGCCACGTGACGCCGGAAACGGTGGGCGGGGTGAGATCCATGCCCACGGAGCCGCCACCCACGGCCACTTCGATACCGGAGCCGCTCGATGACAGCCACTCCGTGAGGGTGTCCGCGATGGACGTATGGACGCTGCCGTTCGCGCCGTAGACCGTGAGCCCATCGTTGTACGCGTTGCCGAACGGGTCGGTTCCGGCGGTGGCCGCGATGCTGAGCACGAGGTTGCCGTTCGCTGGGGTCCCGGAGTAGTAGAACGCGTTGCCCCCGAGGGACGTGCCGCCCCGGATCGTGACGTCGTTGAACTCCGCGTGCCCCGAGTTGAGCAACTGCCACCCCGAGACGCCGGTGACGAAGTTGCTGCTCTGGAGCGTGCCGCGCACGGTGACGTTGTTGAACTCCGCGGAGCCGTCCAGATTCACCGTCCAGCCCGCGGAGCCGGCCACGTATCCGGGCGAGCGCAGAGCAGGGCGCACGAGCACGATGCCCGCGGCCAAGTCGTCTTGGAACTGCACGTTTATCCCCCGTTCATCGCATGTCGATAGTGCCGTTCAGCCACACCGTGGCGGTGGTGGCCGCGATGCCCCCCGTCCACTCGATGACGAGCGGCTGCGACGGCTGGACCCACAAGTCACCGACTGCGGTGGCGCGGTTGCCCATCCATGTCTGTGCCACGACTTCGCCCCCGAGCGAGCCGCGGTAGACCGTGCACTGAGGTACGGGTGTCTGCGTCGTCGTCTGCGACGTGCGGACGTTGATCCCGCTCACGCGCCACGTGCGGAACGAGGGCGGCGTGAGCGTGACCGTGCCGTAGCCGCTCGCGTTCAGGGTCACGGACCCCGTGGCGTCGAGCGGCTGCGGCGCGGGGGTGGTCACGATGCGCCTCCGGTGGCGATGAGCTGGACCACGTTGGGCCCGCCCACCGCGCCGATGACCACGAGGGCGAGCGACGTGATCCACTTGAGCTTCGCGTTGTGGGCGGCCACCTGGACGGAGAGGGCGTCAACCTTCTGCTCCAGCTTGGCAATGGCGGTCAGAACCTGATCTTCCATGGGGGCCCCCTTACGCGGGCTCGATGATTTCCCACGCCACCACCGAGGTATCGGTGGCGTCCGCGGACGTGATGGTGAACGAGGTGCCGGCGACGCGCGCAGTCACCGCTATCGCCTTGGGCGCGGTGACGGTGCCGAGGGACTGCACAGTGCACTGGATACGGCTCGTGGCCGTGACGCGCGTTGTGTTGACGGTGACGGTGCCAGCCACGAGCGTGGCGATGCCCAACGCGGCGTTGGCGCCTTCCTTGACCTTGAGCCCCTGCCCGGCGGTGCCGATGATCAGATCACCGCCGAAGACAGAGAAGGTGCCGCCCGACTGCCCGGAGCCCATCGCGAAGAACCCCGGAGTCTGGAGCGCGTTGAGCCCGGAGCGGGTCAGGGTGGTATCTCGCGCGCCGTTGCCGGGGCCCCACGCCATGCCGCCATCCGCGGTGATGCGGAACCGGTCGAACGTGTCGAGCGTGACGATGGACGCGAACGCGGTGGTACCCGCGGCGGCTCCGGTCATCGAGTAGGCGCCGGTGGCCGTGACGCCCCCGCCGGTGACGGTGACGGTGTTGAAGGACATGTCCGCCCCTGCGCGGACTACGGGGATGTACGTGGGCGATGGCATGTCACTCGCTCCAGTTCACAGTCTCGACAGAGACGTCGGTGGTGCCGGTGACCGAGCACACCCATACCTCGTGCATGTGCTGCACGACGTACGGGACCACCGCCGGCCACCGCATCGCACCGCCCGCACCGGCCTGCGCACCGGCCTGCGAAGACGAGATCCAGATGTCTTGCGTGAGCGCGGTGATGGTGGCGTACTTCCGGCGCGGCTCCAGGGCGAGTGCCTTCACGCCGAACGTGGCCGTGACGCCCGACTCCGTCTTGTATCCGGGGTAGCCGGCCGCGGGCACTTCGCGCGTCTGCACGGGCCCGCACACGGCCACGTTGATCGGGCGCGTGGGGTCGTACGGCTCTTCGGCCTGGACGATCTCTTCCGGCTCCGGGGTGATGTTCACTGTGCTGCTCCCTTGACTGCTGCGGCTTCGGGTGCCGCCACCGTGACGGCTGCTTTCTTCACCGCGGCTGCTGTCTTCTGCACGGCCGGGCGGTTGCGGACGATCAGGAAGAGGCCACCGCCCACGAGCACCACCCCCGTGAGCCCGTACGCGAAGCGCATCCATATGGCGGGGGTGGTGAGCGTCGTCCAGAGATCCGGCAGCCAACCGAACGTGTCCTTCACCGAAGCGGCCACCGCGGCGCCGGAGTCCACCGTTCCCTGCGCGGTGGCGTCCGCGGCCCCCGCGATGGCTTCCCCGAGTCCCTGGTTTGCCACCGCGGCGATATCCGCCCCGGAGACGTCCAGGGCCTTGAGCATGTACCCGAACGTCTTCTGTGAGATGAGCGAATTCCAGTAGCCCTTTTCGTCACCGCCGTGGACTCCCGTCTTGCGCTGGAGATTCGCGGCGGCTTCCATTGCGGCGGGGTAGTAGGCGAGATATCCGCCGTTGGTCTTTCCCTCCCATGCCCCCCACCCCTGCTTCTTGTAAATCTTGTAGCCGTATTCGGCATTGCGGATCGGGGACACCCAATCCATTCCGCCATCCTTGGACTCCGCGAAGAAGTCCGGCCACGCGGCACGGCTGATCTGAAACAGACCGAAGTGGCCTTGCTTGTAGGTGTTGTAAATGAACGGGTTGCGGCCAGACTCCGCAGCCGCCACGGCACCGGCCATCCCCCATTTGTCCTGCGGCCACCCCGCGAGCGCGATGGACGCCATGAGTTCCTGCCACGGAAGGGTGTAATTGATCCCCTTCCACTTGTGCGCGGCGTAGGGGCCGTTGTTGCCCCCCGGCTGCGGAATCCCGTACTTGTCCTTGGCCACAACCCGCCCCCCGTCAGACCGCTACGCCGTACACCGGGGTGGTGGAAAGGCTCTGCGACGCGGCGACGTCGTCACCCACCACACCCTCGTTGCCGGTGGCCGGCGCCGGGACGAGAGAGCCCGCCTTCTTCGTCACGGCCGAGACCTGATCGGCGTGCTTCACCGTCCAGGCCGTACCGATGACGGTGATCCCACCGACCATGAAAACGCTCGGGCTCTTCGTGATCACCGCCACGAGCGACACGATGCCCGCGGCCGTGATGGTGGCCACGCGCTCGCTCGACTGGATGTCCTTGTTGTTCGGCTCCAGGCTGCGGATATCCGCCACCGAGGGAAGCGCGAACTGATAGGCCGCGTACGCCATGACGGAAGTCGCCAGGGGGATGGAAATTTCGGCGTCCGGCTTGAGTGCCATGGTCCGCCCCTCCTTATCGCTTGGTCTTCACGCGCAGGGCGGACGAAACCGGGCCCGGCGTTTGGTTGGTGGTATCCGCGGCCACGGTCACGGAATACGTGGTGTTGTGCTTGAGCCCGGTGAAGTCTCGGTACGGCTGATCGCTCGCTCCGGACGGGTGCCCGTTGAGATACCACCGGTAATACGTGGCTCCGGTGACCTTGTGGCAAGTCACGCGGAACGACGTGCTCTTGACGGCCGAAGCTTTGAGCCCGGTGGGCTTCGCGAGCTTCGTGGCGGACGTCTTCGCGGTAACAGACGACGACTTCGGGCCCGGCTTTCCGAGGGTGGTGTCTGCGGCCACCTGGAACTGATAGGTGGTGTTCGGCTGGAGCCCGGAGACGGTGAGCGAGTGGTTCGCGGCGTCGGTCGAGCCCACGTTGGTCGACGCACCGGAGCGGTACGCCCGGTAGTACCCCGCACCTTCCACGGGGTTCCACGCGAGCGTTGCCGAGGTGGCGGTGACGCTCGTGACCTTGACGCCCGTGGGCGCCTTGAGCGTCGTGGTGCCGGTGGCCGCCGCTTCGATCACCGGATACGGGCCCCCGATGGGCGGTTGCCCGGCGGCGGCCAGTGCGGCGCGCGCGATGCTCGCTTCCGACTTGTCGAGCGAGCGGCGCGCGAGGAACTCCCCGAGTGCCGCGTAGACCGTGGCCGTGTCGTAGCCCGCGTTGCCGAGCAGCTCCGCAGCCTTCTGCGTCCACTCCGCGTTGTCGTCGATGGCGTTGGGGTTCGTGGCGTCGGTCGACGTCGAGCCGGTGTTGCCGGTGACGTCGGTGGAGCCGCCGGCGGTGTTGAGCCCCGCTTCGGTGAGATCCGGGGACGTGTAGGTGCCGCTCGACTGGTCCGGCGCGGCGGCGGCATCCTGCTTCGCCTGGTACCACCGCCACCCCACGTACACCGCGGCGAGCCCCGCGGGTACGTAGATGTAGACCTTCTTCAGCTTCCCGGCGCCGGGGACGTCCACGGTGCCTTCCAGGAACTCAGGCACGTCACATCACCCCGTCAACGGGCACGCCGTAGTCCACGCCGGACGGGTCCGGCGCGCTGCCCAACTCGCTCACCCACGTGTTCGCGGCGAGCTGGCCGAGGATGGGCGTACGGGTGTACGCGCCACCCACGAGCGGATCGGTGGCCGTGACCGGTGGCACCCGGTGGTCGTAGGTCTGCGCGGTCTTGTCCTGGTAGAGCGGAGTGTGGACGAAGTAGTCCGACTCGAAGCCCCAGTGGACGCGCGCGCCGTACCGGTTCTCGAAGTTGTCGCCCTCGGGGTTGCTACTCGCGTAGCTGTTGGTCCCGGCAATGAACTTGTCGGCACCGGGGCCCGTGGGTTCCGCCCACATCTGCTTCGGAAAGTCCACGAGCCGCTCAAGGAACGAGGTTCCGGCGACGCCCACGGGGTTCGCGCGGTGGTACGGAAGGGAGTCGTCTCCCGCACCGTGCACGCTCCGGATACCGGCCCCCGCAGTCGAGCCAGGGAGCGACCCCCGCGCGCCCCCTGCGAAGCTCGTGTCCACTTCCGCGTTGTGGGGGTCCCCGCTCGTCCAGGCCGGGGCGAACCCCGCCGGGGTCGAGCCGCTTCCCACCGGGGTCATGGACGCGCGCGGAGCGTTCCACCCCTCGTCAGGCTGGCCGGCCACGATGGCGCGCGGAACTCCGTCTTCGAGGGTGAGCCCCTCGTACTCCGTGCCGAGGTCCGGCGCAACGCTGATCTCCTGCGCGCGGGCATCGGGCACGCCATCGGGACCAGACGGCTCGTTGTGCGTCTCGTCCGGTCCGCCTTGGTTCACCTTCGGCCTGTCCGGCGCATTCATGCGCAGGAGGTTGCCGCTGTAGGAAGCCATGGCCGGCCCCTCCTTCCGTTCAGCCGGTGAGCGTGCTCTTGACCTTGTTGAGCAGGCCGTTGCCGATGGCGAGCCCGATGGCGAGCCCTGCCCCGAAGATCACTGCCTGTGTGAGGTTCTTGGACATGTCGTCACTTCCTCACCGGGGACGCCATGGCGGTCCCGAGAGCGCCGGTGAACAGTCGCCGGATGGCGTCGATGACGCCCACGGTCTGACGGCCAGGAAGCAGCACGGTCGTGGCCATACCGATCCCGATGATGCCGACGCCGAACTTTTCTACGGTTGTCATGGTTCGTTACCTTTCGTTGAACCACTTGAGGGCGGATTCGGCAGGGGACGGCACGGCAGGGTCCACGCGGACGAACACGACGGAGACGAGCGCGAGATACGCGAGCCCCACCGCAGCACGGGGAGAGACGCGTTCGGCGCCCGAGAACAACACCGCAGCGATGGCGGTACCGATCGGCACCTTCCAGTCCATCGGCTGATCGTTGAACACGACGCGGTTGGCGAGCGTGAGCCCGCCAATGGCCAGGATTGGGCCGGTGGTCTGCGCCATCACGCCCACCCCCGATACCGGCGGATCTCCCACCCGCCGGTGTTGGCCATGAGGTTGTCCATGGTGTCCCTCTGCACGTTTCGCCTGCTGTTTTGCTGGCCAATGCCGTGCGAGCCATCGGTGAAGATGGCCATGTGATGGGCGTTCACAGCGATGTCACCCATGCGCGGCACCGAGACGCGCACCCAATCCCCCGAGGACAGGTACGAAGCCGTGGTGGACCCACCGGGCGGTGATATCCCGGTGTCGAGCAGCCCCTTGCCCGCGAAGCTGGAGCAGTCGCTGTGACCCTTGGCCCATCGCTTGTCTTGGCTGTACGTCTCGCCCGCGTGCGCGGACAGGGACGTGATGAACGCGGACGGACGCTTGAGCGCCTTGGGCACCTTCGCGAGCCGGTACACCCCGTGCCAGTCCGACGAACCGGAGCCGCCGGGCGTGAAGTTGGGGTCCGCGGAGCCGTCCGAACCGGTGATCACCTTGCCCTCGGTGCTCACCGCCGGCGGCGAGCCGCTCGTCACGTCCTTGAGCGCCTGGACGGGAGAGACGCCGCGCAGGGCGGCATAGAGCAGCACTCCGCCACCGGCCGCAATGGCCAGGTGCAGACTGCTGATCTCGCCCCCCTGCTGCGCCATCGTTCAGCCCCGCAGCTTCGCGAGCAGCTTGCCGCCGAGCAGGGTTCCGCCGACGAACCACAGGATCTTGCCGAGGTCCGGCATGATGAGATTCATGTCTTTTCGCCTTTCTCCGCAGGTCAGAAGGTGCGCAGGGGCCAGGTGCGCGAGCGCCTGGCCGTGCGTCACCTACCGCCCGTGAGCTGCTTCGGGTCGTCGTTGACGGGGCTCATGTAGTTCTTGGTGATGGCGAGCGTGTGCGCGCCCGAGCCGCCGATGGTGCCGATGAGCTGGACCGCCGTGGACGGCGTCACCGGCTGGTACCGGAAGCCGTTCTCAGCGCCGGGAGCGAGCCCGAAGTCATCGAGCCAGTGCAGGACGAAGATTCCGTCCGGCTTCGTGTTCGCGGTGGCCGTGGCCTCCGCCGCGGCGCTCAGGCCGTAGTCCTCGGACATGAGCGTCTCCCACGTCACCGGGGAGCGGCTGAACATCTTGACCTTGTCCACTTCGATCTCGAAGAGGGACGGGAAGTCGCTCTCACCCTGCGCGCGCGAACCGGTCGAGTCGCGCAGCTCGAAGACGAGCAGACGGAGCAGGCCGCCGAAGGTGGCCATGCGCTGATTGAACGAGCCGGCCGAGAGCTGGATGGTCTCCACGTCGGTGTACATGAGCGAGCCGACGCCGTTGGGGGTCGGCGAGACGCCGTTGCCCTTGTAGTCCCGGTTGTCCGAGGTGGCCCAACCGTGCTGCTGCACCTGGACGTTGATCGACGCTGCGGCGGTCGGCGCGGTGCTGTAGACCGTGGCGCTCGTGTTGATCGTCATCTTGAGCTTGAAGGTGGCCGACGCGTTGCGGTTGGGCAGGGAGCCCATCGCGTCACGCTTGCGCACCTGGATCGGCACGCGGAGCACGAAGCGGTACGAGCCGCCCGTGGCGCCGGAGCCGGTGGTGACGGTGAAGGTGCCGTTCGCCTTCACGTCTGCCTGGTAGACGAAGCCACCGAAGCGGTTGAGGACGTAGAGCTTCCAGCCGTCGAGCGGGCCGAGAATCTGCTTCCCGCCGATGTCCTCCACGATGACCGACTGGAGCACGGAGAAGGGGCCGTCCGCCTGGAACGCGGTGGCCGCGGAGTTGCCGGCGGTGGTGGCCGTGACGCGAATGAGCGCGCCGGACACGTAGCCGTCCACCTGGAACTCGTACGGCGTGAGCACCTGCGTGCTCGTGTTCTGCGTGACGGTCTGCGAGTAGGTCTCAGATTCCAGGGTTCGCGTGCCGGTGACGAACGGTCGAGCCGCCACCACCTGCTGCTGCTTCCCCTTGGCCTGCGCCTTGGCCGGGGCCTCGGTCGCGGTCATGGTCATGGGTCCTCCCTTGGTTGCCCGGCAGGGCACTTTGTTTTGCAGGGGAACATAGTCAGTCGCCCAAGGCAACTAATTGGGCAAAGTCAAGGACCGACGACGCACAACGTGCGGTCTGACCTGCGGATGTAAAGCCAGTGGTACTTGGGGAGACGTGAGACGACGTCCACCACAAGGTCAGGGTCAACCCCGCCGATCTCCCCGAAGCGCTGCTGATTCCGCTTGTCCGGGTCGTACGCGAGGAAGAGGTGTTCCGCCTGGTCGTACATCTCCAGCGGCACGAGGGAGGGGCGCTGAGTGGCCGCCCACAACCCGCACCCCACGGACCGACCCTTCGTCCAGATGCGGACGAGATCCGGCTTGAGGTCCATCTCTCGCACGAGCGAAACGGCTTCGTCGTCAAAGATGATCGCGTCACCCTTGACGTAGAGATCCCGGTGCATCTTGCGAAAGATCATCTCGTGGCGCGCTTCGTCCAACTCGGGGTTGCTCGTGTGGTTCGGCCACACGACGAATCCGGGCGGAGCCTCCCCCACGATCTTCGAGACCTGCGGCGGCGGCGGGTACGTGAGCACGCGCTTCCAGTGGTACCGGACCATGAACTGACCCACGGTCTTGTCACGCGGCTTCATGACGGTGACGTAGCCCTTGAGTTCCTTGCTCGTGGAACGTGCGAGCAGGGGCAGAGCAAGGTGAGTCTTCCCGGAGCCGGTTGGGCCGATGAACGAGACGTGCTCGCCCGACCGGTACCGCCACCTAGTCAGAAAAGTCGTGCGGGGAACGAGCTTCACCGCCGGCCGTGGGCCGGTCGGAGTCGTCTTCCGTGGCATCGTGCTTCACCTCCTCGTCCGTCCCCTCGTAGTCCGCGAGCCGGGCGGCGTACGTGATGCAGTCGCGTTCGAGCTGCTGCACGCGATGCCCAAGGGTGAGGACCTGCGCTTCCGCGAGGATGAGCGCGCGCGTCGTCTTCAGTGCCCGCTCTTCGGCTGCGGCGTACGCGGCTTCGGCCGATACCTCGTTGGGCTGCTCAAGCGGCATCGGGTGCCTCCTGCTGCTGCGCGGCGCGCATCGCGTCGGCGCGCTGGATGAGGATGGCTTCGACTTCGCGCTTCGGCTTCGCGCCGACCATGCGCGCGAGGTTCTCGGGGATGCGGTCGTGGTTGTGCATCACCTGGACCACCCCGAGACCCACGATCGCGGCCACGGTTGCCCAACCGCCTGCTCCGCCCAACTTGTCCAGGGCGGCGGCGAGTTGCGGTGTGTCCTGCGCGACGGTGGCGAGCGCATCGGCCAACGGGTCCACGAGATCCGAGAGCGTGTAGGCGTCCACCGGAGAGACGAACGAGAGCGCCATGAGCGGCATGCCGGCGGCATCGCGTATGCCCCGGACGTGCCGCGCGTGCTGCTCCTGGAGCGCCTTGGGCATACCGGCCGCGCCGGTGCTCGTGCTCTTGCTCCTGGAGCTGCTCGCCGGTGGGACGGTGGCGGTGCGGCGTCCGGCATCCTTCCTCTTCTTCCGGAAGGTGCCGTCCGTCTTGAGCGCCGGGGTGCCGTCCGGCTTCGCGGCGTGCAACTCCGGATCGAAGACGTCGCCGGCCGCGTCGGTCGCGGGCTCGTACAGGGTCTCGGGTGCGGTTGCGGTAGTCACAGCAGGAACTCCGGGTTCGGGTAGAAGTCGGGGTCTGACAGGCTGAATCCGGCGTCGTAGAGTTCCTCGTTCACATCGAGGTACAGCCGGAGTTCACCGAGGGTGGGCATGCCGTTGAAGAACAGATAGGCGCACTCGGTCTCGCGCTTCTGGAAGCGCACGGCTTCCGCCTTGGACGCGTACGGCTTCTGATCACACGAGCCGTCCGCGAGCGAGATGGCCACCCACCGGTTCATCCCTTCGTCCCCGTGGACGACGCGGAAGAGGTTGAGATGCTCGAAGGCTCGTTGGGCGCGCGCGAAGCTCTGGAGCGGGTCAACGGCCATGCGAGCCACCCCGTCCGCGCATCACGGTGGCCGCTTCGGTGAGCAGCTTGTGAGTGGTGCCGTACGAGCGGCCGAATTCCGCCGCTACCTGATGAACGGTCAAGCCCCGTTCCTCGTACGCGCGTCGCATGTCTTGCCGCACCTGTATGCGCTCGCCACCGGCGAGGATCGGCGCTCGCTTCACTGGCCGGCCCCCGTTCGCTGTGAGCGGACGAGCAGGCACGCCACGAGCAGCGCGGCGACGCAGACACCGGTGAGCGCGATGTTCAGCGTGACCTGCGACTCTGCGGCTTGTCCCACCTTGCGAACAGTTGCGCGGACGTCTTCCGCAGTCTCATGCGCATGCATGATTTTAGCTTCGAAGGG
>Ga0170475_107064858_pt1 | contig 12489 bp, 12 predicted proteins | sample Soicark_Litter_5_FD_111474 | JGI IMG/M metagenome (GOLD analysis project Ga0170475, IMG submission 111474) | Avena fatua rhizosphere microbial communities from Hopland, California, USA. Combined Assembly of 48 SPs | reverse complement strand
TTCAACGGGGTCGACATCAACATCGGACCGCCGCCGTACCCGCTGGAGTACATCCTGCGGGACGCGACCGGTCCGGATGGCGCTTATCACGGTCGGTACGGGCACAAGACGTCGGTCATGGTGGATTACCCGTTCATCACCGGGCGGTCGACCCCCGACTCGTTCCTGACCGGCGAAAAGATTATCGAAGTTCTGGAAAACGGCCTGACCCGTTGGGGCTGGTAAGAGATTTTCGCGCTACCCCAGGAGGAGGGTCACGTGGCTGGCAGGACCGGCAAGGTCGCGATCTGTGAGCAGCTGCTCGCCGACGGGATCACCCATGTCTTCGGCAATCCCGGAACGGTCGAGCAGGGGCTGCTCGACGAGTTGGAGGCGTACGGCGGGTTCGAGTACATCCTGACGTTGCAGGAGACGGTCGCGGCGGGCGTCGCCGACGGCTACGCCCGGGCCACCCAGCGCCCGACCCTCCTCCAGCTGCACAGCGGTGTGGGCCTCGGCAACGGCATCGGCATGCTGTACCAGGCGATGCGGGGCCACGCGCCGATCGTGTGCATCGCCGGCGAGGCCGGTGTGAAGTACGAGTCGATGGACGCGCAGATGGCGTCCGACCTGGTCGCGATGGCGCGGCCGGTCACCAAGTGGGCGGCCCGGGTCACCGACTCGGGCTCGGTGGTGCGGATGCTGCGCCGGGCGATCAAGATCGCGATGACCGAACCGCGCGGCCCGGTGTTCCTGTCGCTGCCCATGGACGTGCTCGACGGCGAGACGACCGAGCCGGTCGTCCCGACCGTCATCCCGTCGACCAGGACCGTGCCCACGGGCGATGTGGTGGGCCAGGCGGCGGAGCTGCTGCTCGGCGCCAAGCGGCCGATCATGCTGATCGGCGACGGGGTGGCCACCTCACACGCGCAGGCCGAGGTGACCGCGGTCGCCGAACGGCTGGGCGCGGACGTGTGGCTGGTCGACTCGTCCGAACCGAACATGGCCGCCAGCCACCCGCTGCTGCGGGGCGCGACCGGTCACATGTTCGGCCCGGTCAGCCGGTCGGAGGTGCAGGACGCCGACGCCGTGCTGATCGTGGGCACGTACGTGTTCCCCGAGGTGTTCCCCGAGCTGTCGTCCCCGTTCGCGCAGGACGCCAAGATCGTGCACATCGACCTGAACGCGTACGAGATCGCCAAGAACCACCCGGTGACGCTCGGGATCGTGGCCGATCCCAGGTCGACACTGTCGGCGCTGCTCGGCGCGCTGGACGTCGTCGGCACCGACGAGGACAAGGCCGCCGGCGCGGCCCGGCTCGCGGCGAGGCGAGCCGAACCCCAGAAGGCACCACCCGGCGAGAACTCGGTGATGGCGGCGTTCCTCACCGAGGTGGCGGCGCGGGTCCCGGAGGACGTGATGGTCTTCGACGAGGCGCTCACCGCCTCGCCGCTGGTCGGCCACTACCTGCCGGCGAACCTGCCCGGACACAACTTCATCACCCGTGGCGGATCGCTCGGGGTCGGGTTCCCCGGTGCGGTCGGCATCAAGATCGCGCACCCGGACAAGACCGTCATCGGCTTCAGCGGTGACGGCGGCTCGATGTACACCTACCAGGCACTGTGGACCGCCGTGCGGTACGACGTCGGTGCCAAGTTCGTGGTGTGCCACAACAAGAAGTACGAGCTGCTGAACGTCAACATCGACCAGTACTGGAAGGACGCGGGCATCCCGGCGCACAAGCACCCGACCGCGTTCGACCTGGCCGCCCCCGGCATCGACTTCGTCGGCCTGGCCAAGGCGTTCGGCGCCAACGGCTGTCGGCTGGAGAAGGTCGAGGACGCGGCCGAGTGCGCTGAGGCGATGCTCTCGACTCCCGGCCCGTTCCTCGTTGACGTCAACACAACCGACCTGATCTGGAGATAGTGATGACCGTAAGCGCGCCGGTGCTCAGCGAGCAGGCGATCAAGGAATTCGCCGTGGCCTGGTACAAGGGCCTCGACGAGCACATCCCGCTGGAGTCCGCGCTGACGATGCTCGTCGACGACGGTCTGGAGATGCGGTTCCCGGAGGTGACCGCATACGGGCACGAGGGGTTCGCCGACTGGTACAAGGCGGTCACCACGCGGTTCTTCGACGAGGAGCACAGCGTCCGGTCGGTCGACGTGGTGTCCATCGTGGACGGATCGGCCGAGGTCAAGGTCGTGGTGAACTGGCAGTGCCGGGGCCACGACGACCAGGACGCGCGGAGCAAGTGGTTCGGCTTCGACGCGTACCAGACCTGGACCGTGGTCGGCGGCCCGGACGGCCCGCAGATCAAGGTCTACGGCGTGGACCGCCTCGACGCCATGCCCGGGTCCGCGGAGCTGTGACGCGATGTCCAATGTAGACATCATTCTGACGATGTACAAGTACTTCGGTACCGGCGACATCGACAGCATCCGGACCGAGATCCTGCACCCGGAGATCGTCTGGCGGGTGCCGGGCCACCACCCGCTCGCCGGCGCGCACACCGGCAGCGACCAGGCGCTGGCGTTCCTCGGCGAGATGGCCGGCACCGGGATCGACTTCACCGAGATGCACTTCGGTGAGCTGGACAACGGCATGGTGGTGGAGAAGCACATCGGCCGCGTCAAGCTCGGCGACGAGGACATCGAACTGCCCGCCGCGGTCACCTACGAGATCCGCGACGGCAAGATCGCCGAGGTCCGGGTGCACTCCTTCGACCAGCACGCGCTCGACCGGTTCATCTGGTCGGTCAAGAAACTCAAGCCCGTGTCCGAGCGGCTGACGGCCTGACAGTCCTGGAGGGACAAGAGAAATGCTGAGCACCGCAGAGATCGTCAACCAGTACTACGAGCTCGCCAACGCCGGCCAGTGGGACGCCTGGTGCGACCTGTTCGCGCCCAACCAGGTGATGGACGAGCAGCTCGCCGGCCACGTCGAGACCCAGGACACGCTTCGGGACATGATGAAGGGCTTCCCGGACATGTACTCCGCGTTCGAGAACCGCCCGCGGCACATCGTGGTGGACGGCGACACCGCCGCGGTCGTGTCGCACATCCACGCGGTCACCCACAAGGGCGCGACCATCGACGCGAACGTGGCGAACTACTTCGAGACCAAGAACGGCCAGATCACCTACATGGCCAACTTCCACGACACCGTGCCGTTCGCGGTGTTGAACGACAAGTAGGGACCACCGTCATGGAGGAGTACGACTACGTCATCGTCGGCGCGGGCGCCGCGGGCTCCACCCTGGCCGCACGCCTGTCGGAGGACCCGGGCACCAGCGTGCTGGTCCTCGAGGCCGGTGGTGACTTCATCCCGTTCGATGTGGACAACGCGCCGACCTGGTTCAAGATGCTGGGTACCCCGTACGACTGGGGGTACGCCAGCGTTCCGCAGCCGGGCCTCAACGGCCGCGCGTCCTACGAGCCGCGCGGCCGGATGCCCGGCGGCAGCAGCAACCTCTACATCATGATGCACATCCGCGGCCACGCCTCGGACTTCGACAACTGGGCCTACCAGGGCGCGGCCGGCTGGTCCTACGCGGACCTCGCGCCGTACTTCGCCCGGCTGGAGTCCCAGGAGGACCAGACCGACCCGCGGATCGGCACCAGCGGCCCGCAGATCGTCACCAACGCGGGCAAGCACGAGCCCAACCCGATGTCCCAGGTGTTCCTCAACGCCTGTGACGAGCTGGGCTTCCCGCGGACCGAGGACTTCAACGGTCCCAACATGATCGCCGCCGGCTGGCACCACATCGATGTGAAGGACGGTCGTCGCAAGGGCGCCCTCGCCTCGTACCTGGAGCCGTCGCTCGGCCGGCCCAACCTGACCCTGCGCACCAACGCGCAGGCCGGGTGGCTGACGTGGGAGGGCGACCGGTGTGTCGGCGTGACCTACCGCCAGGACACCGGTACCACGCCCACCGGCGAGGGCCGCCGGCTGGCCGAGGTGAGCGAGGACGAGCCGGGCATCCGGTCGGTCCGCGCCCGCCGTGAGGTGATCGTGTGCGGTGGGGCGATCGAGTCGCCGAAGCTGTTGCTGCTGTCCGGCATCGGCCCGGCCGACACCCTGCGCGACCAGGGCATCCCGGTCGTGGCGGACGTTCCGGGAGTGGGCGAGAACTTCCACAACCACGTGCTGGTCGGGCTCATCTCCGAGACGAAGGACCCGGTCGAGCCGGGCCGGCAGAACCTGTCCGAGGCGGCGCTGTTCGCCAAGTCGGACCCGGGGATGCTCGCACCGGACCTGCAACTGGCGTTCGTGCACGTGCCGTTCGACATCATCGTCGGCCAGCAGCACCCCAACGCGGTCAGCATGCTGCCCGGTGTGGTGCGGCCCGCGTCGCGCGGCTGGATCCGGTTGGCCTCGGCCGACCCGTTCGACAAGCCACTGGTCAACCCGAACTACTTCGGTGACCGGTCCGACCTGACCCGTCTGGTGCAGGCCGTGGAGTTGTCCCGGGACATCTTCGCCACCACGGCGTTCCAGTCCGTGCTCACCGGCGAGATCATGCCCGGGCCGGACGTGAAGGGAACCAGGGCGTTGACCGAGTTCGTGCGGAACAGGGCGGACAGCTACCACCACCAGGCCGGCTCGTGCCGGATGGGGATCGACGACATGGCCGTGGTCGACCCGAGGCTGCGGGTCCGGGGTGTCAACGGCCTGCGCGTGGTCGACGCCAGCGTGATGCCGGCGGTGCCGTCGGGCAACTGCCACACCGCGATCCTGGCCATCGCCGAGCGCGCGGCCGAGCTGATCAAGGAGGACAACGATGGGTGACCTGGTCCGCCGGCTCGACGGCCCGCTGGTCGACGCGAAGATCGCCGTGCTGGTCGAGGGCGACTGGTTCGAGCCGGAGATCTTCTACTACCAGCGCCGGTTCGCCGAGGAAGGCGCCGAGGTACACCTGCTGACCCGGATGTGGGGCCAGTCGGAACTGACCTTCCTCGGGCACGAGTACCGCGCGCCCCTGGTCGTCACGGAGTCCTTCGAGGACAAGAACGTCGGCGACTACGACGCGATCATCGTACCGGGTGGCATCGTGGCCGACCGGCTGCGGTTCACCGAGGACGTCACCAAGATCCCGCCGGCGACGGAGTTCCTGCGCAAGGCGTTCGCCGAACCGTCGGTGCTCAAGGGCATCATCTGCCACGGCATGTGGCTGGTGGCGCCGGCTCCCGAGCTGGTCCGCGGCCGTCGGGTCGTCGTGCACAACAACCTCATCGGTGACGCGAAGAACATGGGCGCCATCTACGTCGACCAGGACGTGGTGGTCGACGGCGACGACCTGGTGACCGGCCGTACCGGCCAGCACGCGCACGTCTTCTCGCACGCCATCATCGAGCAGCTCCTCAAGAGGCGGTCATGACCGCCGCGCGGACCATGCTCTGGTCACACGTCGGGCTCAACTGCCGGGACCAGAAGGCGACCGAGGAGTTCTACAGCCGCTGGCTGGGGTTCGAGCGCGTGCGCAAGGTCAGCGCGGACGAGACCGACGTCATCTTCCTGCGCAACGGCCACGTACTGCTCGAACTGTTCCCCGCCAACGGGGACCCGCTGTTCGAGTCCACGGCGGACGGACCGCCGAACCCCGGGGTGATCCGCCACCTCGCGTTCCAGACCGAGGACGTGGACGGCTTCCTGGCCGAGCTGGGCGACGAGGCCCCGGTCTCCCTCGGCCCCCTGGACTTCAAGGAGTTCATCCCGGGGTGGCGCACCGTGTGGCTACAGGACCCGGACGGCGTGATCGTCGAAGTGAGCCAGGGATACCGCGACCAGGACTAATGGAGGGAACAGAGAAAATGGCGGACAACCTCGCCTTCACGTGGGCGGACACCATCGCCGGCTACATCGTCAGCTTCGACAAGGACACCCAGACGATCGAGCTGGAGACCAGCGACAAGCGGCGGTTCAACGTCGAGGTGGACGGCTCCAGCGCGGAACTGCTGCGCAACCTGGGGGAGCCCTACCTCGACGCCAGTCAGCACCTGTTCGACATGCTGACCCCGGGCCGCTACATCATCGCGTACGGCATCTACTACCCGACCGCCAACGGCAACCTCCGGTACGTCGCCAAGTCGCTGCAGCTCATGGGCCGCGGCGCCAGCGACTACAACTTCGAGGACGCCAGCTGGTGGACCCGGCAGATCGACCAGCTCGCGTCGTTCTACCGCCGGGCCCAGTTCGGCCAGAACCAGCCGGTCGACTACCGCAACTACCGCACCGAACTGCACCTCGGTGGCTCGAAGACCGACAGCCACGTCCAGGAGACCGACACGATCTCCCGCATGGTCTTCGGCATGGCGTCCGCGTACATGCTGACCGGCAAGGACGAGTACCTGGAGGTCGCCGAGAAGGGGACCGAGTACCTCCGCGACCACATGCGGTTCGTGGACAAGGACAACGACGTCACGTACTGGTACCACGGCACCAAGATCGAGGGCGCGGTCGAGACGAAGCTGTTCTCGTCCGAGTTCTCCGACGACTACGACGCCATCCCGATGTACGAGCAGATCTACGCGCTCGCCGGCCCGATCCAGACCTTCCGGGTCACCGGTGACAAGCGGATCCTCGAGGACACCGAGGGCACGATCCGGCTGTTCGAGAAGTTCTTCCGGGACTACGAGCAGGGCGGCTACTTCTCGCACGTCGACCCGATCCTGCTGTCCCCGCACCACGACTCGTTGGACTTCAACAAGTCCCGCAAGAACTGGAACTCGGTCGGCGACCACGCCCCCGCGTACCTGGTCAACCTGTTCCTGGCCACCGGCGAGGAACGGCACGCGGACTTCCTGGAGCGCACCTTCGACACGATCGCGGAGCACTTCCCGGACTACGACAACAGCCCGTTCGTCAACGAGCGGTTCCACCGCGACTGGTCGCACGACCAGGAGCACACCTGGCAGCAGAACCGCGCGGTCGTCGGGCACAACCTGAAGATCGCCTGGAACCTGATGCGGATGAACGCGCTGCGCCCGAAGAAGGAGTACCGCGACCTCGCCGAGAAGATCGGCAACCTGATGCCCGCGGTCGGCAGCGACCGGCAGCGCGGCGGCTGGTACGACGTGGTCGAGCGCACGCTCAAGTCCGACGAGAACGACTACCGGTTCGCCTGGCACGACCGCAAGGCGTGGTGGCAGCAGGAGCAGGCCATCCTCGCGTACCTGATCCTGGGCGGCGAGACGGGCAACCCCGAGTACCTCAAGCAGGCCCGTGAGGCGGAGAGCTTCTACAACGCCTTCTTCCTCGACCACGACGAGGGTGGCGTGTACTTCAACGTGCTGGCCACCGGCCTGCCGTACCTGCTGGGCACGGAGCGGCTCAAGGGCAGCCACTCGATGAGCATGTACCACTCGGCCGAGCTGTGCTACCTGGCCGCCACGTACACGAACCTGCTCGTCACCAAGGAGCCGCTGCCGCTGTACTTCAAGCCGCTCCCTGAGGCCAGCCGCACCCTGCGGGTGGCGCCGGACCTGTTGCCGCCCGGCTCGATCGAACTGCGGGACGTGGAGATCGACGGAAAGCCCTACGAGGTGTTCGACGCCAAGACGCTCACCATTGAGCTGCCGGAGTCCTCGGAGCGGCTGACAGTACGTGCCACGGTCGTCCCGACGGACCGTTGATTCCGCGCCGAGGGGTAGGAGGCGTGTCAGATGAAATCGAGAAAGCGAATGGTGGGTGAGGTTGCCGTAATCGCGTTGTCCGGGGGACTGGACAGCCATTCGGCGGCCGAGATCCGCGACAAGGTCACCGGGCAGCTGGCCGACCACGAGCACGTGGTGGTCGACTTCTCCGGGGTGACCTGCGTGTCCAGTGCCAGCATCCGGGCGATGCTGCTGATCTACCGGCAGGCACAGGCCCTCGACCGCACGGTCGCGGTCGTGGGGCTGTCGCCGGAGGTGCGCAACGTGTTGTCGGCAACCGGGTTCCTGCACTTCTTCGTGGTCGCGGGGTCGGTCGCCGACGCCGTGACCGCGGTGGAGGCGAAGGGGGTGAACCAGTTTGAACGCGCCGCGTCTGTTGCGTGACCGGATCGACTCGTTCCCGACGCACAACATCGCCGGTTACGGTGTGCGCCCGGGCCGTACCGGGCCCTTCGGCGCCACCCTGGTGCCCGGCGGGGTGAACTTCGCGGTCTACGCGGGGAACGCCACGTCGGTGTCGGTGGTGCTGTACAAGCTCGGTGACGCCGACCCGACCGCGGAGATCGCGATCCCGACCGACTTCCGGGTCGGTCGGGTGTGGGCGGTCACCGTGTTCGGCCTGGAGTACGAGGACCTGGAGTACGGGTTCCGCGTGTACGGGCCGGAGAACGCCGGGATCAACGACCGGTACGACCCCACGGTGGTGCTGAGCGACCCGTACGCGAAGGTGCTCGGCGGCCGCGAGGAGTGGGGCAAGCTGCCCGACTACGACCGGCAGTACCAGCACCGCGCCCGGTTGGCGTTCGAGGACTTCGACTGGGAGGGCGACCGTCCACTTCGGATCCCCACCGAGAACCTGGTGGTGTACGAGGCGCACGTGCGCGGCTTCACCCGCCACCCGTCCTCGGGTGTGGCGAACCCGGGCACGTACGCCGGCCTGGTGGAGAAGATCCCGTACCTGCAACGGCTGGGCGTCAACTGCGTCGAGCTGCTCCCGGTGTTCGAGTTCGACGAGTTCGGCAACAGCCGGCTCAACACCGACACCGGCGAGATGCTGCTGAACTTCTGGGGATACAACACGGTCGGGTTCTTCGCTCCCAAGGCGGGTTACGCGGCCACCAGCCGGTTCGGCATGCAGGGTGACGAGTTCAAGAACATGGTGAAGGCGCTGCACGCGGCCGGCATCGAGGTCATGCTCGACGTGGTGTTCAACCACACCGCTGAGGGTAACGAACTCGGCCCGAGCATCTCCTTCCGGGGTCTGGACAACCAGACGTACTACATGATGACCCCGGACGGTTACTACTTCAACTTCAGCGGCACCGGCAACACGGTGAACAGCAACAACCCGATCACCCGGGACTTCATCGTGTCCTGCCTGCGCTACTGGGCCGCCGAGTACCACATCGACGGCTTCCGGTTCGACCTCGCCGCGGTCCTCGACCGCGACGAGAACGGCGTGCCGTTGGGCAACCCGCCGCTGATCCAGGCGTTGGCGCACGACCCGATCCTGCGTGACTGCAAGCTGGTCGCGGAGGCGTGGGACGCCGGCGGCCTGTACCAGGTCGGCAGCTTCCCCAACTACCACCGTTGGTCGGAGTGGAACGGCAAGTACCGCGACACGCTCCGGAAGTTCCTCAAGGGCGACGAGGGCATGATCGGTGAACTCGCCACCCGCATCGCCGGCTCCCCGGACCTCTACAAGGGCCGTGGGGCACGTGCCTCGATCAACTTCGTCACCTGCCACGACGGCTTCACGTTGGCCGACATGGTGGCGTACAACGACAAGCACAACGAGGCCAACGGCGAGAACAACAACGACGGCGCCAACGACAACAACAGTTGGAACCACGGTGCCGAGGGACCCACCGACGACCCGGAGATCGTGAAGGTCCGGGACCGGCAGATGAAGAACGCGATGCTGTTGCTGATGACCAGCCGCGGCGTACCGATGATGCTGTCGGGCGACGAGGTCGGGCGTACCCAGAAGGGCAACAACAACGCGTACTGCCAGGACAGCGAACTGTCGTGGTTCGACTGGTCGCAGGTGGAGACCAACTCCGGCCTGTTGGAGTTCGCCAGCAACGTGACCGCGTTCCGGCTGGCCCACCCGGTCCTGCGGGGCGCGCACCACCCGAACAGCATCGACCCGAGCGACTGCGGTCACCCGGAGGTCAGCTGGCACGGCACGAGGGCCTGGCAGCCGGACTGGTCGCCGGGCAGCCGCGTGCTGGGCATCATGTGGTGCGGTCACCACCTGGACGTCGACGCCAGCCCGGACTACGTGTACGTGGTGGCGAACTCGCACTGGGACGCCCACGACGTGGAACTCCCGACCGTGGACCCGGGTTTCGTGTGGCACCTGTTCGCCGACACCGCCCAGGACGACCCGGGCGCGTGTGTCCTCGGCAACGAGGAGCCGCTCTCCAACCCCAACTGGTACACGGTAAGCCCGCGCTCGGTGGTCGCGTTGGTCGCGCGCCCCGTTTCTTGAGGAGGAAGAATGACCTTCACAGCCGCGTTGTCCGTCAAGGGGGACACCGCTGTGATCACCCTGATCGGTGATCTCGACGACGCCAATGCAGCCCTGTTCCGGGACAAGGTGGCCAATGCCGCCCGCCAGGGCATCAGCCGCCTGGTGCTGGACATGACCCAGCTGGACCGGCTGTCCGCGGCCGGCCTGCGTGGCCTCGCGTTCTGCCGCGAGAAGATGGGCGGGGACGTGGACATCGTGTTCGTGTCGCCGAACGAGGACGTCCGCTCCGCGATCGAAGGGGTCGGCTTCCAGCTGAGCGTGACGATCGCCGACTCGGTGCCCCAGTAGTAGACAGTAGACAGATGCCATGTCCGACATCGTGGGCATAGCGCTCGCCGGCGGGCTGGGGGTGCGGGCACGTCCCCTCACCCTCAGCTCGCCGGGTAGCGTACGAGCGAAGGCGGCGGTCAAGCTCCTTGGCCGCCCCCTCATCGACTGGCAGGTCCGCGCGCTCTCCGCCCAGGGCGTTGCGGACTTCTGCGTGGTCGCCAAGGGACGGGAGAACCGGTTCCAGATCCGGGACGTCCTTGGCTACGGCGACCGACACGACGTGCGCGTCCGGTACTCCCGGCCGCGGCACGACCGAAGCAACGTGGGCTCCGGCGAGTCGACACTGCGCCACCTGGAGGTCTGGGACCTCGACGGGCTGGCGCTGGTGTTCCCCACGGACTCGGTCTTCGAGTTCGACCTGGGTGCCATGGTCGACGCGCACCGCAGGAGCGGCGCGGTGTTGACGGTGGGCTCGGTGCGTTATCCGGCGCGGACGGTCGCCGGCAAGTACGGGATGATGGTCCGTGACGACGACGGCTGGTGCCGCCGGTTTCTGGAGAAGCCGACCCTGCCGACGATCCAGACCGCCGTGGGGGAAAACAACCCGCTGGTCGACACCAACGCGGGCCTGTACCTGATCGACTGCCGGTACTTCCGGCAGCTGCTGGCCACCGGTGGCCTGGTGGGGATGCTCTCCAGTCGACTCGACTGGGGCGGGGACCTGCTGCCGTGGCTGATCGCGACCGGGGCACCCGTGCTGTCCTGGCCGATCGAGCGTTTCGGCGACCTGGGCAGCCCCAGGGACTACCTGCAGACGGTCCAGTCGGTGCTGACGGGGGACTACCCGGACCTGGCGAAGATGCTCCCCGCACCCTTCGCCGACGACGTCTGGGTGCACGAGTCGACCCTGCACCACCGTGACCCGGCCACCGGCCTCACCCTGGCGGACAAGGTCCGCGCGGGCCTGGTCGACCTGGGTCCCGGAGTCCGAATAGGACGGGACGTGGAGATCGGCACCGGCGTCCGGATCACGAACTCGGACATCGGCGACAGCGTGGACGTCGGCCACAACGCGGTCCTGCACGGCGTGGCCATCATGGACGGGGCGATGATCGGCCCGTACGCCCGACTCACCGACACCTACGTGGGAACGATGACGGAACTGGCCTCGACGGCGACGGCGCCGACGGTCACTGACGGCTACACGGCGATCGGTGACGGGGTGCACATCGGTCGGGGCGTTCACCTGACCGCCGCGAACATCCCACCGGGTACCACGATGACGGGCTGCGAACCACTGACCGCGTGAACCTCCACAGGAGACGCCCCATTACGGCCACGACAACTAAAAAGACGACTTCCGTCCTCCCATTACCGACGGGTAATGGGAGGACGGAAGCCTGACCAGGAGCAGGATCGCGCGACCAACGGCACCCCGTCGTGTCGCGCGTCTCTTGGCGCCCCGACCACCTGGAGAGAGGAGTCGCCGCAACCGATCCCGCTGAACTCGGCCGCCGGCCCAACCAGCTGCCGAGCCTGTGTTGAGTACCCGCCCACCCCGCCGGGCCCGCTGGCCCCAGCTACCCGGCCTGATGTTGCTCGCCCAACCCCACCCGGTCCGTGGGGCCGTCCGGCCCCACGGGCTCACCACCACGTATCTCCACGCTCGCGATTCGGTCCCCCGCCGGACCACCCAAGCCGACCCGCCGGCCACAGCCAACAACCATTCGGCCCAATTCCACAAAAATCGGTCCACCGCTGTGGATCCCTCGCCGGATCCCCAGCCAACCGAACAGTTATGTCGCGACGAGGGTCCCCCGCATGGGGGATCCCTGTCAACAACTGAAGTCAAACCTCTGGTAAATCGGCCGCTCCGATCCGCACTTGTCCAGCTTCCCCGAGACGAACGTGACACCACCATGACGCTGAGTCCCACCTCGGTTCCGCCGAGTCTGAGCACTGTTCAGTTGCTCGTCTTCCTGGGTCAGCTCGCCGGTCTTCTGGTACTGGCGACGTTGGCCGGGCGTGCCGCCGTACGCCTGGGTTTCC
>Ga0170475_127317725_pt1 | contig 12490 bp, 20 predicted proteins | sample Soicark_Litter_5_FD_111474 | JGI IMG/M metagenome (GOLD analysis project Ga0170475, IMG submission 111474) | Avena fatua rhizosphere microbial communities from Hopland, California, USA. Combined Assembly of 48 SPs | reverse complement strand
TCTGCTTCCGTGAGCGGGCGTTGCGCGGTGAGTTGCCCGGCGTGACGAAGTCGAGCTGGTAATCGGAGGGTGTTGTTTCATGAACATGACTGATCCCATCGCGGATATGCTGACTCGTATTCGTAATGCAGTTTCTGCGCGCCACGCGCGGGTGTCTGTCCCGGCCTCGAAAATGAAGTTGGCTATTGCCCGTGTTTTAAAAGAAGAGGGATATATCAGAGATATTGAGATCCTCAAGGATAACCCTCAAGGAACCATTCGCATTACTCTGCGTTATGTTGATAAAACGCCAGTGCTAACGCAACTGAAACGGGTAAGTAAACCAGGTCTGCGCGTCTATACAAAGCGAGCGGGTATTCCTCGTGTACGTGGCGGACAGGGTATCTCTATTCTTTCAACCCCTCAGGGACTTATGACGGGCCGCAAAGCCTATCAAGAGGGCCTTGGTGGTGAAGTCGTCTGTTACGTCTGGTAGGCACTTCTTTACCACTTACCAGGCGAGCACCAGCTCTGATCTATACGGACAAAAGAAACGTAGATCTGAGCAATCGCTTCGCCGGGGAGCGTAAAGAAACAGGAGGATTTTACAATGTCTCGTATTGGACGTGCTCCAATTCCTGTGCCGCCAAAGGTACAGGTGACCTGGACTGATGAGAATTTCGTGACGGTTAAAGGCCCCAAAGGGGAGCTTTCGCGCCAGATCGACCCGGAAATCACGCTGGCCCTGGAAGATGGCAGCGTGAAGGTTTCTCGGCCATCAGATAGCAAAACACATAAATCAAAACATGGCCTCTATCGCAGCCTGGTCAATAACATGGTCGTAGGGGTAACAACTGGATATACCAAGCAATTAGAGATCCACGGCGTCGGCTATCGTGCTAACAAGGTCGGGTCTAACCTGGTTATTCAGGTGGGTTTCTCCCATCCTATCGAGGTTCAGCCCCCTGACGGCATTACCCTGACCGTTGATGGTGTTGATCCAGCGACAAAAGCAACCAGGATCAGCGTCAGCGGTATCGATAAGCAAGAGGTTGGCCAGGTCGCGGCATCTATTCGCCAGTTACGTAAACCAGAGCCATATAAAGGTAAAGGTATTCGCTATACTGGTGAGGTGATCCGCCGTAAGGCTGGTAAAGCCGGGAAAGTCGGTGGCAAGAAGAAATGATCAAGCAATTTAACGCAAATAAAGCCCGGTTGAAGCGGCATTTACGCCTGCGTAACCGCCTGGAAGGAAAAACAGGGCGTCCTCGCCTGAGCGTTTTCCGTAGCGGCAACCATATCTATGCACAGCTTATCGACGATACTACTGGTCGCACGCTGGTAGCAGCCTCCTCCCTGGAAGAGGCCCTGAAAGATTTCAAGCCAGCCCCACAGGCTGCTCCTGTCCAGAAATCTGAAGATACATTTGAAGCCCAGGAAGTTGAAGTAGCAACCCAGGCTGCTCCAGTGAAAAAGGGCGCAAAACCTGCGGCGAAGCCGAACAAAACCTCCGCGAAAAGCGGGCGTACAGTCCAGGCCAAAACCGTGCTTCCCACAGCAGCAAAGGGTGAGAAGAAGACCCCCGTTGAGGCCCTGGCAGCCATTGCAAGCAATCATAAGGTTGCCCTGGCCCGTGAAGTTGGCAAACTGGTGGCTCAGCGTGCCAAGGATCAGGGTATTGAGCAGGTCGTCTTTGATCGTGGTGGCTATCCCTATCATGGGCGTGTGGCCGCGCTTGCCGAAGGTGCTCGTGAAGTGGGCTTGAAATTCTAGAGCCTCTTTTCCGCGCAGGTAAACAACATGGTTAACGGCAGTTGCTTGAGCGGAATAGGGAATAGCGAGGAGAAAAGATGGCAAAGATAGATGCTTCAAAGCTGAGCCTTGAAGAGACAGTTGTGCAGGTAAGCCGTGTCTCCAAGGTGGTCAGAGGCGGTCGCCGTTTCAGCATCCGAGCGATAGTGGTTGTTGGTGATCGCAACGGCCATGTCGGCTACGGTTTAGGGAAGGCCGCTGAGTATACTGAAGCGATTCGCAAAGGCGTAGAAGACGCCAAGAAGCGCCTTATCGAAGTGCCACTCAGTGGCACTACTATTCCGTTTATGGTGAAGACTCGTTTTGGCGCTTCAGAAGTTATGCTAAAGCCAGCTTCCCCTGGTACTGGCGTCATTGCAGGCGGCGCTGTTCGCGCTGTTATGGAGGCTGTTGGCATTCGTGATATCCTGACCAAGTCTCTTGGTAGTACCAATGCCGCTAATACCATTAACGCCTGTCTGGCAGCATTGCTCGAACTGCGCTCACCTGAGACAGAGGCAATGTTGCGCGGGAAGACTGTCGCCGAAATTGTTGGTAGAAAGCAGGCGGAGCGCCTGGCTGTGGCCGCGGCAACTGCTGCCGAGCAGGCAGCCCAGGCTCGTGCTGCTCGTGAAGAAGAAGCTCGCGAAAACCGCTCCTCCGATCGCGGTCGTGGCCGTGGTGAGCGCGGTGACCGTGGTGAGCGCCGTGATCGTCGTGGTGGAGGCGGTGGTGATCGCCGCCGCCAGAGCTAGTGCAAAATCATTGCGAGAAAGGGGCGCAGGAACTCTCTTGTTCCTCCCCCCTTCTCTCGGATTTGTTGAAGATGCGCTAGGAGGTACAGAGATGAAATTACGCGTGAAATGGGTCAAAAGCGCAATCGGTTATGCGCAGGACCAAAAAGATACAATCCGTGCGCTAGGATTACGTAAACTACAACGCACAATAGAGGTAGAGGATAATTCTGCGATGCGCGGCATGCTTCGCAAAGTGAGCCACCTGGTACAGGTAGAGGAAATAGTCTGATGAAACTCTCTGATTTACGTCCAGCTCCTGGATCACATAAACATGAAAAGCGAGTCGGTCGTGGACATGGCTCAGGCCGAGGCAAAACTGCCGGACGTGGTACCAAAGGCCAGAAGGCTCGCACTGGCGGCACAATCCACCGCGCATTTAATGGTGGTCAGACGCGCTTATCCAAGCGTCTCCCCTTTTTGCGCGGCCTTGGTAATAGCAATCTTCCATTCCGTAAGAATTATGCTATTATTAATCTGGGTGATCTCTCCGTCTTTGAAGCTGGCTCTTCAGTAAACCCTGAATCTCTGGTTGAACAGGGATTCCTGCGCAAATCTGATGGCAAAGGCCTCATAAAAATCCTGGGCGAAGGCGAAATTGCGCAAGCCATTACCGTGCGAGCGCATAAATTCTCCACCAGCGCACAGGCCAAAATAGAGGCAGCAGGCGGTACTATCGAGATCATACCGGTCAGAGTCTACAAGAAGACAAAACGCCGTAAGGATGGAGACCAGCAGGCATCTGGCCACCAGCAAACTCAGGCCTGACGAAAATGGAAGTACCTGGAGAAAACTTCCAGGTACTTTCAAGCGTTCTACCTGGTAAGAATGGTTTTGTTGAGTCGTGAAAGGAGACCCCCATGTGGGAAAAACTGCGCAGTATCTGGACTATCCCGGATCTACGCAAAAAGATTCTTTTCACCCTGTTGATTCTGCTGATTACCCGGATACTGGCAAATATTCCCGTGCCGCTGACGCACGATGAAACCCAGGCTCTGGTCAATCTCTTCTCATCGGGTGGAAATCAGAACCTTGGCCAATTACTTGGCCTGCTAGATGTCTTTTCAGGTGGGTCACTACAGAAATTCTCGATTGTTGCGCTTGGCGTTTATCCTTATATCACGGCAACTATCGTCATGCAGCTTCTTCAACCGATTATCCCGGCTCTGGAGAATATGATGCGCGAGGGCGAAGCTGGTCGTATGCGTTTTAACCAGATTACCCGCATCATTGCAGTTCCTCTGGCCTTCTTACAGGCCCTGGGACAAGCTGCCATATTTGTCAAATATAATGTGTTGACTAACTTTGGCCTGTTCGATGCTACATCCTGGCTGCCTTCACTTTCAATCTTGATGGCTCTCACTGCTGGCACTATGATTATGGTCTGGCTGGGTGAACTGATCACAGAAAATGGCATTGGCAATGGTATCTCTTTGATTATCTTTGCTGGTATCGTTAGCAATATTCCTAACCTGATTGGCCAGGGCTGGAACGCCAGTGTGTCAGGAGGCAGTAACAGTGGCGGCATTGTAAGTATTGTCACTTTTGGTATTATCGGCCTGATTACCATCATTGGGATTGTCTATATGTACATGGGACAGCGCCGTGTACCAATTGAGTATCCTACCAAGCGTATGGTTGGACGTGGTTTACTCGTTGGCACCGCGCAACGCACGTACATCCCTATGCAGGTCAACAGCGCTGGCATGATCCCGCTGATCTTTGCCCAATCCATGTTGATCTTCCCGGCAGTGCTTTCCCAGTATCTGAGTACCAGCAAGGTTGGCTGGCTGAGCGGTATCTCAACCTGGGTCGCGAACTATATTGCCAATACTACCCTGTGGTATTACTGGGCGATCTACTTTATCCTCGTCGTTGCCTTTACCTACTTCTATGCTTATGTAGTCTGGCAGCAACAGGATATTCCAACCAGTCTGCAAAAGCAGGGCGCGCATATTCCTGGATATCGTCCCGGTGAAACGACACGACGCCACTTAAACGATATTCTCAACCGCATTACTCTGGCGGGTGCGCTTTTCCTGGGTATTGTTGCTGTGCTCCCATTCTTCACCACTGTAGGAGGCAATCAGCTACTTAGTAGCGCTGCTATCCTGATCGCAGTTGGTGTCGTACTGGATACCGTCAGGCAGATTGAGGCCCAGATGGTTATGCGCAACTATTCGGGCTTCTTGACCTGAGCTCAACGCAGAGCAACTACCATCGGAGGTAAACGTGGAAATCATTCTGATCGGGGCGCAAGGATCAGGAAAAGGAACCCAGGCGGAGCTGCTTGCGCAGACTCTCGGTATTCCTCATGTCTCCAGTGGAGATCTGTTTCGTAGAGAGATTGCAGATAAAACTGCTGTAGGGAAGAAGGCCAAAACCTATATAGATCGGGGGGAACTGGTTCCCGATGATCTCACTGTTGCTATGGTCTTACAGCGTTTGCAACAGCCAGATTGTAAACCCGGGGTGCTCATGGATGGCTTCCCTCGCACAATCGCTCAGGCCAGATCCCTGGACGGAGGCCTGGAAAATTTCGATAGACAGATTAACGCCGTGGTCTATCTGAACGTTCCTCGCAAGGAATTGTTGCAGAGACTATCTGGACGCTATATCTGTAGAGCGAACCAGCACGTTTATAACATCTACTCTCGTCCACCTGCGGTACCGGGAGTATGTGATGAAGATGGTAGCGAACTCTACCAGCGCTCTGATGATGTTGGAGATGCCGTGGAACGGCGCTTAAACATCTTCTTCAACCAGACTATTCGCTTGTTAGACTACTATGGCGCGCAAGGGAAAGTTGTCGAAGTAAATGGAAATCAAGGCATTGAAGAAGTGCATCAGGCGCTGGTAAACTCAATACGCCAGCATATGAAGCAAGCGTAAGAGCCGATAGGCAGCTTTTTGGGCTACAGAGTTACTCAGCCTTCATCTGAGCGTTTTTAAACCAGGAGAGGTCGAGCAAAACTGGCCTCTCGACTTTTATCAACGTTCATGCTATAATTCGCAGTTGGCTGCAGCAGTTTAAACTGCTGCCATTTTATCACTCTCTATCACTCAATACGCAAGTCTCCAACCTGTTGGTTACTTGCGTGAGAGCTATACATGTTCTGGCTCGGACGGAGCCATCAGCATAAAGCTGAGAAGCCCCTGGCTTCTAACACTTCTTTCGGATGGATGAGTTGCATACTTTGCAGTTTCTTTTGTCTGTGCGAAAAGGAGGCCCGGGGTCGTTCCTATTGGAATCATCTCTCGTGCAGCCATTGTTTATGAGAAAGGATGCTATGGCCAAGAAGGACGAAATTGAAGTTGAGGGTACTGTCCTTGAAGCCCTCCCTAATGCCATGTTTAAAGTTGAGATTGATGAGCAACACCAGGTGCTTGCGGTGTTATCCGGGCGTATGCGCATGAACTTCATACGCATCGTGCCAGGCGATAAGGTGAGAGTTGTGCTGTCTCCCTATGACCTGTCACGCGGTCGTATTACATGGCGGGCAAGATAGTGAGGTAGGTGGAAGTTTCCGAGCTCCTCACCTTTCCGGTTCCTCTTATTGACTAGCATCTAATGATGGCTGTGGCAGGTGGACGAGAAATAGATGGAAAATCTACTCAGCGGCTGGAGCGTTTACCTGCACCTCTTGATGAGTTTTATCTATATATGTTGGAGGGCAAGTTCATGAAAGTACGTGCCTCTGTCAAACCGCGTTGCGAGCATTGCAAGATTATCCGACGTAATCGCGTTGTGATGGTGATTTGCAGTAAAGATCCGAAGCATAAACAGAAGCAGGGTTAATAGTGAGTCTCGATCGTTCAGGGCCTCTCGGGGAGAATGAAACGCCTGTCGATCGATGCTCGTAGCTGGAGGAAAAGATGGCTAGAATTGCTGGCGTTGATATTCCACGCGAGAAGCGTGTGGAAATTTCGCTATGCTATATCTACGGGATCGGCCTGACCACGAGCCGCAAGATCCTGGAGCGAACGCGCATTAGTCCCGATACACGAGTAAGAGATTTGACTGAAGAAGAAGTCAATCGCCTTCGTGAGTTTATAGACCACGAACACAAGGTTGAAGGGGATCTGCGCCGCGAAGTAGATATGAATATTAAACGGCTGATTGAGATCGGCTGTTATCGTGGCATGCGCCATCGTCGCAATCTACCGGTGCGCGGTCAGCGCACGCGTACCAACGCACGCACCCGCCGTGGTCCCAAGAGAACGGTGGCCGGTAAGAAGAAAGCGGCGAAGAAGTAACGCCGGGGAGGTATTGCAAGTATGGCAGACAAGAAGAAAACAACAGGCAAGCCCAGGCGGCGTGAACGCAAGTCGATTCCTCGCGGCCAGGCGCATATTCAGGCTACTTTTAATAATACCATAGTAACGCTGACCGATCCCAATGGGAATGCAATCTCCTGGGGTAGCGCTGGCGGCCAGGGCTTTAAAGGCTCGCGCAAAAGCACTCCTTATGCCGCTCAGGTAACCGCTGAGGTTGCTGCACGCAAGGCTATGGAGCATGGGCTGCGTCAGATTGAGGTCTTTGTGAAAGGACCCGGCTCTGGACGCGAAGCTGCCATTCGGTCACTGCAACAGGCAGGCCTGACTATTACCGCTATTACTGATGTCACACCTATTCCGCACAATGGCTGTCGCCCGCCGAAACGGCGTCGCGTGTAACCGTGCTCTGTGCGCGTTGAGGAGGGTTAGAACTACATGGCACGTTATACCGGCCCCGTTTGCAAACTTTGCAGGCGTGAGGGGGTAAAACTCTTTCTAAAAGGCGACAAGTGTATCACTAAATGCACGCTTGAGCGTCGCAATACTCGACCTGGCCAGCATGGCTCTGGTCGCCCACGCAAGGCTTCGGGCTATGCGTTGCAGCTCCGCGAGAAGCAGAAAGTGCGCCGTACCTACGGAATCCTGGAGCGCCAATTTAGCAAACATTTTGAAACTGCTGCTCGCCGTCCTGGTCGCACAGGCCAGACCTTACTGGAAATTCTGGAGATGCGTCTGGACAACCTGGTGTATCGCCTGGGCTTCGCTGATTCGCGCGCACAGGCCCGCCAACTTGTTTGTCACGGTCATTTTGCGGTCAATGGTCGCAAAACAGATATCCCCTCTTTTATTGCAAAACCTAACGATGTAATCAGTGTCCGCGAGCGCAGCAAGGGTCTGGAATACTTTAAGATCCGCGAGAAGCTCCTGGGCGATAAAGGTGTACCTGCCTGGTTGAGTCTGGATATCAATGCGTTGTCTGGCCGCGTGGCGTCGTTACCCACCCGGACGGAACTCGAACTGCCATTTGAAGAGCAGATGGTAGTTGAATACTATCAGCGCTAAGTTGATTAGCGGAATCCCTGTCAGCGTCAAAGTAGGGTTTCCGCAGGCAGTGGTCTGATGAGGTGTAGGCCGTGGTAGGAAAAGAAAGGCAGGTTTGACCTTGCAAGAATTGATTCTGCCTCGCATTAAAAATACCAAAACGCAGGGGAATTATGCGAGCTACGATATTGAGCCTTTAGAAGCGGGATATGGCATGACGCTGGGCAATGCATTACGACGTGTCCTGCTCTCGTCACTGCCTGGCGCAGCAGTGACTTCTATTCGTATTGACGGAGTACAGCATGAGTTTCAGGACATCCCCAATGTAATGGAAGATGTCACCGATATCGTGCTGAATATCAAGAAATTACGGCTGCGCTCCTTCTCTGACCATCCCGTTTCGATGCGCTTGGAAGTTTCGGGAGAGCGTGTAGTGACTGCTGCGGATATCGTGGCTCCTAGCACGGTAGAGATTGTGAATCCCGATCTCTATATCGCAACTCTTGATAACGAGAACGCTCGTCTCGAAATGGAACTCGTGGTAGAGTCTGGAAAAGGCTATGTCCCTGCCGATTCAAAAGAAGATCAACCTATCGGGGTTATTCCCGTAGATGCCATTTACACGCCAGTACAGAAAGTCAACTACTCTGTTGAGCATACTCGCGTGGGGCAAATGACGAACTACGATAAGATCGTGCTGGATGTCTGGACTGATGGTACTATCCCGCCAGATGAGGCTTTGCGCCAAAGCGCTGATATCCTGGTTCGCCACTTTACACAGCTTTCTAATTATCGCGCCACTCTGGTTGAGCCGGAGAAGCCGCCCCTGAGTAGCATGCCGATCCCGCAGAAGATCTATGATACTCCCATTGAGGAGTTGGATCTCTCGGTTCGCGCCTATAACTGCTTGAAACGCAGCAATATTACAAAGGTTGGCCAGGTGCTCTCGATGAATGAGGAAGATCTGCTGGGTGTGCGAAACTTTGGTGAGAAGAGTTTGCAGGAACTTCGCGAACGTTTACTTGCGCGGAATTTTCTGCCAAATCCACGCACCAGCACTGTTGGGGCCGACATGGACGGCGATCACGAAATGGAGGCTTGAGTTGAGGCACCGAGTTGCCGGTAATCGAATGAGTATGCCGATCGGGCGCAGACTTTCTGCACGCCGCAGTTTGATGGCTGGACTCATTCGCTATGACCGTATAAATACTACTGAGGCACGCGCTCGTGCTATTCGCGGCGAAACGGAGAAACTGATAACCCTGGCTGTAAAAGGGCGTCGTGCTGCCCTGGAACACCTGGCATCTGTTGTTTCCGATGATGAAAAAGCTCTGAAAATTTTGGAGTTTGCCCGCAAGGGTCGTTTCTCGCTCTCTTATAAGGTTGAAGCTAACGAGGAGCGCGGGGAAATCGGTCTGCCGCCTCTGACTGCAAAGGGCCGTAAGTTCCTGGAAGACAAACATAAAAAGCGCCGAGGCGAGCTTCTGGATATTATCTCAAATGAGGATGATGCAGAAGAAGCTCTACGGGCCGCTTATCAGGCGATGGTTATTGAACTCCATGCCCGCCGCCAGATATTGAAGTCACTACCAGACGAACTGGTTGTCAAGAAGATTTTCGACGATCTGGCCCCTCGTTATACCGGACGCCCAGGTGGCTATACACGTATTACCAAGCTGGGCAAACGACAGGGCGATAACTCGGATATGGCGCAAATCGCTCTGGTTTAGCTGGATGTGGCAGGAGTGAAAGCAGAAAATCGGGAGTCCCTGCTCTATGAGTAAGCTGGCATGTGGCGTTGAATATGATGGCACTGACTATCATGGCTTTCAACGTCAACGTGAGACCCACGGACCAACCATCCAGGGCACACTTGAAGCAGCTATCGCTCATATCTCTGGTTCAATCTCGGCGGTTTCCGGCGCTGGTCGTACAGATGCAGGAGTACATGCCAGTGGACAGGTGATCCATTTCTCTGCCGACTCTCATCTCGCTCCACTTGTGTGGCAGAAGGCGCTTAACGCACTCTTACCTACTTCGGTGTCAATACGCTGGGTACAAGAGGTTCCTGAGCGCTTCCACGCTCGCTATAGTGCCAGAAGTCGCTCCTATCGCTATACAATCTGGAATGATGTGGCCCCCAGCGCTCTGCGGACCAGGTATAGCTACTTCCGCCCAAAGGCGTTGGATACAGACCTGATGCAGGCCGCTTGCTTATTACTACTGGGGCGCAAAGATTTCGGAGCTTTCGGGAGCAGTCCTGATGAGCGTAATCCTTTAAAACCGGGACCGCATTCTTGCGTAAGGACTATGCATAAGGCGGAGTGTATCCGCCAGAACGCACTTATATATTGTGATTTTACTGCGGATGCTTTTCTCACGGGGCAGGTTCGCAGAATGGTTGGCACGCTGCTGCTGGTGGGGCAAAAACGTCTGAGCCTCGACGAATTTGCCTCCATTGTTCAGCAGGTGCGCAAGACACACCCCGGTTCAGCGGCTCCGTCGCATGGGCTGTGCCTGGTAGGGGTAAGTTACCCTGACGAGTTAGGGCTACTCGGTTTAGTCAAGTAAGTGAAAGTGGTTGGATACTAAAAACAGTACCGATGAAAAAGCACTCTTACTAGCTGCAAGCGAGCTGCACTTCTGGCTATAGAGCAGGGTTAGGTGTAAGCCTGAGTTCATCTGTATGAACTTCGTTTGGAGAACTGGAATGAAAAAAACGTATAGCGCCAAAGCCGCTGATCTGGACCCACAGTGGTATGTAATCGACGCTGAAGGGCAGATTCTTGGCCGTCTGGCATCGCAGATCGCGCAAATTCTGCGTGGCAAACACAAACCTACTTTCACACCGCATATGCCGTGTGGCGACTTTGTGGTGGTAATTAACGCTGAAAAAATCGCTGTTACTGGCAAACGCCTCGATCAGAAGATTTATTATCGCCATAGTCAGTATCCTGGTGGCCTGAAAAAAACGACCCTGCGCCAGACTCTCGAAGGCCGCTTTCCTGAGCGCGCCCTTCAACACGCGGTCAAGGGTATGGTCATGCACAACCGACTTGGCGCAGTGCTGATGACCCACTTGAAGATCTATGCTGGCTCAGAACATCCTCACGGCGCTCAGAAGCCTGTGCCGTGGATGGGCCCGCAAGCATTATTAAAGAAGCCTGCTCAGGATACAAAGGCAGAAGCAGAGTAAAGAAGAGGAGATCTTACCTTGGCCGATACCATCAAAGGCGAGTATTACTATGGTATGGGACGGCGCAAGACGGCTGTTGCTCGTGTGCGTCTCTTCCCCAATGGTGATGGCAATGTTGTTGTAAATGGGAAAAATGTTCAGGTGTATTTTGGGCAACGCGAAGCTCTCAATTCAACTGTCATCGCCCCACTTCGCTTGCTGGAAATTGCCGATCAGTATAATATGACGGTGCGCGTCGTTGGCGGCGGCACCAGCGGCCAGGCTGGCGCAATTCGCCACGGTGTGGCTCGCGCTCTGCTACGCCTCAATCCAGAGTGGAAGGCTGCCTTACGTAAGGCTGGCTTTCTCACTCGCGATCCTCGTATGAAGGAACGTAAAAAGCCGGGCCTCAAACGTGCCCGTAAGGCTCCTCAGTATACGAAGCGTTAATTCTTCTGCTATTGTGGATTGCCTATTATCAGTCATCCCACTTTTTTTTGGCAAAGGGAAGGTGCAGGTATGACTCAGAGAAGATAGGAACACTCGTTCCTTTTTCTGGAGCGTTTTGTGAGCGTGGGCTGCACCCACACTCACAAAACGCTCCATCCTTCTCCTGGATGGGGAACAGCCGTTTTGGCCTGATTTTGCCAAATCAGGGATGAGTCATACTTTTGTTTTTATCAGCTACTGCTTTCATTCTCCTATTGCCCTATGAAAGGCTGCTGCATAGGTTGGACGGGCTATTAACTCCTGGTAAATCACGCCCATCCGCTCTGGAGCATAGGGCATCCCTTGCTCTATCCACCACTGAATAAGAGAGATCGTCGAGGTAATCAGATGATAGGCTGCGATTTCTTGCGGAACAAGACTCTGGGGCTGTGGTGGGTTTTGATGAAAAACACTCTGCGTTCCAGCCTCGATGATCCTGCGTAGCATGGTCGATGATGCACGGCTACTCAATAAAACATGGACAACTTCGCTATGCTCCTGAACATACTGGAAAATCAATATACCAGTAGCGGCGTTATTCTCGCTCATTGGTGTTTGAAGCAGGCCTGTCAGCTCATCTAGAACCAGGTCCAGGACGTCTTTAAGCAGCGCGTCCTTGTCATGGTAATGGCGGAAAAAGGTGGCATAGCCAACTTCTGCGCGATCGGTGATATCGCGGATAGTAATGGCCTCGTAGCCTTTTTCTAGCGTCAGTGCTATCAGAGCCTTGGCTAGCAATTTTTGCGTGCGTTTTACCCTTCGGTCCTGCATATCCATGAATGACCTCCAGTTTATGTCAGAGGTACTCTCCGCGTTTTATGTAAGCGAGAAAAGAGGGCCTGCTGGCGTACCATTTGTCAACAACCAGGAACGCCACTCGCTCGCAGTTAGCGAAAGCGCCCGGGTGAATGGTATGTTGTTGGTATAGTATCGCATATTTTCT
>Ga0170475_100290730_pt1 | contig 12490 bp, 12 predicted proteins | sample Soicark_Litter_5_FD_111474 | JGI IMG/M metagenome (GOLD analysis project Ga0170475, IMG submission 111474) | Avena fatua rhizosphere microbial communities from Hopland, California, USA. Combined Assembly of 48 SPs | reverse complement strand
TTTCCTCCGTCGATCGACACACCAGCCGTGCCCAGCCCAGCTTCCCGCGATCAGCCCTTGGTGCCGGTGGCGCCGGGATCGACATCCAAACGCGCAGGCAAATCATCATCGAGCTGCTGGATGGATTCGTCGATGACTGGATCGCCAACCCGTGGTCGCTACGCTCGGCCGAGCCCGCCGCGGTACCGTCGCTCGAGGTGTGGGGCATGTCGATCTCCAGTCGTCTCGCCGTCGAATTCGTCACCAGAACGTCTGAAATATAGCCAACCTCGCCGAGCATGTCGCCGAGGTCGGCCGGGCTGTTTCACACCCGCCCGCAAGGGGTATCAGTGCAGTCGTCCCGGCAACATTCGCGCTTTCCGGACGGTCCGACAGCAACGGAGAAATTCATGAGCTCAGCGGAGAACCTGCCGCATTCCGAGGAAGAACGGCTCGACGCCAACTCGATGCCGTACGGTCCCGGCGGCTCGCAGGACGACGTCCTGGATGGCGATGACCTCATCGGCATCGGCGGCGACGAAGTTCGCGAGCACTCTGAGCCGAATGGGTCATCGCAGTAGCGGCCGCGGCACCCTGCCATCGGCCGTGTGAAAAAGCCGAGCCACCACTCACTGCGGGGCGCAATTTTCGATCCAGGGGTAGGTGACAGATGGTTGTCAGGTTCGTTCAGTGGACTTTGGACGTGCGCGATGTCGGACTGATGGCGGATTTCTGGTCCAAAGCGTTGGGGTACCGGATCGACGCCGGAGGGGACGGCAACGCGAAGCTGTATCCACCGCAGGACGCGCCGGGCAACTCGGCGACGATGTGGCTGCAGGCCGTGACTTCGGACAAGCACGGCAAGAACCGCAACCACCCCGATTTGCGGCCGGGTGATGGCGATGTCGAGGCAGAGGTGGCGCGGTTGACCGCCCTCGGAGCGCGGCACGTCGATGTCGGGCAGAAGGAGTCCGATCCGTTCGTCGTGTTGGCCGACCCCGAGGGCAACGAATTCTGCGTCTTACGCCGAGACCCGCTCTCGGCCTGACGACATCGGCGTCGGCCTGCGCGTTTGGATGTGCCCTGTGACGGATACCACTGCACTACAAGAATTGCTGTGACATCCGGCCTTTCGCCAATGCACAGCGACGAACAAAGCCCATGTTGGGAGGATGCAGATGGCCGTTCCGGAGTCGTTGCGCGTCGTGGTGACCGGCGGTGCAGGTTTTCTCGGCAGCCATCTGTGCGAAACGTTGCTCGATCGCGGCGCCGAGGTGCTCTGCCTTGACAACTTTCTGACCGGTTCACCGGCCAATGTCGCGCACCTGCTGGGTCATCAACGCTTTCGGCTCCTGCGTTGCGACATCGTGGATTTCGTCCACGTGCCGGGACCGGTGGACGTGGTGTTGCATTTCGCCTCACCAGCGTCGCCGATCGACTACCTTCAATTGCCGATCCACACCCTGAAGGTGGGATCCATCGGGACCACCCACGCCCTGGGACTGGCAAAGGAGAAGGGTGCCCGGTTCGTGCTGGCCTCCACCTCCGAGGTGTACGGCGATCCGCTGGTGCATCCGCAGCGGGAGGACTACTGGGGCAACGTCAATCCGGTCGGCCCACGCGGTGTGTACGACGAAGCGAAACGTTTCGCGGAGGCAATGACGACGGCGTATCGCGACACCCACGGCGTCAACACCGGCATCATCCGGATCTTCAACACCTACGGCCCGCGCATGCGACCGTTCGACGGACGAGCCATCCCGACCTTCATCCGGCAGGCCCTGGCCGGTGAGCCGTTGACGGTCGCCGGTGACGGCCTGCAGACCAGGTCCATCTGTTACGTCTCGGACCTGGTCAGCGGAATTCTCGCCATGGCCGGAATCGAGCATCCCGGACCGATCAATCTCGGCAATCCCACCGAGCTCTCGGTGCGGCAGATCGCGCAGGACGTGGTGACCGCCACAGGCTCCCGGTCCCGGATCCAGTACATCGAACGGCCGGTCGATGACCCTCAGGTTCGCCGCCCGGACACCACCCGAGCCCGAGAAGTACTCGGCTGGGAGCCGCTCGTCTGTTGGTCGGAGGGCTTGACGCGCACCGTCGAGTCCTTCACCAGGAGTCAGGTGCTTCCGGCATAACTGCTGGCCAGCTGATCACCGACGGCCGCGAGCACCTCCGGCGCGGTGATCGAGGCCAGTGCCGGGTCGATGACGTCGCCGTGGGGATCACCGGGATGGTCCAGGCTGCCGTGCCAGAGCACGGTGTGCAGCGGCGAGTCGATAGCCGGACCCCAGTACTGCGGCGGCGTCGGTCCGAACAGCAGGACCGACGGGGTGCCGAGCGCTGTCGCAAGATGGGCGACCCCGGTGTCGCCACTGACCAACAGCGCTGATCGTCCGATCACCCTGGTCAGCGCCGGCAGATCCAAGGTGCCGGCCGCTACTTGGATGCCCGCTGTCTGCGAACCACCGGCAGCGCGAGCGATCTCGGCAACCCGGTCGGTCAACTTCGCCTCTGCGGGGCCACCGGTCACGATGATCCGGCGCCCCGAACCGGCGATTCGGCCGGCCAACCATCCCCATCTGTCGGCCGGCCAACGGCGGGACGCACTGGCGGCGCCGGGGTGCACCACGACGCTGTCCGTGCGGCCGTCCGGCCGGGCCAGGCGGAGATCCTCGGCATCACAATGCCCACCGGTGGAGCGGATCAGGCGACACCACCGTTGCACTTCGTGCTCCTCCTGCTGCCAGCGCGGCCCGGCAAGGTGACCCGCGCGCCGGCAACGGAAGGCAATGAGTTCTTCAGGAGCGGTTGCGGCCAGGATTCGGTGACTGAGCGGCCCCCTGCCGTGCAGGTCGACGGCGACATGACCGCCGACGCCGATCCATCCAGGGGGCGGCCACTCCAGATCGGTGAGCCCAGAAGTCGGGAGCACTTCGTCGATCAACCCGAGGTCCTTGAGCCAGCAGCCGATTTCCGGACCGACCGCCATGGTGATGAATCGATCCGGATAGAGTCGGCGGACGCCGCGCAACGCAGGGAATCCGGTCAGCGCGTCACCGAGACCGAGCGCCCGGAGCACCAGGACGGTGTCCGAGGTCCGCCTTCCCGGGCTCGGCACCGGTGGCGAATGCCGCACGTCGGAAGTGGTCACGGCCAAGAGCTCTCGCCAGAGGCCATCACCAACATCTCCCGGATCTCGCTGCCCACCGGTTGACGCAACGCAGTCAATACTGCGTTCGCGGTGTTGGCCGGGTTGTCCAGATCGGCGTCCGGACCGGGCTTGTACTGCTCGGTCCGGCCGTCGAAGAATGCGGTCCGCATTCCACCAGGTATCAGCAGGGTGACACCCACCCGACCGGCCAGTTCGGCGGCCAGTGCATGGGTGAACCCGCGGACGGCGAACTTTGAGGCGCAGTAGGCGGTGGCATCGCTCACCCCCCTCAGCCCGAGCGTCGAAGCCACCGTCACCACGGTGCCCCGACACTGCTCCAGATACGGCAACGCCGCCCTGATCACGGCGACACTGCCGAAAAGGTTGACCCGGACGACCTTCTCCCATGCTTCCGGCTCGATGTCGACCAACCTGCCGCAGGCATCGGTTCCGGCTGCGGTGACCACGGCCGACGGCGGTCCGACAGTGTCCACCAGCGACTGCACGGCTGTAGCGGCGGCCGCGGTGTCAGAAAGGTCGGCCAAGGCGTGCGGAACGTTCTCGCTGGGCGCTACCCGATCGATGACAGCAGGTGTCCCGCCGGCGCCGGCAACGGCGGCGACCACCGCGGCGCCCAAACCGCTGGAGCCGCCGGTGACATAGACGATGCCGATCTCTCGCGGCTCGGGGGAGGCGGATCGATGCGGAGCAACCTGTGCGGTATCGGTGCGAAGTTGAGTGGTGATGTCAGTTTCCTTTCAGGAAGAGAATTACCGGTGAGAGGGTGTCGGTCGCCGCGAGCGCTCGATGATGCTGGTCGTCGACCGCCCCGAGAGGTACGGCAGCAGAACAACTCTGCCACCGTTGGACTCGATGACCGCAGCTTCCGGCAGCTCGGTCGCGCCGTAGTCGCCCCCCTTGACCCACACGTCAGGGCGCAGCTCTGCGAGCGCGTGTACCGGGTCGTCCTCGTCGAAGATGTGGACAGCGTCGACGCAATCGAACGCCTGCAGGACTCGCGCACGGTCCTGCTCGTTCACGACCGGCCTCCCCGGGCCCTTGAGCCTTGCGACGGAAGCGTCCGAGTTGACCAGCACCACCAGGCTGTTCCCGAGCCGCCGCGCCGCCTGCAGCGTCGCGACGTGCCCGGCGTGCACGATGTCGAAGCAACCTCCGGTCGCCACCAGGGTGCCGGACCGACCACGCAGCGTCTGTGCCAGTTCGGACAGCGATTGTCGTCGAGGCGGCGTCGCTTCCGGCGGTGGGTCGGCGGAGCGGCTGTCATTCTCGAACAGCCGGGAGGCGGACGAGCCGCCGGACCTGACCCACATCGAGGCGTCCCGTACGCCCGCCGCGGCCGCTTCGGTCGGCAGCGCACCGCCGGCGAGCGCGACAGTGGTCGATGCCGAGAAGCGATCGCCCGCACCACAGGGGTCGGTCCCGTGGACCTCCTCCGACGGCAGGTAGTGGATCTGACCGTCGGAGGTCGCGAGAAAGGCGCCCAACGGCCCCGCGGTCACCACCACCGAGCGGGCTCGCCACGCCGTCCGCAGTTCCGCAGCGAGCCGATCCGGTTCGTCGGCGACCGGACCACCGCGCCGCCGCAGCGCCGCGCGTGCCTCTGCCAGATTGGGCGTCACCATGGCACATCCCGGTACCGGCTCCCCGCCACGCGGATGCGGATCCCAGACAACGGTAGTGCCTACGGCGATCTCGGTCAGGATCTGCCGAATGGTCGGGTCCGTGGTCGTGCCGGCACCGTAGTCCGAGACCAAGACGGCGTCGGCCGATCGGAGCACCTCCCGAAGGCGCTCAGCGGGAATGGTTGTCGGTGTTCCTGGCCCGCCATCGTCCATCCGGAGCAGTGATTGGCCCACGCTGCGGAGCCGGGTCTTGCGGCGGGTCGGGCCCAAGTGGCCGAGGGCGATCAGCGAGACGTACCGGCCGAGCAGCTCTCGCAGGACCGCTGCTGCTGGGTCGTCCCCGATCGGCGCTGCGAACGTCACTCGAGCGCCGCCGGTGGCGGCCAACACCGCTGTCAGACCGGCGCCACCCGGCGTCTGCCGGACTGCGGTCACGTCGAGCACCGGGACCGGCGCGTCGGGGCTGATCCGGTCCACCTGACCGATGAATTCCCGGTCCAGGACGACGTCCCCGATGACCACGATGTTCGGCAGGCTGTTCATCAGAGGGTTCTCTGCGCACGGTTCGGTCATCAGATCCTCGCCGGACGCACCGCAACCGGATGCAGGTCGGCTGTCTGTCGCGGCAGTGAAAGGGTCCGTTCTCGGGCGCCGATCACAGAGTCGACGACCGCGCAGAGCCCGTGAATCGCAATCAGATGGATCGCCTGGACCGCTGCCGTCGACGGCGCGCGCACGGTGATTGCCTGGTCGCTTCGGGTGGTCAACTCGTTCGGGCCCGGACCGGTGATCGACCAGACCGTGACTCCCCCTTCCTTCGCCCGCTCGGCCGCCCGCAGCACATTAGGGCTGGTGCCGGAGGTCGACAGCAGGATCAGCACATCCCCGGGTCGGCCGTGCGCCTGGACCTGCCTGGCGAACATCTCCTCGATGCCATAGTCGTTGACAATGGCTGTGAGGCTGGAGGTTTCGGCGCTCAGACAGATCGCGGACAACGGTTGCCGTTCGCCGAGGAACCTGCCGACCAGCTCGGCGGTGAGATGTTGGGCCTCCGCCGCACTGCCCCCGTTGCCCGCGGCCAGCAACCGGCCACCGGCGCCGAAGACGTCCACCAACGACGTGCCCCACCGTTGCAAGGTCGGCCAATCCTTGCGCAGCGCGGACATCGCAATCCGGATCTCCCGATCGTGCTGATCGATCCAGGCCGAGTCCTCACCCGCATCGGCGGCGACGGCGGATGAGCCGGTCACGCGATCACCTGCGCCGGTTGGGTCCGTCCGACCAGCGAAAGGTACGCACCCGCCGTCGCGGCGGCCACCGAATCCCAGTCGTAGAGCGCGACCGCGCGATAGCGCGCTGCCACCTCGAACCGGCGCTTGCGCAACGGATCACGGATCACGTCCTGCACAGCAGCGGCGACAGCGGACGGATCATTTCCGCTGACCAGCCGGCCGGTCTCGCCATCAACAACGGTGTCCAGCAATCCGCCGACCGCTGACCCGACCACCACTCGACCGCACGCCGCTGCCTCGATCGGCACGATGCCGAACGGTTCGTACCAGGGCGTGCAGACGACCAGATCCGCGGACCGGATCAGCGCAGGGAGCAAGTCATGGTCGACACTGCCCAGCAGCTGCACCCGGTCGGCCACTCCCAGCTCCTCGGCGAGGAGCAGGAGTCGCCTGGCCTCCGGATCGGTTGCCAGTCGACGCTTTTCCGGACCGCCCGCCACCACCAGCTCGAATTCGGGAAGTTCGGTGAGCGCCCTGATCGCGGTATCGACTCCTTTCCGTTCCACCAACCGCCCGACGCAGAGCAACCGCCGTCGTCGCGGCGGCGCCGATGCGGCAGCGATCAATTCGGCCGTCGGCGTCAACGGGGAGAACAGCGAAGTGTCGACACCGCACGGAACGACCCGAATCCTGTCTCGCTCGACACCCATCCGCCGGAGTTCCGCTGCCTCGTCCGTGCAGGTCGCCACGATCATGTCGACCTCCTGCCCGATCCGGGTCTCCAACGCGATGCGGTCGGCCGGACTGGTGTCCCGATTGCCCTGGTAGCGGCGCTTCACGCTGCCGAGCGCATGGAAGGTCTGTACTACCGGAACCGCGGTCGTCTGCGTGGCATGCAACGCCGCCAGCCCGGACATCCAGAAATGGGCGTGCACGACGTCCGGCAGCACCTCGCGGCTCCAGGTCGCCGCCAGCCAACGTCCGAACTCGGGCATGAAGGGCAGCAGCTCATCCTTCGGCAATTGTTCGGGCGGGCCCGCCGGAACGTTGACGACTTCGACACCAGGACCCAGTGACACCTGCAACGGCACGTCCGGATCGTCCCGGCGGGTGTACACCGTCACGTCATGCCCTCGGGCGGCCAAAGCCAGTGAAAGCGCTGCGACGTGCACGTTCTGGCCACCCGCATCGACCCCGCCCAGGACCGCGAGCGGACTGGCGTGTTCGGAAACCATGGCAATTCTCATCAGGCCACCTCCTTCAACAGGTGCTGCCAATCAGTCAGGAACCGCTGCAATCCGAAACGACGAAGCGCATGCGCCCGACCGGCCGAACCACGTGCGAACGCCTCGTCCGGATCCGCCAGCCAGCGCCGACCGGTGGCGGCCAGCACGTCGAGATCGGTGCTGAGCACTCCGGCTTCGGCGGGAACCGACTCCGGAGCCGCGGTGACCGGCAATCCCAACACCGGCAATCCGATGGTCATCGCCTCGATCAGCGCCAGCCCGAGACTGGTCCACCGGTACGGATGCAGATAGGCGCGGTGGGTGGCCAACATGGCGTGCATCGCAGCCTGCGGCACATCGTCGTGCAGGTGGCCGGACAACGACGGGGCGAGGTCGGCCAAGGCCGGCATTCCCATCCCGTAGACCGCCAGCGGCAGCTGATCCGCCAACGCCAACAGCAGGTCGGTTCCGGCGACCCGCCATCGACGAACCGGCTCGTTGACCACTGCCGCGATTTGCTCGGCGCTGCCGGTGTACAGGTGACCCGGATCCGGGATGCCGTGTTCGATCACCGTTGTGGGTGCGCGTCCGCAGTCCCACATCACCGCGTTGAACCCGGTGACGTGCACGATCGGGATGTCCTCCCGGTTCGCCAGCGGGTGCACACTGCCGGTGGCCGAGCCAGGAGGGGCGTTGTGCTCCACGTAAACGGCGGGTAGGTCGATGCCGGCACGAAGACCCGTCCACCGCTGCAGCACATCGATCTCGGCGGGTCGCTGCAGCACGACGAGGTCGATGCCGGCGTCCCGCAGTTCGTCCGGACCGAATTCCCGAGCGGTGTCCGGCCATTGCCACGTCCTGGCACGACCGCGACCGTCCGGTCCCCGATCCGGCAGCACCGGCAAGAGATAGTCGTCCGGGCCGGCGACGAAGGACGTCATCCACGACCCGTGAACGTGCCAGATCAAAATTTTCACGCCCGCGCTCCCGCCACGGTGATCTCGGCCAGCTGGGCCACGGCGGTCACGACGGCATCCGGCGAGATCGATGAAAGGCAGGGATGCCCCGGGATCGGGCAATCCCTTGCCCGGCTGTCCCTGCAGGCCTGTTGCTGGTCACCCAGCACGACCGACCGAACGCCGTACGGCGCCCAACGCTCCATCGGCACCACCGGCGAGAACAACGACACCACAGGCGTTCCCACCGCGGCAGCGAGGTGCGCCGGCCCGGTGTTCCCGACGACGACACACGCCGCTCCGGCGATGATGCCGGCCAGTTGCGCGAGATCTGTTCTACCCGAGAGATCGATCGCATCCGGCCCGGCGACCGCAGCAGCCAGTTGGCTGTCCGCCGGTCCACCGGTGACCACCACCGGCCAGCCCGCCGAGAGGAGTGCAGCCACGATCGCTGCGCCATGTTCCGGCGCCACGGCTCTGGACGGCACGGAGGCCCCAGGATGCACCACCACATACGAGCCACGCTCATGCGGCAACGGCTGTCGGACAACCTGTTTCACCCGGAGCCCGCCGTCGTCACCGTCCGGCAGCCGCCCGCCGGCCGCCACAGCCAGGTCGAGTGCTGCCCGCACCTCGTGACCGACCGGGCGCTGGTGGCGTAGGTCGAGCAGGGATCCCGGGTAATCGACACTGGTGGCCGCGACGAACGGGATCCGCGCCATTTTCGCCAGCAGCGCCATCGGTAGCGGGCTCTGGTGAAAGGACGTGAAGATCACCGCGCGGGAATAGCGTCGCCGACGGAGGTTGCGCGTCAGCGCGCGGATCGCCCCCTGATCGACTGCCGAGGGCAGGTATCCGGTCCACGGTGCATCAAACGTCAAGAGCTCGGAGATTCCGGGCAGCAGACCGGCGGCGGCGTGCCCGGCCGGTGAGACCAGGGCATCGAGCCGGTCAGCCGTGTTGGCCAGCGCCCGGATGGCCGGGCCGGTGATCAGCACGTCCCCGTCGCTGTCGAGTCGCACCGCCAGCACCCGGTTCACGCTGCGGCCCCACCCAGTTCGTCGACCTGCCCAGCCGGAGCCGTCCCGGCCCGCCGACCGGAAAGGGCGAGACCCAGCGCACTTTTCAGGTCGGTGGCGACCAGGTCGGCCGCATCGACTTCGTCCTGCCGGGTGTGCGCGGTCGGAACGAGCACTCCGACGGCGCCGGCGGCAGACGCGGCGAGCACATCGGCGCCGATGTCACCGATCACCGCGCACCGGTATGTCGGAATGCCCAACTGCCCGGCGGCCTGCAACACCATGCCGGGCAACGGCTTGCGACACGAGCAGCTGTCGGCCTCGACATGTGGGCAGACCTGCCAGACGTCGAACGGACCGAGCTCGCTCTCGATCCGCTCGTTCACGGCGATCACTTGAGCGTTCGTCAGCAGGCCGCGGCCGATTCCCGACTGGTTGCTGATCACCCCCACCTTGAGCCCTGCTGCCCGCAGCCGGTTGAGCGCCACCTTCGCACCCTCGACGGTCCGGACCTTGGCCGGATCACCGTTGTACGGCTCGTCGTGCACCAGCGTCCCGTCGCGGTCGAACAACACTGCGCGGACCGGAGGCGGCCACTGCGGCGTCGAGCGACCGAACCGGCGGCGCCCACGGATGCGGTGGTAGACCGCAGCGAACGGGATCATCAGGCTGGTCAGCCCCATCCGGCGTAGCTCTGCGCCGAAGGCGGGATCACCCGGTCTCGGACCCGGCAGTGTTCGCCTGGCCAGGAACTCGACGGTCAGGGCGAGCCAGCCCAGTGCAGAGCCGGCCGCGACCCGATGCCTGCGGCCCGCCAAGGAAGTCACTGACACGACAGCGAAGATCACCGTCGCCAGGTGCCACCGGAAGCGGCCCGGCGGCCCGGCCTGCGCCAACTCGCGCCACCGTCGCCCGTGCAGACTGCGCATCAACACGTCGTCGGCCGCGCCGGCCTGCACCCGGACACTCACCCAGTCGTCGGCTGGGCGGACCGGATGCAGCGTGGTCCTTTTCCCGCGGATCAGCCGCCAGCCTGCCTGCTGCATACGGACTGCAAGGTCCGCATCCTCCCGGAACGCCCGGACGAACCGTTCGTCGAAGCCGTGCACCGCTTGCAGTGCGGTTCGGCGGTAGGCCATGTCGGCAGTGATCCAGGCAGCGCTCTGCAGGCCGGCAGTGTTGCGCGACCAGTCGGTGGGACGTCGATCCGTCGGCAACGGCACCACGATCCGCCCCTGGACCCCGCCGATCGTGGTCTCGAGGGACGACAGATCGTCCTGAAGATCGGTCATCCACCCGGGGCCGACCTCCACATCGTCGTCCAGGAAGGCAACCCAAGGAGAACGGGCCGCGCGCCAGCCGGCGTTGCGGGCCGCTGCCGGCCCGCGGCCACCGGTACGGATGACCTGGACGGGCCACGGCGCCCGATCGAAGCTCAGCCGGACCACCGGGTGAGGCTCGAACTTGCGGTCGTCGACGATGATCACCGCATCAGGCCCAGGGCCGTCGCAGCCGGCCAGTTTCTCGAGCAGCGTCATCAGTGATGGCCGTCCGATGGACGGAATCACGATCGAGTAGCGAACGTCGGGCCCGATCATCGGGTTCCAACCGCGAAAAGCCCAGCTCGCCGCACCAGGTGCGGCCCCAGGACCAGCAGATCCACCGGCGCCGACCCGAACAGTTCCAACGCATCGCGCGGGTCGTCCACCATCGGCCTACCGGCGGTGTTCAGGCTGGTGTTGATCACCACCGGCAGCCCGGTTCGGCGGTTGAAGGCTTCCAACGTGGCGCCCAACCGCGGCTGTGTCCGCGGATCGACGGTCTGGATACGGGCCGTGCCGTCGACGTGCACCGCCGCCGGGATGCGTTGCCGCCACTGCGGATTCACGTCATGAACGAACAGCATGTAGGGGCTGGGAATCGGTCCTCTGGAGAAGATGTCCGCCGCATGCTCGAGCAGCACCATCGGCGCCACCGGACGAAACTGTTCGCGGCCCTTGACATCGTTGAGCCGTTCCAGGTTTTCCTGGTGCCCTGGATGGGCGAGCAACGAACGATGCCCCAACGCGCGAGGACCGAATTCGCTGCGTCCGTCGAACCAGGCGATCACGCCGTTCCCGGCCAGGACATCTGCCACTTCCCCGGCCAGGTCCTCCGGAGTGCTGAACGGCACCCCGGCGCCCCGAAGCCACGCGGCAAGGTCATCATCGCTCCACGTCCTGCCCAACGCCGCGCTCGGCATCGGCGCTGCGGGCTCGTCGGCGTCGGCGCACACCTGCAGGGCCGCGCCGAGCGAGGTTCCGGCGTCACCGGCGGCCGGTTGCACCCAGACCTCCTCGAACGCGGTCTCCCGCCAGATCCTAGAATTGGCAACGCAATTGAGCGCCGTCCCGCCCGCCATGGTCAGCACCCGCTCACCGGTCTGGTCGTGCAACCACCGTGCGAGCTCGACCAGTACCTCTTCCAGCCGCTGCTGCATCGAGCAGGCGAGATCGGCGTGATCGCCACCCCAGGTGCCGTCGTCGACCCGTGACACCGCCCACTTGGACCAGTCGGGAGCTTCAGCGACGAAGCCGCCGCTACCGTCGGGCCTGATCAGTTCACGCAATTCCTCGAGGAATCGCGGCCGGCCGTAGGAGGCCAGAGCCATCACCTTGTACTCATCACTGGATCGCAGAAATCCGAGATGTTCGGTCAGCGACTCGTACACCAAGCCAAGGGAATGCGGCAGTTCTTGACTGGCCAGCACTTCCAGCCGCCCGTCGACGTACCGACCGGCGAGGTGCGAGGCCCGCTCTCCCCGGCCGTCGAGCACCAGTACCGCGCTGCGGCCGTGCGGCGCTGCGAGCGCCGCCGACGCAGCATGCGCCACGTGGTGCGGGACGAACTGCACCTGCTGGCGGTCCAGACCCGGCAATGCACTGGCGATGAATCCGGGGGCGTTCTGCGCGTAGGTCTGCCGCAGGTGGTCCCAGGGGTCAAAGAGACCGAGGTCCTCAGCAGGCTTGCTCAGGGCGGGATCGAAGGAATAGGCGACGGCGTCCAGATCCTCCGGGCGCAGGCCGGCTTCGGACAGGCACCATCGCATCGACAGTTCCGGCAGTTCCCACGCCGAGAACGGCACCGGCCGCTTGCCGTGCTTGCGTCGGCTGAACCGCTCTTCCTCAGCAGCGGCGACGATCTCTCCGTCGACCACAAGGGCCGCTGACGGGTCGTGAAATATGGCATTGACACCCAACACGCGCATGCGTGACACCTCGAGCAACATCCACGCGGCGGAG
>Ga0170475_121937283_pt1 | contig 12492 bp, 10 predicted proteins | sample Soicark_Litter_5_FD_111474 | JGI IMG/M metagenome (GOLD analysis project Ga0170475, IMG submission 111474) | Avena fatua rhizosphere microbial communities from Hopland, California, USA. Combined Assembly of 48 SPs | reverse complement strand
CGGAGAATAGTGCGTTCACGACGTGAACGCTGCCGGCGCATTCGCTGCCGGCGCGCGCCGCCCGGTCTGTGACCGGGAGGCACGGAGTGTCGGTGTGACATCCCACGGCCGCCATATGCGCGGCATCCTGCTCGAGATCGAAGCCAACGACGCGGTGTCGCAGCGCCACCTCGCGCACCGGCTCGGGCTCGCCCTCGGCCTCACCAACCTGCTGGTCCGACGCATCATCGCCAAGGGGTGGGTGAAGATGATCCAGATTCGCCCCAACCGCGTCCGTTACCTGTTGACGCCGGCCGGTCTGGCGGCGAAGGCGAGGCTGACGCGCGAGTACCTCGAGAGCAGCGTCACGTTCTACGCCGACGCGCGCGAGCGGATTCGCGAGAGGTTTTCGGAGCTGTCGGGCGAACTCGACATTGCTGGAAGTGGCAAGTGCATCGCGTTTCTGGGCGCAGGCGAGATCGCCGAGATTGGGTATATCTCTCTTCAGGAAACCGATCTCGAGCTAGTCGGCGTGATCGATACGGTGCGAAGTAAACCGTTCTTCGGGTTGCCGGTCGAGCGACCAGAACAGGTGCGGGCAGGACGACTGGCGGACCGGGAATTCGATCGCCTGGTCGTCATGTCGTTCGAACGCCGCAAGGCGCTCGCGGTACTCGAACAGACCCGCGTGTCGCCTGACCGCGTATTCTGGATTTAAAGCAGTTTCGTACGTCGGACCTGCGCACAACTTCGTCGAGACAGATCCAGGGGGGTAGCGTGTCCGAGATTCAACGCGTCGGCGTTCGCGACGGCGAGTCGTCGTCCGTGGCTGGTGAAGCCCATCGCCCGCACCCCTCTCGCGATGACGAGTCGGATGAGGACGTGAGCTTGATGTACTACGCTGAGCTCCTGGCACGGCGGTCGCGACTTATCGCTGCGGCGACGGTCCTGGGCGGCCTGGCTGCCCTTGGGTGGACCTTGCGGCAGCCGACGGTCTACGAGGGCGTCACGACAATCGCGGTCGAACTCACCAATTCACAGGCGGCGGCATCTCTGCGATCGGCCCTGCAGGGTACGACGATCGCGGCGGAAACGCTGCACGAGCTTGGGCTCGATACGGGGCCGAAGCGCGTGACGCCGGAACGACTTGTGGAGAGCGTGAAGTTGGATCCAGTTGCGGGCACGAACCTGATGCGCCTGAGAGTCGCTCTCGACGATCCGTCGAATGCGGCCGCAGCGTCCCGCCTTATCGCGGGGAAGGGCGTCGAACTGAGTCAGAGACTGAGCAAGATCGGCAGCGCCTCGGTGACCGACCAGCTTCACACGGCGTTGGTTGCTGCCGATGAGCGGTTGCGCTCGGTCGCGAGCGAACTCGTCACATTCCAGAACGAAAAGGAGATCGAGATCCTGCGTCACGACGCCATGGCGGTGGTGGAAGAGCGCGGAGATCTCGCGAAGTTGCAACTCGACATCGAGACGGAAAAGGCCCGACTCAGCTCTGCGAGGGAACAGATACAGAAGCAGCCGGCAGTCCTTCCGGTACCTAACGCTGTCGCCGCTGGCGCAGGCGCGACTCGGGCGCTCAGCAATCCCGCCTACGATTCCCTGTCCGCTCAGATCACTCGCGGCCAGACGCGTCTGGCGGGGCTGGAGCGCCGCCGCAGCGAGATGCTCGCTTCGCGGAAGGCTGGAGCCCGGAGCCCTGGTCCGCTGAACGAACTGCATTTCCGACAGGTCGAAGCCGCCAGATTGGAGACAGACTACGACGTTGCCAAGCAGGTTTACCGCGACCTCGCGCTCCGCTACGAACAAAGCCGGATCAGTGTTGCCGGCACGGTGGAGATCGTGGATCCAGCGATCACGCCAACGCAGCCGGTGCCTCGTGGACGCCTGAGGTCTGTGGCTCTCGGTTTGATCGCCGGCGCTCTATTTGGCGGTCTTGCGGCGCTGGCGATCGGCTCAATTCAGGCGGCATCACGGGAGCAGTAATCGCGCATTCCCGGTCGTATGCGTAAGCTGCTGACCGCCCTGCGCCACGGTTCCGTTCGCGCCGCACCTGGCGGCACGCGCGAACGGATGACGCGCGGCGTCACTTGGAACACGATCGGCACGGCATTCAACCAGGGCAGCACGTTTGTCGTTAACATTATTCTGGCGCACTTACTCGCGCGCGACGCGTTCGGCCAGTATGCTCTCATTCAGACGACCCTGTCTGTCGTGTCGACACTTGCCCAGCTCTCATCGGGCTACACGGCGACCAGGTACGTTGCCGAGTTCCGAGGCAGCGACGCCGCTCGCGCCGGACGGATTCTCGGCCTGTGCGGTGCGACATCGATCGTCACCGGTGTGGTGGCGACGCTCGGGCTGTTGCTCGGCGCTCACTGGCTGGCCGCGACGGTAAATGAGCCCAACTTGACCGCCGCATTCATGATTGCGGCTGGCGTGGTGTTCTTTAGCGTCACCAACGGCTTCCTGACTGGCGCCCTGGCCGGCTTGGAGAGTTATGTTCCCTTCGGCCGGGCCGGTATCGCGAGTGGTAGTGCCTACGCGCTGCTGTGTACGGCTGGCGGCTGGCTGGGCGGGGTTCACGGCGCGCTTGTCGGAATCGCATTGAGCGGATTACTGCAAGGGCTTCTTCTCTGGACACTGCTGCTGCGGGAGGCCCATCGCGCCGGGATTCGCGTACAGGTATCGGAAGGCTGGCGGGAGCGCGCGATTCTGTTCCGGTTCTCCATACCCGCGGCACTCAACGGATTCGTATCGCTGCCGGCGATCTGGACGGCCAACGCGCTTCTCGCGCGCCAAGACCGAGGCTTCGAGCAAGTAGCGTTGTTCAGTGCCGCGAACAGTTTCCGGATCATCGTGCTGTTTCTGCCCAATATCCTGAACGCCGTCGGGATGTCGGTCTTGAACAACCAGCGCGGCTCGGGTGACGAACGGCGCTTCCGGAAACTCTTCTGGATGAACGCCGGCCTGAGTTGCGTCATCGTCATCGTCGCCACGACCGTGTTCGTCCTGGTGGGACGGTGGCTGCTCAGGATCTTCGGTGCGGGATTTGAGGCTGCCTACCCGGTGCTCATCGTGCTGCTGTTCGCAGCCCTGGCCGAGACGCTGTCCCTGGCTGCCTTTCAGGTCATCCAGACGCAGGAGAGAATCTGGTTGTCGTTCTTCGGGGTCGCCATCCCGTGGGCGGTTGCGCTCGTGACGGCTGCCCGCGTGCTGGTACCGGCACAAGGCGCTGCGGGCCTGGGATGGGCTTACGTGATCGCCTGGACGACGGGAATGATCGTGGACTGGCTCATCGTCTGGCGCGTGGGTGTGTGGGTCCGTCCGGATCACGTGGCAATTGCGCGGTCATGATCAGGAACTCATGAAGGACGAGTCCAGTGCCCCTGCCCCCGATGTGATGCCGGTCGATCGCGAAGCGTGGTCGCGAGAGCTCCACCTGTCGAATTTCGTCAATAGCTATCATGTCTACCGTGACCTGCAGTCGCTGCCTGAGTGCCGGTCGATCCTCATAGTCGGACCGGGCCAGGGCCTTGATGTCCCCCTCCTCAGATGGAAGAATTATTCGGTCGAGACGTTTGATATCGATCCGACGTTCCGCCCCGACCACCTGGGCAGCGTCCACGATCTCGGCCGGTTCCGGCAGGCGCAGTTCGACGTGGCGATCGCCTCGCACGTCCTCGAGCACCTCGCACTGCCGTACCTCGATCAATCCCTGGCCGAGATCGCACGCGTCGCGCGCTATGCGCTTGTCTACCTGCCGGTGGCGGGACGGCATGCGCAACTCCGATGGGAGCCGGGTATCCGCGGCATCAACTGGACGATCGTGCTCGATTTCTTCAATTACTTCGGACGGTGCGACGGGCTGACTCCGCGCTACATGGCAGGACAACACTTCTGGGAGGTCGGGAGGCGCGGCTTTCGGGTTCGTTCGCTGGTCCGCCGGTTCAGCCACTCCTTTGTCGTGTTGCGGCACTATCGCAACCGCGAGTGGCTGCCCAGTTATAATTTTGTCCTGAAGTCGCGCGCTGCTGACCCCTCCGACCAATGAAAATCATCTGTTCATTCAACAAGACGGGTATCGAGGCGGAACAATGGCGCCGTGAACTGCTCGCTGCCTCGGACGCCTCGCACCAATTCGTACCGTTCGATCACACTCCATATCTTGATCCCGGTTGTTATCTCGATGCTTGGAGCCTGGATCGACTGTACCGGCAGCGAGCGCCTCAGCTCTCGAGGCTTTATCGCGATCTCACTGACGTCGTGCAGCAGAGTGGCGCCGACGCGCTGCTCGTCAACCATTGCCCGCCCTATCATCCAGACTTTCTTAGGAACCTGAATATCTACCGCGTCCTCTACAGCAGCGACGACCCTGATTCAACCTATCGACGCAACATCCCGTATCTCCACGCCTATCACCACGTGCTGTTTCTCGATCCGGCGTACAGTGCCGATCTGACGATGCGGGAGAAGATGGCCTATTGCGGCATGGTCAATGCCGACTGGTGCCCGATGGGAGTGATGGACTTCGAAATGAACCCCGGTGCGGATGCCGATGCGCTGGTCTCGCGGTCGCGCGATGTGGACGTCGTCTACGTCGGCAACTTCTTCAGACAGAAGCTCGAGATGATTGCGCGGGTCAAGAGAGCGTTGGGGCGGCGCGTCGCCATCCATGGAATGTTCCGGGCCAAACACAACCTCTACTTCATGGCTAGGCATGGTTACCCGTCGTGGGTTCGTCCGATTTCGTTCGCACAGCGCACCAGCCTCTACCAGCGAGCGAAGATCGGATTCAACATCCACTGGGACGAGTACGGGCTGGGTAATCAGCGCCTGTACCTTCTGCCCGCCAACGGTGTCATGCAGATCAGTGACTGTGCAGACTCGATCGGGCAGATCTTCGAGGTCGGATTGGAGGTCGAGACCTACAGGAACGTAGACGAGCTGATTGGCAAGATCGAACACTATCTGGCCAACGACGCCAGACGACGGGAGATCGCCCGCGCCGGCTATCTCAGAACCGTGCGGGACTACCGGTTCCGTACCGTCATGCACTACGCGGCATCCCTCATCGCTCGGGGGATGATGCGGATCGGCTGGTCGCGAGACACGCCGCACGCGCGCGTGCCTGGCGATCGGGCCGAGCAGCGGGTTCAGTGAAGATCCTGCATTGCATTCCATCCATGGAAGGCGGCGGCGCGGAGCGGCAGCTCACGTATCTGGTAAAGGAGCATGTCGGCGCCGGCTGCGACGTGCACGTCGCGTTGACACGAGGCGGAGCCAACCTCTCCAGGCTGGAAGCGGCGGGGGCAACTATTCACAGGCTTGGGCCAATCCTCAACCATGATCCGCGGATAGCGGCGCGTCTTGTGCGGCTGATCGCGGCGATCAAGCCCGACCTCGTGCAGTGCTGGTTACGTCAGATGGAGCTGCTCGCGGGCACCGTATGTGTGATGACCAGGACACCCTGGCTATTCTGCGAGCGCTCCTCCAAACACGCGTACCCACCAACGCTAAAGAACGCTCTTCGCGTCCGCATCGCGTCGTTCGCTACCGCTGTCGTCTCGAATTCCAAGGCGGGCGACCAGTATTGGCGCGAACGCCTGCCCTCAAAGGTGCCCCGTTACGTCATTGCGAACGCCGTGCCGATCGACGAAATCGCCCTTGCTCCGAAGGCGACTGCCGAGGAGGCGGGCACACAGCCAGGAACGGCGTTGTTGCTCTACGCCGGACGCCTCGATGCCGCGAAGAATGCCTTGGCGCTCGTCAAGGCGTTACGCATGCTGCCGCGAAATCTACCAGTGACGACACTCCTCTGCGGTGACGGACCGATGCGTGGAGAGATTACTCGCGCGATGCAGGATCTTCCGCCGGGCCGGGTAGTCGTGGCAGGCTACGCCACCAATCTCTGGAGCCTGATGAAACGGGCCGCCGCATTCGTGTCCCCCTCGAAGTTCGAAGGCAATCCAAACGTCGTGCTCGAAGCGATGGCCTGTGCGTGTCCCCTGATCGTGTCCGACATCCCGGCCCATCGTGAGCTGCTCGATGAACAGAGTGCGCTGCTCGTTTCCGAGGCCGATCCTGAAGGGTTCGCGCACGCCATCACGACAGTCCTGGCCGATCCGCTGGCTGCGGCTCGACGAGCGGCCGTCGCCCGGTGCCGTGTCGAGCGCAACGGCGCTGGAGAAGTCGCGCAGCGCTACCTGACGGCATACGCAGAAATGCTCGCTCGTCATGGACGGCGGTCGCGGGTGCCGGCCTGATATGTGCGGCATTGTCGGCGGCATCGGCATTCATACCGGCTTTCCGCAGGATCTGCTGCTGCGCATGCGCGATTGCCTGCACCATCGCGGGCCTGATGACCAGGGCGCGTGGTGCTCTCCGGACGGCCGTGTCGGGCTGGCTCACCGTCGGCTGTCGATCATCGATCTTTCTTCTGCCGGCCGTCAGCCGATGAGCGATCGAACTGGGCACCTTCAGATTGTGTTCAATGGGGAGATCTACAACTACCTGGAGCTTCGGGGCGAACTGGCCGAGCGAGGACACCGTTTCCGAACCGCGACTGAAACGGAAGTCATCCTGGAGGCCTACCGTGAGTGGGGCCTCGACGCGCTTGCCCATCTCAACGGCATGTTCGCTTTCGCGTTGTACGACGACGAGCGGCGCCGACTATTGATCGCGAGGGACCGAGCCGGGGAGAAACCGCTCTTCTACCGCTCGGATACTGGGTCGTTCACGTTCGCGTCCGAATTGAAAGCCATCTTCTTGGACCCCGCCTGTCCCCGGACGATCGATCCGGAGGCGCTCGATTACTACCTCGCCTTCGGGTATGTCCCCGGTACGCACTGCCTGGTACACGGTATACGGAAGCTGCCTCAGGGGCACGCGCTGACATTCGACCTGAACTCCGGCCAGCAGAACCTGTTTCCGTACTGGACGTTGCCGACCGGCCCGCCGAGTGAGACCGATGCGAGTGACGACGAGCTGCTGACGGAATTGCACCGTCTGCTCGCGGACTCCGTCCGCCTGCGGATGATTGCCGACGTTCCTGTCGGCATCATGCTGAGCGGCGGTGTCGATTCCAGCCTGGTGACGGCAATGGCCGCGCGTGCGGCGAGCAGACGTGTCAAGACGTTCACCATAACGTTTCCGGGACACGGGGCTTTCGACGAGGCCCCCTACGCGCGTGCCGTGGCGCAGCATTTTGACACCGAGCATGTCGAGCTCGTCGGCGAGCCTGCTACCGTGGACCTGCTTCCAGAGCTGGCGCGCCAGTATGACGAACCGATCGCGGACTCGTCGATGGTTCCGACCTACCTCGTCTCTCGCCTGATTCGGCGCGAGGCGACCGTCGCGCTGGGAGGCGATGGCGGAGACGAGCTGTTCGGCGGATATCCACATCACAGTTGGGTTCAGAGGCAATCGCGGGTCGGTGGATGGATGCCTTCTCCGCTGCGCTGGGCGGCTCGTTCGGCCGCGACCCGGCTATTTCCGGTCGGGATGAAGGGCCGAAACTATCTACTGGGCCTGACGGCCAAGCCACCGCTCAACATCGTGCAGTTCAATGTGCTGTTCGATCGCGACGCACGGCGTCGGCTGATGGCGCCGCTGGGGAATTTTCACCGGTCCGCGTGCTCACCCGAGGAGTACAAACTGGCTTTGTGTGACCCTGCCGCTAGTCCGCTGCGACAGAGTACCGCTCTCGATTTCCGCAGTTATCTCGTTGACGACATCCTAGTCAAAGTGGATCGGGCCAGCATGCTCTGCTCGCTCGAAGTCCGCGCGCCCTTTCTCGATCCGCGCCTCATCGAGTTCGCCTTCGCACGACTGCCGGACCGCCTCCGCGCCACCGCGGGGGAACGCAAGGTCCTTCTCCGCAAGCTCGCCGCCCGGCTGCTGCCGGCGTCCATCGACGTCACCCGCAAGCAGGGCTTTTCCCTGCCGCTGGCCGACTGGTTCAAGGGAGATTGGGGCCGCTATATGGAGAGCGTCCTGCTCAGTGATGATCGGCCCTTGTTCGATCGACGAATCGTCCGTCAACTGCTCGCCGGCCAGCGCAGCGGCCTATCAAACATGCATCGACTCTTCGCCTTGTTGATGGTCGAGCTCTGGCGTCGCGAGTACCGAATTGCCGCGCCGGTGGGACCGGCCTCGGGAACGCTCCGGTCAACTGCGGGAAGCACCAGCCGGGAGGTTCCGCGGGTTGTATAAGGATTTTCGACCCACAACCAATCGGCTCGATACCGCCAGCACGCCGCAGGTCTGGGCGAAAACGTTCGCGGAATCGACCCGGATGAACGCGTGGCGGACCTTTCGGTTCGCGCTGACCAGGGAGTGGACCTTGATCCGGCGGTTCGTCCCGGCAGGAGCCACGCTGCTGGATGCTGGCTGCGGCTTCGGTGAATGGGTCAGTTTCCTGACGGGCAAAGGCTATCGCGCGCAAGGCGTGGACTACTCCGACGAGCTGATCGGCCGGCTTAAGGAAACCTACCCGGGACAGGTCTGGACACAAGCGGACATTCGCCGGCTTCCGCATCGCGATGGCGAGTTCGACGCTCTTATTTCCTGGGGCGTCATCGAGCACGACGAAGCCGGGCCGGCAGCTGCATTGGCGGAGTTCAACCGTGTCTTGAAGCCAGGCGGCGTGGTCATCGTCACCGTTCCAATCGACTCGCCCGCGCAGCGCCGCTCGGCCGAGTACCTGTATAGGCGCTCGTGTGACGAACAGACGTTCTTCCAGTACTTCATGACCGCAGAGGACCTCACGCGGCATGTCGCCGCGGCACGCTTCAGCGTGGCGGAGGCCGGTGTGCTGCCTAACGCGGTTCTTCAGCTTGTATCTCCTCGGCTCGCCTCGCGTCTGCACGGAGTTACGTTCAGGGCCGTGAACATGGTTGTGTCATTTCTGTTCTCGCGCCTGCACCGATACTGTGTCATGCGCTATTGCGTCGGCGTGAAGACAACGGCGGTCGACGTGACCGATTCTCGAGATCGATGAACCCTCAACTGCGGATGGTTCTCGCGTGCCCCTCGACAGCACCGAGCTCTTGCCGGAGATCGGCCGTGACGCGGAAGGACAAATGAGTCCGGCATACTCACCTGTCTCAGGTGTTCCGGACGGTTCCCGATTCTCTCGTTTGTGCCGCAGTTCGTTCCGTCGGAGTGCTATCCGAGCAGCTTCGGTGTCCAGTGGAATTGCTTCCGCCGCACCAGCTGGAGCAGTGACCCGCCCAGCCGATCAGCGGCGGCGACTCTTCGCGCAGTCGGGATGGACGCGGTCTGAAATGGTCCGCGTTCTCGACACCTCCGACATGCTCGCCGGCGCATGATCACCTGCAAGCCGAGCAGACGCTGTGCGGGTGTTCGAGGAGCAGGGATTGACGGAGGTAGAGGTCAGCCGTCGGGTCTGGTCGTCTGTCGCGGCCGCGGGCCGACTTCAATTGCCTGATCTCGCACACCGGTGAGCGATTTTCCTCTTGCTGCCCTCGCACTCGCCTTGGCCGGGTGGTTCGCGGTAGCCGTCTGGTTGCGGCCTCGCGTGTTCACTTACGCGCTGTTTGCGCTGGCACCCACTCAATTCATCTTCATTTCGGTATCAACTTTCTTCTTGTCGCCGGCGGATGTGCTGGCGTTGACGGCAACTGCGGCCTTCGTTCTTCGCGTGGTAGTTGGGCACGGGCGGGCCAGGCAAGCGGTTTGGCAACACCGATATGTGCTATTGATGATCGCCGCGTACCTGCTCGGTTTTACCATGCTCGGGACATTCTCCCGGACGGTCGTCAGGCTGCCGATGGCTGCGGCGGCGTCGATGCTGGCCTGCGACACGCTGAGCCGGCGCGTGCACCTCTGGCGCGCGCAACTCGCCTTGATCCTCGCCGCCGTAATCGATGCAGCGTACGGATTGTTCTTTTACGCGATTGGTCAGCCCCTGCATCCGACCCGGTTCTCAGGAATGAGCGGCGTCAACTTCACAGCGATCGTGGTTGTGACCGCGGCGGCGATCGCCTTCGCCGCTACGGCTCGTGCGAGACACTGGTCAGCGCTCGCACGGCCCGGCGCATTGTTCGCAGTTGCCCTTGCTACCCTATCGCAAATGGGTATCTTGGCGTTTCTCGCCTCCTGGTGGCTCGTGATTCGAAAGGTTACGACATCCCGCAACATCGTGCGTCTGACGGTGGTGGCGGCGATAGGGATCGGACTGGCCTTGAGTTCACCCACAGTGCGTCAGCGGTTGGCCGACCGCAATGCTCGAACGACCGAAATCGACGGCGTCGCACGGAATTCCGCGGACGTGCGCTGGATGGTCCTTCGAACGGCGTGGCAGGGCTTCAAGACAAGTCCCGTGGTGGGCCTTGGATTCGCACAGTTTCAGTCGTACTCGGTCATCGATCCTGAGATCAACCGTTCGACGGCCGGTGGCGGGTACGGTACGCATAACACGTATGTGGAGGTACTCGTCGAGGGCGGAATTCTTGCCTTCGCGTGTTTGCTCATGCATCTCGTTCAGTGTTTCAAGCGAACTCGAGACGTCCTCTCGGAGATCAGGCGTTCGAAAGACACCGTGCTGGCCGGTGCGCTCGTTGGATTTCCGATTGCGCTGGTCTGTGCCGCGCTCGCCAATGTCCTCGTGACCTATCATTTCTGGTGTGCCTGTGGTCTGGCTCTCGCTTCGACTCGGCCTGGCGTTCGCGCCGTGAGCGACACTGAAGCTGCCGTGCTGGTACGCCGGACGTCGGCCAGCCTTCCCTCAGCGGTTACCCAAGTTCCGAAGCCCGCTCATTGAGCAACGTGCGCTTTCCATTCGGCCGCAACTGGCGGGCCTATCTTGGCGTGCTCAATCAGGAGCGGATTGCATCCGCCGTATTGTCACTCGACGTAATGCTCGGAGAGAGGATCAAGAACGCGACGTTCCTCGACGTCGGTTCGGGCAGCGGGCTTTCGTCACTCGCAGCCAGCCGCCTCGGCGCCGCTCGCATTCATTCCATCGATTTCGATGAAGATAGCGTCGCGTGCACGGAAGCAATCCGCAACCGGTACTGCTCGGATGACATCACATGGACTGTCGAGCGCGGAAGCGCGCTTGACCCGCACTATCTGGCTTCCCTCGGGCAATGGGACATCGTCTATTCATGGGGCGTACTGCATCACACGGGTGACATGTGGGCGGCGCTCGACCATGTGACACGACTCGTTCGTCCGGGCGGCCGGCTCTTCATCAGCATTTACAACGATCAAGGAATTGTGTCTCAGGGATGGCGAGCGGTGAAGCGAATCTACAACAACGGGCGATCAGGAAAGGCTTTGGTGCTGTCGGTCTTCGTCCCGTACTTTGTGGCACGGGGTGTAATAGCCGATCTTCTACGAGTCCGCAGTCCACTGACGCGCTATCGCGAGTACCAACGCACACGCGGGATGTCAATGGTGCACGATTGGACGGACTGGCTCGGCGGCTATCCGTTCGAGGTGGCCAGCCCGGAAGCGATTTTCGAGTTCTGCAAGGCCAGAGCCTTCGTTCTCGAGAGGTTGAAAACGTGTGGGGGCAACCTGGGCTGTAACGAATTCGTATTTCGGAGAAGTCAGGAATGACCGGACCCGTCACGCCGCGCGACGAGGCCTTCGGCAACGACGGGACACGCATCTGAAACCCGATTTGCTGCGAATCCTGGTGTGTCCGGGCTGTCACGGGACATTGGCGCTCGACGTCGATCGGGAAGCCGAGGGAGAGGTCGAGGCGGGGAGACTGCGGTGCGAGGCATGTCCGGCGTCGTACCCCATTGTTCGCTTCGTGCCGCGCTTCGTTTCGGCGGAGAACTACGCGGCCAATTTCGGCTTTCAGTGGAACCGCTTCCCGCGCACGCAGCTTGACAGCTTTTCCGGAGTGCCAATTTCGAGGGATCGATTCGGACGCGAAACTGGCTGGACCCAAGCGTCATTGAATGGAAAGCGCGTGCTCGACGTCGGATGCGGCGCCGGCCGATTCGCCGAGGTTGCGCTCGCCTTCGGTGCGACTGTCGTCGCCCTCGACTATTCGGGCGCAGTTGACGCGTGCCGTGCCAACCTGCCTTCGGATCGGCTGCACGTCGTGCAGGCCGACATCTATTCGCTGCCTTTCGAGCCCGCGTTGTTCGACTACGTCTACAGCCTCGGCGTGATCCAGCACACGCCGGATGCGGAACGGGCCGTGAAATCGATCGTCGCCCAGCTCAGACCGGGCGGAACGATCGTCGTCGACGTATACCCGAAGCACTGGAAGGGCTGGTTCCATCCGCGCGTCTGGCTCCGTCCGCTCACTACCCGGCTGGACGCGTCTCGACTGTTCAGAGTCATCGAGCGCTCCACGCCGGCGCTGATGCGGATCAGCAACGTGGTGGGGGCGGTGCCAGCGGTAGGCAGCCAGCTACGGCGTCTCGTGCCGGTTGCCAACTACACCGGAGTGCTGCCGTTGTCGGACGCGCAGCTTCGCGAGTGGGCCGTTCTCGACACCTTCGACTGGCTGGCGCCCGCCTG
>Ga0170475_115769141_pt1 | contig 12497 bp, 7 predicted proteins | sample Soicark_Litter_5_FD_111474 | JGI IMG/M metagenome (GOLD analysis project Ga0170475, IMG submission 111474) | Avena fatua rhizosphere microbial communities from Hopland, California, USA. Combined Assembly of 48 SPs | reverse complement strand
GGGCAAGCAGGGATAGAAAGAGGTGGCGCAAGTTGATCCCCGGCGCACCACATTCCCTGGTTCGTGCATTGGTGGCACTGTGGCTCGTGCTGGCCGTCGCCACGATCGCGACACATGTCAGCGTTGCCGTCCCGAGTGGCCCACCGGTCCAGATCGGTGAGGTGCGCGGCGTTATCAATCCCGTGATGGCCGCGTACGTCGATCGGGTCATCACGGCCGCTGAGACTGACCACGCCCCAGCGGTCGTCCTGGTCGTAGATACGCCCGGCGGCCTCGACGTATCGATGCGAGAGATCAACCAACGCATCTTGCGCTCCTCGGTGCCGGTCGCAGTGTTTGTGTATCCCCCCGGGGCTCGAGCGGGCTCCGCGGGCGTCTTCATCGCCTACGCTGCTCACGTGGCCGCTATGGCGCCCTCCACAAATATTGGCTCCGCCCACCCGGTGAATCTGGGCGATAACGGACAGTCCGCGAGCAGCGACAACGTGATGCTCGAGAAGGTCACCAACGATTCAGTGGCGGGCATTCGTGCGCTCGCGGAGCTCCGGGGCCGCAACGCAGACTGGGCTGAGCAAGCGATTCGGGAGAGCGCGAATCTCCAGGCTTCGGAAGCGCTCCGCATGAACGTCGTGGACTTGATCGCGGACGACGTCCCGGATCTCCTACGCAAGCTCGACGGCCGGTCCGTGCGGTTGGTGAACGCAGATACGCGGATCAGCATCCCCTCCACGGATGCCGTGACCGAGCCGATGAGCTGGATCGAGCGACTGCTCCACGCGATCAGCGACCCTACCATCGCCTATCTCCTGATGAGCCTGGGCGGGCTGGCACTGATCTACGAGCTGTCGAACCCTGGGGCAATCCTTCCCGGGGTCGTCGGCGGGATCGCGCTCCTGCTCGCGCTGTACTCGCTTGGCACGTTGCCCGTCAACATGGCAGGCGTGGGGCTCATCCTGTTCGCACTCCTGTTATTCCTGGTGGAGATACTCTTCACGAACAGTGGATTCCTCACCATCGGGGGAATTATTTCCTTCGTGCTCGGGACGCTGCTGCTCGTGCTTGCGCCCGAGCGAGAGTCGTTCTTGCGGGTCTCGATCCCCGCCGCCATCGCCATGATCCTGGTGATTGTCGTCTTCTTTACGGTGGTAGCCGCGGCGATCTTGCGGGTGCATCGCCGTCGCCCCATGATCGGTCAGGAGGCGATGATCGGAGAGCATGGCGTTGCACGGACCGACGTAGGGGACGATGGGACGGTCATGGTCGCCGGCGAACTGTGGCGTGCATCGGCTGTGGAGCCTAGCCAGCTCATCACTCTCGGGCAGCGCGTGCAGGTGGTCGGCGTGGATGGCCTGCATCTCACCGTTCGGCCCGAATGAGCAGTTGTATAGTCTTGGGTTGGTCACAGTTCTGAACAGAGAGGATGCAAAGAGGCATGTCGACGATCGCCGCCGTTCTAGCCCGGCAAATCCTGGACTCCCGCGGCAATCCGACCGTCGAGGTCGACGTCATTCTTGAGGACGGCTCGGTAGGGCGCGCGGCCGTGCCCTCGGGCGCCTCGACCGGCGCCCACGAAGCGCTCGAGCTGCGGGACGGCGATAAAAATCGCTTTCGCGGACAGGGCGTGCTCCGAGCTGTCGAGAACGTCAACGACCTGATCGCCCCCGAGCTGGTCGGTCGCGAGGCCGACGAACAGGCCACAATTGACGCCCTCCTCCTCGAGCTCGACGGTACCCCGACGAAGGAGAAGCTAGGGGCCAACGCTCTGCTCGGCGTCTCACTCGCCTGCGCCAAGGCCGCGGCGGGTTATCTCCCTCTGCCGCTCTTCCGCTACATCGGCGGCTCCAATGCGCGCATCCTGCCCGTACCCTTGATGAACGTCATGAATGGTGGCAGGCACGCCGATAATTCGGCCGACTTCCAGGAGTTCATGATTGCGCCGCATGGTATCTCTACGTTCTCTGAGGCGCTGCGTGCAGGCTCGGAGGTGTATTTCGCCCTACGGGATGTGTTGCGTTCCAAAGGCCTCGCCACGGGCCTGGGCGATGAAGGTGGCTACGCGCCGTCGATGACCTCGAATCGGGAGCCCATCGAGCTCCTGCTGCAAGCCATCGAGAAGGCGGGCTATCGTCCGGGCGAGGAGATCTCCATTGCCCTGGACGTCGCAGCTACAGAGTTCCACTCCGAACAGGGCTACGTCCTGGCTCGGGAGGGGAAAACCCTGGACGCCCTTGGGCTCGTAGACCTGTACGAGGACTGGGTGCGCTCCTACCCGATCGTCTCGATTGAAGATGGTTTGGCGGAGGACGATTGGGAGGGCTGGAAGCATCTCACCACTCGGCTCGGGAGCCAGGTACAACTCGTCGGGGACGATCTTTTCGTGACCAATCCATTGCGGCTCCAGCGTGGCATCGACGAAGGGTGTGGAAACGCCATCCTGATCAAGCTGAACCAGATCGGCACCCTGACCGAGACGTTGGATACGATCGAGCTGGCGCGCAATGCTGGCTACCGGTCGATCGCGTCACACCGCTCGGGTGAGACCGAGGACACGACCATCGCCGACCTCGCCGTCGCCACGGGCGTAGGACAGATCAAGACCGGTGCACCGGCACGCTCCGATCGCGTGGCGAAGTACAACCAGCTCCTGCGGATCGAAGAGATGCTGGGTGACACCGCAATCTACGCGGGCTCCCGTCAGTTCCGCACATCCTTTTAGGCGGCGAGTCCGCTCGTTCACCGTATAGCTCTACCTGTGAGGAGGCACGCACGTGACAGTCAAGGTTGGGATCAACGGTTTTGGTCGCATCGGGCGTCAGGTCTTTAAGGCGATCCGGGATCGCCATCCGGACACCCTCGAGGTCGTCGCCATCAACGACCTCATGGATTCGAAGACCAACGCGCACCTGCTCAAGTACGACACGAACTACGGTCGGTTCGACGGCACCGTCGAGGCCCAGGACGGAAACCTGGTAGTCGATGGGCGTGCGGTGAAGGTCTTCGCCGAGCGGGACCCCGGCGCAATCAAGTGGTCGGACGTCGGAGCGGAGCTGGTAGTCGAGTCCACCGGCTTCTTCACCGATGCGGACAAGGCGAAGGCGCACCTCAACGGCGGCGCGAAAAAGGTCATCATCAGCGCTCCCGCCCGCAACGAGGACATCACCATCGTGCTCGGCGTGAACGAGAAGATGTACGACCCGTCGAAGCACACCGTGGTTTCGAATGCGTCTTGCACCACGAACGGCCTCGCCCCGGTGGCGAAGGTACTGTTCGACACGTTCGGCATTCAGAAGGGCCTCTTGACGACGGTCCACTCGTATACGAACTCTCAGCGATTGCTGGACATGGCCAGCGCTGACCTGCGTGATGCGCGGGCGGCAGCCCAGAATATCGTGCCCGCCGCGACCGGCGCGGCTCGCGCCGTGGGGCTGGTGATCCCCGAGCTGCAGGGGCGGTTCAACGGAATCGCGTTCCGGGTACCGACGTCGACGGTGTCAGTGATCGACTTCGTGGCAGACCTCGACCGCCCGGCAACGGTGCAGGAGGTCAATGCGGCGATCAAGGCCGCCGCCGAGGGCCCGATGGAAGGCATCCTCGCCTATTCGGAGGAGCCGCTGGTTTCCAGCGACCTGAAGGGCGACACGCACTCCTCGATCTTTAGCGCCCTCGATACCATCGTCGTCGGCGACAACATGGTGAAGGTCGTCTCCTGGTACGACAACGAGTGGGGGTACTCCTGCCGCGTTGCCGACCTCGCCGACTTCATGGCCGACTTCATGGAAGGCTGATGAAGAAGACCATTCGCGACGTCGACGTCGCGGACAAGCGGGTGTTGGTCCGCGTTGACTACAACGTCCCCCAGGATGAGACTGGGGCCATCACCGACAACAGTCGCATTCGCGAGACGCTGCCCACCCTCCAGTACTTGGTGGACCAGGGCAGTCGCATCTTGCTGATGGCGCACCTCGGGCGACCCGATGGCAAGCTTGATCCGAGGTACTCCCTGACCCCTATCGCGAAGGAGCTTGAGCGACTGGTTGGTCGCCCGGTGCTCTTTGCGACGGACACGATCGGTCCGGATGCGCATGCGAAGGCCGCCGGACTGCTTCCGGGACAGATCTTGCTGCTCGAGAACGTGCGGTTTCAGGCGGAGGAAGAGAAGAACGACCCGGGTTTCGCCGCCGAGCTGGCGAAGCTCGGCGATCTCTTCGTCAACGATGCCTTCGGTGCGGCACACCGCGCGCACGCCTCCACTGCCGGGGTGGCGCAGCACCTCCCGGCGGTCGCTGGCTTGCTGATGGAGCGCGAGCTGGACGCGCTCGGGCGGGTCCTGGAGAACCCGGAGCGTCCGCTGCTCGCCGTGATCGGCGGCGCCAAAGTCTCCTCCAAGATCGGGGTGCTCGAGCACCTCTTGCCTCGTGTCGACGCGATGGTTATCGGCGGCGGCATGGCCTGCACGTTCCTGAAGGCCAAGGGGTTGGAGATCGGACGCTCGCTTCTCGAGGAGGACCGCATCGGGCTCGCCAACGAGCTGATGCAGCAAGCGCAGGAGCGAGGTGCCAACCTGCTACTGCCCGTCGACGGCGTGTGTGCAGACCGCATCGACGACGATGCCGCCACCGTGGTCGTCCCCGTGGAAGAGATTCCGCCGGAGATGATGATGGTAGATATCGGGCCCCGCTCAGTGGAGCTGTTCGCCGAGGCAATTCGGTCGTCCCACACCATCCTCTGGAATGGGCCGATGGGGATTTTCGAACGCGAGCCGTTCGCGGCCGGGACGAAAGGCGTTGCCGAAGCGATCGCGCGCAGCGGCGCTACATCCGTGGTCGGGGGCGGGGACACGGTAGCCGCAATCGAGGCGTTTAGCGATGCCGGGTCCTTCTCTCACGTATCCACCGGGGGCGGGGCCTCTCTCGAGTTCCTGGAAGGCCGCACGCTACCCGGGGTGGCGGCACTCGAAGACAAATACCTGTAAGACGGAGGCGGCGTCCGATGGGGCTTGCGATGTCCGCCTGCAAGCCCTCCGGGCGACGCCTCATTCAGGCTGGAGCTGACATGCGCATACCGCTCGTTGCGGGCAACTGGAAGATGAACACCACGATCCCCGAGGCAGTGGCCCTGGTCGATGGAATGTTGAATGACCTGCCATTCGTCGAGCGGGTGGAGAAAGTGCTGTGCCCGCCATTCATCTCGCTCGAGGCGGTACGCGGCCGCGTGCAGGGAACGAATATCCTCGTGGGCGCGCAGAATGCCTACTGGGAGCCCAAGGGTGCGTACACGGGCGAGATTTCGATCACGATGCTGCGGGGGCTCGCCGACTATGTAATTTTCGGGCACTCCGAGCGGCGCCAGTACTTCCACGAGACCGACGATAACGTCAATCGCAAGGTAAAGGCGGCGCTCGCTTCCGGCCTCCGCGTGATCATGTGCGTGGGCGAAAGCCTGGAGATCAACGAGGCGGGTAACACCGACGCATTTGTCGGGAACCAGGTCCGAAATGGTCTCGCCGGGGTGGATTCGCTCGAGAACATCGTAATCGCATACGAGCCGATCTGGGCCATCGGCTCGGGACGAGCGGCAACACCCGAGGGCGCGGGCCAAGTCATCGGCAACATCCGCAAGATCGTGGGCGAGCTAGCTGGACAGGCGACCGCGGACCGAATGCGCATCCTATATGGCGGAAGTGTCACCCCGGACAACTTTCTGAGCTTTATTCAGCATCCTGAGATCGACGGTGGCCTGGTAGGCGGGGCTAGCCTGAACGCTGACTCCTTCCTCCGCCTCGTCCACCAGGCGGCGGAAGCGACGTCGGCATCGTGACGACTCGCGCGCGTCATGCCCTGACCCGTCTATTGCGTCGCCAGCACCTGCTCGCGGGGCTGTTCGCGGTCCTGCTACTGACGGCCTGCCAACCCTCTCCATCGACTCCAGCCACGGCGCGTCAGTCGGCTCCGGCCGCGCAAGGGCCCGTCGGAAAGACTTCGCTCCTCACGGTGGCGATCGGGGCAGAACCGAAGATGGCGGTGGCCACGCTGGATACGGCCGGCACCACGCCGAGCATCTACGAGTTCGTCTCGCAGGGGTTCACCTCCATCGACCAGGACGGCAATCCCGTGCCGAAGCTAATCGAGAGCATTCCGTCGCTCGACGATGGATCATGGGTGGTCTCTCCGGCCGGTGCTATGGAGACGACCTATCGGCTTCGACCTGACCTGCGGTGGCACGATGGCCAGCCGATTACCATCGACGACATCCGTTTTACCGTCCAGGTCTATGCTGACCCGCAGATTCCGGTCAACTCTCGCGTCGCGGCCGGAATCGAAGAGCTCCAGGCCATCGACGACCGTAGCTTCACGATTCGCTGGAAGCAGCCGTACGCGTTCGCCGACCGTTTGACGTTTCGTGAGTTGACGGTTCTGCCTCAGCATCTGCTCGGTCCGCTCTACGAGCAGGGCCCAGCTCTATTTACTGTATCGGCGTATTGGAGCAACTCAGTCGTCGGGAGTGGGCCGTACCGCATGCGGTCGTGGACGCCGGGCTCGTCCATCGACCTCGTGGCGTTCGATCAGTACTTCCTGGGCCGCCCGCAGGCGGACAACATCAGCATCCGCTTCATCAGCGAAGAAAGCACGCTGAGTTCGCAGATCCTGTCTGGGACCATCGACCTTGCGCTTCAGGCATTCCGTCCCGGGTCGGTAGTACAGGCCGCGACGGGCTTCCGCCAAAACCGTGCGGGTGAAATCGTGATCGCGCCCAGCATGTTCCATTCGTGGGCGTTCCAGCACGCCAATAACCCGTCGGCCACGCCCCTTCAGGACGTTCGCGTACGACGGGCGCTGACCTATGGCCTGGCGCGAGATCAGCTGGCAGCACTCGCAACGGGTGGAGTGTCGGTAGCAGCCGACGGTTGGGTCCCGCGGGATGATCCACGATTTCAAGCGGCCGACTCCGCACTAATGAAATATCCCGCTGACGCTAATCGGGCGAAGGCCCTGCTGGCGGAGGCCGGGTGGACCCCAGGCGGCGACGGCCTGCTCAAGAATGCCGCTGGCGAGACCCTGCAATGCGAGATTCGGGCGCCCCAGGAGGCTGCGGCTCCGGCCATCCCACTATGGCGTGTTCTGGGCGTGGATGCCAAAGTGGTGGAGCTCCCACTCGCCCAGGCTCGGGATCCCGAAACTCGGGCGACTTTCCCATGCATCAGCGACGACGCTCGGCCGCTGGGCCCTCAAACCTGGTCGCAATTTCTGAGTAGCAATGTTGCAAGCGCGACCAACGGCTGGCGGGGCGCGAACCGCACGGGCTGGACCAATCCCGATGTGGACCAGGCGCTCGAGCGGCTGCTAGGGAGCCCCACAGAGACAGAGCGCCAGTCCGCCGAGCGCGAAGCTTTGCGTATCGTCACGAGCGAGCTTCCGGTGATCCCGCTCTACATCGACGTTACGGCGACCTTCGTGCACACTGGTGTCGAGGGGTGGCGCGGCGCCAAGCGTGGTCTGACACCGGACGGCTCGGAATCGTGGAATGCCCATCTCTGGGCGAAAACGTAGCGAAGCAGAAACGCCGGCCACGCCTTTGCCTCGTTAGAATGCTGGAGGACACAACGCTTCGCGCGTGAGGGAGCAACCCTGTCAGAATCCACGCCATCAGAAGGCCGATCGCTGACGGCTCCCGCCCGCTCGAGCGGGGTGATTCTGCATCCGACTTCCTTCGCGAGCCCGTACGGGATCGGCGACCTCGGGCCCGAGGCCCATGCGTTCGTCGACTGGCTAGCCTCGGGGCAGCAGCGCCTCTGGCAGCTCCTGCCACTCGGTCCGACAGGGTACGGCGCGTCGCCTTATGCGTCCCGATCCGCCTTCGCAGGAAACCCGTTGCTCATTTCGCCAGAGCTGCTGGTCGAGGACGGTCTCCTGACGGCGGAAGACTTGCCGGAGCCAACTCCGCCGTCAGATCGGGTGCACTTTCATATCGTCGAGCACGCAAAGCCCCCTCTCATCCACCAAGCAGTGGGGCGCTTCGAGGCGGCCGCCTCTCCAGCGCTGCGCGAAGAGCTCGAACGGTTCACGCTCGACCACGCCTGGTGGCTCGACGACTTCGCACTCTTTATGGCGCTGCACGTCTCATTCAACTCCCGCCCGTGGCACGAATGGCCGGCGGCGATCCGTATGCGTAAACCCGACGCGCTCGAGCGGGCCCGCCGTGACCTGGCAGAGCTGGTGCACCGTGAATCGGTGACCCAATTCCTGTTCTGGCGCCAGTGGCAGACGGTGCGTCGGCGAGCGAACGATGCAGGCATTCGGGTGATCGGCGACATCCCAATCTTCGTGGCGCTGGACAGCGCTGACGTATGGGCGAACCCGGAGATGTTCTGGCTGGACCGCCAGGGCCGCCCACAGTTCGTCGCCGGCGTGCCGCCCGACTTGTTCTCGGAGACCGGCCAGCGGTGGGGCAACCCCCTATACCGTTGGGATGCCATAAAAGCTAATGGTTACCGTTGGTGGATCGAGCGCTTTCGCGCCACGCTGGAGATGGTCGACGTGATCCGCATCGACCACTTCCGCGGATTCCAGGCTTACTGGGAGATTCCCGCCCGCCACTCGACAGCTGAGAAGGGGCGGTGGGCACCCGGCCCGGGCCACGATCTGTTCCGAGCTGCTCGTGAGGCGCTCGGCGAGCTGCCCATCCTCGTAGAGGACCTCGGAGAGATTACGCCAGATGTCGTCGAGCTACGCGAGGAGCTCGGCTACCCGGGGATGAAGGTGCTGCAGTTCGCGTTCGACAGCGGCCCTACGAATCCCTATCTTCCCCACAACTACGACGCGAACTTCGTGGTCTATACGGGCACTCACGACAACGACACGACAGTTTCGTGGTTCGAGCAGTTGCCTGAAAAAACGCGCGATCACATTCGCCGCTATCTGGGAGTTGACGGACTTGACATCGCATGGGATCTCATTCGCCAGGCGCTGGCGTCGGTGGCCGACCTCGCGATTGTGCCAATCCAGGACGTCCTTGCCCTGGGGGGCGCGGGCCGCATGAACCACCCCGGCCAGTCGGCGGGGAACTGGAGCTGGCGTCTCCAACCAGGTCAGCTTGTCCCAGAGCATGCACAACGCCTTGGCGAGCTCGCAAGCCTCTACGGTCGGGTGGTAGCCGAAGAAGAGGCCGAGTCGCCCACTGAGAGCGAGAGCTCGTCTATCTGAGTACATCGCCGGAGTTGGTGTAGATCGAGGATCGTGAGGTGCTTTTCCTGCGGCAAACGTTTCCACCTAGTTCTTGCGGCTGTTTCCGGACCGTACGGACTTTGCGGTAGCGAACCTGCAGTAGGGCGTGGCAAAGTGTAGGGAGCACTCGTGGAGGAGTCAGCCGTGGTAGTCGCGACGAGCAATGTAACCCCTCGAACCCGCAAATCCGGCCGTGACCAAGACGACGGTCGGCGACGCGTTGTCATCGAGGGAGTTACGCCGGAGGTCGACGACGGCCGCTTCCCCATCAAGCGCGTCGTCGGCGACGAGGTGCTCGTCGAAGTCGACGTGTTCTCAGACGGACACGACGTGCTCTCAGGAGTGCTGTGCTATCGGCGCGAGGGCGACGCACATTGGACGGAGACTCCGCTGGAACCTCTGGTCAACGATCGCTGGCAGGCGTCGTTCACGGTCACCGAGATGAGGCGGTATTCCTACACGTTTGAGGCCTGGGTGGACCATTTCAAAACGTGGCGACGGGACCTGCAGATCAAAGTCGACGCCGAGCAGGACGTATCCGTCGATCTGCTCAACGGGGCCCGATTGATCGAGGAGGATGCGGAACGCGCACCGGCTCACGACGCCGAACGGCTCCGTAGCCTCGCACAAGCCATCCGCCCCGCCGGCAAGGCTTCGATTGCGCCACAGGTGAAACAGGCGCTAGGCAAACCACTTGCAACGCTGGTCGAGCGCTACCCGGATCGCCGTTTCTCCACCCGATACGAGCACGAGCTGGGCGTCGTGGTGGACCGGGAGCGCGCGAGGTTTGGCGCCTGGTACGAGCTGTTCCCGCGATCGACCAGCGACGATCCAACCCGCCCTGGCACCTTCCGCGATCTACAGGAGCGCCTGGCGTACGTCGAGGAGCTCGGATTCGACGTGGTATATCTGCCGCCCATTCACCCTATCGGGGTCTCGTTTCGCAAAGGCAAGAACAACGTGGTGGAGTCCACCACGAGCGATCCCGGCAGCCCCTGGGCGATCGGATCTACTGATGGCGGTCACAAGTCAATTCACCCCGAGCTGGGCACGATTGAGGACTTCGATCGGCTGGTCGCCGCGGCCGAGTCGCGCGGCATCGAGATCGCGCTGGATATTGCGTTCCAGGCGGCGCCTGACCATCCTTGGGTTCGCGAGCATCCCGAGTGGTTCCGCCAGCGCGCGGATGGCACGATCCAGTACGCCGAGAACCCGCCGAAGAAATACCAGGATATCTATCCTATTAATTTCGAGTCCCCGCAATGGCGTGAGCTCTGGGAAGAGCTAAAGAGCGTGTTCGAGTTCTGGCTCGACCATGGCGTCCACATCTTCAGAGTGGACAACCCGCACACCAAGCCATTCGCCTTCTGGGAGTGGGTGATCGGAGAGCTGAAGCGCGACCACCCCGAGGTCCTGTTCCTGTCCGAGGCATTCACCCGACCGAAGATTATGTACCGGCTGGCGAAGCTCGGCTTCACCCAGTCGTACACGTACTTCGCCTGGCGTAACACCAGTGAGGAGCTCGCCGAGTACTTTGAGGAGATCACCCAGCCACCAGTCAAGGAGTTCTTTGGTCCCAATATCTGGCCGAACACCCCGGACATCCTCACCGAGCATTTACAGACGGGAGGGCGCGCGGCCTTCGTAGCGCGCTTCATCCTCGCCGCGACGTTGGGTGCGAGCTATGGGATATACGGACCGGCGTTCGAGCTGGGCGAGCACGCACCCCGGTCGGAGGGAGCCGAGGAGTATCTCGACTCCGAGAAGTACGAGATCAAACACTGGAACCTGGACGATCCGGCGAGCATTCGCGACGTTATCACGTCCGTCAACCGGATTCGGAGGGAAAATCCGGCGCTCCAGCGCAATGACACCCTACAGTTTCACGACGTCGACAACGAGCAATTGCTCGCGTACAGCAAGCAGAGCCTGGATGGCTCGAATCTGATTCTGACCGTTGTCAATCTCGATCCCCACCATCGTCAATCAGGCTGGGTGACTCTGCCTCTCGAGGCGCTCGGGATTGCCGAGGACTATCCGTACGAGGTGGAGGACCTGCTGGCCGACATTCCCTATCGCTGGGAAGGCGCTACCAACTACGTCGAGCTGGACACCCAGGCGGTGGCGCACGTCTTCCTGGTTCGTCGTCCACTCACCCTCGTGAGTTGAGCATTGGCCGAGCCCGGTCCCTCGGCGACTGTCCGCCTGGCCGAGGACGGTCGCCCATGGTGGCAGGGCGCCACCCGCGCCTCGCTGGAGTCGCAGCTCCCGGACTATATCCGCGAGCGGCGCTCGTTTGGGAGCAAGACTCGCTCGATCGTGGACGTCCGCATCGAGGACGCAGTCGGTTTACCCCATGCCGGCGAGGGAGCAGCTCTATGTATGCTCTCCGTGCGTTTTCGAGAAGGCCCGCCCGAACGCTACCTGTTGCCAATCGTCCTGGTCGACGTGCCCGTGTCTCACAGCTGGAGTGCCTGGCCTGGGCACCTGGTCATTGCCCGCGTCGAATCCGGCGATGCGCCGCGGGCGCTGATCGACGGCACCGCTGACCCCAAATTTTGTCAGGCTCTGCTCGAAGCCATTGGTGCGGGGACTTCACTCGTTGGCGAGCACGGGCAGATCGTCGCGGGCGTGGAGCCGCTCCTGCTCCAGTCGACCTCGCGGCCGCTCTCGTCCCTGACGCCCAGTCTGTCCGCGGCCGAGCAGTCGAATTCGTCGATCGCTTTCGATCGGCAGCTCATCCTGAAGCTGTACCGCCATCTCGAGATGGGTATGAACCCGGAGCTCGAGGTCGGGCGATTCCTGGGCGAGATCGGACGATTCGGCTACACCCCATCCCTGGCTGGGTGGCTCGAGTACCACGGATCGTCACAGGAGACTGCTACCCTGGCAGTGCTCCAGGCGTTCGTCGCCAACCAGGGCGACGCCTGGGCTTACACGCAGCAGGCTGTCGCGGGCTTCCTGGATCGAGTGGAGAACCAGGATCCACCCCTCACTGCAAACCCGCCGCCGACACTGTCAACTGGTGTGTACGAGGCCGCAGTGCCAGCCCTCGTGCGCGAACTGATCGGGGACTACCTGTCCGCGGCTTCGCTACTGGGTACGAGGACCGGGGAGCTGCATCAGGCGCTCATTGGCAGTCCCCGGCAAGCTGCGTTCGCGCCCGAGCCACTGGATGACGCGTACCGAGAGCTGCTGCGGGACGCGATTCAGTACTCCGCCCAGCACGCATTCGGGCTCGCGCTCAACCATGCAGCAGCGAGGCTCGAATCCAGT
>Ga0170475_113160816_pt1 | contig 12497 bp, 13 predicted proteins | sample Soicark_Litter_5_FD_111474 | JGI IMG/M metagenome (GOLD analysis project Ga0170475, IMG submission 111474) | Avena fatua rhizosphere microbial communities from Hopland, California, USA. Combined Assembly of 48 SPs | reverse complement strand
TACAATCGCGTCGGAACCGAGACACCCGTCGCAAGCATCGACCCCGCCACGAGCTCCGCTCGGGCCGAACGCGCAGCCGCCGCAGCCGCGCTTCATGCCGGCGCATCCGGATAGTCCCAGGCACCTCGGCCGCCAATCCAAATCGGCGTTTATCGGGCGCACCATCGCGTGCCGAACGATATCGGAGCGGATCGATCGCAACGCGTCGCAACGAACCCGGAGAAGGTTTGGAGGTCCGCCGCTCAGCGCAGAATGGAGTGAGGTCCCGCCGAGGCAAGTACAGGTGCAGCCACCGAGACATCGGGGCCCGACGCGGGAGCGGTGGTGTCCCGCCTGGCCGGGTCGGCGAGCCTGGCAACGGGCTCTCCGGTGGGGGCCCCCAGCGTGCGGGACAGCTTCGTTGCGGCGTCCAGCACAAGCGGCAGCAGGGCGCGCGGGCGTGGTGGACGCATGCGCATCGTGGGGGCAGTGACGGAAAGCACGGCCACCACCTGCCCGGAGCCGTCCCGCACCGGAGCGGCCACCGAGGCAGCGCCGGCCACGACTTCGTCGGTGGTCAGCAGGTAGCCGCGGGCGCGGATACGCTGCAGGTCGGCGGCGATCCACACCGGGTCGGTCCGCGTGGCTGGGGTGAAGCGTGACAGGCGCTGGGCAAGCACCTGGGTCTGAACGGCTTCCGGGGCGTGCGCCAGAAGCAGGCGGCTAGAACCCGCATGCAGCGGCTGCCGCTTGCCTACCTCGCTGTAGACCCGGAGCCCCGGGTCGCTCTGGAAGATCGCGGTTGTCTCGCTTTCCAGGCCGTCGCGGACGCGAAGATACGTGTTCTCGCCGCTGGTCTTTCCCAGTGCGACCAGAAACGGCATAGCCGTCGCGGCGAGAGCGCCCTGTTCGACCGCTGCCCGTCCCAACACGCCCCAGCGGGCGCCGAGACGCCACATCCCGCGTGCCTCGTCCTGGATCGCGAAGCCGCGAGCCTCCAGTGTTCGCAGCAGGCGGAATCCCGCGGTGCGGGTGCACCGGGCCGCGTCAGCGAGGGCAGCCAGTGGCGCCGGGCCGATACGCGAGAGGGCCTCCAGCAGATCAAGGGCGCGGCCGACCGCCGCGATGCTGTAGTCGCGTGCCGGCGTGCCGCTGCCGGACGGCTCATGCGAGCTGTTGCCCGGGTGGGGGCGCGACCGGCCCTTGCCGTTGGTGCGGCTAGCCTGGGCCATGGGGACACCTGCGAAATAATAGCGATCGAAACCAAACTACCACGGCTCGGCCAGCTTCGATATCCGGGCGTGAGGTGAGGGGTAGAAAATATCGGACAAGGCCATGCCGTGATACGGTTTCAGAGCGGGCCGGACATTGTCACTGGAGCGGGCCGGGGTCAAAGGGTCCGATCATGGTTCGAGCCGCTGAATATGGATGATGCATGAATTTATCTCATAATACTTCAGGCCAGGGCGGGGAGCGAAGAAAGACCCAGCGCTGACCTTCGTTTCGCGCCGGCCCGTTGCTTGTGGTGTCCATCGGCGTGCGGTAAAGCCCGGCCCTCGCGCGCCGGACGTCCCGGGGTCAACCTGCGTGTGGGCGCGGGCGTGGTGGAACTGGCAGACACGCCAGATTTAGGTTCTGGTGGCGCAAGCCGTGGGGGTTCAAATCCCTCCGCCCGCACCACGGGTGGGCATGCAACGACGGGGTCGAACGATGCAGGTTACCGAAACGCTCTCCGAGGGGCTCAAACGTGCCTATACTGTCGTTGTGCCTGCCGCCGATATCGAAAGCAAGCGCACCGCCCGGCTCGCCAGTCTCGGCAAGACATTGGCCTTGCCCGGCTTTCGGCCAGGCAAGGTCCCGCCGACGGTGGTGCGCCAGCGCTACGGCACCGCGGTGACCGCCGAAGTGCTCGAGGCATCGGTCAGCGAAGCCACCCAGCAGGTGCTCAGCGAACGCGGGCTGCGTCCGGCGCTGCAGCCGAAGGTGGACGTCGTGAGCCTGGATGTCGCCGGTGCGACTGCGAAAGATCTGGAGTTCAAGGTCGAGCTCGAGCTGTTGCCTGAGATCACGCTGCCGGATTTCGGCGCAATCAGCCTGACGCGGATGAAGGTCGAGGCCTTGCCCGAGACGGTGGACAGGGCACTCGGGGAGGTCGCCCGCCGCAATCGGGAACTCGCGCCGATTACGCCCGACGAATTGGGCGATCGCGGTGCCGCGAAGGGCGAGGTGCTATCGGTCGATTATGTCGGCCGGATCGAAGGCGTCGAGTTTCCCGGCGGCACCGGAAATGACATCGACGTCGAGATCGGCGGGGAGGGCTTCATTCCCGGCTTCAGCGAGCAGCTCGAAGAGGTGAAGCCTGGCGAGACCCGCACGATAGAGGTGACCTTCCCGGCCGAGTACGGCGTGCCCGACCTTGCCGGCAAGGCGGCCACTTTCGAGGTCACCGGCAAGAAGCTGAGCCGCTCGATGGTGCCGGACCTGGATGACGCGCTGGCCAAGAAGCTGGGCTTCGACGACCTGTCGGCGATGCGTGAGGCCGTCACGCGGCGGATCCAGGGGGAATACGACCAGCTGTCGAGGCTCCGGCTGAAGCGCCAGCTGCTGGACGCACTGGCGGACGTCGCAAAGTTCGCCTCCCCCGAGGGTATGGTGGAGCAGGAGTTCGGCCAGATCTGGCAACGCCTGGAAGCTGACCGACAGGCTGGCCGGCTCGACGATGACGACAAGGACAAGGATGAGGAGACGCTGAAGTCGGACTACCGCGCCATCGCCGAGAGGAGGGTCCGGCTGGGTCTGCTGCTGGCAGAGATCGGTCGCGTGAACAGCATTACGGTGGCCCCTGACGAGATGACGCGCGCGATGCGGATGGAGGCATTGCGCTATCCGGGCCAGGAACAGCAGGTCATGGAATTGTTCCGCCAGAACCCGCGTGCATCGGACGCGCTGCGAGGCCCGCTTTACGAGGAGAAGGTGGTCGACTTCGTGCTCGAGTTGGCCAAGGTGGAGGACAGGACGGTCACCCAGGAGGAACTCGCCCAGGAGCCGCCGGCACCTTGAGGAAGGTTACCCGGGCGGGTGGAGCGCCCGACGGTCCCCCCGACACCGGCCACCCGAGACTGGTCAATTGTCCGGTTGGAGTCCGGGCGTATTTCTCTTATCTATACCGCGTTCTGGGACGTGAAGGTGACGGACATGGCGGATCGCGATCCGGTCGAGGTCTACGACAACACTCTGGTGCCGATGGTGGTGGAGCAGACCGCCAGGGGCGAGCGGGCCTTCGATATCTTTTCCCGCCTGCTCAAGGAACGGATCGTCTTCCTGACCGGGGCTGTCTTCGACCAGGTTGCCGCACTGATGTGCGCCCAGCTGCTGTTCCTGGAATCGGAGAACCCCAACAAGGACATATCGTTCTATATCAACAGCCCGGGTGGCGTCGTATCCGCCGGTCTGGCGATCTACGACACGATGCAGTACATCCGCAGCCCGGTATCCACTGTATGCATCGGCCAGGCGGCCTCCATGGGAAGCCTGTTGCTGACTGCCGGGGCCAAGGGCAAGCGCTTCGCCCTGCCGAATGCACGGATCATGGTCCACCAGCCCTCGGGGGGTGCCCAAGGTCAGGCGACCGACATCGAGATCCAGGCGCGCGAGATCCTGACTCTGCGAAAGCGGCTGAACGAGATCTACGTCCGCCACACCGGCCAGCCGATCGAGGCGATCGAACGCAAGCTGGAACGCGACACTTACATGTCCGCCGAGGAGAGCCGGGATTTCGGTCTGGTCGACGCGGTGGTGGAGAACCGCGCCGTTCCGGACGAAATCTCAGGGAGATCCTGATCCCCGCTCCCGGGCGTCGGCGTCTGGCATAAGAATTGCCTGCCGAGGCAGGTCACCAATTCCTCGTCGCGCCGGACGGGGCGACGAGGGTTACCCGGTCGTGGTCCTTGTCCCTTCCGCCCGCCGGGGCGTAAAGTCGCCTGTGGCTCCCAGCGAGTCCAGGCAGGAGTGCGCATGAGCAAGTCTGGCGATTCGAAGAACACCCTCTATTGCTCATTCTGCGGCAAGTCCCAGCATGAGGTGCGAAAGCTGATCGCCGGGCCGACGGTGTTCATTTGCGACGAATGCGTCGAACTCTGCATGGACATTATCCGTGAGGAGCACAAGACGCATCTGGTGAAGTCACGCGATGGCGTGCCGACGCCGCGCGAGATCTGCAAGGTGCTGGACGACTACGTGATCGGCCAGGACCACGCCAAGCGGGTGCTTTCCGTTGCCGTGCACAATCACTACAAGCGACTGGCGCACGGGCAGAAGAACAACGACATCGAGATCGCGAAGTCGAACATCCTGCTGGTCGGGCCCACCGGTTCGGGCAAAACCCTGCTTGCCCAGACCCTGGCCCGGATCCTGGACGTGCCGTTCACCATGGCGGACGCCACCACGCTGACCGAGGCGGGCTATGTCGGCGAGGACGTCGAGAACATCATCCTGAAGCTGCTGCAGTCCGCCGACTACAACGTCGAGCGCGCGCAGCGCGGCATCGTCTACATCGACGAGGTCGACAAGATCAGCCGCAAGTCCGACAACCCGTCGATCACCCGCGACGTCTCCGGCGAGGGCGTGCAGCAGGCGCTGCTGAAGATCATGGAGGGCACCGTCGCCTCGGTGCCGCCGCAGGGCGGACGCAAGCACCCGCAGCAGGAATTCCTGCAGGTCGACACCACCAACATCCTGTTCATCTGCGGCGGCGCATTCTCCGGCCTGGAGCGGATCATCGCCGCCCGCGGCAAGGGTTCCGGGATCGGCTACGGTGCGGAGGTCCATTCGTCCGACGAACGGCGCACCGGTGCCATTCTGCGCGAGGTCGAGCCTGAGGACCTGCTGAAGTTCGGCCTGATCCCCGAATTCATCGGCCGCCTGCCTGTCGTCGCCACACTGGAGGACCTCGACGAAGGCGCATTGATGGAGATCCTGACCAAGCCGAAGAACGCGCTGATCAAGCAATACGGTCGGCTGTTTGAAATGGAGGGGGTGAAACTCTCGTTTACCGACGACGCGCTGCACTCTGTCGCGACGCGGGCGATCGCCCGTCGCACCGGAGCGCGCGGGCTCCGTTCGATCATGGAGGCCATCCTGCTCGGTACCATGTTCGAACTGCCGGGCCTCGACGGCGTCGAGGAAGTGGTCATCAACCGCGAAGTTGCCGAAGCGCGGGCCAACCCGCTCTACCTGTACGGCAAGGAAAGGGCGGAACACACCGCCTGAGCCATGGAGCTGCGGAGAAGCGGCAGCTCGCGAAATTGCGAACCCGGATCTCCGAGGTCTTGCGCTGTATTGCCCGGCAGCCGATATGGCTTGTTCATCGGCGGGCGTCTCAGCCCGCAGGGGCGCCCCCGCGCTGCAGGCATCGGTCTAATTCGGGCGGAATGGGCGTCGACTGTCCATAAGGAGGTCAACATGACTGAATCCGAACATAATCTGCCGGATCAGCCCCCGGAACAGCCCGCGGAGCCGCAGGGACGTCCGGACGAGACGAAGCCCGCCGCGGCGCACGGCGACCTGCTCGCGGTACTGCCGCTGCGCGACATCGTCGTCTTTCCGCACATTATCGTGCCGCTCTTCGTGGGTCGCGAAAAGTCGGTCCGTGCTCTGGAAGCGGTGATGAAGGACGACAAGCAGATCCTGCTGGTCGCGCAGAAGAATGCCGCGCAGGACGATCCGACGGTCGATGATATCTATCGCGTCGGCACCGTATCGACGATCCTGCAGCTGCTGAAGCTGCCGGACGGTACCGTGAAGGTGCTGGTGGAAGGCGGCCGGCGGGCGAAGATCGTCGGCTTCAAGGACAGCGACAGCCACTTCGAGGCGTTCGTCGAGGCGATGCCGGACGACGCGCCGGAGGCGAAAGAGCTGGCAGCCCTGGGCCGCACCGTGGTTTCGCAGTTCGAGCAGTACATCAAGCTCAACAAGAAGATCGCACCCGAGGTTCTGGTCTCGCTGAACCAGATCGAGGAACCCAGCAAGCTTGCCGATACGGTGGCGAGCCACCTAAATCTCAAAATCGCCGAGAAGCAGGAGCTGCTTGAGATCGCCAAGGTCGGCGAGCGGCTCGAGCGCGTGTTCGGACACATGGAGTCCGAGATCGGCGTGCTTCAGGTGGAGAAGCGCATCCGCAGCCGCGTGAAACGGCAGATGGAGAAGACGCAGCGCGAGTACTACCTGAACGAGCAGCTGAAGGCGATCCAGAAGGAGCTCGGCGAGGGCGAGGACGGCAAGGACGAGAACGCCGAGCTGGAAGCCAGGATCAAGAAGACCAAGTTGTCGAAGGAGGCGCGCGACAAGGCCAACGCGGAGCTGAAGAAGCTCAAGACGATGAGCCCGATGAGCGCCGAGGCGACGGTGGTTCGCAACTATCTCGACTGGATGCTGTCGATCCCCTGGAAGCGGCGCAGCAAGATCCGCAACGACGTGGTCGCCGCCGAGAAGGTGCTCGAGGCCGACCACTTCGGACTGGAGAAGGTCAAGGAGCGCATCATCGAGTATCTCGCCGTGCAGGCGCGTTCGCCGAAGGTGCGCGGCCCGATTTTGTGCCTGGTCGGACCGCCCGGCGTCGGCAAGACCTCGCTCGGCAAGTCGGTGGCGCGTGCAACGGGACGCAACTTCGTGCGTATGTCGCTCGGCGGCGTGCGAGACGAGGCGGAGATCCGCGGCCATCGGCGGACCTATATCGGGTCGATGCCCGGCAAGGTGCTCCAGGGCATGAAGAAGGCCAAGACGTCGAACCCGCTCTTCCTGCTGGACGAGGTCGACAAGCTCGGCGCGGACTGGCGTGGCGATCCGTCCTCTGCGTTGCTTGAGGTGCTCGACCCGGAACAGAACTCCACCTTCAACGACCACTACCTCGAGGTGGACTACGACCTGTCCGACGTCATGTTCGTCACCACGGCGAACTCGCTGCGCATGCCGCAACCCCTGATGGACCGCATGGAGATCATCCGCATCCCCGGCTACACCGAGGATGAGAAGGTGGAGATCGCCAAGCGCCACCTGATTTCCAAACAGTCCGCGGCTCACGGCCTGAAGCCGGACGAGTGGCATATCTCGGATGACGCGCTGCGGGACATGATCCGCTACTACTCGCGCGAGGCGGGCGTGCGGAACCTGGAGCGCGAAATTGCCAATCTGGCGCGCAAGTCGGTCAAGGAGCTTGTCACCAAGAAGACCAAGAAGGTCGCTATCACCCGCAAGAACCTTGAGAAATACGCGGGAGTCCGCAAATTCCGCTTTGGCGAGACAGAGGCCGAGGACATGGTCGGCGTCGTGACCGGTCTGGCCTGGACCGAGGTCGGTGGCGAGATCCTGACGATCGAGAGCGTGCTGTTGCCGGGCAAGGGCAGCGTCAAGATCACCGGCAAACTCGGTGACGTGATGCAGGAAAGCGTGTCGGCGGCGCTCAGCTACGTGCGGAGCCGCTCGACCAAGTTCGGCATCAAGCCGACGCTGTTCGAGAGGCGCGACATCCACGTGCACGTGCCCGAGGGCGCCACGCCGAAGGACGGCCCGTCCGCGGGCGTCGGCATGGCCACGTCGATCGTGTCCATCCTCACTGGCATCCCGGTGCGCCGCGATGTCGCGATGACCGGCGAGATCACGCTGCGCGGCCGCGTTCTGCCGATCGGCGGCCTGAAGGAGAAGTTGCTCGCGGCATTGCGTGCCGGGATCACCACCGTTTTCATTCCGAAAGAGAATGAGAAGGATCTGGCGGAAATCCCTGACAATGTGAAGAAGCATCTGAAACTCATCCCGGTCGCGGAGGTGGACGAGGTGATCGCCCAGGCGCTGGCTCGCCGGCCCGAGGCGATCGAGTGGGAGGAACCAGCCGAACCGGTCACACCACCTCCGGAACAGCCGGGCACTGCGTCGCTCCCGCATTGATCACTGCCTTCAGGAGGCCCGCCGGCAATGTCGGCGGGCCTTTCTCATGACATTGACGTGGCGGAAACCGCGCCATTAGTGTCGCGCGCCGGGTTCGGGCACCCGCGCCGGAGTCGCTCCCATTGTGCTGCATCACCGGATCGAGAGGGACTGAGCCAGTGAACAAGATGGATCTTATCGCGGCGGTTGCCGACCAGACGGAATTGTCGCGTGCCAAGGCAACAGACGTGGTCGACGCGGTGTTCGGCGCGATCGAGGGGGCACTCAAGAACAAGGAAGAGGTGCGTCTGGTCGGTTTCGGCACGTTCGCGACCGCCGAACGCAAGGCGGCGACCGGCCGCAATCCGCGCACCGGCGAGGCTATGACGATCGCGGCTTCCACGACCGTTCGCTTCAAGGCTGGCAACGGACTGAAGGACGCGGTTCAATGACCGGGGTCCCCCACCGGTCGCTGCCAGGGCGGTTAGCTCAGCGGTAGAGCGTCTCGTTTACACCGAGAGGGCCGGCGGTTCGAATCCGTCACCGCCCACCGCCATCGATACCTCGGCCATCGATACCTCACTGGACACTGGTCGCCGATCACTGCTAAACGCGCGCCCTGCTGCGCGGGCGTAGCTCAGTTGGTTAGAGCGCCGGCCTGTCACGCCGGAGGTCGCGGGTTCGAGTCCCGTCGCTCGCGCCAGCAAGGGCCCATTGGGCGAAATTGCGTGCCTATGGCGGCGCGGAGTGGTTGGCGTTAATGTCCGCCGCGTCATTGCGTTGCGGTGGTCTGTTGCGGCACGGCCCTAGGGGCCGAGGCTCGGTGCACCGCGTGTGATGCCCGCCTGATCGATCGGATCTGACATGCAGCCAGTGCTCCTCGGATACCTGCCCATCCTGGTGTTCATCATCATCGCGGGAGTGATCGCGATGGCAATGGTGGGTGGTTCGTTGATCGCCGCACGGCAAAAGCCGTATCCCGAGAAGGTCTCCCCTTACGAATGCGGCTTCGAGCCATTCGACGACGCGCGCCGCCGTTTCGATGTGCGCTTCTATCTGGTCGCAATCCTGTTCATCATCTTCGATCTCGAGGTGGCATTTCTGTTCCCCTGGGCGGTGTCGCTGAAAGACATCGGCTGGTTCGGGTTCCTGTCGATGATCGGCTTCCTTGGCGTGCTCACGGTCGGTTTCATCTACGAGTGGTGCAAGGGTGCTTTGGATTGGGAGTAGCGGCATGAGCGGCAACACTGCCATCGCCTGGAACCGCACCGCACTGCCGCCGGGTCCGGAACAGGATGCGGTGGTAAAGGGCATCACGGGCGAGATCGCCGACAAGGGCTTCATCGTCGCCAACGTCGACAAGGTGGTGAACTGGGCGCGCACCGGCAGCCTGTGGCCGATGACCTTCGGCCTGGCCTGCTGTGCGGTGGAGATGATCCACGCTTATATGCCGCGCTACGACCTCGACCGGTTCGGCACGATCCCGCGCGCCTCGCCGCGGCAGTCCGACGTGATGATCGTGGCTGGCACGCTGTGCAACAAGATGGCCCCGGCGCTGCGCAAGGTCTACGACCAGATGCCGGAGCCGCGTTGGGTGATCAGCATGGGAAGCTGTGCCAACGGCGGCGGCTATTATCACTACTCATATTCGGTGGTGCGCGGCTGCGATCGGATTGTGCCGGTTGACGTGTATGTGCCTGGTTGTCCGCCGACCGCCGAGGCGCTGGTCTACGGCATCATGCAGTTGCAGAAGAAGATCCGCCGCACCGGGACGATCCTCCGTGGGTGAACTCGCCGCTGCCGTCGCCGTGCTCCCGGGTGTTCGTTCAACGACCGTCGAGAAGGGCGAGCATGTTGCGCACGCCGACCGCGACGCGTTGCTGCCGTTGATGTCGACGCTGCGCGACGACCCGCGCTTCGCGTTCGAGCAGGTGATGGACATCTGCGGCGTCGACTGGCCGGAACGCGAGGAACGCTTCGACGTCGTATACAACCTGCTGTCGGTATCGCTGAACCAACGACTGCGCGTCATCGTCACAACAGATGAGCAGAAGCCGGTTCCGTCGGTGCACACGATCTGGCCGGTCGCGACATGGTGGGAGCGCGAGGCGTGGGACCTGTTTGGCATCGTGTTCTCCGGACAGCCGGATCTGCGGCGCATCTTGACCGACTACGGCTTCGACGGGCATCCGCTGCGCAAGGATTTCCCGCTGACGGGTACGTCGAACTTCGCTACGACGAGGACCGCAAGGCGGTGGTGTACGAACCGGTACGGCTGACCCAGGACTTCCGCTCGTTCGATTTCCTCTCGCCGTGGGAGGCAGTGACCACCCTGCCGGGCGACGAGAAGGTGCACACCGCGCGCGCAGCGGAATCGCAGCCGCCTGCACCCGAGACGAAGGCGTAAGACGATGAGCGAGACGCCGGACATCGAAGCCCGTCCGCCTGCGACCAAAATCGTCGAGTTCGACAGCCACGCGATCAATTTCGGGCCGCAGCATCCAGCGGCGCATGGCGTGCTGCGGCTGATCCTGGAAATGGACGGCGAGGTGGTGGAGCGTGCCGATCCGCATATCGGTCTGCTGCACCGCGGCACCGAAAAGCTGATCGAGCACAAGACGTACATGCAGGCGGTGCCGTATTTCGATCGCCTCGATTACGTCTCGCCGATGTGCGAGGAGCACGCTTTCGCGCTGGCGACCGAGAAGCTGCTGGATATCGAAGTGCCCGAACGCGGGCAATGGATCCGCGTGCTGTTCGCCGAGATCACCCGTGTGCTGAACCACCTGCTCAACGTGACCACCTACGCGCTGGACGTCGGCGCGATCACGCCGAGCCTGTGGGGGTTCGAGGAGCGCGAGAAACTGATGGAGTTCCATGAGGCCGCGTCGGGCCGCGGCTGCATGCGAATTACTTCCGCCCCGGCGGCGTGGCGAAGGATCTGCCGGCAGGGCTCGAGGAGCGTATTGCCGAATGGTCGGTCGCGTTTCCCAAGTTCATCGATGACCTCGAAGAGTTGTTGACCGGCAACCGAATCTGGAAGCAGCGTACCGTCGATATCGGCGTGATGAGTGCGGAGCTTGCGCTGGCGTGGGGCTTCGCCGGTCCTTGTCTGCGCGCAAGCGGCGTGCCGTGGGACCTGCGGCGTTCACAACCCTATGACAAGTATGCCGAGGTGGAGTTCAAGATCCCGGTTGGACGCAACGGCGATTGCTACGACCGCTATCTGGTCCGCCTGGCCGAGATGCGCGAGAGCGTGAAGATCATCCGCCAGGCACTGGACAAGATGAAGCCCGGGCCGGTGAAGGTACAGGACCGCAAGTTCACCCCGCCGCACCGCGCGGAGATGAAGCGCTCGATGGAGGCGCTGATCCATCACTTCAAACTCTATACCGAGGGCTACCACGTTCCCCCGGGGGCGACCTACACCGTGGTGGAAAGCCCCAAGGGCGAATTTGGCGTTTACCTGGTCGCGGATGGTACCAACCGGCCGTATCGCTGCAAGATCCGGCCGACCGGGTTCGCCTTCCTCCAGGCGATCGATGTCATGGCAAAGCGCCACATGTTGGCGGACACGGTCGCGATCATCGGGTCGCTCGACATCGTGTTCGGCGAGATCGACAGATAGACATGGCCGAGAAGAACGATAACGGCTTCGACCAGCCGGAGCATTTCGCCTTCGACGCGGAGAGCGAGGCTGCGATCCCGCCGCTCATTGCCAAGTACCCGCCTGGCAAGCAGGCGAGCGCGGTGATCCCGATGCTGTATCTGGTGCAGAACCAGATGAAGCGACAGACCGGCAGTGCATGGGTTCCGACCGCGGGCATGGACGAGGTGGCGCGGCGCCTGGATATGGCGCCGATCCGCGTTTATGAGGTCGCGACGTTCTATTTCATGTTCAACCTGCGACCGGTCGGCAAATGGCATCTGCAGGTCTGCACCACGACGCCGTGCTGGCTGCGCGGTTCGGACGAGGTGGTGGCGGCGTGCCGGGCGGCGACAGGCATCAAAGGTTGGGGCGAGACGAGCGCCGACGGTGAATTCACCATGACCGAGGTGGAATGCATCGGCGCGTGTGTGAATGCGCCGGTGATCCAGGTGAATGACGATTTCTATGAGGACCTCGACGCGGACAGCGTGCGCCAGTTGCTGGAGGCATTGCGTCGCGGCGAACCGCCGAAGCCCGGGTCGGCAACAGGTCGGGAGACCTCCGCGCCGGATGGCGGGCCGACGACTTTGACCTCGCTGCAATACGGTGTGGAGCGCTGATCCGATGCTGCAGGACAAGGACCGCGTCTTCACCAATCTCTACGGGCTGCACGACCCCTTTTTGAAGGGCGCGCGGGCGCGTGGCGACTGGGATGGCACCAAGGCGATTTTGGAGAAGGGTCGCGATGCCATCGTGGAGGAGGTCAAGACGTCGGGTCTGCGCGGGCGTGGTGGTGCCGGCTTCCCCACCGGACTGAAATGGTCCTTCATGCCGAAGCAGTCCGACCGGCCCTGCTATCTGGTGGTGAACGCCGATGAAAGCGAGCCTGGCACCTGCAAGGATCGCGACATCATCCGCCACGATCCGCACAAGCTGGTGGAAGGCTGCATGG
>Ga0170475_115105373_pt1 | contig 12500 bp, 23 predicted proteins | sample Soicark_Litter_5_FD_111474 | JGI IMG/M metagenome (GOLD analysis project Ga0170475, IMG submission 111474) | Avena fatua rhizosphere microbial communities from Hopland, California, USA. Combined Assembly of 48 SPs | reverse complement strand
GCGCCGGCGCGCCGGGCGGCGGCGGCGCACCGGCCGGCAAGAGCTAAAGGGCACAGCCAATGATCGAAGCGCAGGCCACATCCAAATACATCCGCACGTCGGCCCAGAAGGCCGGGCTCGTGCTGGATCTCATTCGCGGCAAGGACGTCAACCGCGCGCTCGCGACGCTGAAATTCGCGCGCAAGTCGGTCGCCGACGACATCAGCAAGCTCCTGCGGTCGGCCATCGCCAACGCGCAGCAGAAGGACGGCTTCAGCGGGGACGTCGATCGCCTGTACGTGTCGGCGTGCTTCGCCAACCAGGGACCGTCACAGAAGCGCGTGCGTCCGGCGCCGATGGGCCGCGCCTATCGCGTGCTGAAGCGGACGGCGCACCTGACGGTGCGCGTCTCCGAGCGTGCAGAAAAGATCGCGGCGGCGTCCGCGGCCGGCAAGACGGCGCGGGCAGCCCGCGCGAAGAAAGCGAAGGAGTAACCGTGGGTCAGAAGGTTCACCCGTTTGGATTCCGCCTCGGCTTCAACAAGACGTGGAAGTCGCTCTGGTACGCCGACAAGGACTACGCGAAGCTCCTGCACGAGGACATCGATCTGAAGCGCTCGCTGAAGAAGCGCTTCGCGCACGCCGGCGTCAGCAAGCTCGAGACGTCGCGGGCGGCGAACCGGCTGAAGATCGACATCTACACGTCGCGCCCCGGCATCATCATCGGCCGCAAGGGCACGGAAGTCGACAAGCTGAAGCAGGAGCTGCAGAAGCGCACGAACCGCGAGGTCTTCATCAACATCCAGGAGATCCAGAAGCCGGAGCTCGACAGCCAGCTGATTGCCGAATCGGTGGCGATGCAGCTCGAGAAGCGCGTCGCGTTCCGCCGCGCGATGCGAAAGGCCGTCGAATCGGCGCTGCGCTTCGGCGCGCGCGGCATCAAGGTGCGCGTGTCGGGCCGGTTGAACGGATCGGAAATCGCGCGCTCCGAGTGGTATCTGCACGGCCAGCTGCCGCTGCAGACGCTGCGCGCCGACATCGACTACGGCTTTGCCGAAGCGAACACGACGTACGGGCAGATCGGCATCAAGGTGTGGCTCTACAAGGGCGAGCGCCTCGTGCCGCAGCGCGGACGTGAAGAAGAGTACAGGGAACGCGCACCGCGCCGGCCGCCGGCGCGCGCGTAGTGGCGTTTAGCGTTTTTCGTTTTTCGTTGAGAAGGATCGCGTCGTTATGTTGATGCCGAAGAAAGTCAAATACCGCAAGCAGCAGCGCGGGCGCATGCGCGGCAAGGCGTGGCGCGGCGGCGCGATTGCGTTTGGCGACTACGGGTTGAAGGCGCTCGAGCCGTGCTGGCTCACCGACCGGCAGATCGAAGCGGCGCGCGTCGCGATGACGCGGTTCGTCGCGCGCGGCGGCAAGATCTGGGTCCGCGTGTTCCCCGACAAGCCGATCACGAAAAAGCCGCAGGAAACCCGCATGGGCAAGGGCAAGGGCGCGCCCGAACAGTGGGTCGCCGTCGTCAAGCCGGGACGCGTGCTGTTTGAAATGGAAGGCATCACGGAAGCGTCGGCGCGTGAAGCGTTGAAGCTGGCCGCGGCCAAGCTGCCGATTCTCACGAAGTTCGCGATGCGCTTCGAAGAGGAGAAGATGCTATGAAGGCCGCCGAACTGCGCGACCTCCCCGCCGAGGAGCTCGGCGCGAAAGAGCGCGACCTGACCGACCAGCTGTTCCGGCTGCGCATTCAGAAGTCGATGGGCCAGCTCGAGGCGCCGGCCAAGATCCAGTCGGTGCGCCGCGATCTCGCGCGCGTCAAAACGTTCCTGAGACAGAAGGCGAAGTAGACATGGCGCAGAAAAGCGAGAAGACCGGCGTCGTCATCAGCAACAAGATGCAGAAGAGCATCGTCGTCGCCGTCGAGTGGCAGACGCGCCACGGGCTCTACGGCAAGACCGAGCGGAAGACGTCGACGTTCATGGTGCACGACGAGAAGAACGAGGCCAAGCCCGGCGACATCGTGGAAATCGTCGAAACGCGGCCGCTCAGCCGGCGAAAGCGCTGGTCGCTCAAGCGCGTCGTCCGGCAGGCGGTGGAGATCTAGCCATGATTCAGATGCGTTCGATCCTGGACGTCGCCGACAACTCCGGCGCCCGCAAGATCGCGATCATCAATCCCATCGGCGGATCGACCGGCCGCTACGCGCGCCTCGGCGACATCGTCACGGCGTCGGTGAAGGAAGCGACGCCGGAAGGCACCGTCAAGAAGGGCCAGGTCGTGAAGGCCGTCATCGTGCGCACCGTGAAGGAACAGCGCCGCCGCGACGGGACCTACATCCGCTTCGACCGGAATGCGGCCGTGCTCATCAACGATCAGCGCGAGCCGATCGGCACACGCGTGTTCGGCCCCGTCGCCCGCGAGCTGCGCGAGCGCCGGTTCATGAAGATTATTTCGCTGGCACCAGAGGTTCTGTAATGTCGCGGCTTGCTACACCGATTCGGAAGAACGACAACGTGCTGGTCATCACGGGCAAGGACCGCGGCAAGCGCGGCCGCGTGCTGCGCGTGGTGCCGGACAAAAACCGCCTGATCGTCGAAGGCGTGAACATGATCAAGCGCCACACCAAGCCCAACCCCGGCAAGAACATCCAGGGCGGCATCGTCGAGCGCGAGGCGTCGCTGCACGCGAGCAACGTGCAGCTGGTCTGCCCGGAATGCGGCGCGCAGACGCGCATCGGCCACAAGATTCTCGGCGACGGCCGCAAGGTCCGGGTGTGCCGCAAGTGTGAGGGAGTCGTCGACAAATGAATCCCCGACTGAAAGAGAAATACACGAAGGACGTCATCCCGGCTCTGAAGAAAGAGTTCGGCTACAAGAACGTGATGGCGGTGCCCAAGATCGAAAAAGTCGTCGTCAACATGGGCCTGGGCGAGGCGACGAGCAACGCCAAGCTCGTGGACGTCGGCGCCGACGAGATCGCGCGCATCACGGGCCAGAAGCCGGTGACGCGCCGCTCGAAGAAATCGATCGCGGCGTTCAAGGTCCGCAAGGGCCAGCCGATCGGCACGATGGTCACGCTGCGCGGCGAGCGCATGTGGGAGTTCCTCGATCGTCTGATGACGATCGCGCTGCCCCGCGTCCGCGACTTCAAGGGCGTGTCGCCGAAGGGCTTCGACGGCCGCGGCAACTACACGCTCGGCCTGAAAGATCAGCTGCTGTTCCCCGAGATCGACTACATGAAGGTCGACAAGGCGCGCGGCATGAACGTCTCCGTGGTGACGACGGCGCGGACGGACGAAGAGGCGCGCAAGCTTCTTCAGTTCATGGGCATGCCGTTTCGACAGAGCTAAGGCAAACGCATATGGCAACAACCGCAAAGATCGCCAAAGAACACAAGACGCCGAAGTTCAAGGTTCGGCTGCGCAACCGCTGCCACCTGTGCGGCCGGCCGCGCGCCTACATGCGCAAGTTCGCGCTGTGCCGACTGTGTTTCCGCAAGCTCGCGCTTGAGGGAGATATCACTGGCGTTACGAAGAGCAGCTGGTAAAAAAGGTTCAGAGCTATGACAGACCCGATTGCAGACATGCTTACCCGGATTCGCAACGCCGTCACCGCAAAGCACACGCGCGTGGACATGCCGGCGTCGCGCATCAAGGCCGACATCGCGCGCATCCTCCAGGATGAGGGCTACATCCAGGGCTTCAAGGTCCTCGACGAAACCGACGGGAAGTCGGGCGCCAGCAAAACCATCCGGCTGTTCCTCAAGTACGGCCCGCACGGCGAAAAGCTGATCACGGGCGTCGAGCGCATCAGCCGCCCCGGCCGCCGCGTCTACTTCGGCCGCGACGATGTGCCCGAAGTGCTGGCGGGTCTTGGCACGAGCATTCTCACGACGTCGCGCGGCGTGATGACCGGCAAGGCCGCGGTCAAGGCCGGCGTCGGCGGCGAAGTGCTTTGTAATATCTGGTAAACGGACAACCAACCATGTCTCGAATTGGAAAAAAACCCATCGCGATTCCGAAGGGCGTCACCGTCAAGGTGGTCGACGGCGCGCTCGACGTGCAGGGCCCGAAGGGCAAGATGCGTCAGGCCACGCCGCCTGGAATCAATTTCGCTGTCGCCGAAGGCACGCTGCAGGCGTCGCGCGCCACCACCGAGCCGGAGCTCGCGAAGTATCACGGCCTCGCCCGGAGCCTGGCGGCCAACGCGGTCCTCGGCGTCACCGAGGGCTTCAAGAAAGAGCTCGACATCGTCGGCGTCGGCTACCGCGCGGAGATCAAGGGCAAGCAGGTGATCTTCGCCCTCGGCTACTCGCACGCCGTGGTGTTCGACGTGCCGTCCGGCATTGAAATCGCGATCGACAAGCAGACACACATCACGGTGACGGGCGTCGACCGGCAGCTGGTCGGCCAGGTCGCCGCGAACATCCGGCGCCTGCGCGAGCCGGATCCGTACAAGCAGAAGGGCGTTCGTTATACCGGCGAAGTGCTGAAGAAGAAGGCCGGAAAGACGGGGGCGAAGTAAATGAAGATCAAGACGAAGGCCGACCGCCGCGAGCGGATCCACCTCCGCCAGCGCAAGCGCATCATGGGGACGACCGAGCGTCCGCGCCTCAGCGTGTTCCGCAGCGTGTCGCATATCTACGCGCAGGTGATCGACGACCTGAGCGGCAAGACGCTCGCGTCGGCGGGATCGACCGACCCGAAGCTCAAAGGCGTGTTCGCGAAGGACGTCCGCGGCGGCAACCTGAAGGGCGCCGAGGCGATCGGCAAGGCGATCGCCGAGCGGTCGATCGAAAAAGGCATCAAGCGCGTCGTGTTCGACCGCGGCGGGTTCCTCTATCACGGGCGGATTCGCGCCGTGGCCGACGCCGCGCGGAAAGCCGGTCTGGAGTTCTAAATAAGATTGAAGACTCGCGAGCGCATCGACGCGTCACAGCTCGATATCAAAGACACGGTCGTCTCGATCAACCGTGTGACGAAGGTCGTCAAGGGCGGCAAGAACCTGAGCTTCAGCGCGCTCGTTGTCGTCGGCGACGGCCACGGGATCGTCGGCTTCGGGATCGGCAAGGCGAAGGAAGTGCCGTCGGCGATCAAGAAGGCGATCGAGGCGGCGAAGAAGAACCTGATTCGCGTGCCGCTCGCGGGCACGACGATTCCGCACCGCATCGTCGGCAAGTTCGGCGCGGGCGCCGTGCTGCTGAAGCCGGCGCCGGACGGCACGGGCATCATCGCGGGAGGCGCGGTGCGCGCGGTCGTCGAATCGGCCGGCATCACGAATATCCTCACGAAGTCGCTCGGCTCGGCGAACCCGCACAACGTGGTGCGGGCGACGTTCACGGGCCTCGGCTCGCTCAGGATCCGTCGCTGCTCGCGCGGCTCCGCGGCAAAGAGCTCGACGAGCTCACGTCGCGCGCAAGCGCGTAGGAATTCGAACATGGCCAACGAACGAACCGACGTCAAAGGCAAGACCGTCACCGTCAAGCTCGTGAAGAGCACGACCGGGTTCAAGGACAACCAGGAAGTCGTGGCGCGCGGCCTCGGCCTGCGCAAACTGAATTCCTCGGTGGAGCTGAAAGACACGCCCGCGATCCGCGGGATGATTCACAAGATTCGCCACCTCGTCGAGGTCAAGTAAATGTCGGATCTGAGCAATCTCAAACCGCCGAAAGGCATGAAGCACCCGAAGAAGCGCATCGGGCGCGGCCAGGGCAGCGGCAACGGCAAGACGGCGGGACGCGGACACAAGGGCGCGAAGTCGCGTTCGGGCTTCAAGTTCAAGCGCGGGTTCGAAGGCGGCCAGATGCCGCTGCACCGCCGGGTGCCGAAGCGCGGGTTCCACAATCCGTTCCGCGTCGAGTACGAGGTCGTCAACCTCGATGCGCTCGCGGCGAAGTTCGACGCCGGCACGGTCGTGACGCCCGAGCTGCTCCGCGAGCAGGGGATGGTGCCGGGCGGCAAGGCGCCGATCAAGATCCTCGCGCGCGGCGACATCAGCAAGAAGCTGACGGTGCGCGCGCACAAGTTCAGCGGCAAGGCGTCGGAGAAGCTGCTTGCGGCAGGCGGAAACGCAGAGCTGATCGCCTAAGGATTTCCCATGGCAGTCGACAACAGCCTGAAAAACATCTTCGCCGTCTCCGAGCTGCGGAACAGGATTCTGTTCACGCTCGCGCTGCTCTTCGTCTATCGCATCGGCAGCCACATCGTGGTGCCGGGCGTCGACATCCGCGCGCTCGACGAGTTCGCGCAGCAGCTCGGCAAGAACAGCATGTTCGGCCTGTACGACATGTTCACGGGGAACAACCTGAGCAAAGTGACGATCTTCGCGCTGGGCATCATGCCGTATATCAGCGCGTCGATCATCCTGCAGCTGCTCACGGTGGTCTGGCCGTACCTCGAGCGGCTGTCGAAGGAAGGCGAGCTCGGCCGCCGCAAGATCACGCAGTACACGCGCTACGGCACGATTCTGCTCGCGGTGGTCCAGTCGCTCGGCATCGCGGTGTTCCTCGAGCGCAACTCGACGCCCAGCGGATTCCATCTCGTGATGAACGCCGGCTGGGGCTTCCGCCTCATGACGGTGCTCACGTTGACGACCGGCACGTGCTTCATCATGTGGCTCGGCGAGCAGATCACCGAACGCGGCATCGGCAACGGGATGTCGCTCATCATCTTCGCCGGGATCATCATCGGTTTCCCGCGCGGCGCGATGACGACGCTCGATCAGGTGCGGACCGGACAGATCAGCCCGCTGCGGATTGTGGCGCTCATGATCCTGATGGTGCTCGTCGTCGGAGCCATCATCTTCGTCGAGCGGGCCTACCGGCGGGTCACGGTGCAGTACGCCAAACGCGTCGTCGGTCGGAGAATGTACGGCGGGTCGAGCACGCACATCCCGCTGAAGGTCAATACGGGCGGCGTCATCCCCGTGATCTTCGCCTCGTCGATCCTCGCGTTTCCGGCGACCATCGCGCAGAGCCTGTTCAAGGGCCCGTGGGTGGACTCGCTTGTGCAGCAGTTGAACGTCGGCATGCCGCTCTACAACCTGCTCTACGTGGTCGGCATCATCTTCTTTACGTACTTCTACACGGCGATCATCTTCAACCCCGACGACGTCGCGGAGAACATGCGGAAGTACGGCGGCTTCGTCCCCGGCATCCGTCCCGGAAAGCGCACCGCCGAATACATCGACACGATCCTGACGCGCATCACGCTGGCGGGCGCGGTCTACCTGGCGATCATCGCGATTCTGCCGCAGTGGCTGACGGGCGGCTTCCGCGTCGCGCCGATTCCGTTTGTCGGCGAATGGCTCGATTCCGTGCTGCCCCGGTTCATCACCGAAGGCATGAACGTCACGTTCTTCTTCGGCGGCACCTCGCTGCTCATTGTCGTCGGCGTGACGATGGATACCGTGCAGCAGGTGGAGTCGCAGCTCATCATGCGGCACTACGATGGCTTCATGAAGAAGACACGCGTTCGAGGCAGGCGCGGTTAGTGGCGACCAACGTGATCATGCTCGGGCCACCGGGCGCCGGTAAAGGCACGCAGGGCGAGCGGTTTGCGATGGGACATCGCATCCCGAGAATCTCGACGGGCGACATCCTGCGCGACGAGATTCATTCGGGCAGCACGCTCGGCAAGGCCGCGAAGATCGTGATGGATCGCGGCGAGCTCGTCGGCGACCAGGTGATGATCGGCATCGTGACGGAGCGGCTCGGCCGCGCGGATGCGGCGAACGGCTTCGTGCTCGACGGGTTTCCGCGGACGGTGACGCAGGCGCAGGCGCTCGATCACCTGATGGCCGGGCGCGAAGATCCGCTGATCATCCTCGACATCGTCGTACCCGAGGCGGAGCTGGCGCGGCGACTGGGGTCGCGGATGATCTGCGAGTCGTGCGGGCACAACGCCGACGGCCGCGAGACGCGGCCGGGCGTGTGTCACTTCTGCGGCGGCAAGCTGACGCAGCGGCCTGACGACAACGCGGCGGTCGTGCTCGAGCGATTCAAGATTTATTCGGCGTCGACCAAGCCGCTGGTGGATTTCTATCGCCCGCGTCCGACGTTCCGATCGATCAACGGCGCGCAGAGTCTGGATCGCGTCGCGGCGGATCTGAACGCCGCCGTGGAGGACATCAGCAACGGCGCGCGGCTCGCGAGCGGAGGCGGCGCACGGTGATCGTCTGCCGGTCCACTGCCGAACTCGAGCAGATGCGCGAGGCCGGGCGTCTGGTCGGTGAAGTGCTGACGGAGCTGGCATCCGCGGTGGCGCCGGGCATCAGCACGGCTGACCTGGACGAGCTGGCCGAGAAGCGCATCCGCCAGGCGGGCGCGACGCCGGCGTTCAAGGGCTATCACGGATATCCCGCGACGATCTGCGCATCGGTCAACGAGGAAGTGATCCACGGGATTCCCTCGGGCCGGCGCGTGCTGAACGAAGGCGACGTGATTTCGATCGACGTGGGCGCGTCGCTGAACGGGTACTACGGCGACAGCGCGGTGACGCTGCCGGTCGGCAAGATTTCGGAGCAGGCGGCGACGCTGCTGCGGGTCACCGAAGAGTCGCTCTACAAGGCGATTGACGCGGCGCGGCCGGGCAATCGCGTGTCGGATATCGGCCATGCGGTGCAGAAGCACTGCGAGGCGTACGGGTTTTCGATCGTCCGCGAGTTCGTCGGCCACGGCATCGGACAGAAGATGCACGAGGAGCCGCAGGTGCCCAACTACGGGACGCCCGGCCACGGGCCGCGGCTGGCCGAGGGCATGGTGCTCGCGATCGAACCGATGGTGAACGCGGGAGCGCCCGCGGTGAAAGTGCTCGCCGACGGCTGGACGGCGGTCACGCGCGACGGCAGCCTCTCCGCGCATTTCGAGCACACGGTGGCGATCACCGCGGGGGAGCCGTGGATTCTGACAGCCAGGGAAGTGCCGGTCAGCGCGCGCAAGTGACCGGCGTCGTGACCGACGTGCTCCCGCACGCGATGTATCGCGTGAAGCTCGAAGGGGAACACGCCGGCGGCCACATCGTCGTCGCGCATATTGCGGATCGGATCGACCGCAATTTCGTGCGCGTGCTGGCGGGCGACCGGGTGAGCGTGGAATTGACGACCGATCCCGGCCGCGGCCGGATCGTCCGGAAGATTTGAGGACAGTGATGAAAGTGCGAGCGTCGGTCAAACGGATTTGCGACAAGTGCAAGATCGTGCGGCGCAAAGGCGTCGTGCGTGTGATTTGTTCGAACCAGAAGCACAAACAGAGACAGGGCTAGAACTATGGCGCGAATTGCAGGCGTGGATTTGCCGGTCACCAAGCGGATCGAGATTGGCCTCACCTACATCTACGGGATCGGGCGCACGCGCTCGAACAACATCCTGAAGGAAGCGGGCGTGAGCCCCGACATCCGCATCAAGAACCTCTCCGAAGACGACGTGCGGAAGATCAGCCGCGTCATCGAGGAGCAGGGCGGTGTCGAAGGCGATCTCCGCAAGGACGTCTCGATGAACATCAAGCGGCTGATGGAAATCGGCTCGTACCGCGGCGCGCGCCACCGCCGCGGGCTGCCCGTGCGCGGGCAGCGGACCAAGACGAACGCGCGGACACGCAAGGGCCCGCGCAAGGGCGCGATTGCAAAGAAGAAGGTTGTGTAAATGGCGAAGAGCGAACCGCAGGCCGACGCCGCTGCCGTCCCCGAAAAAGGCGAGAAGAAAGAGGGAGCCGGCAAGCGCAAGAAGACGTTCAAGAAGCGCGGCGAGAAGCGCATCGTGCACCATGGGCTGGCGCACATCCAGGCGTCGTTCAACAACACCGTGGTGACGATCACCGACACCGAAGGCAACGTGGTGGCGTGGTCGAGCGCCGGCGGCATCGGTTTCAAGGGATCGAGAAAAGGGACGCCGTTCGCGGCGACGCAGGCCGCGCTCAACGCGGGCAACGCGGCGAAAGCCGTGGGCATGCGGTCGCTCGACGTGCGCGTGAAGGGCCCGGGCTCGGGCCGCGAGTCGGCCGTGCGTGCGCTGCAGACGGTCGGACTTGAAGTGAAATCCATTCGTGACGTCACGCCGATTCCGCACAACGGCTGCCGTCCGCCGAAGCGCAGGAGAGTGTAGATGGCACGTTATATCGGCCCGGTCTGTCGTCTGTGCCGCCGTGAAGGCATGAAGCTGTTCCTCAAGGGGGAGCGCTGCTACACGGAGAAGTGCGCGATTGAAAAGCGCAACTTCCCGCCGGGGCAGCACGGCAAGACACGGAAGGCGAAGATGCAGGGCTACGGCATTCAGCTGCGCGAGAAGCAGAAGGTCAAGCGCATCTACGGGGTCCTCGAGGATCAGTTCCGCCGCTACTTCGAGCAGGCGGAGCGGACACGCGGGATCACCGGCGAGACGCTGCTGCAGCTGCTCGAGCGCCGTCTCGACAACGTCGTGTACCGGCTGGGTCTGGGCACGTCGCGCTCGCAGGCGCGGCAGCTCGTGCGCCACGGGCACATCCAGATCAACGGGAAGAAGGTCGACATCCCGTCGTACTCGGTCAAGGCGGGCGACGTCGTGGGCGTCATCGGCCGCAGCCAGAAAAATCCGACCGTCGAGCACGCGATCGAAGAAGTGAAGGGCCGCGGCATCCCCGAATGGCTCTCGTTCGATCCGAACTCGATCAGCGGACGCATCGTCTCGATGCCGACGCGCGCGCAGATCAACCTGCCCGTGCAGGAGCAGCTGATCGTGGAGTTGTATTCGAAGTAAGAAGGAAGAAGTTGGAAGGAAGAGGTCAGAACTTCTTAGTTCTTGCTTCTCAGTTCTAACTTCCGTCGCATCCGCCGGCCCGCAGCCTTGACAGACCTGCGGCGGGAGGCCGGCGGTCACTTGCAGGTCTGGAGGCGCATCTGCGCGCCCGTCGGCGAAAGGAATAAGCCATGTTGTGGAAAGGTTTTCAGCGTCCCAAGCGGTTGGAGTTCGAGCGCGAGACGCTCACGGACAGGTTCGGGCGGTTCTACGCGCAGCCGTTCGAGCGGGGCTTCGGCACGACGATCGGCAACGCGCTCCGGCGCGTGCTGCTGTCCTCGATTGAAGGCGCCGCGATCACCGCGGTGAAGATCGACGGCGTGCTTCACGAGTTCTCGCCGATTCCGGGCGTCGTCGAAGACGCGACGGACATCATCCTGAATCTGAAGCAGATTCCGCTGAAGCTGCACGTCGACCACACGAAGACGCTGACGCTGCGCATCGACAAGGCCGGCGAAGTCCGCGCGCGCGACATCCAGGCGGACGGCGACGTCGAGATCCTCGAGCCGGACGCGCACATCGCGACCGTCGGCGAAGGCGGCAAGCTCCACATGGAGATGCGCATGAAGCGCGGCCGCGGCTACGTCTCGGCCGACAAGAACTTCGACGAAGACCTCGGTATCGGCTGGATCCCGATCGATTCGGTCCACTCGCCGGTGAAGAAGGTCAACTACCTCGTGGAAGCGGCGCGTCTCGGACAGACGACCGACTACGACAAGCTGACGGTGGACGTGTGGACGAACGGATCGATTGCCGCGCGCGACGCCGTGTCGCTTGCCGCGAAGCTGGTTCGCGACCACCTGAACATCTTCATCAACCTCGAAGAGGGTGAAGGCCAGGCGGCGGAAGCCTCGGCCGATCAGCCGCGTTCCGGCGTCAGCAACGAAAACCTCGACAAGAGCGTCGAGGAGCTGGAGCTCTCCGTCCGGTCCTACAACTGCCTCAAGAACGCGAACATCCGCACGATTCGCGAGCTGGTGCAGAAGACCGAGGCCGAGATGCTCAAGACGAAGAACTTCGGGCGCAAGAGCCTGAACGAAATCAAGGAGATCCTGCACACGATGGGTCTGAGCCTCGGCATGCGTGTCGATCAGGCCACCGCGAGCCAGGACTAGCACGTCATGAGACACCGAGTAGCACACCGGAAACTGGGACGCACGACGGAGCATCGGATCTCGATGCTCCGCAATCAGGCGACCAACCTCCTGCGCCACGAGCACCTGACGACGACGGTGCCGAAGGCGAAGGAACTGCGTCCGTTCGTCGAGCGGATCATCACGATTGCCAAGCGCGGCATCGCGGCGGGCGAAGCGAATGGCAAGATGCTGAACGCGCGCCGGCTCGTGATGCGTGATCTGCAGGATCGCGACGTCGTGTCGAAGCTGTTCGACACGGTGGCGCCGCGGTTCGCGGATCGGCAGGGCGGCTACACGCGCCTGCTCCGGATCGGCTTCCGCAAGGGCGACAGCGCGGAAGTCGCGCAGGTCGAGCTGGTGGGCAGCGAGTTCGATCCGCGCGCGAACGCGGAAGGCGACGGCAAGGCCGAAGGCGAGAAGCCGAAGGCCAAGGGCGTCGGCGGCCGTCTGCGCGCCGCGGCGGAACGCATGCGCGGCAAGAAAGACGAAAGCGGCGGCAAGGTGTCGACCAAGCCGTCCAAAGGCGTCACCCGCAAGAGCACCACGCCGCGCAAGGCCGGCGGCAGCTAAACCGTAGTCGGCAGTACTTAGTGTCCGCCTTCAGGCGGACCATGGAATCAGGG
>Ga0170475_104503680_pt1 | contig 12503 bp, 21 predicted proteins | sample Soicark_Litter_5_FD_111474 | JGI IMG/M metagenome (GOLD analysis project Ga0170475, IMG submission 111474) | Avena fatua rhizosphere microbial communities from Hopland, California, USA. Combined Assembly of 48 SPs | reverse complement strand
GAATCCCGCCGCGGCCGCCCACCTGGCCGGCGCGCGCAGCCGCCCGCTGGAGACGAGCATCCCGGCGCAACTCGCCGCCGAGCGGCCCGTGTTGCAGCCGATCCTCGAGGCCGCCTCGGTGCGTGCGTTCCATGGCGCGCTGTGGTCGATCGCCGGGCTGCTCGCCACGGGCGGCGTGATCTCCGGGCTGGGCATTCGCAATCCCGAGGCGTGACAATTCGAAGGCACACGAGGGAGCCCGGCGAAACGAAGCGACCATCCGACTGCAACCGCGAGGCGCGCGGCCTTCACGGTCGAACAGCTTGTGCAGTCTCTACTTCTGGAAGGGTCGCCCACATGCGGTTCGCCTCCGTCGGCGCGGCTACGGTGGGCGCAACCGCCACGAAGACAAAGAGTAGCCCCACCTTCGACATCGCTCAGATGACAACGGGCGCGGTTGCTGGTTCCCATCGTCTGCCAACGATCACGCGTTCAGCGGCGCGCAGGCGCCGTCTTCTGCAACGCCTCGCTGGGCGGCGGGCGCCTTACGTTATAGCCATGAGCATCGCCTCGCCCTCGACGGCGGCGTCGAGAACAAATGATCGGAGCTGGTCGTAGTATTCACAAACGTAGCTTCTCGAATCGTCTTCGTGCTGGGGACGGTTCCAGATCCCCGGATAGATCTCTGCCGATGTCATTGCCGCGGGATCGAATCGTTGCAGGAGGGAATCTGGCGGGATCGCCGTGAGGGCGCTGGCAAGATTCCGGACCTCACCGCTCGTCAGGCCTCGCGCGGGCCCGTACCCGAGGTCGTCACCGATCTCGGCGCCCCCGGTAATGATGAAGTTCAGAGGAGGAGCGCCCTCCCAAGCAGTACCGGTGAGAAGGAAGTGAATCGCGTGCCACGCCTTGTCGACGTCAAGGTCCGCATGTGGACCAAATCCGTCCAGTTCATCCTCGCCGAGATAGTCGGCGACGACCGCCGGTTCTTCCCTAAGGCGCGACAAGTCCACATCGCTGAGGCGCCTAAACATCGCGATCATCCCCATGGCCTACCGTCCTCCCGTCTTACGCTGGCCGATCGACACTTCAACGGCATTAGCCGGTTCCATTGCAGAGTTGTGAAACTATGGTCTCGGCTTTCTGATCTACCGCAAACCAAGTTGAAGGAGATTCCTCAATACATTTATCGGCCCAGGCCAAGAGGAAGTGCACCTGAACCACCGAACGACTCGGAACATTCCGCAGAGGGATCCGAAGTCCATTGGGCAGATACTCGACTGTCGAGATGTCGAGTTCCCCGGCCATCGCGGGCGGCATGTTGTCGCCCAGAAAGGCTCGGCTTCTCAAGAACTCGCCGTCTTCGGTGCCGAGGGAGAGCACTCCCGCGCCGGTGCGCCACGTGATCGCGTCAAGGCCCTCGCCCGAGTTCGGCCCTCCACTGGCATCGAGCATCGGGTCTGCCCAGAAACATTCGAATGCTAGGTTGCTCACCGGCGCGGTCGTGCGGAGTCGCCATACTCCGGCGGAACAGCCGCGAACTGTCATCCCCACAGGCAGACTGGGGACTACCGGTCCGAGAAGCAATTGCGCACAAACCACGGGGTGATCGAAGGTCGTGAGCAGCCCTTGGGTTGGCAGACGTCTAGTCGACCGCGAAAGGAAGGCCGCCGGGTTCCGATCCCAGGTCAGGCGTGTGGGGAATGTCCCGAACGGACAAGTCAGCTCACTCGGTGCCGAGTCCATGAGAATTCCCGTCTCTTCAAACATGTGCGTCGTGAATCCGGCTAACGTACGACTTGTCGTTTCAGCGGCGAGATCGCTGTACGAGAGGTTTTTTGATGCTGGTTCGATTTCCCCGCGGCGGGACCGTCCGAGGCAACGGCTTGTTCGGCAGCACGTCGCCAGTTGCAGTCTGAAATCCACCGTCTGCGGAGTACTTGAGCATGAACCGTCCGCCACGTACGTCGGTATCCCATCCGCTTTTCAGCGCAAATTCAATCGCAGATGAGACGAACGCCGGCGTCGCCGCCTGCGGCGAGAATGCGGGGGGCTTCTCGGTCGGGTAGTTCGTATAGAGCCAGCAATCGAACCATCCGAAATCGATATCGAGCACCCGACGACCGGCGAGACCGTCGGGAACCACCACGATGCGGTCTGCGAAGCGCCACTTGAAACGGCGACCTCCGACAACGATGCGTCGATATCCTTTGCCCTTCGGTACCGTCATGATTGTCTGCCGAACGGCCCGTCATTCAGCGGCGAACGCCAGGATCACGTTCGAGCGTACCACGGCTTCGAAGAGCCGCGGGCACAGCCCGTGGCGTCGCGGCGTGCGCCCACGCGCGAGCGGTCGCGTGTGGCGTTCGGATGATGCAGCGGCTTGTCAGACGAAACCTTCTCTGGTGAGTAACTTGTATGCCGACGTCAGAAGTCGAAGGGACTCTTTGTCGGCTGCCGCACCGCTGGTCGGATAGATCGTGATCCCAAGGTAATGCTCGAGATGCAGCGTGACTCTGCCGCCGGCTGCTTCGAGGTCCCAATAGCGCTGGTCTAGGCCGTCGAGGCGTTCAATCCACTTGCCGCGAAGCCCAGACGTCAGGCGCTTGGCCACGCGTTCGAAGAGTGACCAGTCGGAGCTATCAGACACTTCGATCTGGCGGTAGGTTTCCCCGTCAGACTTCGTGAAGGTTCCCCAGGCGACGCCCATGATTCCAGCCATCTGCAACGGCGGGTTAGCTGGCCTCCCCCAGCCGCCGCAGTACCTTCTTCGCCCACAGCGGCCGCCCGAGAGCTCCCTTCTTGATGAGGTCCTCGAGCGTGCTGCGCGCTTCCTTCACCGAGTCGCTTTTAAGTAGGGTGTCGGCCACGAGCTCGTCGGTCTCCCAGCCAGAGACATCGAGCAAGTTGAGAGACGTCCGCACAAACATCGACACGCTCAGCTGGCCTGTCCGCAGGAGTGCCTCGGAGGCCGGTCGGAAGAGGTCGAGATCGCCCGCGCATAGAGCAACGACGAACCTCCTCCAGTATCGCTCAACGTCCCCCTCGTCGACGCGGCCGACTCTCACTTGGTCACGCAGCTTGCTGAACGTCGCTCGCATGTTCGATCCTGCCCATACGGGATCGGTGCGAGGGACCGAATCAAGTTCCGCGAACGCTGCCCAGAGGTGCGCAATGCATTGGTCGCGCAACTCCGCCGGACAATCGGCGAACGCCGCATCGAACAAGGGGTCGCGGACCAAGCGATCGAAGTACTCACAGACCGTGCGGCGGCCATGGACGTAATCGGCGAGAAAATCAGAGTCCATTGATTGCTGGTCCGGCTAACGAGTTGCCCTTCAGCGGTAAACGCCGAACGGACGCGCGATCGTACCACGGGCGCGAGGAGCCGCGGGCGACAGCCCGCGGCGTCGCGGCACGGCCCGCCCTCGATCGAGCCGCGCTCGCGCTCATCCGCTGCAACGCATGTTCGGCAGCTCCCTACCGGCTCGCAACGCCACAAAAGAAGAGGACGACTCGGTCGTCAGTCCTCAGACGGGCGAGATCGGCGTTGTCCTTCAAGCAGAAGCCAAAGAGGTCCATCCGCTGACGACCGTCAGCATCCAAGGCACGCGGCATATCGAGCCACCGGTCGACGGGGCATCCACCAAGAGTAGCTCCGGACGAAACGACGAGCCGCGCTACGGGATCGAGGACACGAGCCACGACATAGCCACGGCCTCCGCCCTCAAAGCTTCCCTCAATCACGAACTCAGTCGCTCCCATCGTCAACTTCGCCTGTCCGTCTAACGGTACTGCCGTTAGCGGCGGACGCGAGAGGGAGCGCAGTGACCGACGCGTCCGTCAGCTGCAATGCGGGATTAGACCGCCTCGCCCGCCTTGAGGCCAGGATCAACCGTCGACGGATCGAAAGCGTCTTCTTGAACAGAGAGGACGAGCGAGTATTCACAACCCGCAACGTATTCGTCGCGAATCCTGACCGTCGCGCCAGGACTGGCCTTATCCAGAGAGGCTCCAATGAGATGCGCAAGGTACCTCAGGTCATCGACCGAGCCATGGATTGTCTCACAGTCCATCCCGGCGGACGACCAGGTCATGATCTTGAGGTAGCCATAGGGCCAAAAGTGCTCGTGCTCTGAGAGCTGCGTACTTCCAGGCTTCGACGCGTACTCGACCAGGGCATCTCGGAAGCGGAGCAGTCCGGCCCGTGAGCCTGTCAGACGCCATTCCTTGGAAGGGTCGTCTCGATCGTAGAAGAAGCCCTGAGCGCGCCATTCGTTGCGAAGCTGTTCGTTGAGATCTGGAACGTTCATCGCTGTGGTCCGACTAACGATACTGCCGTTCAGCGGCGAACGCCTAACGGCCGCCAAGAGTGTGGCACGGCCGCGAAGAGGTGCGGGAGCAGCCCACGCCGTCGCGGCATCAGTAGAGCTCGCGCGTACCGCGCAGGCGTTCGTCCGCGGTAACGGCTTGTTCGACAGCGCACCTGCTCATAGTGGTCGTCCTCGCAGGAACCGAGGCTCCCGAAGACTCCATTCCAGGAAGCAAGCGCGGTGCATTGCGGCGTCCGAAACGGGCCAGAGCGGATCGCTGCGATCAGAGATGAACGCAGAGGTCGCCACCAGATCCTTCGCACCTCCGAGAACTGCGCTGCAAATGGCACACCGAGTGTTTCGGAGGATCGACGCCATTGCTCTGCGTCTCGTCTGTGGAACGATACCGGCGTTCAGCAGCGAACACGAGAGGGATCGCAGCGACCGACGCGTTCGTCCGCCGCAGCGCCCGGTTGGGCGGCGCCCCGACGTCTCACTTCTCTTGCTGCTTGATCTTGTCCATTGCCTGCTGAATGACATCGTCGAGATGAATTCCCGTACGAAACCCGCCGCGCGGATCGGCGGATCGGGCTTCCTTGAATGCCCTCTTGAGCGCGGGAATAGCCGCGGCTGCTTGGGGTCCCAGATTCCCGAGCGCTATGGCGGTCCACAATCGAATTGTTTGCTGGCCGTCACTCATTAGATCCGCCAAAGCCGTGACGACCTTCTCTGGGGCGGTCTCGCCGGCTTTGTCGTGGATGAGAACGGCGACCCGCTGCGCCCGCTCCTCGCGCTCCTTCGGAGGTAGCGACGAAGGCGTGCTGATACTCTCGACCAGCGAGGTGATCGCCCCCCATCCAGGAGTCCGAGCTATTGCCGGCCCTTCAAGAAACCATACGAACGCAGCAGCGATGAAGGCTGCAGCAAGCCCGGTCCGCAACATGAGATTACCTCTAAGTACCGGGGACACAGGATTACGACAACGCCCTACTAGCTTGGTTCCCGTCGTCCGCCCGACGTACCGGCGTTCAGCTGCGGGCGCCAGAGGGAGCGCAGCGACCGACAAGCCTGTCTGCTGCAACGCCTTGTTGGACCGCAGGCTCGCAAGCGCGTAGGTTCCGTTCATGGCGGGCCCGACCGCATCTGTCTTGTTACCAACGAAGATGACCGACGAGCGGTTGGCGCTTCTGCGCAACGAAGTTGCGCGCATTGCCACAGAGGTACGCGGCGACGATTTTTGGATCAACGGGCGACCGTTCATTTTGCAGGTTGGGCCCGAGAACGCCGAGCAGCTCCCCGAGATCGCAGAGAGTGGCCTCTCAGGGATCCTCGGCTGGTCGCCTCAAGAGATCGTGACCTTTGCTGCGATGTGCAACGGCGACCAGGATCACCACATCTTGGCGCAACTTTGCATCGCGGTAGCGGAACGCGACGGAGGAGTCATCGACTTCGGTGGGTGTCTTGCCATAGGTCCAACGTTTGATGGTTCGGTTCGGTCGGGCGCGCTTCGCGTGGAGAACCCAGAGGGAACGAAGGGCGTGCTTTTCGCGACAGCCTATGAGACCGGAGCGGGCTCCTTCGCAACAACCCATTGCGGCGACGTGGCTCTCGTGCGGTCGTGGCTGCAGCACCCTGACTTCCGCATGCTGAAGTAGTGCGATCAGTTTATTGGTCGGTCCAAACGACCTGTCATTCAGCGGCGATGGCGAATGCGATTCCGCACAAGACGCCCGGACGCGGAATGCCAATTCCAATGGTGCTCATGCGCCCCTCGCCGTCGCGGCTGAAACGGCTGGTTGGACAGCGCTATCCCTGCGGGGCAGCGATGCGAGAGCGGCATCGCGCCGCTTTGGCATCGAGCTGCATCAAATGAGCCGCCGATGCGAGTTCCTGCCAGTAGGCGCTCGAGATGCCATTCGCTTCGCCGAGTGCTTCCAGTTCGTCGAACGCCAACTCCAGTTCATTGTGCGCCGCGAGCTCCCGATAGCCTTCGATCGTGCCACCCTCGTCGCCGCAACGGGTGAGGTCGGGGAGTAGCCGAGTCGCCGCGTCGAGATGCGACCGCACCTTGCTCCACATGATCTCGAGTTCAGCCCGCGTCGCCATCCGTCTGTCTAACATTCGCCGTTCAGCCGCGAACGCCGAACGGTCGCAGCGAGCGTATCACGACCGGGAGGAGGTGCAGGCGCAGCCCGCGCCGTCGCGGCATCAGGCGACCTCCGAACGGGCAGCGCTGACGTTCGGCCGCTGTAACGGCTTTTCAGGCAGCACCAAAGCGACTCACGATGGATAGACAGGCAACCGTCACCTTCGGCCGTACTCGTTCTTCGAGCTGCTCGCGCTCGGAGTCGAGCTCAGAGAGGACGCTCGGGTGCCAGTGTCGACGGGCATCACCCAGAGGAAATCGGTCGGAGTCGGAGTCGAGCGCCCCGAAGACCACAAAGTCTGGATCAACACGCCAATCCGGAACTATGTCGTGTGCAAGCCTCGTAAGGGCTCGACAACCGTCGCAGACGCCCCGTTTTCCATCAAGAATCGCCCGAGCGATGTCGGCGGCCTCCCGTTGCTTCGCTTCGAAGGTGTTCAAGTCACGTGAAAGCATCGCTCGTCTGCCTGACGATACTGGCGTTCAGCGGTGGACGCGAGAGGGCGCGGCGGCGACCGACGCGTCCGTCCTACTGCAACGCCGGGTTAGCCAGCAGCTCGCAAGGTGGCCGAATGCCTACGTCTCAGCAAGAATCTCGAGGGCCTCAGGCATCCGTTGGGTCCAGGCCTGCGAGCGGTAGCGGGCGATGAATTCGCGAGCTTCCTCGAGGGTCTCGGGATAGGGAACCTGACTCGTTTCGTCGTTGCCGACATGTTGGAAGAAGAAGCCCGCCGCCACGAGAAGCCGTATCTTCTTCCACTGGTCGAGGTCGCCCACCTTAGGCGGCTTGAAGTGTCGGCCGAGATCGAGAGCGCGCCCACCGCAGTGCGGACATCGCTTCACGTAGTCCATCGCGCCGAACTCGACGCTCCTCTTGAATGAGCGCCTGCAGCGAAAGCAGGCGAAGTGCATCATGTATATGGTCGACGGCAGGCCCATCGTCAGTACCTACGCCCTCCAGTCCGTCCTGGGGATTCGTGCGGCCACGTCTGCAAAATGGTCAAGAAGACGAACTCCTTGCCGGACACAAGTTCGTGCAGGCATCGCCGGGCGTTGCCCGACCGATCCGGAGCGGCTACGTAGGGAGCGAGGACCTTCTGCGTGTCGAAGACTACACTCCCCGTCGTTTTCGAGAGCGTGTCGACGCAATGAGAACTCCACCGAGAGGAAACGGCAGAAGAGGTCGGACGAATCACCCTCGTACTGTTCAAAACGAACGCCACGTACTCGGCCGACGGCTTCACCCACTTCGCCGAGAGACTCTGAGGAGTTGAAGAAGTATTCGACGGCGATGCTCACGTTGTCTGCCGAACTCTTTGCCGTTCAGCGGTGAACACGTGCGATGGCACCACGGCCGCGAGGAGGTGCGGGCGCCAGCCCGCGCCGTCGCGGCATGGCCTGGCGCTCGATCGACCGGCGGAGTCGTTCAGCCGCTGCAAAGGCAGGTTCGGCAGCTCACTATCGGGTCGCAGCACCCCAGAGGAGGATCAAGATGGACGAGAGCCCCAACATCCAGGCGAGGACCTCAACGCGGAGGTACCGACGAGCCTGCCGCACCAATGCCGGATCTGGCGACGAAGTAAGCCTCCGCAAGTGCTCCCGTTCTGGCGCGTAGCTCCGACTCCACCAGCGGACTTCGAGGCCCTGACTTCGAGCGAAGGATCTGACGCTCACGAGGAGCGCGTTGGCCAACATGATCCCCGCCGTTCCACATTCCACTCCCCAAGATTGCATCACGCCTCGTCTGGCGAACGATACTGGCATTCAGCGGCGGGTGCGAGAGGGAGCGCAGCGACCGTCGCGCCCGTCCGACTGCAATGCCGGGGTGGACCGCGACCGGCTACTTGCTTCCACTCCATCCTGCAAACTGACAGCGCCCGCCAGAGTCGAACCGGAAGAGAAGGATCGTCCCACCGCCTACTGAGCCGTCGGGTAAGTGAAAGAGTTCGTACTCCCAAGTCGCTGTTTGGCATTGGGCTGCTCTCGGTCCTTCCGTTCCGCAAAACTGCGGCTGTCCCAAGGCGGATCGAAACTCCCCCTGCGTAAGGCCTATGAGCCGCGTGAGATCCAGATCGTGACCACGATCCACGTGCTCATCGGGGCGCGCTCGTGCGACTTGGTCGCGACGATCGCGAAGTATTGCCAGCAGCTCGTGGGAGTCGGGGGAGGCACGCGACGGTCTCTGTGGCACCGACGAGGTCGCGCAGCCGAACATCATGGCAAGAACCCACACACACCTCATGAGCACGACGTTTGTTCGCCCGACGACCCCACGTTAAGGTTCGGCCAACCGAGCGACCGAAGCGAGCGAGGTGGCCGGCAGCTTCAACGTCATGTGGGGCGGCGGTCCACGGCCACCAAGCAGAGGGTATCCGGATCTTGGACATATCGGTCGACAAAGGCAGAGAAGTTCGGAAACTCCTCCGCTGTCAGTTCGGCGAAGACCGTCACGCGACATTGATCGCGGATGCGGAACCAGAAGAACCAGGACGAGATCATCACGTCCGCGAACGCGACCTGCACGAACTCGCCACGATCTTCTGCCCCGGTCGCGACCTCGCGCTCAGATAGCATCCGTTCCGCGGACCACATGCTGACGAACCGCCCGTCGTAGTCAAAGTCCTGCATACCGTTGACGCACGCGTAGAACGCCCGTGCGTCATCGGGCAGGGAGGCGCCCATCAGCCCTTCGATTGCAGCGATGTCGCCCTCGTGAGCCCCGCCTTGGAGCCCAACGCCCTCGCGGCGCCACCGATCCAGCAGTTGGTGCATCATGCTCCGCCCGCCCAACGATACTGCCGTTCAGCGGCGAGCGCCGAGGGAGCGAAGCGACCGAAGTGATCGCCCGCATGCAACACTATTTTGGGCGGCTCCGTCATCGTGAGTTCCCCGGTTTCCCATTTGCCCCGAGGTCCTCGAGGTACTGCCGCATTTCCTGCCAACCCGCCTGGAGCTGCGAAGTCAGGGGGTCCCAGGCTTCGGGCCCGCGAGGTCCATCGAAGTCGAGGTGCTCCAGATAGGAAACGTTGAGCGCGTTCTCGAGGTCGGGGCTCGTGCGACCCAAGAGCTCGTCTACCAACCGAACACAGCGGTCGTACTTCTCCCAGTCGCCTTCCCCCATCGCTGCCTGGGTAATTCGGGCGAACGCACCCATCTTCAGATGCAACAGCTCCGCCCACTCCTCGAAGTCTTCGGCAAGCTCTGGGAACTCTGCGAGAGCCTTGCGGGAGAAGTCTTCAGCGTTGTACGTCAAGTCGGTTGCCTGTCTGGATAACAATCACGCGTTCAGCGGCGGCGCGCAAGCGCCGTCCATTGCAACGCGCGGTTAGCCGGCACCCCCTCGCCGGCTGTCGCGCCACTCGATGAACTTCTCGAGATCGCGGAGCGGAATGTAGTCGGTGGCTGCGGCGTCCGGTGGCAACGGGCGGACCTCAGTGAACTGCACCGCGTCGGCGAGCTTCTCTTCGCCGAGGCCATGGTCGAGGGCTCTCAGCACGGCGATGTGCGCGTCCTCGACGTCCTTCCCTTCTATCCCAGGAACGAAGATGCGCAGTCCGAGGTGAGAACCGTCACGTTCCAGTGGATCGAATACGACGTCGCCGATCCTCAATGTGAAGCCTTCCCAGTTCGTTGTCTCGGGAAAGCCAAGCTTCGGCTTCAGGGCTCGGATCGACCATCCGTCGATAGCCGGCGCCTCAGCCACGATCGCACGCGCGACCGGGAAGAGGTCCCTATCGCCCTCCGCAGTAACAATCACTTCGCGCGCTTCGGGGTCGGTGGAGAACTCCAGGTAGAGCCCCGGGGTGGCCTTCTGCAACTGCGCGAGCAACAGATCGTAGACGGCGCTGTCAGCCCCGGCCGCAGCGAGGTCGCTCGCGCGTTCCCGAAACAGCGACCAGAAGGTCGATATTGGGTCGGGCAGAACTGGCATCGGTCTATGTCCGGCTAACGTCCCCGTTCAGCTGCGGTGGGGAGAGGGAGCGGAGCGACCGACCCTGCCATCAGCTGCGACGGCTGGATGGGCAGCACCGAGCCATTCCCGAGCGGCCGACTCGGCTGCCTTCCGTGCCTTCTTTGCATTCGATACTCGAATCTCCGACCTGTTCGAGCTGCGGAGAACCTCTTTCGTGCGGTCATCGTAGACCGCCCACCACCAAGACCCGCGCTTCATCATTTCAGCCCGCAGGACGAGACCGGCCCAGACGGCGGTGCAATCGTCGTTGAGATCGCCGGTCCATTCGATCGACCGCGAGGACGCCTCGCGCTGCCAATCCTCGATTTTCGGGTCGTGATCCGACGACATCGTGACTGGCCAACGATACTGCCGTTCAGCGGCGGGTGGGAGAGGGAGCGTAGCGACCGACCCGCCCGTCCCCTGCAGCGGAGGGTTAGCCAGCATACACCGTCGAAGGATGGCCCTTCCCATCCGCTGCTCCGAGGGATCGCGCGATGGCTTCGGCGATCTTCCGACCTCCACCACCCGACGGCTCAATCGGATTGGCGTAGTCAGCGGCTTCGGTGCACACGAGTCGCAGGTCGATGACGCGAAGGCCGCGTTCGAAGGCGGTCCGGAGAATCACGTCGTTGAACATCATGAGTGCTACTCGAGCGAGCGCCGCCTCCCGCGCCACCAGGTTGCCGTTGTAGACCGTGCACACGGTGGTGTCCCGTCGCATCGCGAGAACGCCATCAAGAGCGGCTCGGTAGGCCTGCTCAAACTGCCGACTCCGGTCGCCGAACAAGGAAAGAGCTTCCGCAGTGGAGTTCACGGGGGTCCCGAGGAGGTCGCTATTGAGCAGAGCATCGTTCCCGCCGATCGAGATGACCACATGCGAGCCATCGGACGGAACACTCGACAACTGGCGGGAGAGATCAGCAGCCGTGCTTCCGTCTACAGCGCACAGAGTGGCTCGCCACGCAGCCGGGAGCAACTCGCGCAGATGTCCCACGACGTCTGGAGCACCGCCGGTGTACGCGCGGTTGTCGAAGATCGAGTCTCCAAGAAGCACGATATGCGATGCCATGATCAATCTCGCCGTGTCTGCCCAACGACTTGGTGTTCAGCCGCGAGCATCCGCCCGAGCGAAGCGAGGAAGGGTGGTCGGCCGCTGCAACACCATGCTATTCAGCATCTTCTCGCTCGCGTTCACGATCTTCAAGATCCGCGAGGGTGCCGTACAGATCGGCATTATCGCTGACCACGACGGCGTCCTCGGCAAGAGGGACCGGAACCGCTCGCATGCCACGGACGAACTGGGTGAGCCGAGGGCCGGGCACTGCCAGCGCCTCTGGCCTGAAGTAGACGACGACCAGCTGCTTGCCTCGCGAACTGACGATACGACCGCGAAGAAATCCCCCGTAGTCTGGCTCGTCATCCAGGATGAATTCGTAGCCCTTGGGCACGTTGCGCGCGTGAGCGTCACGAGCGTCGTGCAGTCGCCCGTCGGGGAAGACCCAAAAGACAAAGTCCGGACGCCCGTGCGTCAGCTCTTTGAGAGCGTTCCGGCGGCCGCTGAATCGCCCCGCAAGAAACGGAAACACGCCGGTTAGTTCGTCGCGCGGTATTGATCCCACCGTGATCATGCGGTCCAGTCTGGATAACGATACTGGCGTTCACCGGCTGGCGCGAGAGGGAGCGCAGCAACCGACGCGCCCGTCCAACTACAACGGCGGTATGGGTTGACCGTTCCGTTTTGGACAAGCCGAGGCAACTCGGGATGATCGGAGCGGGACATGCACCCGCGGGCTACGAACCTGCAACGCGGAGCGCGCGACGCTCACTAACTCGGATTCGAGCCCGCGGGTGTGCCTTTGCCCGTAACGAACACTCAGGGAAAGCCGCTCCACCGGCTCTCCATATTGCCTTCGCTGGGCGCGGCTTTGCATGTCCCGACCAATCCTAAATCGAGGAGGTCACCGTGCAAGAGAAAGCGCCCGAATTCGCCGCCTACGTAGGAATCGACTGGGCTGACCGCAAGCATGACGTTTGTCTCCAGGTCCCAGGTCTCGCGGAGGTCGAAGCCTCCGTGCTCGAGCATCGCCCAAAGGCAATCGAGGAGTGGGCT
>Ga0170475_112652962_pt1 | contig 12508 bp, 9 predicted proteins | sample Soicark_Litter_5_FD_111474 | JGI IMG/M metagenome (GOLD analysis project Ga0170475, IMG submission 111474) | Avena fatua rhizosphere microbial communities from Hopland, California, USA. Combined Assembly of 48 SPs | reverse complement strand
CTCTATCAAATCCGCATCTCACAGAATGACATGTATGACATTCCCAACCGACGACTGCTCGAACATCGTTTGCCGAGCGTGGGTTCCTCAAGATCGGGGCGCTACGGGCGCCGCTCGACCCGGCGTATTTCTTCGCGCAGGAAGGGATGATGGACGAGTTGGCTCACGTGGCGGGATTGGATCCGTACGAATTCCGCAAACGGAACATCTCGCACCCGCGCTGGCTTGGGGTGCTCAAGGCTGCGGCGGACGCTGCGAAATGGACGCCGCGGGTGGCCGCCTCGACCGTCACGAGCGCACCGATCGCCCGCGGCCGTGGGATCGCGGTTGGCACACACCACTTGCTCCCGAACCAGGGCGATCGGGTGACATACGCTGCCGCGGTCGTGGACATTGAGGTGAACAAGGACAACGGTGTTGTCATCGCCAAGCACGTCTACGGCGCCATGGATTGTGGGCTGTGCATCAATCCGGGAATCGTCGAGAGCCAGATTGTCGGTATGTCGACTCACGGCACGAGTCTGGCGCTCAAGGAAGAAGTGAAATTCAATCAGACGAACGTGACGAGTCTCGACTGGAATTCGTATCAGACGCTCAGGTTCGCCGAGCATCCGGGGGTCACGCCGATCGTTGTCCAACAGATCAACGAACGGTCGACTGGCGCCGGCGAAGAAGTGTTGCCTGCGGTGGTCGCCGCCATCGGCAACGCGTTCTTCGACGCAACAGGCGTGCGGCTTCGCCAATTTCCGCTGACCTCGCCGCGGGTTTTGGCAGCGCTGAAATCAGCGAAGGGGGCTGGTTCGGCCTAGGATCACGCGGCGACTTGGTGCAGGGTCGGTCAGCTTTGGCGAGTTCGCACCGCGTCCGACCCAGCCACCCATGCCGTCGAAGCGAGAATGAATCAGTGTCTACGCTCCTGTTAATCGATTGCGTCAGCAAAGATGACCGTCTGACTCCATACGAGCGCATCAAGCGGATCGGCGGGCCCAACACGCCAGAAGTCTCGCCACCTGATGGATCGAGGCTGGTGGCCGGTTTGCGGAAACGCGGGTTTGCTATCAGTGAGCGCCCGCGGTGGAGCTTGCTGCCGTCTGAGGCGATCCAAGGCATTCTCGAGGCGAGGTGGAACTTCTTCATCTACTATGGCGCCCATCAGGAAATCGTACGCGTCGAAGTGGCGAAATCACCGTCAGGACATCTGTACCTGAAGACCGAGATGGACCACGATACGCCGGACGAGCTCTTGTTCTTGCCTGAGTGTCGATAGTCGTGCAGTCAGAAGAATCCATGCTGCGGATCCCGGCGCGTACGCGGGAGGAGCAGATCACTCGGTCATGTGCGTTTTACAGGCTCACTAGTGCCCAGGCTGGAGGCCGGTTATGGTTCGTCGATTCGCTGTTAGATCAACAGTGGGAGTGGCCGCGATTCTCGGGATCGCCGCGAGCACGCTCGTGATGGCACAGGAGCCCTCGGCTGGGCGGGGCGGCGCAAACGCTCCCCGCCCGACGCCGGCTGTTCTCGTGATGAAGGCCGAGTTCAAGGCGGCCGTGGCGGGCAAGACCGAACAAGTGCCATTTGTTCAGGCGAACGTCGTCGATCCAAACCTCGAACTCAGGCAGTACGGCGCGGGCAAGGACGTGTTGACGAACGCGGGAAACCCGGCCCAGTTCATTCCCTTCAGCGCGTGGACGGGTATGACGGCGGGGCCTTTCGCGCTGACGTTCCGTGACAAGAGCAACCTGCTCGATCTCAGCGGTGGCGCCAAGATCCGCTGGGCGACGAAGACGTCCGGCTTTCACGGGGTACGGCCGGTCGTCAAGCTCACTGACGGCAGCATGTTCGTTGGCGACGTCAGTTCAGAGAACGTCGCGATGATGGCGATCTCAGAATTTCCGGTCGCCACCGTGCGCTGGGTGAAGTTGGATCCTATGCGCGTGGTTACGCTCGGGAGCCCTGGGCCGTTCAATCAGATCTGGGTGACCCCCGACCTGAGCAAGGTTGACGAAGTGGGTTTCGCCGACCTGATTGCCGGTAGCGGCCATGGCACCGGTGGATGGGTGCACGTCGGCTCCATCGAGGTGTACGGCAAGGCTCTGCCCCGGGGGCCGAATGAGCAGCGTTAGGGGCGGAAGGGGGTTGAGCCTGATGAGCGTTGCCGAGGAGAGGTCAAGTGAAGAACACGATTCTTAGAGCGATTGCCATTGCTATCGTTTGTTCGATCCCGATCGCCGCGCAATGGCCTAAATATGAAGAGTCTGGCGTCCCGCGAGACGCGAAGGGGAGTGTACGGCTCGACGCGCCGCCGCCCCGAACGCCTGACGGCAGGCCTGATCTCTCCGGTGTGTGGCAGAGAGCCGACCGCGATCCGGTGCCGGCTCAGCTTGCCGCGTTGGTTAGGCCGAGCGGCGAGCAAGCAGCAGGCAGTGCCGGTCGTGGAGGTACACCACCGACCACGGTTGCGCCGCGTCCTCAGGCCCGTCCTGATCCCAACTCGCCACCCCTTGCGGCGTTCTGGGACCTCGGTACCAACCTTGAGGGTGGCCTGCCGCTGACTGCTTGGGCAGCAGAGCTCAAGAAACAGCGAATGGCGACGAACAGCATCAACAATCCCGACGCCAATTGTCTGCCGTTAGGCATTCACCCCCTGCACACACACCCGGACCCTCGGAAGATCGTCCAAACGCCCAAGGTGGTCGTCATGGCCTGGGAGGCAAACTATGGCCAGCGTTTCATCTATACGGATGGACGGAAGCTGCCGCCGCAAGGTGAGCCACAGCCGTGGTGGTACGGGTATTCGGTTGGCCACTGGGAGGGGGATACCTTGGTGGTGGAAACGAACAACGTCAGGGGCGCCGAGATGGGTCCTTTCGACGGGTGGTTGGACGTGAACGGCAGTCCTCACAGTGATCAGGTGAAGTTCACCGAACGCTTTCGTCGTCCGACCTTCGGCAGACTGGAGATCGATCTCACGGTCGAGGATTCGAAGGCGTATTCAAAGCCCTTCACCGTGCGGATCAATCAGCGCGTCGTGGTGGACAGCGAACTGATCGAGTTCATCTGTAACGAGAACCAGCAATTTCGACGCCGAGTAAAAGTCGACTGAGACGTTTGGGCTTATGACTCAACCCAACAACTTCTGACGGCGGCTTCCGGTCGGTGAGTAGCCCGTCCGAAAGTGCAGTGGATACGACGTTATCCAGCGATCTTTAAGCCACTTGAAGGGCACAACGCGGATGGCCAGTGCCTTGTGGGCGCAATCGTGAAGCTGGAGGGGTCCTCATGGGAGAACGCCGATTGACGAGCCGTCCAGTGGCGCGGGCGAAGAAGTGCTGCCGGCAGTGGTTGCGGCCGTTGGCACCGCGTTCTTCGATGCGACGGGGTGTACGCCTGCGCCGGTTTCCCATGACGCCGCGGAGGTGGTGGCAGCGCTCACGTCTGCCTCAAGCACTACCCCGTAATCGCGGGCGCCGAAATGTTCCGCGTCCGCTTTGTCGTGTGTCGACACCCGTGGCCAGAAACAATTCTCAAGGAACCGCAACGCGGTTTCGCTGCTAAATGGCGCTCGCCGGTTATTTGATGCAGCGGGTGGATTGATCGGCATTTCTGCCGCGGTTGTCGCGATAAACCTGATGACAAGCGAGGCATGTTTCGGCAAGCTGCTCGGTGAAGTCGCTGACCATCTCCTGATTTCTTGTCTGAGATGCCTTGTAGGCCGCCCGCCCCGTGTCGGCAAGCTGTCGCGTGAATCTGATCCAGTCGGCGTCCTGGACAGGTACAGGCCGGCCGTTTTCGCAGCGCCGGCCAGGTGTCAGCATGAGAGGAGCTGACTCGACGAGCGCAATCGCAGCGTAATCGACGATCTCCCAACTCTTGTAAACGCCCGCTCCCCACTGGGTCATGGAAAAAGTGCCCTTCCCGGCGTTTACCGGAAGCGTGGGCGCTGGGGCGCTCGGATCGTTGGTCTGGACGTTGAAGATGATATTTGCGTTGGGAAACAGAATACCGCGCATCACCTGATTCAGGTTCCCACCTGGTGGGAAGGATAGGGTCTGGGCACCGTTCGTGACGGGAGGCCGCGGCGTCAGTCCCGGGGCGAGCGCAATCTGCTTCAACACAGCATCGTCAGCCTGAAGGTCGGTGCGCCCGGGGGGAAACTTGTTGGCCTGGAGCATATAGGCCGCCACGTCGGCTGACTGCTGGCGCGTGAGCTTGCCTGGTTCGTTCTGGGGCATCGTTTTCTGGATCTTGTCAACGAGGTCGGACAGCGGGCCGCCCCAGAATCCGAGGAAGGCGTCGCCGGCGAGAGGCGGAGCGTTGCCGCCTCCAAGTGCGGCGCCGTGACACGCCGCGCACTGGTCCGTGTAGATGGCTTGACCGCGGGCGGCTTGCTCGGCCCCGTACACCCCGTCCTTCGCCGACCGTGACCCCGTTGACGGCGTTGGCGCTGATTGCGCGGCTACCAGCAACGATCCGGCGAGCGCGCAAGCGGACAGCGAGACAACGAATCGGACAACCCCCAGAGGCATCCATCCCCCCCGGTACACGGTGTGGCCATCCGACAGCAAGCTCAAAGGTCCAAAGTTGAACATTCCGTTCTACATTCTCGCCCATCGGTTGGATGTGATTCCTACCAAATGGCGTGAGGCATGAATTAACATATACTGCACGTCATACTACACGGAGTCGCGCTGTTAGATCAGCGCGAAAGGGAATCCAAGAATTCCGAATTCAGACGTCGTCGCTCGACGGGCCAAGGCTGTACCGTCGTTCGAGTGCTGTCGCGCAATCGTTCGATCCAATGAAATGTTTGATCCAAACGACAGGTCATCTCCATACCTAAGTTTACGTATTGTGATTGTGAGCGCATGGGTTAGGTTAAATGCTCAACAGCCGGTTGGTTCAACTGACAGGCAGCCGCACGATGGGCGATCGAATCACAACGACACAGTTCTTCCGCCGATCGCTCGGTGAGTGGCTTGCGGCAGTCCACCGGTTCACGGCAACGGACACGATCAGGCTGTATTCGCATTCTGCCGCAGGTCGTCGATGGCAATGTCGGTAGCTCGGAGTGCCCGCGAGCGTTGTGTTCGTGACGCCTTCCGCTGGGCGGCGACTGCAGGGTCGGTGTGCGCCAGGCTATGGCTTGGTTGGGGAAATGAACCGGAATACATGTCGCGTCGACGCGACTAAGCGGCGCGGCCGAGACACGCGGCGGGATGGCGACGCGAATCATTTGCTTACCGAGACGAGGTTTCAATGACGAGGTCTATCAACAATCGTTCGTGGGCCGTTTCTCTGCTGCTGATCGTTGTGACGGCGGCATGTCTGCTGGTCTCACAGACTCGAACCGGTGCGCAGGGCACAGCGCAACAGATCATTGACGACGCCGCCAGCGCCCTCGGTGGTCGGGACCGCGTCATAGCGGTCAAGACGATGTTGCTCGAAGGTGCCGGCAACTTCGTCGGCATCACATCGCTGCGGTACGACGATGACATCGGGTTCAAGTCCGCGATCGAACAACTCCGCGATGTGAGGCGCGCCTACGATCTGGCAAACGGCAGGGCCAAATTCGAACTTACCCGGATGGTCGAATACCCCTTCTATATCGGTGACGCGCCGACGAGAACGATTCAGGGGCTCGACGGGAAGGTCGCGTTCAACATCAACCCGACCAATCAGAACGCCTCGCCTGCGTTTGGCAATCAGACGAGTGGCCGCCGGCTCGATTACCTGCGCCACCCGCTCACCCTGGTGCGAGCAGCGCTCGGTCCCAACGCGAAGCTGTCGAACAGCCGGACACAGGGCGCAGAGCGCATGGTCGACGTCGCCATCGACGATCTGCCGTCGGTGACCCTGGCGATCAGCGCCACGACCAAGCTGCCGACCCGGATTTTCCAGATGGTCGACAACAACCTCTTCGGCGATACGATGCAAGCGCTCGAGTTCACCGACTACAAGACGGTGAACGGCCTGCAGCTGCCGACGCTCCTCACGGACTGGCAGGATAAGCGGGAAATCGGCCAGGTACGCATACACCGCACGACGATCGACGGCGACGTCGGCACGCTCGCGGCGCCCGCATCGCTCGCCTCGGCACAGCCGCCAGCGGGGGGACGTGGCGGCGGCGGACGCGGCGGGCCGGCCGGGAATCCTGCGCAGGAGCTCGCCAGGGGGCTGTGGCGCGTGACCGGCACGACGCATCACAGTCTGATCGTCGAGTTCAGCGATCACCTGATGGTGGTCGAAGCGAACAACCCCGAGCGCGTGGCGGCCGTCTGGGCCAGGGCAAAGGAGCTGAGGCCGAACAAGCCGATCACGCAGCTAATCGTGACGCATCACCACTTCGACCACACCGGCGGCGTGCGCGATGCAGTCGCCCTCGGCGTCACCGAGATCATCGCGCAGCAGAACAACGTGAATTTTCTCACCGAACTACTGAAGCGGCCGCACACGATTAATCCGGATGCGCTCGGCAAGATAGGCAATTTCAAGATGCCCAAGATCACCGCGATCGGGGACTCGGGCGTCGTCAAGGACAACTCGATGACGGTGAACCTGTATCACCTGCTGGACAATACGCATGCCGATTCGAACTTACTGATCTATTTTCCGGTGTCGAAGGTTCTGACACAGGTGGACGTGTACATGCCAAATGACGCGCGCCACATCGTTCCGGGCGAGCCGCTCGGTCACGCGCCGTGGAACCGAAACGTAATGGAGAACATCAAGTTCCGCAAGATTCAGGTGGACACCCACGCGCCGCTGCACGGCGATGTGGTGCCGTGGAGCAAATTCGTCGAGGATACGATTGCGATGACGCAATTCCTGCCGGGCGAAGCGCCGGAGAGTGGCGGCGGTCGCGGGGGCGGGCGAGGCGAATAGTCGGGGCTTGGTCGGGCGGGCGTCGTCCCGACGCTTCTCTCGGGACAGAGTGGTGCGACGTGAGTGACAGCGATCATCTGCGGGGGCCAAAGGAAGTGCTTTTGCTTGCCACTGGTGGTTCTACGCCCAAGACGCCGGGGGCAGGTGCGCGACCGCTCTTGAGCCGCATTCTTGGTGCGCTGGCGCACGCCGCTACATCGCGGCCGTCCGACAACCTGCGCCAAGCCAGACAGGCGATTGCGTTGTGCCATGCCCTGCTGTCGGAGCAGGGCGAAGTCTCGGGACTGCGGCTCGGCGGGGAGGTGTTGGCAGCGTATCAGGCGCTGGACACTCCGACGCTCGATGCATTCTTCGATCTGTTGGTCGAGGAGTTCTCACCCAAGTCTGACCAGGTGAGTCGCGCCATCGAGACTTACCGCCAGGCACCTTCCCAAGAGCACCTCGTGCGGCTGCGGGCGGTGCTCGACGGGCCACGGCAGGAGCTATTTCGCCGCTGCAACATTGCTCCAGGCGGTACGGGCGTGCTGGTCCAGATGCGCCATCAGTTGCTCGCAACGCTGCCCGATCATCCCGAGCGCGCTGGCATCGACGCGGACCTCCTGCATCTGTTCCGATCGTGGTTTAACCGGGGATTTCTCATACTGCAGCGGATCGATTGGCGCACCTCTGCGCTCGTGTTAGAGCGCTTGATTCGTTACGAGGCGGTTCACCAGATTCAAGGCTGGAACGATCTCCGCCGGCGGCTGGCGGCCGACCGGCGCTGCTACGCGTTCGTGCATCCCGCGCTCCCGGAGGAGCCCCTCATTTTCATCGAGGTAGCGCTGACACGCGGCCTGATTACGAAGGTGCAACCGGTGCTCGATCCCAATTCACCCGTGTCCGATCCGGCGGACGCCAATTGTGCGACGTTTTACTCCATTACCAACTGCCAGGAAGGCCTCCGCGGCGTGTCGTTCGGTAACTCGTTGATCAAGCAGGCGGTCGAAGATCTCGGCCGCGAGTTGCCCCGGCTGCGGGTCTTCGCCACGCTGTCGCCGATTCCGGGTTTTCGCAGATGGCTCGACACGTCGACTGATCCGCGCATGGCCGACTATCGGTCGCCGTCGCTCACGACGTTGTGTGGCAGGCTCGATAGGCGCGATCCACAGGCGCTGGAGGCAATCTCGCCGAAGCTGCGCGACGATCTGATCCGGTTGTGTGCCCACTATCTGCTGCACGCCAAGCACGGCACAGCGCCGCTGGATCCGGTCGCGCGGTTTCATCTGGCCAACGGGGCGCGTCTCCAACAGCTGAACTGGCTGGCTGATATGTCCGAAAACGGGCTGCAGCAATCTTTTGGCCTGATGGCCAACTACGTCTACCGCGTCCGCGATACGGAGCGATACCATGAGGCATATGCGAAGGACTTCCGAGTTATCGCATCGCACGGGCTCGAACGGCTGGCCAAGTTACGGCGGTCTGCGAACGTCAAACGCGGATAGTGCCGGACCCCGGCCTTCGAGTCCGGCAGACCGCTCGCTGACGGCCGCGCCGTCACGATGGCTTGCGAAAACGGGAGAGCGGAAAGCACTGCGCAACGGCTGACGGAGTCATACGACGTGTCTACCTTGTTTTAGCTTCGCGCAGGCGCGCGACTGGAGGATCTTCCATGCAATCTCGTGTTCGGGTCGTTCTGGTTCTTGTGGTGCTCGTTGGATGGGGCTCGTCGATACCCTTGGCTCACCACTCCGTGTCTGGTGAGTTCGACTTGTCGAAGACGGCGACATTGAAGGGCGTCATCTCCAGGCTGGACTGGATTAACCCTCACATCTACGTGTATCTCGATGTGAAGGAGGCGAACGGCGACACGACAACCTACATGCTTGAGACCTTCCCCCCTCCCCAGATGCGGAGAGCGGGACTCACGAAGGAAGCCATTATGGGCAAACCCGACGAAGTGGTCACCATCACGATCCTGCCGCCCAGGGATGGCACCAAGCACATCGGGTACATTGAGAGGATTACATATCAGGACGGACACTATAACCAGCTAGGTTCTAATGAAGAGGAGCAGTTCCGTCGCCGAGGAGGGCAGCCGCCAGCTGCGCCCACGCCTGCGCCTCAGTAACGATCACGAAAGTATCCGGAGGTCGGATTTCTCAACATGAAGGCACCAATCATGAAGACTCCTCTACTGAGTGGCGGATTGTTGTTGGTTGCAATCGCGGCTTCCTACGTTGTGTCGCCTAGCGTGACCGCGCAAACCCCTGAGCGTTCGGCCCCAAACGGGGCCGCAGCGACGCCCCGCCTCCCCGATGGGCGGCCAGACCTCAACGGCACGTGGATTCCGGAAGGTGGTGGACGGGGCCAGACCGCGGTGAAGCTGCCCGATGGTTCGGTCTGCGTCACCAACTGCGCGGATCTCCTTCCTCCCGCCCCCGCGGCGGCGGGACAGAGGGGTGCCGGCGCACCTGCGGCGCCAGGGCGTGGCGGCCCAGGCGGTGGCGGCGCGCCAAACTTTCCCAAGTACAAGCCCGAGTATCTGGCCAAGGTGAAAGAGCTCAACGACACTCAAGTGAAGGTCGACACGTTGCTCCAGTGCCAGCCTCCTGGCGTCCCTCGCATCGGGCCACCCGATAAGATCGTCCAGACCGCTCGAGAGGTTGTGTTTCTGTACGACGACGGGAATGGTGCATTTTTTCGCATTATTCCGACCGACGGACGAGGGCATCGGCCACCGTGGGCCAGCTACTTGGGCGATGCGATTGGCAAGTGGGAAGGCGACACGTTGGTCGTGGAAACGATCGACTTCAACGTGGAGACGTGGCTGGCCGACAACGGTGCATTTCACACGAAGGATCTCAAGGTCGTGGAGCGCCTGCGTCGCACCGGGGACAAACTGGAGTACCGAGTGACATCGCACGATCCCGCCGTCCTTGCCGAACCGTGGGAGGGACGGGTGAGGAACCTGCAGCTCACCGATCAGGAACTTGACGAGCCTGTGCGGTGCGAAGACCGCGATCTCGCACACATGGTCGACAACTCTCATCACGGCAACGCGCGATAGGCCGAGTGTGCGCGCCGAGCGACAGTCGAACTCACTGTCGCTCGCCGCGCGGCGGCGTCGACTCTCCGAAATCATCACCCGTCTAACCTTCTTGTGTTTGATCAAGCGAGCTGGTCGCGGTTGCCATCTGGGTCAAAGACACCGGCCAATGCCTAAATTAGTGTAGACGGTAAACTGGCTTGGTTACAGGCGCCCACCTTTGCCATAATCGCGAAACCACACACCGTGATCGTTGACATGAAGCGCGCCGCCGTATGTGTCGAGTTCCTTGCCGCGGTTGCGATGCCGACGTACGCCCGCGCTGTGGATCTTCACAACGTGTTGACTGGATATGCCCTGTCGTCATGGACAGAAGGCGACGGCCGCCCCCTTGGTGCCGTCTCCGCGATCGTGCAGGACCTCGGCGGTTACCTCTGGCTCGGAACTGACATCGGGCTCGTCCGATTCGATGGATGGCGCTTCACCCGCTGGGAAACAATCAGTGGTACGCCGCTGCCGCGGTCACCGATTACGGCTTTAACCGCGGCTCGCGATGGGACGTTGTGGATTGGGTTTGCCGACGGCGCCGTGCTGCGAATCAAAGACGGTGAGGTGATTGAGCCGCGGGCTACAAACGGAAGCCGCGGATCCGTCTTGAATCTCTCCGAGGATCACACAGGCGCCATCTGGATGGTCGCCGGCGGAACCGTCCGCAGATTTCGCAGCGGCCGCTGGGAGACGATTGTGCTCGAAGGGGAGTCTCCGCCCCCAACTGCAGTCATGGTTCACGCCATTGGCACTCATGTCTGGATTGGCTCCAGGTACGGGTTGTACAAGTGGATTGAGGAAAACGACGCGTTTCAAAAGGTGTTCAATCTGGGAGCGCTCGACGTGGCAGAAGATGCCAATCAGCGTCTCTGGATAACCGACTTCAGCCAGGGTTTCAGATCGGTAACCGGCAGAGCGCACACCCGACGGCTGCAGGGAGCGGGGATGCGTCTTTTGTCCGATCGAAGCGGCGGTCTATGGGTCGCGACGAATGGCGAGGGCTTGTGGCGGGTTCAAGTGGACGGAAGGGACCAGCCGACCGTTGAGAAAGCCTCATTGAATACAGGTCTGTTAAGCGATTCGGTTCGCGCCATCAAAGAAGACCGCGAAGGCAACATTTGGATCGGAACGACCGGCGGGCTTCAACGGTTGACACAACGAACGTTTAGGCCGGCAGCCAACGTCGGCTTTGTGCAAGCGCTTGACGCCGGCGCAAGCACGGTCTGGGCCGGAACAAACGAGGGTCTCTTCCGCCTCGATTCAGGCAGCGAGCAATGGAAACGAGAACCGAGGCAACCCGTGGAGATGTGGGTGCGCAGCGTTCACGTTGATCGGCGCGGCTCGCTGTGGGTGGGCTCCGATCGAATGCTGTTTACCATGACCGGGGACCGTCTAGTGCCGGTGCCGTTTCCGTCGCGCGTGTCGTTCGGGCCGATCGATAGCTTGACATCGGACTCTTTCGGCAACGTCTGGTTCTCGGATGGACCTCGACTGTTCCGGTGGCGACACGGACGTCTCGCACAAATTGACATTCCTACTCAGGGCGGCGCGACGCAAATCGTCTCGCTTTACGCAGATTCCTCCGACCGTCTGTGGGTTGCGTTGAAGGAAGGGCGTATCGCAGTACTCGACTGCGCGACGGCGCTACCCCACGCAGGGATTCACGCAGAAGCGCTGCATCAAACCCTCTACGACATCTTCGAGGACACGAACCACATCATCTGGATCCTCGGCAGTCGTGGCTTGACGGAGTTCTCACAGGGCCGGTTCCTGACGTTGGCGCCAGAGCCACGCATGCTCTCGAGCGTGTTCGGCGCGCTCGTCGGCGACGACAATGGCGAGCTGTGGTTGAACACTGACAGCGGACTGTTGCGATTGAGCCGGAAGGCGTTTGAGGCCGCCGCAGACGATCCGACGCGCCCGCTTCAGTATCATCTCTATGATGCCGCCGATGGTGTTGCCGGCGCGCCAATTGTGAAGTTAGTCGCGCGGCGTGACGCGAACGGAAGGTTGTGGTTCGGGAGGGGCGGAGCCCTCACATCAGTCCTGCCGACGCCCCTCGTCGACCGTCTTCCGCCGCTGCCGCAACTCGTACGTCTCGAAGGTGTGGTCACAGATGATGGCGTTGTGCGCAACCTCTCCAAGAGTGTGCTGCCAGCAAGCACTCGGCGAGTCGAAATCAACTACACCGCCCTGGCATTGACGGCACCCAATAAAATCCGGTTTCGCTATCGGCTGGACGGGTTTGACGCGGATTGGGTGGACGCGGGAACCGGACGCCAGGCGTTCTACACCAATCTGGCGCCTGGCGCATATGTCTTTCGTGTCGAAGCCAGCGACAGCGACGGGCGTTGGCTAAACTCGTCGGCGACATGGAGCTTCCGGCGTGAGCCAAGGCTCGTCCAGACCCGCGCGTTTTACGTCGGTTCGGCGGCACTGCTCGGCCTGTGCGCTGTAGGCCTCTGGAAGCTGCGAATTCGGATCGTCCATCGCCAATTCGCTGCTGTCCTCGCCGAGCGGCTGCGTCTCGGTCGTGAGATTCACGACACGCTG
>Ga0170475_120535524_pt1 | contig 12509 bp, 9 predicted proteins | sample Soicark_Litter_5_FD_111474 | JGI IMG/M metagenome (GOLD analysis project Ga0170475, IMG submission 111474) | Avena fatua rhizosphere microbial communities from Hopland, California, USA. Combined Assembly of 48 SPs | reverse complement strand
TGCTGATTGCCGTTCAGACACGCGCCGCGGAACTCGCGCCGGGCGTTCGCGGCATCGCGACGCGCGCGCCGAACGGGATGAAGATCGACGGTGATCTTTCCGAGTGGAAAGAAGCATTCTCGACACCGGTGGAATATTTCAACGCAGACCTGAAAAATCGCGCCGGCCAGTTTTTTTATATGTGGGATGACGAAGCGTTCTACGCTGCGTTGCGCACTCTCGATCAAAAGCCGGCGGACAACGCTGGAGACAATCAACTCTGGGAGGGCGACGCGGTCGAATGGTATTTCGACACGCGTCGCGATGAGAACTTTCGGGGGAAAGACTGGGGCAAAGGCGCAGTGCATTGCTACTGGACCGGCCTGACAAAGACGAATGTCCAACCGCGATTCTGTTTGCGTCCGGGATACCTCGACGCCATTCCCAAAATTGGTGTTCAGGTCGGAGCGCGGCGAACCAGCGAAGGAATGGAAGTGGAATTCAAATTGCCCTGGGCCAACTTCCCCAATTTCAAACCGAAGGTCGATGAGGTCATCGCCCTGGATGCCGAATTGTGTTATAGCGATGGCGCCGGGCGTGTATTCCGCAGTTTCGTTTATGGCAATCCGCTTTCCGTTCAGCAGCCCGCCAGCCAGGCGAAAATCCAACTCGTCGAAAAATTTGAAAGCAATTTTTGGGCGATTTGCGGACCAGTGATGTCGCCAATCCGCGCCGACGTGCCCTGGACGCAAAAGGAAAAAGGCATGACAACGGCATACATGGCTTTGCCGCCGACCCATGCGGAGATTGGCCGGATCGCTTTTCGTCTCTACGATACGACCGGCAAACTCATCCTCGAAAAGACGGCTGAAGTGGAGACGTTCTCGAGCGACGGCACTTTCAAGCGCGCGAGCGCATCCTGGCCAATCGACGCCGCCGCGCCGGGAACGTTCTATCTTCTCGGTCTGGTTACCGATTCGTCGGGCAAGGAACTCGCGCGGATCGCTCCGCGAATGGTCAGCGTGAACATGATTTCAGGATATTAATAAATATGGATCCTCTTTTGAAAGTCTTGCGGGAAAATGCTTCCATTAAGTCCGCGCAACTTGCGCAAATGCTCAACATCTCCGAAAGCGAGGTGAGCGCCACAATCAAACGTTACGAGCAGGATCAAATTATTCTCGGCTATCGCGCGATCCTGAACGAAGAAAAGCTCGGCCTGGAGCACGTCCGTGCGGTGATTGAAGTGAAAATTACTCCCGAGCGCGAAGGCGGCTTCAACCGCCTCGCGGAGCGCATCGCCAAATACAGCGAAGTTAGCTCCTGCTACCTGATGTCGGGCGGCTATGATCTGCTCGTCATTGTCGAAGGCAAGACCCTGCGCGAAGTCGCTTCATTCGTTTCTGAAAAGCTCGCGACGATTCAAGGCGTGCTTTCCACCGCCACGCATTTCATGCTGAAGCCCTACAAAGAACAAGGTGTGCTCATGATGCGGGAGCAGAGCGAAGAACGGCTGCCTGTAACGCCGTAATTCGCGTTTGGGCAGAATTCGGCGCGGAGGGTTTGTTTTTATCTGGTGGATCGGCGATCACCCCCACGGCATGTCCACGTCTTGATAAGAGTAATAAGTTGATAACCCGAGTGAATCTCGAAACTATGCAGTCAATGGACACGCCGACTGTTGAGCGTGTGCCAGGCTGGTTTTTATTCACTACAGCAACAATCAGGTCGCGGAAGTCTCCTGTCTTTCATTCGCGAGCTGCCACCAAAGAAATAGGCCCAGTGTCTCAAAGGATGCGCGAAACTGACGCATCGATGCGTGTATTTACTACGTATTTACTCTTGACACATTCTCAATCGTGAGGTAATCACATTGTAAATACAATGTATGGGCGTTTTAATTCGCAGTTTTGTTTCTCCCTGATCCACCATGGAATTTGACTGGGAGAATCCGCCCTTTGATTGGACTAGCTCTTTGACTCCTCGGGATGTGGAAGAATCGTTCGAAGATCCGTTCGCTGTCAAGCTGCTCCCCGATTCGGGCCGGTTTGCCGTGCAATCGAGGTATTTTAATGTCGGCAGAAGCGCGAGCGGTTTAGGCGTGTTTAGTGTGTATAGAACGAATGGTCGTCAGATTCGAGTGGTTTGTGCGCGTCTTTTCACGCCCGAGGAGCAGTTTTTTTATCAGAAAAAGTTGAATCAGTCGCTGGCGCAGTAAAAATGAGCTATGAGCGAGAGAGCCTCTAGAATACCGCAGTTGATCAATTGGGAGGACGTTCCTCTTTTTGATAGCGAAACGGCCGAGGCGGCGTTCTGGAACGAAAACAGTATCGATCTCCGGCTGATGGAAAGTTCCGTGGCGGCGGCGAGCGAGGCGACCGAATCTGTAACGATAACTTTGCGCATCGATCCGCGAATGCTGGCACGGGTTAAGCGATTAGCCAGGCAACGGTACCTGAACTACCAGAGCATGATCAAACAATGGCTTAGCGAGAGAATGGAGCAGGAACTTAAAGGAAGATGACGACGAGGACTTCCAAATCCTTCAGCATTGTAGAGGCCGACGGCAAAAGGCTTTCTGCCTTCACGTTGATCGAACTGCTCGTCGTGATTTCGATCATTGGCCTTCTCGCCGCTCTCGTTGTTCCTCTGGCCGGAGTGGCCACCACAAAAATGCGCCTCAGCCGCGTTAAATCGGAGTTGGGCAGCTTGGTTACGGCGATCGAAACGTACAAACTGGAGACGGGCGAATATCCGCCGGATAACGCCGCGCTGAAAAATATGAGCACGAGCGATCCGTTCTATCCCGCTGCTCTCGCGATGAATCCTCTCTTTTACGAGCTGACGGGCGCGGTTTTTACCAACAGGCCCGCGCCCCAGTTTCTCCCGCTCGCCATCAATGCGCCAGTCAAGCCGGCTGACCTCAAACAAGCTTTTAATCTGAGCGGTATCCGCAACTCCGCCCGCAGCAAGACGGACCTCGAATATAAAGGATTTTCGGTCAGGGCATCACAGCATGCCACCGTCAGCAATAATGTTGAGATATTGACCGTGCCCGTACCGGGCCCGATAAGCATACCTTTAACAGGCAATAAGAGCACGAAAGTGACCCCGTGGTTCTACGACGCCTCCAGTACGAACCGCCATAACCTAAATGGTTTCGACCTCTGGGCCGAAATCAACACGGGGCGCGAAACAAACATCATAGGAAACTGGAAAAACTAAACAAGCGAGGATCAGCCCGCGAAAGGCGATTATGAGAAGCCGTAGCGAGAAAAGAAATCAGCGAAAACTGGATGTCCGGTGGTCCACCGAACGGTGGGTCCCCGCCATTCGATTAGTGCCCGCGAACGGAACCGCTCCAAGGCTCCAGGCGATTACGGACACTGTCGCGCCGTTTACATTCCGCCGCGTTCCCCGGCGGCGGCAGACCACCGTCATCTGGGTGCGTAACGGGCACACAATTGGCGCTATCGGGAGCCGCTTGGGTGGAAGGTAGGCAGAGATTAACGTGGAGATAAAATGAAACAAGCAGCAAAACGCGCATTTACACTGATAGAATTGCTGGTGGTCATCTCGATCATCGGCATTTTAGCGGGCATATTGGCTCCAGCGCTGGGGCACGCCAAAACCGCGGCGAGAATTGCGCAAGCCAAAACAGAAATGAAAGGCCTCGAGGGAGTAATTAGCCAGTATTACTCGACCTACAGCCATTATCCAACTTCCTCGCACGTGCGAAAAGATGGGGTCAGCAATTTTAACCCGGACTACACTTACGGCACTTACGGCACGAGCAGAGCTGGCGATCCCGCTTACTATCCTAAAGCGGGAAATAACGCTCTTAAAGTACAGATTCCAACTACCCCGCCGCCGGGCGGAGTCCAAACCAATAACTCCGAACTAGTGGCCATTTTAATGGACATCGACCGCACACCCGGCCCGAACTTTAACAAGAAAGGAAATCCGGAGAACAAGCAGGCGCAAGTCCTGTTAAATGCGAAAATGTCCAGCAGCACCAATTCCAGCGGGGTTGGACCGGACTTTGTCTATCGTGATCCGTGGGGCAGCCCCTATATCATTACCGTTGACCTCAATTATGATAATGCCTGCCGGGATGGATTTTACCGAAGTGATACCGTTTCGTCTGATCCAAAGAATCCCGGAAAAGGTCTTAACGGCCTGATTAGCACCGGTGTTAGGGACACGTGGGAGGCACGCAGCGGCGTAATGATTTGGTCCTTCGGACCTGATAAGATGGCCGACCCGACTAAACCAGCGACCGTCCAGCCGAACAAGGACAACATTCTAAGTTGGCAATAGGAAAGAATGAATTCGCGGAATTCAATAAAGGCAGGAGTTGACGTAAGGAGACTCACTTACCTTTTCGGGCAAGCGACGGGGGCAAAACGAAGCTCAGGCCGCTCTCTCCGCGCATTCACGCTTCTCGAACTGCTTGTCGTTATCGCGATCATAGGAATCCTGGCCACAATCGCTGCTCCCGCTCTCAAAGGTCTGGGCGGTTCTAATGACATCGCTGCCGCCAATCGGCAGTTAATCGACGATCTCTCTTTCGCCCGGCTCCGCGCCATTAACGATCGCACCACTGTTTACGTCGTGTTCGCCTCCCCGGACATTCTGCATCCCGCCCAACCGTGGAATAACGTCGAACGAGTGCGGGTCGCGAAAATGGCGAACCTCCAATACACCGGGTATGCCCTTTTCGCCAAGCGCATGCTCGGCGATCAACCCGGACCCGGCACGGCGCATTACCTGACCGAGTGGCGTTCGCTCCCGGACGGAGTTTTCATTCCGACGAACAAATTCGATATCAACGTCGCCGCCTATCCGCAACGCGCCGCTTTGCCGTTATTCAGCCGGCCGTTTTTTTACGAGGACATTCCTTTTCCGACCGCGACTGACAAAGTGATTAAGCTCCCCTGTGTTGCTTTTAACTATCAGGGGAAGCTCACACAAATGGAGGACTTCGTTCTTCCGATTTCCAAAGGCAGTTTAATCTATCCGCAGGAATCGCGGGACGCGGTAAAGAAACAATCCCTGGAACCCGCCGAAGTCATTGAAACACCTAGAGGCAATTCCACGAATAATCCCATTCTTCGCATCGATTGGTTGACCGGACGCGCCCGGATTGAGCGTCCCGAGAACGTGAACTATGCAGCCGCTTTCTCCAAATCTTAGCCGCGCGAACCGCGCCTTTACGATGATTGAGATCGCTCTCAGCATCGCGGTCGTGGCGTTTGCTTTGGTCGCCATTATCGGCGTGCTGCCCACCGGCATGACCGTGCAGAAGGATAATCGCGAAGATACGATCATTAGCCAGGAAGGCCGCTATTGGATGCAAGCGATCAAAAGCGGCGCCCTTGGGCTGGAAGATATCACGAATTATGTCGAGTCCATCACGGTCTCCAACATAACGAAACCTACTCTTTCCTACACGATTAACAATGGACCGACGGGCAAGGCATTAACTCCCACTGACGTCATTGCTCTCCTTTCGACGCCAAAGTACGACTACGACATCAAAGGTAATGCGTTGACCAACCGAGTTACCGCCCGCGTCAAAGCGATCACAGGTCCAGCCGCAGAAAAAGGCCCACTGACGAATGAGTTCTCGTTTCGCTACGAATTACAAAGCGAGATTGTCCCAAGTGGCCCTTTAATGCTGGTCACAAGCAATCTCACCGGGAGATACTTCTATGACATGGCGCGGCGCAAGAACCTCCACGAGGTGCGGTTGATCCTCCGCTGGCCGCTTATGCAACGCGGTAATGACTGGATCGTTGGAAGCAATCGGAGAACTTTTCGGGGCACCGTCGCCGGAACCTATGTAAGTGCCACAAACCTGAACTCGGTCTTGGCCTTAACTAATCTGGTGGTGCTGATTCCGAACAAATTCGAGGTTATTTCGAATAATATCGTCCATGCGCGTTTTTAGCTATAAACCGGTGTTTACATCCCGGAGCAGCGCCTCGTGCGAGAAGGCCCCGCGCGCCTTCACGGCTTTCACAGTTGTGGAGCTGATGCTCGCCGTGTCGATCATGGGCGTGATTGTTTTCGCGCTCTTTAGCGTGTTTAATCAGACCCAAAAGGCCTTGCGGGCCACCGAGACATCGGGTGATGTTGCCGAGAAAGCCCGCGCTATTGTCGAGATGATTTCACGCGAACTCGAGCAAGCGCAACCAACTTTTCGTTCCTATCGCGGCATTCAGGAAATTAACCTTATGGGTGGCTACGAATACCCGCCGCGAGTAATAGGTTCGGATCGGGCGGATATCACGCCCCGCACCAATTTCCTCCAAAACATCTTTTTCTATAACAGTTACACGAACGCGTGGCAGGGCATCGGCTATCGTGTCATTACAAACAAGAATGGTGTCGGGGTGCTTGAGCGTTTCGAAACGAATCTTTTCGGGCATCGCCCGCTCACGAACCAGTTGTCGAACGCCTTCATAACCGAACCTATCACGAATTCAAGCTATCATCACATCGCGGATGGTGTCATCCACTTGGCTTTTATTCCCTATGATAGCCAAGGGTACCGGCTCGGATTCGACACCACCAATCGCCAGCCCGGGATTTATTCAATTTATCGTGCCAATTCGAGCTTGAAGAACATGGGCAACAAGTTCAGTGACATAAATGTTCTTTCCAACGCCAATGTAGTCCTTACCCAGGGCAATGCCACATCTCCGCGCTCGGCCTACCCGTATGTCACGAGTTTTGCCTTCAAGAGCAACGCCATGCCAGCCTACGTGGATTTGGAATTTGGCTTGCTGGAGCCCGAAACTCTTCGGCAGTACTACACCATGCTGCAGGACCAGAATCCTAACGCGACCAATTTCCTCGGACGGCAAATTACTAAAGTTCACCTGTTCCGTCAGCGGATACCTATTCGAACAGCAGCCCAATGAATCGTCGGTTTTCACATCGCAAGGCAGAAAAGGGCGTCGCCCTCGTCATCACGCTGGTGATGCTCGCGCTCGTCACCGTTATGGCCGTCGTCTTTTTGGCGGTGAGCCGGCGTGAGCGAGCCTCCGTGAAGCTCCTGCAGGACATGGGCGTATCACAATCCATGGCCGAAGCCGCACTCGAACAGGCGAAAACCAAAGCCATCGCTCAGATGACCGTGGAAGGCTCCAAGCTGCATTACGACTTGTTTAATTCCACCGCTTTCTCGAAACCCACTTTCAATGACACTCAACCTCTTAACAGCCTGCCGGATCCCCAAAATGTAAGCTATCTCGGCAGGAACGGGCGCTATCTCTCGGGCAATGAATACCTGCGGATGCTCGCCAATATGCAATACGACGCCCCTGCCCCGGTCTTCGTCGAAACTAATCGCTCGGGCGCGGGTGAATTCCGGCTCTATCTCGATTTCAATAGGAACCGCCTCTTTGAAACGAATGGTGTTCTTCCGGTGCTGGATGACAAAGGCAACATTATCCGGGACGCGAGAAAGAACGTTGTGTTCGCGAATTTCGTTGGCGATCCCGAATGGGAAGGCGTGCTCGAACGTCCCGATCTGCCCCACAGTGAAACCAATCGTTTCATCGGGCGCCTGGCTTATCTCGTTCTGCCCGCCGGAAAAACCCTCGACCTCAATTATATCCACAACCAGGCCGACCGCACGGGCGGGGACGACCGAATTGATACGGTCACGGCCCGTAACGGCTTTAGCCGCAACCAGGGCGTTGGCTCATGGGAAATAAACCTGGCTGCTTTATTCCGCGAGTTGAACACAAATAACTACGCGTGGCGTCCTCAAAGCTATCTCTACCGGGCAGCTCTCGGCCAACCCTCCCGCGGAGAAGCCTTCGACGATGCGCGCGCCGTTCTGGCCTATCGATATACCGGCCGGCGGCAGTTTCTCGCTCGCGCGGACTTTACGCTAGGTGCAGGAAACTTCGATAATCCTGGGAATGGCAATGCCGCGACCTTTAAGAATGACTCGATCGACGAATACGCTGACGGCCCCGTCCCCAAGCCGGGCGACCCGATCTTTTCGGCGCCGGGAACTTTGACGGTCGATAACGACGATCCGACTCTTCCATGGCCCGGCAGTCTCAATACCAACTCGTTTACCGACATTCAGCAGCTCTTCCATATGGAACGGTTCAATCCGGGCCTGACCAATCGACTTCAGGCCGCGATGAAAAACGGAAGGAGCTCCTACGATCGTTATAGTTTCTACCGGCTTGCCGCCCAGCTTGGCGCTGATTCAGTTCCTGCAGTGAAGGGCAAGCTCCACCTGAATTTCCAAAACCCAGTCGGCCAGATTACCAATACCGCCGTCCGCTGGACCAACGCGGCTACGTTCTTTACCAATGCCGTGGATTTGATGCTTCAGGCCTCGATCGACGGCGTCACCAACATTACCGCGAATAATCCCTTGGCTGCTACCCGGCGTCCCGGCACTTACTACATCATTGGCGACACACTCGTCCGCACGAACTTCTCCGTGACGAACATCCAGGTTTACGCCCCCTTCAGCACCAATTTTCCCTATTCGTTCCAAAACGAATACACTCCCACGATTCACCGGATTCTTCAGGTCGCAGCGAATATCTACGACAACATGACGAATCATGGGAATCAATACCCTTATTATCCCACTATTTTCCAGCCGATCTTCACCAAAACACGGACTAACCTGGTTATTTCCGGGTTTCTCGAAATTACCAATGTTGCCCAAACAACAATTCTGAAGGTGCCGGGTCCCCTCCAGGACCTGCGGCAGCTCTTCGCCACCGCCCCGCTCGGCCTGATCGGTCCGACAAATGTTTATGGCCAACACCTCGTGATTGGCGCTAAGAAGGGCCTTCCCAACATCAATGAAATCGCCCTCCATTCGGAAGTTGAGGTTTCGCGCAAATTGGAATTGGTCAAACCGGCCCTCGGTCAGTCACCTAGCGAAACGAACGAGATGTTTCTCGTTAGCCTTACCAATCGGTGGGGCGCCGAAGCGTGGAACTCTTACACCAACAAATATCCGCGACCCGTTTCGATCAGGGCGGACATTGTGACCCGTGTTGTAGTTCGGGATGGGACGAATTACCTGAACTCGCCGGTTGTCTATGACCGCATGTTTCAACTGGCTACGCAGACGCCAACCCGGGAAACAAACGTTACTCCGACTTGGGCCGGTGTCAGCAGCCTGCTCGGGGCAATCGGAGCCACCAATTTTGTTATTCCTCTGGACCAAACCATCGCCAATCTGCGTGATCAGGCGTACGAGAAAGGTCTCTTTGTTCCGACGAATATAGCGCGATTTTCGCTCCTCCAGCCGGCGCCGCGGTTCATCATGTACACCACGAACAAAATCCAGTTCTACATCAGAGAAGGCAATCGCCTCCTGGACTTTGTGTCGCTCGATAATCTGGTGACGATCATGGATCTATCGACAAATCTCTATTCCGTTCCGTCAGGGGTAAATAACCTCGTTGGTGGAAAAGCTGGCGGCTTTCTTAGCGCGAAAGCTCTCGATGATATGATGTGGGATCCGCACTTCGTCGGAACCAGCCCGGCGCTTACAGTCGGTATCACGAACCAGATCGCTGCCTCCGCCGGCGAACTGGACGACCGAGGGATTACAAATTACTGGCACAATTATTCACGCAGCGTCTCTATCGCGGATCGGGCCAAATCCGTCGCTTTATTCCGAAAGTTTCTCAAATTACCATTGCGGGCCACCGATCCGCGCGTCGAAGAACCCGTCGATCTTCGACATCAAACCCCGTTCGTTCCGACCAGGTTGATGGTTCAAACCGTTCGGTGGCAAGCGAACGATCCGCTCGTCCATTATCTGGCTCAAGACTTGAGACATGCGCCCTGGGAGCCAGATGTTCCCCAGACTTTTCCTCCCGGCACGTTCACAAATGACTGGAATATCGGCGCTCTGAATGCCATTTACAGCCCTTGGGGCGGCAGCGCGGCCAAGGCTAATAACCTTTTCGACTTCAATGTTGGCGTGAAGGACGCGGGCGTTCGCTCTTCGGATCAATGGGAGTTCCCCATCACCTTGGGTCCCACGAACGCCAACTATTACTACTATCCTAATATCGGCGCTCTAGGGCAGGTTCATCGTGGAACGCCCTGGCAAACGATCTATCTGAAATCCCTCTACCGTTTCGGCACGAACGGTGTTCCAGTTTATTTGGTCCATCCGACCGATTGGCTGACCTGGGCTGGAAGCGTTGGGACTTATCCGAGTCAGGATTGGAAACTGTTGGATGTTTTTACCGCGGCCCCAAGCGAGAGCGCCACCAGGGGGCTTCTTTCGGTCAATCAAACCAATCAAGCCGCATGGTCGGCCGTACTCAGTGGCGTTATGGTTGCGACCAACACGTCCAAAACTGCCAGCTCAAAACCGGCCGATCCTGTCGCCGAATATCGCGCGGCTGTGATCGATCCCGGCTCGGTCCAGGTTGCCACCATCGTCCGGAGCATCAATTTCGCGCGGACGAATCAATGGGAAGTCATTCCCCAACCGATCCCGGCCTTCCGATTTCAACGGCCGTGGGAACTGGTCACTCGCACCAATAAACTCAGCGGAACTCCCGCCACGGTCTTCGACCATCTCGGAGACGTTCTCGGCGCGCCGCATCTTTCCGTGCAGTCGCCCTTCCTGAACGGCGACACTTTTGGGGCAACGCCGCAAAGCATCCGGCGCCTGCAGAATGAGTGGACCGATCGGGCCATCGAATATCTGCCGTCGCAAATTCTCTCGCTGCTGCAAAGGGATGAACCGCGCTTCGTCGTTTACGCGTTCGGCCAATCCCTGCGTCCCGCGCCACACTCGCTTAGTTCGGACCCGAACTTTTATCACATCTGCACGAATTATCAGATCACCGGGGAGGTGATTACCAAGGCTACCTTCCGGGTGGAAGGCGATCTGCCGGACCCGAGAAACTCCGCCACGCTCAATAATCCGTTGCGGGCCGTGGTCGAGAGCTATCAAGTGCTGCCGCCACCGGATTAATATGCGCGCGATCTCTCCATCCAATGTAGCAGCGACTCGTAAAATCGCCGCTGTTTGCGCCACGTTTTTATCCAGCATGCACGAGGCTATTGTAGAATTGCCAAAAAAACATGCGCCGTTCATGAATATTCCTTTTTCGGATCGAATTTCCGGTACAAGGGGCACCAAACGTGCTAAGTTGATTTGTTAGTCTATGCGTTTTACTCCCAGAACCTGGTCGCTCCTGAGCCTGTTGCTGTTCGTTGCGGCGGCTTTCTTTTGGTTGAAAGGCAATGAATATCAGGCCCGCAAACAAAAACTCATTCAACCCCTGGCCGCGACCAATGCTGCGGCCAGTCGCGTCGATCTGCTCAGTATCAAAAACGCCGGGCAACTCGCGCAGCTTTCAGACGGCGCGAATCTCCCTGTCTCTGGTGCTGTTAGTGGACTAACCTCAGCGGCTCCCGATTCCCAAACCGATAAGCTTTATCCTTATCGTCTGCGCAACACCAAAAAGCCGCTCGCCGAACTGACGCGGGATGATCACGCTATCCTCCTGGCCAATGCCCTCATCGACACCACTGCCGCCGACGCGCTGAAAATTCCCGATCATCTCCAGTCCAAGGGCGATCCCGGCAGCTATATCGTCCAGTGGGCGGGGCCGGTCACAGCCGAATTTCGCCAGCGGCTCGCCGAAGCTGGCGCTGAAATCATCAGTTACGTGCCGAACAACGCTTATTACGTGCGCTTGAGTCAAGCAGCCGCCGAACAGTTGCAGGGGGCTCCCGGAATTCAATCAGTGCTGGCTTTTGAGCCATACTACAAGCTCGATAAAGCCTTGCTGGCTGATGCCGTCGAGCAAAAAAGCCTGGGACCAGAAGCGCTCCTGCGCCTTACTCTTCTGCCGGGGACACATGATGCCGCCGTCCAAAGCGTCCAGGATCTCGGAGCCGAAATCCTCGCCGAGGAACCCTCCCCTTTTGGTCCACAATTGGTCATCCACCCTCAAGCCAAGTCTCTCGCCACGCTCGCTGGCCTCACTTCCGTTCAGGGTATTGAACCGGTGACCGCCCGCAAGCCCGCCTCCGACCTTTCGCGTCTTGCTCTAGGCGTCGCCACGAACAGCACCGCCGCCAACTACCTGAAGCTTACCGGCACGAACATTCTCGTAAACATCAACGACACCGGCTTTGACACCAATCACCCGAGCCTCAAGCCCATTAAAACCTATTTCCCTGCCGGGTTGCCACTAAACGTCACCGCCAATGAAGATCCCGATGGGCACGGCACCTTCGTCGCATGTTTGATCGCGGGAACCGGCGCCCAATCATCCACCAAAGTCCAGGGTTCGCCTACAAACGCTCTCTTCCGAGGCATGGCGCCGAACGCGAAGCTTCTTGCGCTTCCGCTTAGCACCGGCGGTGGCAGCAACCATTTTCCTGTAGTCACCGAGGCGGTCAGTGATACCTGGCTGATTGATCAAGCTGCCCGCACAAACTTTCTTGCGTTGAAGCGAACCAATTCGCTGATCTCAAACAATAGCTGGACCTATGGC
>Ga0170475_106909786_pt1 | contig 12512 bp, 15 predicted proteins | sample Soicark_Litter_5_FD_111474 | JGI IMG/M metagenome (GOLD analysis project Ga0170475, IMG submission 111474) | Avena fatua rhizosphere microbial communities from Hopland, California, USA. Combined Assembly of 48 SPs | reverse complement strand
CGGCGATACCACACACGATCTACAAATGGCCTTGAATGCAGGAGCTGCAGGAATTGCGGTCTGTTACGGCGCTCATCCACCGCATGAATTGCAGGCGCTAAGTCCGATATATTCAGCAAATTCTGTCCCGGATTTACATGCTTGGCTAAGCGCGAATGCCTAATCCTTCCATTTTTTATTCAAAAGTAAAACAAGTGAGAATGGATAAGGCGATGAGACAGTGCGTAAGTACGATGAAGAGTTTCACTCTCTATAACTCCGTTTAACTTTTGAAGTGGAAATGGAATAATGACGATTGATGCAATTCCGATCTGTATTTCCTCCGACGTTGTGGAGAGAGGCAAAGGAGTGCGTTTCCCGGTCACTGTTTTCGGTGAAATGGGTACAGCTTTTGTCGTGCGCTATAGCAAAAATCTTTATGCCTATTTGAATCGTTGCGCACATATTCCAATTGAATTGGACTGGACGGAAGGAGAATTTTTTGACTCTACCGGCCTGTATTTGATGTGTGCAACGCACGGAGCAATTTACTCTCCGGATACAGGATATTGTGCAGGAGGTCCCTGTCGAGGTGGACGTCTAAGGCCAATTGTCGTTTTTGAAGAAAATAATCAGGTATTCTGGCAGCCTGACGAATACGTAAAACCCGCGATAGCGTAATTTTTAAGCCAAAAGAGTGATTGTAAATGAGCGATAACAGTTTCGAATCAAATGAGCCCAACCCGGCCGGCAAACCAGAAGTGTCTAAGGCAGAAAGCACGCATCAAAGGGCAGAGGGATGGGAGCGAGACGTGCTTGAAAAGCTGGCATTTGCTACGCTGAAAGAGCAGCGGGCACGTCGCCGCTGGAGTGTGTTTTTCAGATTTGTAACGATTGTTATCGTCGTTTTTGCGTTGTGGCTGGCGTTTGATTGGGGTAAATCGGAAATAGAGCCTGTAGGGCCGCATACTGCGTTAGTTGAAATTGACGGCACTATAGAGTCTGGCACCTCTGGCGCTGCTGACGCGGTTATTCCTGCGCTGAATCAGGCCTATTTGGATGATAATGCCGTGGGCGTGGTTTTACGTATCAATAGCCCAGGAGGTAGTCCTGTTCAGGCAGGTATGATTAACGACGAAATTTTACGCCTACGAAAAGCTTATCCCAATAAGCCTTTGTACGTCGTGGTAGATGAGATTTGTGCTTCCGGCGGTTATTACATTGCTGCTGTAGCCGATAAAATTTATGTAAATAAAGCTAGTATCGTCGGTTCTATTGGAGTGCTGATGGAAGGATTCGGATTTACCGGCTTAATGGATAAGGTGGGTGTTGAACGTCGTTTACTGACTGCCGGTGAAAATAAAGGCTTTCTTGATCCTTTCAGCCCTCAAACAGAAAAACAAAAAAATTATGCTCAAGAAATGTTGAATGAAATCCATCAACAGTTTATTAGTGTAGTAAGGCAAGGACGGGGAAAAAGATTAAAGGAAACTCCAGAAATATTTTCAGGTTTATTTTGGAGTGGGGCTAAAGCAGTGGATTTGGGCTTAGCTGATGGATTCGGCACAGTCGATACGGTTGCACGGGATGTGGTGAAAGCTGAAGACATCGTTGATTACACGCAGCATGAAGGCTTACCGGAAAAGCTTTTGAAAAAATTTGGTGGGGCAGTTGGTACCTCGGCAATGGCTTCAATGTTGCATGCCGTGAAACCGGTTTTAAAGTAGGCCTTAATAGAGTGTCTAGAGTGCCAAATTAGTGCCCGATAAGGTTCGAGATAAGAAATGGAAGTAACTTTTATTTTGACTTAAAAATTTACGGCTATTCCTTGAAACTTTTGAAGTCTCTTTTATACTGTAGCTGTTTGGTGCTGTGATTCTGGTTTTAGCAATTGGAACGCACTGAACGTATACTGCAGCAAAATGCAGTAACGGGAAATCTTGGACTTCCCAATGGCTCATCAAAAGGGCCGAGAACGGCAGCGTCAAGCTGCCGTTTTTTATGGCTCCGCTATTTAGATTGGGACTTACGCAAAACTGTCCTGGCTGGGTGCCCCCGGCTAGGCACGCCGACGAAGGCAGTACGATTTGTACGACAAGGAGGCGTAATGCCGCCAGGGCAGTTTTGCGTAAGTCCTATAGATAATCATTTGACAGTACTCACATACTGCCTCATCGCCTTATCCACTCTCATTTGCTTCATTTTTGAATAAAAAATGGAATAATTTGGCGGCAAGTTTTATTGAGCAAGGAATAAAAACACTGTAGGTTTTTTATGGAACTCAGGAGTTTTGCCTTTTGCTAAATCACTTTTCCATTGAGCTGCGGTTTGAGTTTTAATTGATTCGAGGGGAAGAGTTAAATCGGTTGCAACGCAAATTAAAGTACTTTCATTGCAGACTGTGATAAGTGCTTCTAATAAAGGGCCGTTCCGATATGGTGTTTCTATGAAAAGTTGAGTTTGGCTTTCTTGACGTGAACGTTCCTCAAGTAACTTTATTCGTTTGGCGCGCTGCGCGGCGTCTGTCGGTAAATATCCATTGAATGCGAAACTTTGTCCGTTTAATCCGCTACCCATTAAGGCAAGTAATAAAGAGGACGGTCCCACCAACGGCTTAACCAAGATTCCATGTTGATGCGCTAAACGCACAAGATTCGCTCCGGGGTCTGCAACCGCAGGTACTCCTGCTTCTGAAACTAGACCCGCATCCCGCCCCTCTAATAATGGCGCAAGTAATGCAGGAAGCGTTGTGGCATCCGTATTTATATCTAATTCATTAATTTTTATTTCTTGAATTGGCTTTATTAATGGATGTGACGTAGACACGATCTTCAGAAAGGCACGTGTGCTCTTTGCATTTTCAGCAATGAAATAATCAAGTTGTGAGGTAATCGCTTGTACTTTTGTCGGAATAATGTGGTCGAGCAGTCCTGTAGGACTTGTATCTGACGTGCCTAAAGTATTGGGAATAAGATAAAGAATTCCGGGCATATATTTTTATGAATTATTGTTGAGTTTGAAATTTCAACGGCTATTTAGTTTGAATTAAAAAAGCCAATTCCGATATTTCGTAGCATTGTCGTGAGGGCTATTAAAGGCAAACCGGTAAGGGCCGTAGGATCGGTGCTTTCAATTTTCTCAATTAAGATAATTCCTAAACCTTCATTTTTAGCGCTTCCTGCGCAGTCATAGGGCTTTTCTGCTTTGAGATAAGCATCAAGTTCATGGTCCGGAAGAGTTCGAAACGTGACAAAGGTTTGCACATTTTGTATTTGAGCTACCTGCTTTTTATCGTTAATACGTCCATCCAGTACACAAATTGCCGTGTGAAAAGTCACACGTTTGCCACGCATTTTTTGCAATTGTTGGAGGGCAGTGGCATGCGAACCGGGTTTCCCGATCAACTCGCCGCCTAAGGTAGCTACTTGATCTGATCCGATTACAACCGCTTCAGGTATTTTATTCGAGACGAAAAGTGCCTTTTGCTGCGCCAGTCGTAGCGCAATTGATTCTGCTGACTCTCCCATTATTGGCGTTTCATCGATGTCGGATGCTAATACCCTAAATGGCAGTTTCAGGCGGGATAATAGTTCTTTTCGGTAAGGGGAGCTGGAAGCAAGAATAAGATCAATTTTTGAGAGGGAAGGCATTTGAAAGATGTCTGGGAATGATTATTTATTCGATGAACTATATTAGGATTTTGACGTATAGGGCCTGTCCCTGTTAATATCGCAGGTTTGATGTGCCATGCCTTGTGAGGACGCCTTATGATAGATGTTTTTGATCTAAGTCGAAATAAAGGTCGCCTGACTGGTGAAATTCCAGTACATGAGTTGCCGCGACTGGCTGAAGAATGTGTAGATCAATTAGGTTCAATAGTTTGGTCTTTAGAAGGCGCGGGCGAGAAGTTAGGGCATCCGCTGTTAATATTATCAGTTTCTTCAACTGTTCAATTGGTATGCCAACGTTGTTTGACGTCATTGCCATTTAAAATTAAATCCGATACCACCCTGGTTCTTGCTAAAGATGAAGAGGAAGCGGATGAAGTCGAAAAATTGTTGGCTGATGAGGACGTTGAGGTGATCGTTGGAAGTAAAACCTTTAATCCTGTCGATCTGATAGAAGACGAAGCATTGTTGGCTATTCCTTCTTCTGTTAAGCATGAGAGTTGTCTTAATGATTTAGGGCAAGAGACTGTTAATGATTCGGAAAATATTTCTCCTTTTGCAGTTTTAAAAGGGTTAAAGCACTAATTTTTTAAAAATGAAGTAAAAAGTATCGGCTCGACTCACGCTAAAATGTGAAAAAGGCTTATTTTGAAAGCCCTATAGTCGAATGTGTTAGTATTCAATTTTTAGGTTTAGGAGTTGTCATGGCTGTTCAGCAAAATAAAAAATCCCCTTCAAAACGTGGCATGCATCGTGCGCATGATTTTCTGGTAGCACCTGCCATTGCTGTTGAGCCAAATACTGGCGAAACGCATTTGCGCCACCATATCAGCCCTAATGGCTTTTATCGCGGACGTAAGGTTTTGAAGACCAAAAACGACGAATAATGTAATTTATTGTTTTATGATGAAAGCGGCGCGAAAAGTTTGACTTGGCGCCGCTTTTTCATATTATGGAATGCGCATTGCGTCATTTTGCGCTGCGCAGATTTGCCTCGTAATGAAGTATCGGCGAGGTACTGAATCAAAAAAATGACCATCAAAATATCTATAGACTGTATGGGCGGTGATCACGGCCCTGTTGTTACTATACCTGCAGCACTTTCCTTCCTTAGTAAGGAACCGGAGGCCGAATTGATTTTGGTCGGTCCGGAAGATGTCATCAGTTCTGAATTAAAAAAGCACAAAATAAATAATCACTCTCGATTGACCGTCATCCATGCTTCTGAGATTGTGGCGATGGACGATCCTTTGGAGGTGGCGCTACGTAAGAAGAAGGATTCTTCAATGCGTGTCGCTATTAATTTGGTAAAAGAAGGTACTGCTAATGCGTGTGTTTCCGCAGGAAATACGGGGGCATTAATGGCAGTTTCGCGATATGTGCTAAAAACGATTCCGGGTGTGGATCGGCCAGCAATCTGTACTCTTATCCCAAATCAGAAAGATACGCCTACTTATATGTTGGATCTCGGTGCTAATGTGGACTGTCAGGCTCAACATTTGCACCAATTTGCCCTTATGGCGGCTGCATTAGTCGACGCATTGGAGGGTAAGGTTAAGCCTACAATTGGGCTGCTCAATGTCGGCGAAGAGGATATTAAAGGAAGTGATGTGGTTAAACAGACTGCTGCATTACTGCGAGCCGATCATGACAAAGGGATTCTTAATTTTTATGGAAATGTAGAGGGTAATGATATTTTCGAGGGGACGACTGATATCGTTGTCTGTGACGGATTTGTAGGAAATGTGGTTCTTAAAGCATCTGAGGGGTTGGGGCGTTTTATTAAAAAGACTTTAACCTCGGAGTTTAAGCGTGGGCCTTTGAACATGCTGGGAGCGTTAATTGCAAGAGGTGCGATAAAGGCTTTTTCTCAGCGTATTAATCCATCCCGTTACAATGGCGCCAGTTTATTAGGGTTGCGTGGGTTGGTGTTTAAAAGTCACGGTGGAGAAAGTGCATATGGTTATGAATGGGCTATCAAGCGTGCATTTGATGCTGCCAAATATGACGTGATTTCTCATATTTCCAGCTCTATCGGCGAACTGCTTCCACAATCTCAGCTCGCATCTGTTCAGGATGCTTTAAGCACCTCCGAAAAATTAACAGAACAAAAAACGGCATGACTTTTTATAGCAAAATTATAGGAACGGGCAGTTATTTACCTCCTAAGCGGGTGACGAATGAAGAGCTTGCTCAGCAACTGGCAAAAAAAGGCATAGAAACATCAGATGAATGGATAGTTTCCAGAAGCGGTATTTCCGCACGCCACTACGTGGAGCCTGGCGTTAAATCAAGCGATTTGGCTGTGGCTGCTGCAAGGCAGGCATTGGAAATGGCAAATGTTGACGTTAATGACGTCGATTTGATTATCGTTGCGACATCTACTCCCGATTATTTGGGAGGTTTTCCAAGCACCGCCTGTGTTGTTCAAAGCAAGCTTGGAATAAATAATGGCTCTGCTGCATTCGATGTTCAGGCGGTTTGTAGTGGCTTTGTGTATGCCATGTCTGTTGCCGATAATTTTATTAAATCTGGTACTTATAAAAAGGTCTTGGTTATTGGGGCAGAAGTTTTTTCCCGTCTTTTAAATTTTGAAGATCGATCGACTTGCGTGCTGTTTGGAGATGGAGCAGGTGCGGTACTGCTATCTGCTTCTGCTCAGCCCGGCATTCTTGCGTCGAAATTGCATGCGGATGGAAGTTATAAGGATATTTTGTGTGTTTCCGGTAACGTCGATGCAGGTGTAATTGAGGGTAGTGCTTTTTTGTATATGGATGGACAAGCTGTTTTTAAGCTTGCTGTATCAGTATTGGATAAGGTTGCAAATGAGGTATTGCAACTGGCTAATATGAAACCGTCTGAAGTCGATTGGTTGGTACCGCATCAGGCCAACATCCGTATCATGCAAGGCAGTGCGAAAAAATTAAATCTACCACTGGAGAAGATGGTAGTCACAGTAAATGAACATGGTAATACCTCAGCTGCTTCTATACCACTCGCTTTAGATAAAGCGGTGCGTGATGGACGTATCCAACCAATGCAAAATGTCTTAATGGAGGGAGTGGGCGGAGGTTTTACGTGGGGCGCAATATTAATAAAAATGTAAATTATTTTATTTAAGTATGACTAAATTTGCTTTTGTTTTTCCTGGACAAGGTTCTCAAGCTATAGGAATGCTAAATGCATTTGCTGACAATATAGCGGTTAAAGACACCTTTGCCGAGGCTTCTGAACTTTTACAGTTTGATATTTGGAAACTGATTGCAGAAGGACCAAAAGAGGAACTGGACCTCACCACAAATACGCAACCGGTTATGTTGGTCTCCGCTATTGCATGTTATAGAGCATGGCTTGCTGCGGGTGGAAAGGTTCCTGCTATGGTTGCCGGCCATAGTTTAGGTGAGTATTCTGCTTTGGTGGCATCAAATGTAATTAGTTTTAAAGATGCCATTCAGCTTGTTAGACTTAGAGCTCACGCTATGCAAGAAGCCGTTCCTGTGGGGCAAGGTGGTATGGCGGCTATATTGGGTTTAGCCGATGATGTGGTGCGCGCTGTATGTAAAGAGGCGGCACAAGATCAAATTGTAGAAGCGGTTAACTTTAACGCTCCTTTACAGGTGGTAATTGCTGGGCATAAGCATGCAGTGGAGCGCGCATGTGATATCGCAAAAGCGAAAGGAGCAAAACGAGCATTGCTTCTGGCAGTTTCAGGGCCATTTCATTCATCTTTATTAAAACCAGCCTCTGATCGGCTAAATCATTATATTGGCGAGCTGCATTTTAATTCGCCAACCATTCCCGTAATTAATAATGTTGACGTTGTCGTTAATCAGGATGTGTCTGCCATAAAAAACGCTTTGGTACGGCAGGTGGCAAGCCCAGTAAGGTGGGTAGAGACCATTCAAAAAATGGCTTCAGAAGGTATTACGCATGTAATTGAATGCGGTCCTGGCAAGGTATTGGCTGGTCTTAATAAAAGAATTAATGCCGACCTGATAAGCGATGTACTGATGGATCCTCCATCATTAGATAAAGTCTTGGAGCTTCTTAAATGAATTTGAATGGTCAGATAGCGTTAGTTACCGGTGTTTCCCGAGGTATTGGTAAAGCAATAGCTCAAGAATTGGCAAAGAAGGGCTCTAAAGTAATAGGCACCGCTACTTCCGACGCGGGGGCTGCATTGATTTCCGACTATCTTTCAGCCATCCACCCGGATTGTGGGAAGGGGGTCGTATTAAATGTAAATGATGCGACTATCGCCAATGAATTAATAGAACAAATACAAAAGGAATATGGTGGACTAACAATTTTAGTCAATAACGCGGGCATAACCCAGGACCAATTGGCCATGCGTATGAAAGATGACGAGTGGGAAAAAGTCATTTTAACGAATCTGACTGCGGTGGGACGTCTTTCACGTGCCGTATTGCGTGGCATGATGAAGGCAAAGCATGGCCGGATTATCAATATAACTTCTATTGTCGGTTCGGTAGGAAACCCAGGCCAAATGAATTATGCCGCTGCTAAAGCAGGAGTTGCAGGTATGAGTCGAGCGTTAGCACGTGAAATTGGCAGTCGTAACATCACCGTTAATTGCGTAGCACCCGGCTTTATTGACACAGATATGACCAAAGCCCTTAATGAAAAACAGACATCTGCATTACTTGAGCAGATTCCGCTTGGAAGGCTTGGTATGCCTCAGGATATCGCAGCGGCGGTGGCGTTTTTGGCGTCCCCTGAAGCAAGTTATATTACCGGGACAACTATTCATGTAAATGGCGGCATGTACATGAATTAAATTTCCTAAAAGCTTTTAGTTGATTATTTCTATTTTTCTATTGAAAACAGATGCTAAAAGTGAATTTTGATTGCGCAAACCTGATAAAATGCGCCCACTTTCTGAAACCCCTTGGAGGCATAAATGTCGGACATTGAACAACGTGTTAAGAAAATCGTAGCTGAACAATTGGGAGTTGCTGAGGCAGATATTAAAAATGAATCTTCGTTTGTTGATGATCTCGGTGCAGACTCGCTAGATACTGTAGAACTGGTCATGGCTCTTGAAGATGAATTCGAGATGGAAATTCCGGATGAACAGGCCGAAAAAATTACGACAGTCCAACAAGCTATTGATTATGCTAAGGCTCACGTCAAGGCCTAAATTCTTATTTCCGATTTTAGGAGAAGTTGTTTGAGTCATTCTCGTGAACGTCGAGTTGTAGTTACCGGCCTTGGTTGTATCTCTCCTATCGGCAATACTATTGCTGATGCTTGGGAGTCGTTAACCGCTGGTAAATCAGGTATTGCACCTATTACAAAATTTGATGCGGCTTCCTTTTCTACCCGGTTTGCGGGTGAAGTAAAGGGATTTAGCATAGAGGAATATATTCCTGCTAAAGAAGGTCGCCATATGGATATATTTATCCACTATGGTATGGCTGCAGGAATTCAGGCTGTGCAAGATAGCGGGCTGACTGTGAATGAAGCTAATGCAGAGCGGATAGGTGTAATAGTTGGTTCCGGTATCGGTGGTTTGCCGATGATTGAGGATACACATACCGAGTTGACTAATCGCGGCCCACGGAGGATTAGCCCTTTTTTTGTGCCCGCTTCAATCATTAATATGATCTCTGGCCATCTGTCGATCAAATATGGTTTTAAGGGGCCGAATTTGGCACTTGTTACCGCGTGTACTACCGGTTTGCATTGTATCGGTATGGCGGCCCGTATGATTGAATATGGTGATGCTGATGTGATGATTGCCGGAGGGGCGGAATCCACTATTTCCCCTTTGGGTGTTGGTGGGTTCGCCGCCGCACGCGCACTCTCCGCGCGTAATGACGACCCGGCAACTGCTTCTCGTCCATGGGATAAAGATAGGGACGGATTCGTTTTGGGGGAGGGTGCGGGGGTGATGGTGCTTGAAGAGTATGAGCACGCAAAAGCCCGAGGTGCAAAAATTTATGGTGAAGTTCTAGGTTTTGGAATGAGTGCCGATGCGTATCATATGACGGCCCCCCTTGAAAATGGGGATGGGGCTCAGCGCTGTATGTTAGCGGCTATGAAAAATGCAAAAATTAATCCTGACCAGGTTAATTATGTTAATGCCCATGGGACTTCAACACCATTAGGTGATGTAGCAGAAACGATTGCTATTAAACGCGCATTAGGCTCTCATGCAAATCAGGCGGTTGTAAATTCCACTAAATCTATGACTGGTCATTTATTAGGTGGTGCAGGTGGATTGGAGTCAGTGTTTACTGTTCTCGCAATGCACCGTCAAGTTTCTCCTCCCACGATTAATATTTTTAATCAAGATCCTGAATGTGATCTTGATTATTGTGCCAATGCTGCGCGGGATATGGTTATTAATATCGCTGTCAAAAATTCTTTCGGGTTCGGGGGTACTAATGGTACTCTCATTTTCGGTAAGATCTAAAATGAGCAGATTCCTTTAATCAAAAGGGATCTGTTTTTCTCCTTTCGCCTCACCTATATGTCACTCGCGGTATCGGTGATTGTAAAGCCTTCCAGGCTGTTATTCCTTTTGGCCGCTATCGCATGCATAGCTGCCATATCTATTTACATTAGTGTTTTTATAGGCATGAATAATAGTTTGCCTAATTCCATTCGTGTTTTATCGAGCATTTCAGGAACTTTTTTAATTCTTTTTGGGTTTTATCATACTGTTAAGAAGCAAAAAGCTCTACATATTAGTATCTCAGGTATAGGGCAGATACGAATAAATAAATTGGGTACTTCTTTGGATAAAGGACAATACGCTGTTATGGCCGATGAGAGTGCTTTGGTTTATTTGCTAAATGATTCAACGATCCTGCCCTATTTGATAATTTTGCATCTTTGTACTAAAAGCGGAAAAATTATAATAGTACCGATTTTGCCCGACTGTATTTCGCGGGATGACTTTCGTGCATTATCGGTTGCCTGTAAATGGGTTATTAACCATCACCGATAAGAATAAAAATTTTAAATTTATATCCTTATCATTGAACTTATTATATTTCTTCCGGTCAACTAAACAAGCCGCGGATATGTTGCAATGATACAAGGGAATGGGGATTGACGACAGAGCGCGATATTGATCAATTGCTTGTTGAGCGAGTCCAGCGCGGCGATAAAAAAGCGTTTGAGCTGTTAGTGGCCAAGTATCAGCGAAAGCTGATGAGACTTGTGTCGCGACTGGTACGTGATCAAGCTGAAGCTGAAGATGTAGTGCAAGAAGCCTTTATTAAGGCCTATCGAGCATTACCTCAGTTTCGTGGGGATTCAGCCTTTTATACCTGGTTGTATCGGATTGGCATTAATACAGCAAAGAATTATTTGGTTACGCAGGGGCGCCGTGCGCCTACTTCGACCGAGGCCGATGCTGAAGAAGCAGAAACTTTCGATGATGGGGAGCACCTAAGAGACATTAATACGCCCGAATCGATGCTTGCTACAAAACAGATTGCCGAAACTGTGAATGTTGCAATGGACGCACTGCCAGATGAGCTTCGTGTTGCAATAACATTGCGTGAAATCGAAGGATTAAGCTACGATGAAATTGCAGAAGTGATGGGATGTCCGATTGGAACAGTAAGAAGTCGAATTTTCAGGGCAAGGGAGGCGATCGCAGAAAAGCTAAGGCCGTTATTAGGCACTGCGATCGATAAACGCTGGTAACACAATGCGTTGAAATAATAGAAATCTGGGCACCTAATAACATGGTGCTTAGTTTATGCGAGGTAGAAATGAACACGAATGCAATAAATCCAGAGCGAATTTCGGCGTTTGTCGATGGAGAATTGGATGAGGGTGAATTAGATATTCTGCTCAAAGCTCTGTACAAAAATGACAATTATTCAGATTGGGAGATTTATCATCAGATAGGTGATGCTTTACGTTCAGATGAATTGGCCATTAATTTGAGTTCTGGATTTTCTGAGCGTATGCGTGAGAAACTTGCAAATGAGTCTTCCATCGTTGCGCCTACGCCCCATATTCAATTGCAATCTCAGGCAGGTGTGGCAAAGGGAACTAGCTCCTTTAATTTATTCAACACTTTCAGTGCTAAACGTCGCTTAGCTTTTTCTGGGCTGACCGCAATCGCTTTTGCTGCAACTACCTTTATTGCTGCTCCTAATCTTATGGTTGCTGGAAGAGAGGATAAAGATATGTTGCACAATGAGATTGTGGCTGTTTCGCATAAACATACCTTGGAGATGGCGTCTGACAAAAAAATAGGTATGCAAGATGGAGATAGTTCTTCTTCCATGATTAATAAAACAAATGGCGAAGTTGTATTGCGTGACCCACGTATAGATGACTATTTGTTAGCCCATCAAAGTTTTTCTCCTTCCGTGTATAGTACTGCGCAGTACGCACGGTCAGCCACATTTGCAACAGACTCCAATAAATAAATTTTTATGCGGCAGGCATTAGCAATCTTAAAATTTGGCATTCTTTTATATTCCTTCACTATATTTTCAGCTGCAGCACAAACTATTGAGTTCTCAACTGATAAACGAGAAGCGCGGTTGTGGTTGGAAAAAATACAGCGTGCGGCACAAAAACTTAATTATTCCGGGACGTTTGTATATCAGCAGGGAAACCAGATTCGTACCTCGCGTATTGTCCATGTGGTAGATGGTAAGGCGGAAGTCGAAAAGCTTGAAATACTGGATGGAAAGCCACGTGAATATATTCGCAATAATGAAGAAACCATTTGCTATGTGCCAGACGCTAAAACGCTATTGATTGAAAAGCGTGTTGCTCATGATGGCTTTCCAGGCATTCTGGCGGCGAATACATCAGATCTAACAGAATATTACAACGTAAAAAAAGGAAGTATAGGTCGGGTTGCGG
>Ga0170475_117702821_pt1 | contig 12514 bp, 5 predicted proteins | sample Soicark_Litter_5_FD_111474 | JGI IMG/M metagenome (GOLD analysis project Ga0170475, IMG submission 111474) | Avena fatua rhizosphere microbial communities from Hopland, California, USA. Combined Assembly of 48 SPs | reverse complement strand
CGGACACGTCGGTGAATGTTCCGTCACCGTTGTTGTGATAGAGGATGCTGCGTCCCCAGTAGGTCACGAATAAGTCGTCGAAGCCATCGTTGTCGTAATCGCCCACGCAGCACGCCTGACCCCACCCGGAATGAGTCAGGCCGGCCTTCACGGTCACGTCGGTGAACGTGCCGTCACGATTGTTGTGAAACAGGTAGCTGGTGGGCCGGCGGTCCCGCACCGCTGGATCGAAGCTGCTGCCGTTGACGAGAAAAATATCCAGCCAGCCGTCGTTGTCGTAATCGAACAGCGCGACGCCGCAGCCCATTTCCTCGAGGAGAAACTGCTTGCCGTCAGGGCTGCCCGAGACGTTCCGCGCGTCCGACAGTCCGGCCGCCGCCGTGACGTCCGTGAACACGATGTCTGGGGGTCCGGCGGCAGCGGGCGACTGCGCGGCACGCACCCGCTGCGTCAGCAGCAGCGCCGGGATCGATGCGGCGCCCACGCAGCTTCCCAGCATGCGCAGGAACCCTCGGCGTGACTGGCCCAAACCGTGTCTATTCACGCTGGCGGTCCGCCGGCGGGGCAGGCGCCGACGCGCGCCGTTTCTTGTCCAACTCGGTGCTCTCGCGATCGAGGCGCTTGAAATACTCCAGTGCTTTGCGACTCTCGTCCGTCCAGCCGAGGCGCCGGTAGACGCCGGAGAGCACGTAGAAATACGAGGATGCCCGCGGGTTGATCGCGATCGCTCGGTTGAGGGCATCGACGGCCTCATTCAGCCGTCCCTGGCGCTCGTCCGCCTTTGCCTTCTGGAACAGTGCGCGATCCGACTTCGGATCGAGCGCAAGCGCCTTGAGCGCGTGGTCCAGCGCCGCATCGGGGTTGCCCGTGCGGTTGTAGTACGCGCTCAGGTTGACGTGCGCCGCAGAAAACGTCCCATGTCGCTCGTCGTTGAGCGCGATGGCCTTTTGATAGCGGGCGACCGCTCCGGCATCGTCTCCCAGGGCCTCGAGCGCGAACCCCAACGCGTCGAGCGCCTCCACGTAGCCCGGATCGATTCGAAGCGCTGCCTCGAACGCCTTCCGCGCGGGCTCCCAGTTGTCCTGGATGGAAAACAGCTTGCCAAGGTTGTAATGGAGCTCGGCGGAGTCCGGCTTGTAGCGGATGCCCTGCTCGAACTCAATCTGCGCGGCGTCGAACCGCCCGATGATCATCATGTTGCGACCGAGGATCTTGTGCGCCTCGGCATTCGTCAGGTCGAGCTCGAGAGATTTTGCGAGCGCCTTGATGGACGCTCCGATCTTCTGCTGCGCGAACTGGCTGTAGCCGAGGGCGTACCAGCCCCACGAAGAACCCGGCTGTTGTGTGACGTACTCGGTCAGCAGGGGTTCGACCTCGGCGAACTTACCATCGCGGATCAACCGTTCGAACTCCGCGACTGGAGCATCCGCCTGGGGCGTCGTCGGCGTCGTCGGCGTCGTCGGCTTCGTCAGCCGTTCGAGACTCTGACTCGCCACGGCGTCTGACGCATTCAGCTCCACTGCCTGCCGGTATGCAGCGATGGCGGCTTCCGTTTCGCCCTTCTTCTCGAGCGCGGTCCCGAGGTAACGCTGCGCGTCGGACGATCGGGGCAGCAGCTGGCTCGCACGTCGGAATTTCATCACGGCTGCGTCCACGTCGCCTCGATCGAGCGCCGCGCGCCCTTCGTCGAGATCGAGCCTCGCGTTCTGCCCCTGATCGTCTGCCGCGATCAGCTCGCGCCCCTTGGTGAGCTCCGCTGATGCTTCGTCCTTCCGTCCAGCGCGCGCAAGCGCGAGACCGAGCTGATAATGGGCCTCACCGCTCGTGGGCTCTAGACGTGCGGCCTCCTCCAGTGCCACGACCGCGTCGGGCACCTTGCCATCCTGAAGCAGCGCCTTGCCGAGCGCGAGATGCGCCCGGGTAAACGTTGGCATGAGACTTATCACTGCTCGCAGCTGTTCAATGGCCTTGGCCGAGCCGTGGGACGGACTCGCGGCGTACGCGACACCCAGGTTGAACTTCGCCTTGACGGAGGACGGCGCCAGCGCCACGGCCGTTTCGAGCTCCTGGACGGCAGCCTCGGCGTCGGTGGGAGTGATCGCGGCACCCAGGTTCGCGTGGGCGTCCGCGTAGTCGGGTGCGATGCGGACGGCTTCACGCAGTGCCGCGATGCCGCCTTCGTCATCACCAGCCTGGATGAGGACGAGTCCGAGGTTGTTGTGGGCTTCGGCGAAATCTGGCCGCAGCCGTATCGCTTCTCGAAACGCGGCCGTTACTTCGTCGCTCGCGGCGCCTTTGCGCCCCAGCAGCAGGCCCAACACGTTGTACGCCTCGGCCCGTTTCGGATCCGCAGTGAGCGTGGTGCGCAGGCCGGCAATGGCGCTGTCCCAGTCGGGCGTCGGGAGTGCCGGAGGGGGAAGGTTCAAGCCTGCTATCAACTGCCCGACAGCCTTGTCTGGCTCGCCCGCCCGCAGGAACGTGATGGCCAGGTCGACATAAATGGCAGCCGTAGGCGGCGTCAATGCGATCGCGCGCTGCAGGCTGACCCTCGCCCCGGGGAGGTCCCCGGTCTCGCGCAGCGCGGTTCCGAGGAACGCATGGCTGGCGCCAGCCGCCGGATCGAGCGTGACGCTCTGGCGCAGTTCCGCAAGCGCCCTTTCCTTCGCGCCGGCGTACCAAAGCGCGACGCCAAGACTGTAGTGGGCTTCGGCGGAGTCGGGCTGGATGGCGACCGCGCGCTCCAGGTGAGCGCGGGCCGTCGATAGATCACCCTGCTGTCCCAGAACGAACCCGAGCAGGACATGGGCGCCGCCGTGCTTGTCATCGAGGCGTACGGCCTCGGTGAGGTGCTCACGCGCGGCGTTGAGATCTCCGCGGGTAATGGCCTCCTGCGCGCGGCTCACAAGATCATCAGCCGGCCCCGGAGAGGACGTGGGAACCTTGCGGGAGGCCGCGCTCTGTTGCTTGAGGGTCTGGCCCAGCGCGTAGTAGCCTTCACGCAGCTCCGGATCGAGCTCGATCGCCTTCTCGAAAGCCGCCGTGGCGGCGGCGAGATCCCCGTTCTGCCGCAGCGTCTGCCCGAGCTCGTACCGGATGCCGGCTTGCGTCGGCTCGGCCGCGGCGACACGTTTCAAGTGTTCGAGCGCCGCGTCGATGTCCCCCTTCTCACGCAGCGCCATGCCCAGGTTCAGGTGGGCGCCTACGTTGTTCGGTTCCAGTGCCAGCGCGCGCTGGAACACCTCCACCGCCTCGGCATAGTCGCCACTCTGCGCCAGCGCGGAACCGAGGTTCGAGTAGGCACGCCCGTACTCCGGGTCGAGTGCGACGGCCTTCCTGAACTCCGCTACGGCTCCCGGAAGGTCTGCCTTGCTGGAGAGCGCCACACCCAGCCAGTTGTGCGCTTCCGCCGACCGGGGTCCCAGCTGCACGGCGCGCTGGAACGCGTCCAGCGCGCGCGCAGAGTCGTTCGTCTCCAGGTAGGCGAGGCCGAGGTTGACCAGCGGCTTGGGATCACGCGGACTGCGTGTGACGGCGGCCTCGAGCTCCAGGAGTGAGAGCGGAGTCTTGCGACGCTGCTGCGCGGCAACCCCGATCGTCGCGTGCAGACCGAAGACGATGGCGCACGACACCAAGGCCAGGACCGAGACCCACGTCCGTCCGAGCACAATCGGGCGTGAGCGGTTCATGGCTCGGGATCCATCAGCCGAAGCTGCACACGCGAGGTCTTCTCGTCGTCCTCCCGGAGTGATTTGGTCAGCTCGAGCTGTTTGGCCGCCTCTTCTTTCTTACCCATGCGCGTCAGCAGCAAGCCAAGCTGGTAGTTCGCCTTGACCGCCGTCGGATTCAGGCGAACCGCCGTCCGCAGATGTTCTTCAGCCTCATCGTATCGATGTGCGTTCATGAGCAGTCCGCCCAGGACCTCGTGGGACGGGGCGTGATCGGGATGGCGCTGGAGCACGCCGTCGAGCATCTGGATGGCGTCCGCCTCACGTCCCTGATCTCTGGCGACAAGCGCGAGGTAGTAGTGCGATCCCAGTTGCTCCGGCAGCAGCCTGACGCTCTCCTTCAGACGCGTCGCGGCCTCGTCCAGACGTCCCTGCGCGTACAAGACCATGCCCAGCGCGTACTGAAGCTGCGGATCCGCTGGCTGCTTCGCCACCAGCGGCTCGAAGATACTCTGCGCGGCTTCGTACTGGCGCTTGCCGACCTTGGCAACGGCCAGCGTGTACTGAGCGGCAGTATCCCGAGGCTTCAACCGGGCGGCTGCGATCAGGGCCGGCTCCGCGTCCTCCAGGAGATCCATCTTCAGGCAGACGCGGCCGAATCCCAGCAGGATATCAGGGTTGCCAGGCTCGCCCTTCTTCGCACGCACCCAGTAGGAGAGCGCACGCTCCAGCTCGTTGTTGCGTTCGGCGACGATGGCCGCCTGGCGCAGCGCCTGGAGCGACTGGGGCTGGAGAGTCAGCGCACGATCGTAGCACTCGAGTGCCCGTGCCGGCTCGCCGTGCAGCGCGTACGCCCCGGCCAGCGTGAAGGACAGATCGTACGAGGAAGGGCCGCTCCCCTTCGCTCGCTCGAGGACTTCAATCCCTTCGGCAAGGGCGCCTCCCTGCAAGAGCAATTGGGCGAATTGAATCGTTGCCGCTTCCGGCGCGTCGCGAAGCCGCGTCCAGCGGCCGGCCAGATCGCTGACCGCTGCGCGATCGCCGGTCTTGAGGGAACACACCGCGAGCATCGACAACCCCGCGGGGGACTCTCTGAAGACGTCGAGAACGGGACGTGCGAGCGTGAGTGCGCCGTCGCAGTTGCCCTTCTCGATCTCTGAACGCGCAAGCGCCTGCCTCGCGGTCGCATTCGAAGCATCCATCGCGAGGACTCGACGGTACAGCTGCATTGCGAGTGTGCCCTTGCCCTGCATCGTGTAGACCTGGGCGAGGGTCAGCCGGGCACCGATGAGGCCCGGCTCCAGCGCGATCGCCTTCTGGAGCAGATTGACGCCTGCGGCCAACCGTTTCTGCTGAACCCGAATGCCACCGAGGATGGAGTACGCGACCCCTCGTGTGTCTGGATCCGCCAGGGCGATCTGCGCCTGTTGATCTGCTTCCTCCAGCCGGCCCTGCTGCACGAGCACGGCCGCCTTCTCCAAGGGCCCGCGTCCGTCCACGGTCGTCGTTCGTCCGGGGATTCGGGGAGAGTTTCAGGGGAGGGGCGCGTGGCAGGGACTTGCAAGTCTGACGCAGCGACTGAACGGGCCGCCGCCGCTGGACCAGGGACCAGAAGGCCGCAGAGCAGCACAGCGTAACGAGAACACCTGGTTCGAAGCTGTCGACGATCCCTGCTGGCGGCCATCCACGTCGCGCTCTGGGGCGCCGACGGCTCTGCCGACGCGCCCGCAGTGTGTCATCCCAAAATGGCTCCGCCCCTCGAAGGACCTTATGGGTCCTTCTGGAGGGGCGGAGTCGGTATGGTGCGATTATCCGTCAGAAATCGAATCGAAATCCAAAATTCACGGCGCGCGGCGTGTTGCACTGGGTATTGACGGTGCCGAACGCCGACGAGCTCCAATTCTGGTTCGGATCGCAATAGACGGTGCGGTTGAAGATATTGCCGAACTGGGCCTCGAACCGCATACTCTTCGACCCTCCAAACGGGAACACCTTGAAGATGTTGATGTCCTCACCATAGGTGGCGAACCCGCGGACGTCGGGGTCACGCTGCGGCGCGTTCCCGAACTGGAGCGGCCCCGGATCCGACCACGCGTCGCGGTTCAAGTAGACATCATTGAACGGATCGAAATCGCCTGACTTTGCAATCGGGTCAGTACCCGAGTTGCGGTTGGGCCGCTTCTGCGTGTTGAAGAGCAGCCCGCCCAGATCGTTGTTCATCGTGATGTTCAACGGGCGTCCGCTCTCGTAGCGGAGTAGCCCGCTGAGGTTCCAGCCACCGAGCACCATCCCTGAAACTCCAGACTTCGGGCCAGGCACCTCCCAGGTGAACCCCAAGGAGGATGTGCGGCACGTCGTCGGCGCTGTAGGTGCGCTCCAGCGGGTTGGCTGGATTCTGAACGCCCCCGTTGATACCGTTGTCGCCCTGGGCGCTCTCGGCGCCGTTGTTCTTCAGCCGCGAAAACGTGTACCCCACGCGTGCCTGCAGGCCCTTCGTGAAGCGCCGCTCGAGGACCGTCTGGAACGCATGGTACTGACTCTCTCCCAACGGCACCCCGCGCCATTGGATGCGCTGATACTGCGGCCACTGACGGAGGGCCTGCGCCACGTTCCCGGTGAACGTCGGATACGGCTTTGGAATACCGGCGCTCCGCGCAAGGTCTGAATCGATATCCGCCTGCAACACGGGAGTACCGAGTGCCAGCACGCTCGGATCGTTCATGTTGTCGTTCACGCCCATACGCTCGAAATGGTGGTTCAGGCGGGACCCGTGGTTGCCGATGTACGACACGTCGAGCATCATGTTGCTCGTGAGCTCGTGCTGGTAGGTGACCGACCAGTTCTGGAAGCGCGGCAGCGTCAGCCCATTCGGGGCGACCGCGATGGGCGAGGTGCCGTTTGCCTGGCTCGGATCGAGCGATGGTGGGAAAACGATGTTTTGCACCGGGAAGCCCTGGTCCAGGAGGAAGGCGGGCTTGATCCCGTTCGTCACGTTATTGGCCGCCGCGTTCGCCTGGAACCCGGTCGTCGGTTGGCCGACGAATTGGTCAAAGGCCACATGCGCGTAATACATACCGTAACCGCCGCGCACTGCGTCCTTGTCGCCAAGCCGGTAGGCGAAGCCCACGCGAGGCCCCCAGGCATCCTTCGGCACATCTTCGAACTTCCGCGTGCCCGCCCGCCCCGCGCCTTCCCCGGCAAACACCAGCGCCCCCGGAATGTTGCCGGCTCCCGGGTTGGGTGCGTTAGGGTCGAAGGTTGAGTACTGATCCGATGTCTCGGTGCGGGCCGACTGGTAGTCGAATCGCATCCCGAGGGTCAGGGTCAGCTTGTCTGAGACCTTGAACTCGTCGTTCACCCAGATGCCGGAATACGTCTCCCGGAACGTCGGCAGTGCCGGGATCGTCTGGCTGGCGCTCTGAACCTGGCCGAGCAGGAACGACGCGAACGGATCGCCCGTCGGTCCGAGGCTGTTGCCGCTGGCGTCGAAACCTGCCGTGCCCAGTCGATTGAAGTCGAAATTGCCGGCCGCCGCCCCTGCAGCCCAGCCGCGGAACGGGAAATCGTGGTAACGGAACTCGAACCCGGTCTTCAGGGAGTGGCGCCCTTTCACCCACGTCAGGTCGTTCGAGAACTGCCAGCGGTTGTTCACCAGGTACCCGAACGATGGCCACGCGTTCTGGCCGATCGAGTTGTATGGGATATTGCCGGCGAAGTTGAGCTGGGGCGGGCCGGCCGTAGTGTCTTGAATACCGCCCGTTGGCGCGCTGGTTCCTTCCCACAGTCGCTGCGGCCAGCCGGCTCCGGCCGCCAGATGACTCCCGCCCATGAACCAGCGATCGTAGGCGACGGTGGAGTGGTTCATCAGGTTGTTGCTGATGATCCAGTCGAACTGCTGATGGGCGTGATGGGTCGAGATACGCTGGGTGAACCCGTTCCCGTAGTAATCGGTGTTCTTCGCCGACTCGGTTTCAGGATCGAACTGGACGGTGCAGCCGGCGACCTCGCCGCAATTGCGGATGGAGGGCCGGTGGTTCCAGTAGAAGCTGTGGCTCGCCTTGAAGTTCGGCGTGAAGTTGTGGTCGACGCGGAACATGATGTTCCGCGCATTCAGCTCCCAGGTCTGGTCGCCCGCCGGGTTACCCAAGACGTTGTTGCTCAGTCCGGGACGGTCCGGGCTCACCATCAGAGGCACGACCCGCGAGGCCACCAGGCTGCGCAGCGGATCGTTCGCCGGGATTTGGTTGTTCGGATACGGATCGCGGACCGGCACGCCGTTGACCAGCCGGGTGGTCGCGGGATTGAAGATCTGGCCCGCAAGGATAGGACGCCCCAGCGCGTCGACCCCGATCTGGTTGCCGGTGAGCAGGGCGCTGAAGTCGCCGCTCTTGAACGCGTCGGTCGGCGTCGTGTTGCCGAAGCCTGACAGCGTGCCGCTGCGGATCCTCGTGTAGTCGATATTGGTAAAGAAGAACGTTTTGTCGCGGCCGTTGTACTTCGGAAGGATTACGGGCCCACCGAGCGTGAACCCGAAATTGTCGTTGCGCAGCGGACTCTTGTCGAGCCCCGCTCTCTTCGAGAAGATGCCATTCGTCTGGAAAGCGTCGTCGGCGAAATACTCGTAGCCGCTTCCACGGAACGTGTTGGTGCCCGATTTGCTCGTGTACTCGATGAACCCACCGCTGGTGTGGCCGTACTGGGCCGAGTAGGTTGTCGAGATGACCTTCACTTCCTTGACGGCCTCGATCGGCATCGTGCTCTCATGACTCTGCTGGTGCCCGACCGCATACCCGAATGCGGCGCCGTCGAAGAAGTTCTCCGTGGCCATCGTCTGGCCGCCATTGATGCGGGAGTTGAACTGGCTGCCGCGAAACATCGGGTCGCCGTTCGGCTTCATCGGGAGGTAGCCGGGTTCCATCTGGAGCACGGACTCCGCCAGGCGAACGTCGGCGCCGCTCACGATCGGCAGGTCCTTGTAATACTTCTCGTTAACCGTATGACTGACGTCGGGCCGTGTCTCACTGAGCCCGGATGCCCCGACAACCTCGACTGACTCGGTCAGGGGGCCGACCTGCAGCGTCACGTCGAGTCGCAGCGCATCGCCGCCCTGCAAAAGGATGCCCGACGTGAGCGATTTCTTGAACCCACTGAGATCGACTGATACCGAATAGCGACCCAGCACCAGGGGAGGGCTCGTGTATGCGCCCGCCTCGTTGGTCGTGTGGACCGTCTCCACGCCTGTCTCTTCGTTCTTGATGGCGACAGTGGCACCGGGCACCGGCGATCCCTGGGGGTCGGTGACGACGCCGCTGATGGTGGCTCTGTCGGAACGCTGTGCGAACAGCGGACTGTTCGAGCCGACAGCGGCAAGGCACAGAAGGCACAGCATCGTGCGCAGCGCCACAGGCAGGGTCCTCGTCATCGCAACCTCCGAGGTCAGGACAAAGATCGATCGGGACACGAACACCGCAAACGTGGGTGACGTGCCCCCTCGAGTCGTCTTGGCCGCCTGCGCGTCGCCCAGGTCAGACGGCCGCTCGATGCACCGTGAACGTTCACGGTCCGGAAGGAAAAATTATCGCTAGTACACGAAGTTGTCAAGATTAATGTCTTACCATTATCCAGCCCGACGGTTACGAGGTCTGTCCAGATTGCCGAGCAATCGGCCTTGCGGTCTGATTCCCGAAGGGAATTCCCCATCACCCGCGGTGGGCTGACGGCTCAGATCACGTTAAGATGACGTCGCCATGGCGTCTGACGCGCACTCCCGGCGCCCGATCGGCCCGCCAGTCGGCATCAAAGACATCGCACGGGCCCTCGGGATCTCCACTGGCACCGTCGATCGTGCCCTGCACGGAAAGCCAGAGGTCAGCGCGGCGACACGCGCGCGCGTCCTCAACATGGCGGAGGCGCTGGGCTACCGCCCGAACCTTGCCGCTCGTTACCTCCAGTCCCGAAAGCAGCTGCGCATCGGGGTCCATCTGCCCCGGCGGATCGCGCTCTTCTGGGACTCATTGCGCGAGGGGATTCGCGAGGCGGCGGCACCGTTCGGCTCCGCCTTGCACGTCGACTTTCACGCGTACCCGCGTCTCGGCGAGGGTGACATTCCGCTGTTCGAATCGGCGCTCGATGACGGTACGAACGGGCTCATCATCGCGCCGGGCAATCCGTCGCTGCTCGCGCCGCATCTGGAGAAGGCGGCCCGGCGACAGATTCCCGTCGTCTGCGTGGTCAGCGACGCGCCCGAGAGTCCCCGACTCACGTCGGTATCGGTTGACCCGTTCACCGTCGGCGCAGTGGCCGGGGAGCTGTTGGCGAGGTTTCTGCCTGGGGGCGGCGAGGTGGCGTTCTTCACCGGGTGGCTGGCCATGCAGGAACACGCCGACAAGCTCCGCGGCTTCTCGTCGAGTCTGGCGGCGGCAACCACCGGGCTCACTTGCGGACCGGTCGTTGAAGCCCATGACGACGAACGAGAGGCCTATCAGTCTGCGCTGAGCGTCCTGCGCGCGCATCCGGACCTGAAAGGTATCTATATCAGCACCGTGAACTCTCTGCCGGTCCTGCGGGCCGCAGAACAGGAGGGGCGTCTTGCGGGCTTGACGGTCGTGACGACGGACCTCTTTCCGGAACTGGTCGGCTGGATCCGCGACGGTAAGGTCGCGGCCACCGTCTACCAGCGGCCGCTTAGCCAGGGTCGGCTGGCGTTACAGGCGCTCCACCAGTTCCTCGTAGATGGCACCCGACCTCCGTCACGCTTGCATGCGGTTCCGTATCTGGTCATGCGTAGCAATCTCGATCTGGTGCTCGAACGCCTGCCGGTCGATCTCGAGGCCGCGCCCGTCGTGGGCAAGGCGACCCCGTCATCCGCGCCGCGCGGGGTCAAACGACGGACGTCCACGCGCCACACGGTCAGCACGACGGACCGATCTCCGGGTTGACGCCGCATCTGCAGCGGCGTCGTCGTGAAGCCCGCAGGAGCCCCGCCGAAATCACGCCCAGGCGAGAACCGTCCACCCGATTCGATGCCCGCCCCTGCGCGGTCCGTTCTCACGACGTGGCGATCCGCGCCACGCTGTAGGACCGGGCGGGCAGTTTGAACGTCATGCTCGGGCCTGCCTGCGGCGGGTCGAGAGGTCGCGGCCCCACCTGCTGCGGCTGCTCGAAGGTGTTGAAGGCTTTCAGGTCCGGGCCGGTCAGGGTCTCGCAGAGGATCACCCGTGTGGGCGTGGGATCGCGCCATTCGAGCGTCAATTCGCGCTCGGACTCGAGATCCCGGTTCAACATGAGCACGCACACGTGCCCGTCCTTCGGGTCGATGGTTGCCGTGACGTCGATGAAGGGTACCTGGTCGTTGCGCGCAAAGTCCGCCCGCAGTCCCTGCGCCTTGATTGGATACGTCTCGGACTCCACCTGCAGGTCGAGGACCCGCCCGCGCGCGTGCTGCAGCGCCCAGGCGTAGGGGTAGTAGATGCTCTGTCGGAGCACCGAGGTTTTGTTCGTCACGAGCGGCGCAATCACGTTGAGAATCTGCGCCAGGCATGCCAGGCGCACACGGTCGGCCTTCCGCAGGAGCGAGTTGACGAAGCCGCCGACGAGCAGCGCGTCTTCCAGGTTGTACACTTCCTCCAACAGCTTGGGCGCGAAAGTTCGGCCGCCATCAGTCGCGGCGCCGCTGCGTGCGCGGTACCACACGTTCCATTCGTCGAATGACAGCCACAGTCGCTTCGGCGATTTGTAGAGACCCTGCACGTAGTCGCAGACCGCGGCAATCTCGTGAATCTGCAGCTCCATGTCGAGATTCATCGCCAGGTAGCGCGGCGTGCTGTTGCCGGAGAGCTCCGGCGTGTTGCCGTAGTAACAGTGGAGCGAGATGGCGTCTACCTGGTCGTAGCACTCCTCCAGCACTTCGCGGTCCCAACTCAGATACGTCGGCATCATCCGGTTGCTCGAGCCGCAGGCGATCAGCTGCAGGCTGCGATCGATCACCCGAATCTGCTGCGCCGTGTCACGCGCCTTCTGGCCGTAGGCCCGCGCCGGCATGTGCCCGATCTGCCAGGGTCCGTCCATCTCGTTGCCGAGACACCAGTACTTCACGTTGTGAGGAGCGGCATAGCCATGCGATCGCCGCAGCTCGCTCCACCTGGTGCCTTTGTCGACGTTGCAGTACTCGACGTAGGCCACCGCCATCTCGGCGCTGCCGGTCCCGTAGTTCATGCCCAGCAGCGGCTCGGTGCCCACCAGACGGCACCATTCGATGAACTCGTTGGTGCCGAACTGATTGGTCTCGATTGAGTTCCATGCGCGCTCGAGTACCGTGGGCCGCTGATTCTTCGGGCCAACGCCGTCCAGCCAGTTGTAGCCGGAGACGAAGTTCCCGCCCGGGTAGCGAATGATGGGCACGTGGAGTTGCGCGATTTCCTTGATGACGTCAGTGCGGAATCCCTTGGCGTCGGCCAGCGGCGATCCCGGCTCGTACACGCCGGTATAGATCGACCGGCCCAGATGCTCGAGGAAGGCGCCCAGCAGTCGGGGATCGAGCTCGGCTGCATAACGCGCCTGATTGATGACCGTGCGCGCCGGACCACGCGTCTGCGCGTAGCCGAACGTGCCAAGCCAGGATCCCGCCGCCAGCGCGGCGCCCGATTTACCAAGCCCTGCAAGGAAGTCGCGACGAGTCAGCGTGCGGCTCATGGTCACTCCGTACTGAATGATGCCGGTGCGATCGCCCCGCGGCGTCACCCTGGCGTCTCGGATCCGAGCACGCCTGGCGCCGCGGGCCGCGCGGCAGACCGAAGTCTTGTCTCAGAAGGCGTGTGACCGGATCACAGCTGTCGCGGCGCGGTTCGGCG